>JAESFY010000038.1_pt1 | contig 172293 bp, 165 predicted proteins | sample 9266201 | NCBI WGS metagenome assembly JAESFY01 (sample SAMN14515071, study PRJNA621656) | algae metagenome | isolation source: Nodosilinea sp. WJT8-NPBG4 and co-occurring heterotrophs from soil, lower... | place: USA: Pinto Basin, Colorado Desert, California | collected 2006-05-27 | reverse complement strand
ATTTCTTTGCCAAGCTCAAGCAGTATCGAGCGATTGCGACCCGCTACGACAAGTTAGCCGAGACGTTTCTCAGTGCGATTTATATGGCAGCTGTCGTCATCTGGCTTAATTGATTACACGCCCTAGATCGAGCCCCCCACTCTCGGTTGAGGCAATACCATCAGGTTAGACAAGGGCGACATTTGCCCAGTACAAGATGAGGAATGCAGCATGCGCTCCATCACCATCGCCAGTGCTACCAGCAGTATTGAGACGCTGGTGGCCGACGCCGCTACCGAAACTTCAGCGCTGCCAGTGGTATTTATCCATGGCATGGCCTGCGCCGCCGATCTGTGGCAAGCACAGCTCGAGCAAACGGCTCAGCAGAGAAAAGCGATCGCGATTTCTCTGCCTGGTCATGGTCCGTCTACTCCTCCATCCGACCATGACTATTCCCCTACCGCTTGTGCAAATGCCCTGTTCGCAGTGATGGATGCGTTACAGCTAGAAAGCATTGTCCTGGTGGGCCATAGCTTCGGCAGCTGTGTTGCCCTCGCCGCCGCTGCCGCTCAACCTCGTCGCATCGCCAAGCTAATCTTGGTGGATCCGCCGATTGACTGCACTCAGTGTTCACCGGAGGTCTATGAGGCACAGATGGCCCCGATGCAGCAAGCCATGGTCGGGGAAGACTGGCGATCGGTGCTTGAACAATCCTTTCGCAACGCTCTGACCGGTGGCACCTCTGAAACTCAAGCCAACATTTTGGCGCGCCTGAACCACACCCCAAAGGCAGCCCTGATTGGCACCGGAGGTGAGCTATTTACCTTTCAGGCCACAGTCGCCCTCGACAAGTATCTGGCTGCGCCCGGTGCTCAGGCCCACGCCATTCTAGCTCCATCTAATGCAATGTCGCTTAGCCTGCACGTGCTGCGGCCAGCGCTGCCAACGACGGCCATACCTAATACTAGCCACTGGCTCATGCTCGATGCTCCAGAGGCCTTTGCCCAAGCTCTAGAGGCGGTTTTGTAGATGGAACTTCACATCATTTATACCGAGACTGAGGTGCTGCTGTCTAAGAAGCAGTATGGGTCTTGGCAAGAGATTCAGGCAGAATTTTCGGACTACAAAACTTCCCTGGGCCCTTGGCCAGCTGATGCCGTGATTGACTATCTGCAAACGGATTATCCGGGCTTGGAGCCTAGTCCTGCTGTACAAGTGGCTGAACTACTGCAAGCAAAGGCGCTTTTTCAAGAGCTTAAATTTAGGACCTGAGGGGAGCTGCGATCGCCCGCATCCAAGTCATCCCAAAGCAAATTCCATTGCCTAAGATTCGTCAATCTGGGTTCTGAGCCAGGTCCGGAAGTTGATCTCTGCTTCGACTTCATCAATTTGGCAGGCGGCTAAGAACTGGTAAAGATCGTCTTTGGAGATCACGGGAAATGTTGGCGAGCGATCGCACTCCCCATACTCGCCATCGCGCAGTTGGTAGATACGCCAAACCCTGCCATTAAACCGCCAAAACTCTGGGACACCCATCGCTGCATACAGAGCATTTTTGTCGATATCCGTATGGTTAATATCGACTTCAACGATGAGGTCCGGCGGTGGATCAGTCGTTAGATCAATGGGACGCCCAACCACCTGGGGTTGATTTTGAATGTAGTAGCCGTTGTCTGGCTCAGCGCCTCGATCGAGGTCTTCGCGATCGAGGGTTGTAGAGCCCAGAGTTTTGACCCGCATTCTCAATTCAACCACCAGAATAATAATGAAACGCTCAATTAAGCGAGCGTAAAACTCGTGGGCTTCTGAAGGCATGGTGATTTCGAGGGTGCCGCGATCGTAGGTAAGCCGTGCCCGCGTGCGCTCGTTGAGCAGCGATCGCATTTGGCAATAGGCGACCCAGTCAAGCCCCCGCAGCGCCACTCGGTTCTCACCGGGGGCAACGGGTAGTGTGTCGGTAGCTGAGTTCGTCACCATGGCGCTTTGCGGCAGAGTTAGCCTTTAGCAGTCAGTCTAGCAAACCTGCAAACGGCGAGAAATCAGGTTTATGTTGCGGTGAAGCATGCCTGTGGGCGGCAAACGTCCTAGGTAAAGAATTCTCTCAGAGACCCCCACCAGAGCTACATCTTCGCGACAATCAAAACCGTTGGGTATACCACGGCTGCGCGGCTCAGGGTGTTTCGGCAAACTCACGCTGACCACCGCCACCAAGGAGACTCACCCGATGAAACTGGCCTACTGGATGTATGCCGGCCCGGCGCACATTGGCACCCTGCGCATTGCGAGCTCGTTTAAGAACGTGCACGCAATTATGCACGCGCCGCTGGGGGATGACTATTTCAACGTCATGCGATCGATGCTAGAGCGGGAGCGCGACTTCACTCCCGTCACCGCCAGCATTGTCGATCGCAATGTCCTCGCGCGCGGCTCCCAAGAAAAGGTGGTCGATAATATCGTCCGCAAAGACAGAGAAGAGCACCCCGATCTAATTGTGCTCACCCCCACCTGCACCTCCAGCATTTTGCAAGAGGATCTGGCCAACTTTGTGCAGCGCGCCAGCCTTGATTCCCAGGGCGATGTGCTGTTGGCCGATGTTAACCACTACCGAGTCAACGAGCTGCAAGCCGCCGATCGCACCCTTCAGCAGATCGTGCAGTTTTACATTGCCAAAGCCCGCAAACAGGGCACCCTTTCTGAAGGTAAAACCGAGAAGCCTTCGGTGAATATCATTGGCATGACCACCCTGGGCTTCCACAACAACCACGACTGCCGTGAGCTGCGCACCCTGATGGCTCAGCTCGGCATTGAGGTAAATCTAGTGATGCCCGAGGGCGCTCTGGTAACCCAGATCAAAGACATGGGCCGCGCCTGGTTTAACCTGGTGCCCTACCGTGAAGTGGGGCCGCTGACGGCAGAGTATCTCAAAGAAGAGCTGGGAATGCCCTACGTCGACATCACCCCTATGGGCATTGTCGAAACCGCCCGCTGCATTCGCGCCATTCAAACGGTGCTGAACGAGCTGGGAGCCGATGTGAATTACGACGCCTTCATCGACGAGCAGACCCGGTTTGTGTCGCAGGCGGCCTGGTTCTCGCGATCGATCGACTGTCAGAACCTGACCGGCAAGAAGGCTGTGGTATTTGGCGACAGCACCCACGCCGCCGCCATGGTCAAAATTCTCGCTCGTGAAATGGGCATTCACGTGGTGCTGGCGGGTACCTATTGCAAGTACGACGCCGAGTGGTTTGCCGCCGAGGTGGGCGAATACTGCGACGAGGTTTTGGTCAGTGAGGATAATGGGGAAATTGGCGATCGCATTGCCCAGCTCGAACCCGCTGCCATTTTCGGCACCCAAATGGAGCGCCACGTGGGTAAGCGGCTCGACATCCCCTGCGGTGTGATTGCTGCCCCCATTCACATTCAAAACTTCCCGGTGGGCTATCGGCCATTCATGGGCTATGAGGGGGCCAACCAGATCGTTGACCTGGTCTACAACTCCTTTACCCTAGGTATGGAAGACCACCTGCTGGAGTTCTTTGGCGGCCACGACACCAAAGAGATCCTCACCAAAACCATGAGCGCCGATGCTGCTGTCGAGGCTGGGTTGGGCTGGAGCGCTGACGGCCTGGCCGAGCTGCAAAAGATCCCCGGCTTTGTGCGCGGCAAGGTGAAGCGCAACACTGAGAAGTTCGCCCGTGAGCAGGGCGTTGCTAGCATCACCGCCGAGGTGCTGTACGCGGCCAAAGAAGCGGTAGGGGCGTAACCGCAAATTCTGTCCAATGTAGGGGCGAACACCGTTCGCCCCTACATTGGACAAGAACTCCGCTGGGCAAACAACTGTTTGCCCCTACAGGACCGCTTTGAGGCAGGGCTCAACTTCAAAAATTAGGCCCCAGACTTTCCCGTGTTGGAAGAGTCTGGGGCCTAGTTGATTTAAAGGCTTTTACCGATTGATAGAACTAGCTACCCTGGCAGCCAACCCAGGTGCCCTGGTCTTCATAGACAAAAGGAGTACCGGTTTCGCAGAGCACAGAAATAGCGCTCTGGGGGCCGGGAATAGTCACCATGGAGACGGTGCCACCGACGGGGCTGGGCACGTCAGATAGCTCAGGCTCGGTCAGCGCTGACTCGGGGCCGACGGCGTCGCCGGCATTAGGCACTTCGCAGCCAATCCAATCCATGCCCATGTCGCTGTAGGCAAAGGGGACCAAGCCTTCTTGGTCACAGGCCACCATCACGCCGATCTCGGGGCCGGGCAGCCGAAGCTGCTTCACCATGCCGCCCTCTGGGCTCTCGACGTCACCGAAAAATACATCAATCGTGGCTCCAGGATCTTCAGGCATGGGCTCCTCGGTAGTGGGAGCTTCTTCGTAAGGATCCATAACTTCTACAGGGGTGGTACAGCCGACGGCACCAACGAGGCAGAGTGCTGCCACTGCGCCCAGGCGACCCCAGGAGGAGGCCGACAATCTAGCACCGGGTAGACGAGAAAAAGCCATATTAAAACTACCTATTGAAAGAGCATTTTTTAGCATTGAGCATTATAAACACTCTTACGACGGATTTTTTAAGTCACTAAAGGTACATTTTTGGCCAAGTAGAGGCTTTTTTGCTCAAAAACCTCCGTTGGCTTCGTCGTTTTGTTGCCCGCTTGGCCCTTCGCCATCAGACTTGACAGCGCGGGGGCAGGGTTAGCTGTGCGATTGTGCGATCGCACAGATTCATCGTTGGCGGCAGCGACCCAAAACGGGGGCAATATGAGGCAACACCACATTTTGTATAACGGTTAACTAATGACCCAGGCTAACCCCGAACCCCCAACCCCTTCAGGTGGAAGCAACGCGGCTAAGTGGGTAGCGCTAGGCTGTGTCGGCTGCTTTGGCTTGCCGGTGCTGGCCGGACTGGCTACAGCGTTGTTCATTGGCGGCACCGCGCAGTTTTCCGCTGGCCCCGACCAGGGTTCAACGGAAAGCAAAGAGCTGTTTGCCTACACCATCCCCGGCGAGACTCAAACTATCTTGAATATGGGCTTGTTTGGCATGCAGATGATTCAGGTGGCAAACACCGACTCGCCGCCCTCGATACTGCTAACTATGGGCCAGCTGCCCAGCTACCTCAAAGGAAACGACGCTCAACAGAGCTTTGTTGAAGAGTTTCAAAACAACATTACTACTGAGGGCAACTATCAACTCACTAAGCAAGGGGTCGAAGAGCGCACCCTCTGCGATCAGCCCGTATCCGTTGTGATCCAGACAGGCAGCTTTGAAGACGGCACCACTACTTACAATGCCGCCAGCCTGCTGGCCTTAGTTGAGCACAACAACGATGCTCGTTTTGTATGGGTGCTGGCCCATGGCGATGCGCCTCAGACTACCGCTGACCAGGTATTTGCCACCCTCGACTGCCGTTGAAAAAGGCCGGTCGAGGGTTTCAGGGATGGGGTTTAAGGGGTTGGCCTGAGACCTTATACCTCAAACCCTAAACCCTCTATTTCACCTGCGTCACCCGCCAGCTCAGCTTGAGGTTGAGCCAGAAATTCCAGAAGGTAACGATCGCGATCGCCACCAAATTTGCCAGGTAGGGCCAGCGCTGGTCAAACACCAGGTTGTAGATCACGTTGAGCACCAGCACATTCAACACCAGCCCCGCTAAGCACACCAGGTTGAACTTCAGAAACCGCTTCAGCCGAGCCGACCAACCCTGTTGCAGCATGCTGATATCGGCAAAGGTCCAGGCGTCGTTCCAAATAAAATTGTTGATAATCGCTACTTCAGCTGCCCCAATTTTGCTGCGGGTCAGGGCTAGCCCTAGGGTGCTGTGCAGCAGGTAGAGAATCACCATATCCACCACCACGCCGCTGAGCCCGACCACGCCAAAGCGCACAAATCGCTGCATGGGGAAGCGCTGGTGCAGCTGCGACAGCCGCCCACCCAGCCGCAGCCGCAGCAGGTGGTGAATATAGTCGATGTACTGCCGCCAAGTGACCTTGCTCGCCCCCTCCTGCCGCTCTTGAAAGACGTAGCCCACCTCGGCGATGGTGTCGATGGTGCCGCGCCCCAGCACCTCGAGCAAAATCTTGTAACCCTTGGGGTTGAGCAGGGGGCCGGCGATCGCCTCCCGCTGCACCATAAAATAGCCGCTCATCGGGTCGCTGACTCGACCCACCACCCGAGGCAGCAGCAGCAGGCCTACCGTCTGTGCCCCCCGCGACAGCACTCGCCGCGCCAGGCTCCACTCACTAACGCCGCCGCCCTCTACGTGGCGACTGCCCACCGCTAAGTTAGCCCCTTGCTGAATAGCCTTCAACAGCCCCAGCAGCACCTCTGGGGGATGCTGCAAATCGGCGTCGATAACCCCTAAAATGCGCCCTCGGGCGATTTGCCAGCCGCGAATTACGGCCGAAGATAGGCCTCGCTCCTCCTGCCGCCGCAGCACTCGTACCTGAGGGTAGGTCGTCTGCAATTCTAGAGCTGTATTCCAGGTGAGATCGGGGCTGTTGTCGTCAACTACAATCAGCTCGTAGTCCTGGGGAATCGTGCTGTCCAAAAGTGCGACCAGGCGTTCCACCAGGGGGCCAATGTTCTGGCCTTCGTTATAGGTGGGTATGGCTAAGGACAGCGTCAGGGTTTGTAGCGCAACCCCATCATCCCCAGCTAGAGCTGGCAAGGGTTCAATCTGCAAGGAGCCGCTGGGGCAAGACTCAAGCTTTTGCAACTGGGATGGGGGAATCATGGCACCGGCGCAACACACCAAGCATTCCGGTAGCCCCAGCCCTAGAGCGCGCTAAAAACCTAGCGCTAATGCCTGAACCTAGCCGAAATTTTACACAGGCAACCATCCTACAGCAGTCGCTCCCCCAACGTAAATGACTGGGGTGTCTCGGCAAAAACCGGGCCATAGGTTTCTCACAATTCCAAATCCAGTGCTAGACAGCGGATTGAAACCCTAAATCCTTCATCCTTTAACCGAGTCTTATAGGCCGCTAAAACTCAGCCCGTAGAATGTGCCTGGGGGTAGAGAGGCACAGGCATTAAGTCTCGTACTATACAGTTCAATCTGTTATTGGTTGTCAGCGGCTTTAGTCTGTCGCTTCCTTACAGAACCAGATTTCCCCTATCTATAATAAGGACCTTAAAAACTTTATGCAACGACTTATCACGCTCTCTAAAGAAGTTCTTAGTCGCCGCTTTCGTGCGATCGCCCTAGCTTGCCTAGTTGGTTTAATGAGCTGGTTTACGCTGGTCACCCAACCTGCTTTTGCCGCTGATAACAAGGGCACTGCGACCCTGCCGGTAGACCAAAAGCTGACCGAGGAACCCCGTGACCAGGCCTATGAAGAGGCCGTTGAGGTCATTGATAACCCCAACGGTGTGCAAAAAACCTACGAGGAAAATCTAAAGCAATACCGCCAAGAAAACCCCGATCAGAAGAGCCTGGTTGAAGGTGCCAAAGACCTAGTCGACAAAGTCACAGGCAGCAAATAAAGCGGGAGATTTTCACTCTAGATTAATACTTCTGCTGAAGATTTTAGCTGGGGCGAACTCCTAGATACGCTGTCTATATTGCTTGGATGCGAGGTTCAAATATTTGAACCTCGCATCTTGTGTTTTGTGCAGAGCTTAACTTTGATCTTATTAAAGCGCAGCAAGCTTTTAGAGGTTGCTAAAATACTAGTGCCGTAGGGTTTCATCAGCTCAAACTGAACTTGAGCCTCAGCGCTGCTAGGGCTGCTCTATTTCGGTCACTACCCCAACCTCTATGGGGCGGTTGGTGGTTTGAATCGAGCAGTTGGCCGGGGAGCTTTGGCTCTGCAGCACCCGAGTCGTTTGCTCACCACGAATGTTGATGTAGGTTGTGGCCCCGGAGCCAGTTTCCGGGCGGGCGGGGACATCAAGCCAGGTGATGTTGTCGAGGCGATCGTGCACTCGCAGCTTGAGTTCGCCGTTTTGGCGGTACACGCGAGCCGTCGTGCGGTTGGTGCCGTTGCAGACCATGACGGTGGTTGTTGAAGCATCAACCCCTGGTCCTGGTTGATCCAAAACGGTGACGTAAGGGGCATAAACCCAACCCTCAATCGGGCCAGTAACAACGTAGAGCCAGTCTCCCTGGGTTTGAATAATCTTGGCCTGGGCACCCCTGGGTATAGTGCCGCGAACGCCGTGGTTGAGGCCGGGGCCAGAGCGCACGTTGAGACTGTCGATATTGACCTCGGCGACTTGGGCAAAGGCCGCAGAAATAGAAAGGCCAATGGCAGCAGCGGTGGAGAGCAAGGCAACAGCCAGGGTTTTGAGTTTCATGGTTTGTAGAGTCTCACTGGGAAAAGGGGACCGCAGCTCCAGGCAACGGCTCTAATGAAGCGATGGCGAATAAATCACCCGCACCAATCTAAGTGATGAATCTAAGGAAGCAATAAAGCTGTAACTGTGTATACCGGAGGGTGCCCCATCTATCCCTTTACCCCGCTCCCTGTCTCCGTGGGCACAATGTAGCGCTGTAGCACCACAAACACCACTATGGCAGGCAGCACCGACAAAATAGACCCAGCGGCAATCAGCCGCCAGTCGAGGGAGAAGCTGCCCGCCAGCCGGGCGACACCTAGGGGTAGGGTGTAGCGCTCGGGGCGATCGAGCAAAATTAGGGGCCAGAGAAACTCGCTCCAGGTGCCAATAAACACAAAGATTCCCAGCGTCACTAGGGCGGGGCGAGTAGCGGGCAGCATCACATTCCACCAGATGCCGAGGTCAGAGCAGCCATCCATGCGGGCAGCTTCTTCTAGCTCCTTGGGTACGCCCTGAAACGCTTGGCGCATGAGAAAAATGCCAAAGGCCGAGGCCAGGTAGGGCAGCACTAGACCCAGATAGGTGTTTCGCAGCCCCAAATTAACCGCCAGAATATACAGCGGTATCATCACTACCTGAAACGGAATCATGATGGTGGCCACAATTAGCGCCAGCAGAGTATCGCGGCCCAAAAACGATAGCCGCGCCAGGGGATAGGCCGCCAGCGAGCAGAGCAGCAGGTTCGCCGCCACCGTCAGCACCGCCACCACGCTGCTGTTAAAAAAATATTGGCCAAAGGGGTTTGACTGCCACACCTGTCGGTAGTTGGCCAAGGTCGGCTGCTGGGGCAGGAGCTGGGGTGGAGTTGCTAGCAGGTTCTCCGCTGCTCCTTTAAAGGATGTGCTGAGCAGCCACAGCAGCGGAAACACCATCACCAGGGCAATGACCAGCAGCAGGACGTAAATGCCCAGGTTGCGCCAGTGGGGCCACCGGGCAAGAGATTGAACTATGGGTTGCTTGCGATCGGGCATCGGTAGTCCTACCTGAAGCATCGGGGGACTGGATCCCAAAGATTCTGAGGAGTCTTTGAGATCTGGCTAACAAGAAACGTCTAGGCAGGGGCCATTTCAACTACCCCAAAAGCAGCTCTTGCAGCAGCCAAAACCCGGCAAAGGATTCGCTCTCGCGGCTGTCTTGGATGCCAATGAAATGCACCTGATTGGCTTTAGCCTTGGCGGCTTCGAACGCTTGGGCCTCGGCCAGCAGCTTAGGGCCAGGTAGACCCGCCAAAACCCAGCTATCGGAGGCTCCGGTTTCGAGAATGATTTGGGGAGCTTTGCTGGATTCTATGCGCCAGTAGGCCAGCTCTAGCCCCGACATCCAAGCGGCGAGGGCGGTGGCGCGGGGGGAGAAAATCAGCAGTCCGGGGATGGGGGTGTCAGGGGCTAAATTCGCCATGTCTAGGGGAAAGGATTCCCCAAAGCCAATCTCCCAGTCGGGTAGATCAGCGAAGGCGGCGGCTTCAAGGGTGACAAAGCTCCACTGCTGCCCCAGCAGGGCATCGGGCAGGGGCTGGGGGCTGGGGGGCGGCGCTGCCACGGAGGGGGAAGGAGCGTTGGTGTAGCCTTCCATTTGGGGGTACACGGTTTGGTTGCGATCGCTCAACCACCGCTGCAGAGCTACAGTGCGACGGCTGGGCCGAGCCGGAATGCCTGCGTCTTCACAGGCTCGCAGAATCATGTTTTGCATTTGGTAGCGAAAGTACCGAATGCGGCTGGGGGGCGCGATGCCCTGGCTGGTGGCCTCGGCGATCGCCTCCTCGATTGCCCCCTTCAGAACAATCGAGTTGACGTCGCTGCTGGGCAAAAACTTGCTGTAGCGAAAGAGCTTGTCGGCCTCCGCTCCGGCACCTACCAACCCTTCGCAGAGCAGCACTTCCCAAAGTTTTTTGTCATTTTCATCCAGCACGGGCCGGGAGTAAAAGTCGAGTTCCCACACGGTGCCCATAGTGCTTAGGCCTCGCTGTCGTTCAGCATGCGGTTGACGTCGCTCAGACGGTTCTCAGCGTCTTCAAACACGGCTTCAGATTCTTTAATGATCTCTCCAGGATATTTTTCTAGCACCTTAGTCGAGAGGGAAATGCGGTTGCGCTCGGGGTCGAGGCCCACCACGACCGCTTTGATCGCCTGGCCCACCTTTAGCACCGTGGGCAGCGACTCAACATAATTTTTGCTAATTTGCTTGATGTGCAGCAGACCGCTAATGCCGTCAAACTCCACAAAAGCGCCAAAGGGCTTGAGGCTGGCCACGGTCCCCTCGACTAGCTGGCCTAGCGCTAGGGTGCTCATCACCTGGCTGCGGGCGGCGGTGCGGGCCGACATCACCAGCTTGTTGGCGGCGGGGTTAACCTCCAAAAAGCCCACGGTGAGGCGCTGGCCCACCGCCTCTTCTAGATTTTCGTAGGTGCGGCCCAGGTGCGATCGCGGCACAAATCCCCGTAGGCCTTCCACATCGACCGTCACGCCGCCCTTGTTGTAGCCGGTGACTTTGACATCCATCACCGCGCTCTCTTCGGCCTGCTGGGCTAGCTTATTCCACAGCTGCTTGAGCTGGAGCTTGCGGATCGATAGCAGCACCTGACCGTCGGCATCCTGGTCGCGAATCACCTGAAACGAGTATTCACCACCCGGTTCGAGCACGCCATCAAAGGAGTTGATGGCCCGCACTGCGGCTTCGCGAATGGGCAAAAAGGCCGCTGACTTGCCGCCAATATCCACCGTGGCCCCATCGGGAGCAAAGGAGATGACGGTGCCCCGCACGGTGCTGCCCACCTGAAAGTCGTAATCGTGGGCCTCAAGGGCTTTGGCAAAATCTTCGGCGGAGAAAGTCAAGGCTGAGGCTCCTGGACAACAAACATAATTTAACTAGCTTTCTACTATACAACGCCGACCTAGGGCACCGCTGAGCAATAGCCAGGCAAGGCAGGCCGAGACCCTTTACAATAAATGCCAAGCGGATAATGTTGCCCCCAAGAATCGATGGCCGACGAGCAATTTAGCCTATTTAATGCTGACAGTGGCGCTACCGAGGGCGCGATCGCCGACCCCAGCACCGTAGATTTTGACGCCATCCCCACCAGCGGATCGGTGCCCATTCCCCCCGGCATTTACCCCGACCTAGAGACTCTGGGTACCCACTGTCGGGGCTGTCTACGCTGCGACCTGTCAGAAACACGCACCAATGTGGTGGTTAGCCGGGGCAGCCCCACCGCTCCGGTGCTGATCATTGGCGAAGGCCCAGGTCAGCAGGAGGACGAGCAGGGGCTACCCTTTGTGGGCAAGTCGGGCCAGCTGTTAGAGAAAATTCTTGAATCGGTGCGGTTTAACACCGAGACCGATGTGTACATTTGCAACATCGTCAAGTGTCGCCCACCCGAGAATCGCGTGCCCACCACGGCTGAGGTAGCGGCCTGCAAGGGCTATCTGCTAGAGCAAATCCGCATGGTGGATCCCAAAATCATCCTTCTCACTGGCGCAACCGCTCTGAAGGCGCTCTTGGGGGTGAAGTCGGGTATCAGCAAAGTGCGCGGCCAGTGGATGGAGTGGGACGGCCGCCTGTGTATGCCCATTTTTCACCCGGCCTACCTGCTGCGCAACCCGTCGCGCGATAAGGGCAGCCCCAAGTGGCTAATGTGGCAGGATATTCAGGCGGTGCGGGCCAAAGTCGACGAACTGTCGGGAAGCTGAGGGCATCCGGCAGGTTGAGTTCGGCTTTCATTACCCAGGGGTCAACAAAATCTTTGACAGAATGAATGGGGGGCTAATTGGGTTTAAGGTCAAAGGTTTAAGGTTTAAGGCGTGGCTCTGAACGCCCTAAGCTCTGGTCAAGCCCCTGGACCGATCGCCCGATGCCTCCATCGATCGCGCCCCGCAAATAGCAAGGAGATTTTAATGGATACCAACAACCTTTTACGCCAGTTGCTGATGATTGGCGTGGGCACCACCTCTCTGGTCGCTGAGCGGGTCAAGCAGGTCAGCGAGGAGTGGGTGCGCGAGGGCAAGTTTAACCCCGAGCAGGCCCGCACCCTGATGGATGAGGTCATGGCCCAGCTCAACGAAGGCAACGGCGCGCTCGAAGAGCAGTTTCAGCGGCTGTTTCGCAATACGCTGCAAGACCTGGGTGTACCCCGTCAGGCTGAAATGGACGAGCTGCGCGGACGGCTCGATCGCCTAGAGCGTCAGGTGAGAGATTTAGAAAATCGCGCTTGGAAATAGTCTGGTTATCTGTAGCCCAGCCACCGCTACGAGACGAAAAATCGCCATAGAGTAAAACCAAGTTTTCTCAGGCGAAACAGCGGTGCGCATCTTTACTGATTTTGTGGTGGGCAGCATTGCGGCCCTGTTTCCCGTGGTAGATCCAATTGGGTCGGTGCCGATCTTCTTGGTGCTAACCACAGGGGTGCCCGCCGCGCTGCGCAATCGCTACGCCCTAAATATTGCCCGCAATGTCGTGCTGCTGCTGATCAGTACGCTGCTGGTGGGGGGCAGCGTGCTGCGGTTTTTTGGTGTATCCCTGGCGGTGGTGCGCATTGCTGGAGGCATTGTGGTGTTTCATGCGGCCTGGAAGGCGATGAACTCTGACCCCAAGCTCAACGAGGTGGACAATCAGGATGCTGCCTACCGCGTTGGCGAGCACAAAGATATTGCCTTCATGCCGATGACCATCCCGCTGCTGGGAGGGCCGGGGGCGATCGCCGTCACCCTTGGCCTAGCCGCTCAAGCGGGTGGTGATCTATCCGTTCCCACCGCGATGAATATGCTGGCGATCGCCGTCGCGATCGCTCTGATCGGTATAGTGATTTTTCTGTCGCTGCGATCGTCTACGCTGCTGCTAAAAGCCTTGGGGGCCAGCGGTATTCAGGCAATGAGCCGTCTGTTGGGCCTATTTGTGATGGCCATTGGGGTGCAGCTGATTTTGAACGGTTTGGCCGATTGGTTAACCTCATTGAATTTGCTGGCTCCCTGAGACTAATGGGCAGCGGTGGGTGGTCTGTCGGCCTGGCAAACGACGTTACCGCATCATAATTTTGACCTAGACTTGGGGTGTTCCCTGAAAATACCGCCCTGGCTCTGCTGATTCGGCAATAGAGATTGGGTGTAGGCCAGATGCAGCCAGATCAGTCAGGTTGCTGGTGTTACCGTGTAACCGGTCGATCGTCTACGGTTGGTCTGCGTAGTCCACAACACTTCATCTAGTGGTGAACTTTCTGTTTGCCGCCAGCTGTTTCAGGGAACCATTCACCCATGAGCTACCCAAGCTTTCACAGCTTTATTAAACTGCTGCGCAGTCTGCTCAAGCGCAAGCAGCCTCTGCTGTTTGAAGAATCCATTTTTTTGGCAGATTTGTGCCTTGCCTACGGCACTATTGCCGGCTTGGGCGATCGCGACAAAAAGACCCTCTTTCTGGCCGCCCACTTTAAAAACCTGGGAGCTATTTACCTCGAAGACCACAGCCTCAGACAAGAGTACCGAGACCATCGTGAGGCCATCACCCAGATGGAGGTGCTGTTTAACGCCAGCGCTCAGCTAGCCAAGGATGCTGGCTTGCAGGAGGTCGCCGATGTTCTCGATGAGTACCACCTGCGGGCCATTCCCGACAATCATCTGGCTCGTATTTTTCAGGTGCTCAACGCCTGGGTGTCGTGCCGCCAGCGCAAGGGCTGGCGTAGCTCGATGAGCGACAAAGAGGCGCTGATTATTCTCAAGCAGCGAGCTGAGATGAAGTGGTCTGACCCCAAAGTGGTGTTTCACTTTATTGAACACCTCTGCCGCTACTCGTCGCGGCCCGAGCGCCGCCAAGCCTGCACTGTTACGGGGTTTGAGGTGCCGGCTGAGACGCCCAAGGTGCGCGACTACAGCTTTGACACCCTAGAAGATCAGTTCCAGGAAGTTGAAACGGCGGGGTGAATCGGGTGTAGCGTTGGCCAAGGCGCTTGGGACTAGAAGTCACTACCACGAGCAAAAACTGGCGTAGTGTCCTGACGTGTAGCCATCGCTCCAGGGGGTTATGCAGATGTCCTACTAATCTAACGATAGCTGTAAATCTCCAGCTTCTGGACGACGCATTGGGCAGCCACGATTATTTAAGCTCACTCCAGCAGTGGGCGATAGGCAGATCGAGTTGGCGAGGCCGGTTTGCTCAAATAATCTGCCTATTGGTCTATAACCGCTGTTAAGCCGCAAAAAAGCCGATTGGGGGATAGTCAGAGATAGCGCAAGAGGCTACAGTTGGGGAGGCTCAGCGATGGCCTCGGGCCAGTCTTTGACCATCGTCGCGCACTTTAGCGGTTGTTGACCGCTGGTCACTTCGACGGTTGAGGCACTATGCCCCTCACTGCGAATGACTGCACAATTGATTTGTTGATCAATAGCTACCAAGGGTCTGTTATGGCTGAAGACGCAATAGATATGGATCTATCCTGTTCCACCCCGCCTGAGGATGGGTTAGATATTGTGTCCTACGTGGACACCATTGAGGCAGTGATTGCTTCTTTGGATCAAGGGGATGGGGCTATGGTTAGCCAGACAGATGAGGGCCACCTATGGCGGTTTAAGTACGGCAGTGTTGATGTGTATGCCCAGCTGACGGGTGAAACCGAGACCGATACGCTAACTGTGTGGTCCCCCGTACTCGTGCTGCCCGCCAAAGACGAGCCTCGCCTAATGAAGCGGCTGCTAGAGAAAAATTGCAACGAAACCCTCGAAGCCCGCTTCGGCATCTCCGGTGATCAGGTGCTGGTGATCTCAAGCCGTATTCTGAAGGACATTTCCCCCGCTGAAATCTCCCGCCTAATGACCATTGTGGCCACCATCGCCGACGATTCCGACGAGGCGCTAGTCTCCGAATTTGGCATGAGCTAGAAGGGTACAGGGCATGAGGTATAGGGTGAAAGAATAGTCTTAAGCCTTACACCCTATACCTTGCAGCCCTACGCCCGCGCTTCTTCAATGACTGATTTTGCGATCGAGGACAGCTGTAACCCAGGGGGATACTGCCCTTCTTCTTTGATTCGCTGAATCATGGCGGGGGAGACTCGCAGGCCGAGGCGATCGGCGATCGCGCGCACCACATCGCCGCGATCGATCGTGCCCGCCACGGCATCAGCTGGAGTCAGCACCGTGAGCCGAGTCAGCTGTAAGTCTTCGAGCTGGTCGATGGCTTCGGTCAGCGGTGTGCCCTCGCGCACTGACGGAATCGCCAGCAGCGGCTTGGCGATGTGGTTGAGGGGCAAGGTTTCCCACTGGCTACGCTCGATCGCCCGCATATCTTCAACCGTGACCAAACCTCGATAGCGCCCATCCGAGGCCGCGAAGTAGGCCGGGGGACGGTTCTCTTCGAGTAGATAGGTGTCGGCAAACTGCCGCAGCGACATGTCGGCATCGACGACTTTAAAGTCGCGGGTCATGGCGTCGGCGGTAGTGAGGGCTAGCATAGCCTCTTGCAGATTAGTGACCTGGTTGTAGGCGGCGGCATTGCGCAGGGCAAACCAGCCGATCGCAGCAATCCAAAAACCAGAGAACGCCTGGTAGGCTAGGGCCATGATCAGGCCAAAGGTAATCGCCAGCCAGCCCAAGAGCTGACCAGAGCGCGCCGCCCAGCGAATGCCCTTGATGCGGCTGTTGGTGACCTTCCACACCACGGCCTTGAGCACCTGGCCGCCGTCGAGCGGCAGGCCAGGGATCATGTTGAACAGCGTCAGCACCAGGTTGATCTGAGCCACGCTGCCGGTGATCACGCTCACCGGGGTCGGTAGCGAGGGAATTTGGGAGATGGCGGTGAGCAACAGAAATAGACCGAAGCTGACCAACGGGCCGGCGATCGCTACCTTAAGCGCGTCTTCCGGTGTTTTCGATTCTTTGTCGATGGAGGCGATGCCGCCAAACAAAAACAGCGTGATGGAGTTGACCGCAATGCCCTGACCCTTAGCGGCAACGCTGTGGCCCAGCTCGTGCAGCAGCACCGACGCAAACAGCAGCAGCGCCAGGCCAAAGCCCATCAACCAGGCCAGGTTGCCCCAGGCCGAGTGCCAGCTGGGCTCCAATCCGTAGGACACGGTTACCAGCAGCAAAATAATGAACCAGGAGCTATCGACAAATAGGGGAATTCCTAAAATGGCCCCAACGCGCCAGTTGGATTGCATTGCCTAGCTCCTATGAATGCTGTCAAATACCAACCCAGACCCGGTAGTGGCTAGCAAAACTAGGGCACTCGGGTCTGGGGTCTGGCTTTATTCTATCAATCGCCCCACAAAGTCGTTGGGCCGAGGCGTTGGTGAGACTAGAGCAGCCCGGCGTTGCCCATCCCCAAAATCATCCCAGCGCCGAGAATGTGGCCAAAGCTGGCGATCGCCAGCAGCTCGGGCAGGCCAAAGCCTTCGAACAGCATGGGTAGGCCCACGGGTAGGGCTGGCCCTGCCCCAGGCTTGCGGATGGCGTACTTGCCAATGGCCAGCACAAACAGGTTGCAGGTAATCATAATCAGCGCCACTTTATATGACCACTCGGGGGTGGTGGGCACGGTGTAGGCAGCAAGCAGGGTAGAAAACAGCAATGTTATTTCTCCGCTAGAGGTCTAAAATTAGGTCTTGAGAATCGAAATTGGGTCTTGAGAATTAAATCGAGTCTTAAAGAAACAGAATCTCAGGCGATCGCTAAGCGCTTAATTTAGGCATTTAACCTTGTTGGATTATAAAAATTCGTCGACGCCCACCTAACGGAATGTTCAATAGAGTTAACATGCGGGTCAAGATTTGTGGCATTACCCAAACTGAACAGGCGATCGCGATCGCCCGCCACGGTGCCACTCACCTGGGCTTTATCTGTGTGCCTCAGTCGCCCCGCTATCTCACCCCAGTCGCCCTCGCCGAAATCACCCAGGCCCTAGATGCTGCTGAAGTGGTGACCAAAACTGTGGGAGTCTTTGCCGATGCCTCGCTGGCGGAGATGGCTGACATTGTCCGTCAGGCTAACCTCAGCCACATTCAACTCCACGGGCAAGAAACCTTAGAGCAATGCCAGCAACTGCTCGCTGAGCTGCCCGGCATTTTCCTGATCAAAGCGATTCGGGTGCGTACCGACCAAGACCTGGTGAGGGCTGGAACCTATGCTCCCTATGTCGATGCTCTGCTGCTCGATGCCTACCACCCTCAACAGCTTGGGGGTACAGGACTAACGCTGGATTGGGATGCCTTGGTGTCGTTTAGGCCGACCTGCCCCTGGATGCTGGCCGGCGGGCTCACCCCCGAGAATGTGCCTACTGCGCTCTCAACCCTCAGGCCTGACGGCATTGACCTCTCCAGTGGGGTAGAGCAGCATCCTGGCGTAAAAGATTTGGCTTTGGTTCAACACCTGTTTGAGCAACTACAGCCCTGGTTACCAAGCAGCGTTGAGGTCTAGGCCAAGACAGTAGCGTACGGGAAAAAAGGCTAGTTTTGATCGGCCTGGGGAGCAATTGATGCTGCACTGGGGGCCACTGGGCTAAGGGCGGCGATCGCCAAATCTTTGTCCCCATTACTATGAGTGCTGTCTTGAGCTAGTACCGCGATCGCCTCGGCTTGGTAAGCGGACACATCAAACCAGAAGGTGGTGCCAATGCCAACTTCGCTGACCAAATGCACCTGACTACTGTGCTTTTCAATGATGTTTTTGACAATGGATAGGCCTAGACCAGTGCCCTCCAGGGTATGGACGCGGTTTTCGACTCGGAAGAAGCGATCGAAAATGGCCTGCTGGTCTTCGGGGGCAATGCCAATGCCGGTGTCAGAAATCTCAATGCGAATGTAGCCGCCCTCGTTGGGGTCGTCTCCGAGGGGCACAATCTGGTGCGCCCGCAGCATCACCTGGCCGCCTGGCTCCGTAAATTTTAGGGCATTGCCCACCAGGTTGCTAAACACCTGCAGTAGCAGGTCATAGTTGCCGATCACGGGCGGTAGGTTGGGCTCCACATCCTGTAATAGCTCGATCTTCTTATCGCGGGCATTGAGGCGGTGGGTGCGCAGGGTCTGCTCAATGGGCTGAATGATATCGACGGCTTCGAGCTGGTACTGGCGGCTCGACTCGAGACGCGACAGGTCGAGCACGTCATTGACTAGGCGGGTGAGGCGATCAGTTTCGTGGTTGGCGGTTTCGAGAAATTCCTTGCGTTCGCCGTCGCTGAGGTCTTCGCCGTACTCGTGCAGGGTCTCAATAAACGACTTAATGTTAAACAGCGGCGTGCGCAGCTCGTGGGAGACATTGCTGATGAACTGGGCCTTGGCTTCGTTGAGGGCCACCTCACGGGTGATGTCCTGCACGGTGATCGCCAGACCTTTGACGTTCTCTTTGGCCTGGTCGAGCACGGTGTTGAGCAAAATCCGCAGGGTGCGATGGCTGGGTTCGGTGATGGGCACTCGAAATTCCATCGCTTCTGAGTCGCCCTTGACGGCCTGAAACAGCGGCCGAGTCAGTTGCACCCGCACCGCATTGGGAAAATGCTCCAAAATGTTTTTCCCGTCCAATATCTGATCATCCCAGCCAAAGATGCGGCGGGCGGTGGGGTTGACCAGCACGGCGTGCATATCGCTGTCGAGCAAAATGGCGCCGTCGGCTATGGTAGAAACCAAGGTTTCGAGCTTGGCTTTTTCGGCGGTGAGCTCTTCGATGTTTTGCTCTTCGTAGCTCTCCAGGCGCTCGGCCATGTCGTTGAAGCTGTAGATCAGCTCACCGAGTTCGCCCCCAAGGGGCAGGTCGATGCGTTGCCTAAAGTTGCCATCGGCGATGTTTTTAACCCCCAACGAGAGCTCTTTGATCGGCTGGGTAATGGTGAGAGCGTTGAACACGGCTCCCAAAATCACCATCACCCAGATGGAAACAAACACCGCAATGGTCACATCCCGCGTCAGATGCGAGGAGGCAACCACCGTGGGGTTGGGATTGATGCCCATAGCCAGCACGCCCAGGTGAATGCCGTTGTAGTTGAGGGGCACAAATACGTCGGTGACTTCACCCGCCGGGGTGAGATGCTGGCGCACCAGGGGGCGATCGGTGTTTTGGGCGTAGCCCTCGGGCAACTGCATGCGCCGCCGCAGCGTGAGGGAGTTTTGTACTGCTGCTTCAGAAAAGGGGATGCCGAAGAAAATGTCGCCATTTTCGTCGGCGTAGAGCATGTAGCGCACGCTAGAGGTGCTTTGGTAAAAGCTGTAGGAGAAGCGGGCTAGCTCGGTGCGATCGGCTTCGTTAACTAGAGGGGCAACGTTGGCGGCGAGCAGCAGCCCTAGATCTCGGGCAAAACGGGTGTCGTTGAGTCGGGCATCCATTTGGATGGTGTTGACGGCCCAGAAGGTGAGGGCGCTCGTGATCATTGACACCACCAGCGTTGCCCCGGCCATCAGCCGGGTTTGGAGGGTGAAGTCGCCCCACCAATGCAGGAAGATATCGCGAATTTTAGCCAGAAGCCTGATCAACGGAACCTATCGAATGCTGGATGTTGAATTCAGCCTTTATTCTGGCATGTTCTTCGCATCTTAGCCCTAGCGCTAGTCGTCGAAGAGGGTCTCAAACTCGTGACGTAGGCTATCGTAGTTGACCACGCGGGCCACAATCAGGTTTTGCTCACCCTGGGCAGCGGCAAACTGCCGCTTCCAGTGGCGCACGTCGTGCTCTTGGCTCAGCCAGAAGGCAACAATGGTGCTGACGATCGCATCCCAGTCCCAATCGGGCTTGCGGTGCACGGCCTCGGTGGCGTTAATAAAGGCATCAAGGGTGCAGCAATAGCTGCCGAGAAAGGCCTGGCTGCGATCGCGCCGCGCCTCCACCTGCTGCTGGTGGTTAAAAAATTGCAGTACTGGGGCAATGCCCACAATGTCAAAGCTATAGCTCATGGTTAAACTGGTGATAAAAACGAAGTTTATCGGTAACTCGCTTCACCGCTGGCGGCAGTCCTATCAACCAAAAATCGCCCTGGTATAGACCAGAGCGACGGCGGGGCAGAGAAAATCTGCTGTCCCAGGTAGCCATAAGTTGGGGAAAAGCCGGTAGGACTGGGCTGAGATCGGTGATAAATCACGTTCAGACTCAGTAACGGTGACGCGAGTTAGTGAATAGTTTAGACAGTTCACTCTGTGAAGTTGTTCGCCCGCAACGGTTTTTGACGATTTCTACAAAGTAGACGAGTCGCTACCATAGAAGACACCGCCGTCAGTTAGAGATTGCCCAGTCCTCGCGGAGCATCCTATGACCACCCTGGATTTGCCCCTTGAACTCAACCTTGAGGCTGTTCACTTTACCGATGAGCAGTTTTACCAACTCTGCATCCACAACCCAGAGATGGCGATCGAGCAAAATGCCCAAGGAGTGTTGATCGTTATGCCCCCGTTGGCGGTGAGAGTGGCAATCAAGAAATGGAGTTAGGGACTGACTTAGCGTTGTGGAACAGACAAACCAAACTCGGCAAGGTCTTTAGCTCGTCCACTGTTTTTCAGCTGCCGATTGGCAGCAAGCGATGGTCAAAGACCGGCCCGGAGGGCCATCGCCCGATGCCGCCTGGGTAGAACTATCCCGTTGGGAGGCGCTGACCCCAGAGCAGCGACGCAGATTCCCCCTATTGCGCCTGACTTTGTCATGGAGGTGCGTTCGAGCACCGATAATCTGACCACTCTGCACGAAAAGATGCAGGAATACATGGCCAGCGGTGTTCGCCTAGGCTGGCTGATCAATTCTCAGGATCAGCAGGTGGAAATTTATCGGCCTGGGCAGGAGGCAGAGGTACGATCGCTGCCTACCCAGCTTTCTGGAGAATCTGTGCTGCCGGGCTTCATTTTAGAGGTTGCCCCGTTTGTCTAGCTGTTGGGAGACGGCCAACACCCTAGCCAACTTTTATAACATTGCCTTACCAAAATTTGTAAGTGACAGGCGTCACAGTTCGTCAAACTCTTGAGGGCAAACCTCCTTCGACCAACCTGCCATAAAGATGTCGGTGCAAGGGATGACTCAGTCGGGCCTTTGAGGCATTCTAAGTACAGATAAGACGGACTTCGCACTATAACTAACTCCCTATTCTAATCAGCCCCCGGTGCCTCGGCATCGGGGGCTATTTAATGGAAAAGCCCCAGGATGCTCGCAGCATCCTGGGGCTTTAGTTCAAGGAGACGATAGCTTAGGTGCCAACGGTCCAAGAGTTGATGTAGATCTCTTGCTCGGGGGTCAGGCTATCGACTTCGATACCCATAGCGACTAGCTTCAGGCGAGCAATCTCCTTATCCACCTCAACGGGGATGGAGTGCAGACCGGGTTCGAGGGAGCCCCGGTTCTTCACCAGGTATTCGCAGGCCATGGCCTGGTTGGCAAAGCTCATGTCCATGACGGCGCTGGGGTGGCCTTCGGCGGCGGCCAGGTTGACCAAACGGCCTTCACCTAGCACAATCACTGACTTGCCGCTGGTGAGCATGTACTGCTGAGTAAAGTTGCGCACCTGCTTGACTTCGCTGGCCATTGCGCCCAGCGATTCGAGGTCGATTTCGATGTCGAAGTGGCCAGAGTTGCACACCATGGCGCCATCTTTCATCACCTCAAAGTGCTCGCGACGAATGACATGCTTATTGCCGGTGACGGTAATAAACAGATCGCCCACGGTCGCAGCCTCAGCCATGGGCATCACCCGGAAGCCGTCCATAACGGCCTCAATGGCGCGCACTGGGTCGATTTCGGTAACGATGACGTTGGCCCCCATGCCCTTGGCCCGCATAGCGGTGCCTTTGCCGCACCAGCCGTAGCCGGCCACAACGACAGCTTTGCCCGCCAGCAGCACGTTGGTAGCGCGAATAATGCCGTCTAAGGTCGATTGACCAGTGCCGTAACGGTTGTCGAAGAAGTGCTTGGTGTCGGCGTCGTTGACGTTCATAGCGGGGAAGCTGAGCACCCCGTCTTTGAACATGGCCCGCAGGCGGACGATGCCGGTGGTGGTCTCTTCGGTGGTGCCAATGATGTCAGCGAGCTGCTCCTGACGGGTTTGCACCAGGGTAGCGACTACGTCGCTGCCGTCATCAATGATGATGTTGGGGCGGTGATCAAGGGCGGTTTGCACGTGGCGGTGGTAGGTGGCGTTGTCTTCACCGCGTAGAGCAAACACGGGAATGCCGTAGTCGGCAACCAGGCTAGCCGCAACGTCATCTTGAGTTGAGAGGGGGTTGCTAGCAATGAGCACGGCGTCGGCACCGCCATTCTTGAGGGCGATCGCCAAGTGAGCTGTCTCAGTGGTGACGTGGCAGCAGGCCGAAATCCGAATGCCTGCCAAAGGCTTTTCGGCGGCAAAGCGGTCTTGAATCTGGCGGAGCACGGGCATCTCACGCCCGGCCCACTCAATCCGCTGCTTGCCCTGGGTCGCCAGGGAAATATCCTTAACGTCGTACTTAAATTGAAGAGTTGTGGTCATAGCGAGGGTATCAACCGTAATGAATTGTCTCTGTTGTGCCAGTTGCCAGCGTTTTTAGCTTAACGGAATTTTACGCGGGGGACTGCCCCGATATTGCAACAGGGTACTGCCGCCATACTTTATGCGAAGTACCGCCCGGGTACTTCATGCGGAGGACTACCCTGAATTCATGCGGGATACTGCCCCGATCGCACCTCAGTACAAAACTGCTGGGCGGCTTCGACGGCCTGCTGCCTGAGGTTGGCATAGACCTTGGCGAAGGGCGGCTGCCAGGCTGAAAGCCCAAGAACGTCGGCGGTGACCAGCACCTGGCCATCGCAGTGGACCCCTGCACCAATGCCAATGGTAGGGATGCGCAGCGCCTTGGCAATGTCGCGGGCTAGTTCGGTAGGAATATGCTCTAAAACGATGGAAAATGCTCCGGCCTGCTCTAGGGCTTTAGCTTCGGAGAGAATGCGATCGGCCTCGGCCTCGGTTTTGCCCTGCTTGCGAAAACCGCCGAACTGGTTTATCGACTGAGGCGTCAGTCCCACGTGACCCATCACCGGAATGCCCCACTGCACCAGTCGGCGCACGATTTCAACTACACCTTCGTGGCCGCCCTCCAGCTTGACTGCCTGGGCTCCGGCTTCCTTCAGCATTTGCCCTGAGGCGCGAATGGCGTCTTCAACGCTGGTCTGATAGCTCAGAAAGGGTAGATCGACGACCAGCAGCGCATTTTTGACCCCCCGCCGCACCGCCTTGGCGCAGATTAGCATGTCCTCTGTGGTCAGCGGTAGGGTGGTGTCGTAGCCCAGGGCGACCATCGCTAATGAATCGCCCACCAGCACAATGTCGGCCCCGGCCTGGTCGACGATTTGCCCCGACATTACATCCCAGGCGGTCAGTACGGTAATGGGTTGGGCGGGTGCGCCGGTTTGCTTCCACCGCAAAATTCGATCAACGCTAACGGCCATGGCTGCGCCTGGAAAGGGATATGGTTGTCAGGATAACAAACCCTGATTCGGCTATCCCTCCAATCTGCCGCCCCCCTGGGGAACACAACTCGCTAAAATCAAATAAACCCGTACAAAGTGGCTTATCACGATGATCCCAACCGTTATTGAGCAATCCGGGCGTGGCGAGCGCGCGTTTGACATTTATTCCCGGCTTTTGCGGGAGCGTATTATCTTTCTTGGTCAAGAGGTTACGGCCGATTCGGCCAACCTGATTGTGGCCCAAATGCTGTTTCTCGAAGCCGAAGACCCCGACAAAGATATCTATCTCTACATCAACTCCCCCGGTGGGTCCGTTTCGGCGGGCTTGGGCATCTACGACACCATGAACCACATTCGGCCCCAGATTTGCACTATTTGTGTGGGTCTGGCGGCCAGCATGGGGGCGTTTTTGCTCACCGCCGGCGAAAAGGGCAAGCGCATGAGTCTGCCCAACTCCCGCATCATGATTCACCAGCCCTTGGGCGGTGCTCAGGGCCAGGCTACCGACATTGAGATTCAGGCGAAGGAAATTCTCTACCTGAAGAAGCAGCTGAACGACGCGATCGCCAAAAACACTGGCCAGTCAATTGATAAAATTGCCCAAGATACCGAGCGCGACTTCTTTATGAGCCCTCAAGAGGCTGTCGAGTACGGTCTTATCGATCAGGTGATCGATCGCACTTCCATTGGTTCCCGCCCACTTACAGCGATGTAAATCCCTCTAACCCCTGGGGCTTGCTGCCTTGGGGGTTAAGTGTTGCCGCGCGGGGACTGGGTTTCTAAGAACAGCAGGAACTCCAGCAGTTCTTCGTCGGTGAGGTCGTGGCGCGATAGCTTGCCGTAGGTCTTCTTCAAAAACTCACGCCCCTGGGCAACCCCCCAACCCAACCGCTGCAGTTCTACATCGGTTTGGGCAATGATGTCTGATAAATCGACCGCTGCCGGTTCTGCGCCTAGATCCACAAACTCGTCGGCTGGGGCCTCGATGGTGGCGGGCAGATCTACTTGAAATGGGGCGACTGGTGGTGGCAGGGTTGGAGCCGCCACGGCCGCTAGGGGTAGCTCAGTAGCCGGTTGCTCTAGAATATTTCCCTGGTCTAAAACGGGGGGAACTAGGCTGAGCGGCGGCGGGGCGAGTTCTGGATGAGTCGTTGGCAGGGGCTCGCCGTTGGGCCGGTTTGGGGGGGCGATCGTTTCTAGGTTGGCTAAGCCTGGGCTGGGCTGGGCGATCACTGCTTCAGGAGCCTCAACCCTGTCGACTTCGATGGGGAGGGGCAGGCTGGGCAGTTCGGCTGACAAGCTCAAGCGCTCTAGGGCACGGGTAGTGGCTATATCTTCGGCCATCTCTAGGGCGGTGTTTGCCCCTAGCCCGCTCACCAGAATTAGGTTGTCTACTCCAGCGCAGACCCGCACCACGTACAGTCCGTCGTGGATAGTGAGCAAATCTGACGTCAGGCTGCCCTGGGGATACTGTTGGCGAAATTGCGTCAGCAGTGAACTTAGCACTCGGGCGGTCTCCCCTGCGGGTGGATGGTAACCGTACTATTCTAAGGAAGTAGGGCACGTTAGACTGAAGCCATTGTGACGCTGGCCTGCTTGAGGGCAGCGAGGGGATTCCCTCAATGGCGTGCGACCGTGGGTCAGGCAGGCTGATAAGTCGGTGCTTTTACCCTGAACTATTTTAATTGCTACTCTAGGCGGCTGAACTGAGCTAATGCTAGACCGATTACTCAATATCTCTAACAACTTTGGGGTCGATACCCTACTGCTGCTGCCGGTGCTCATTGCCCTGGAGGCGGTGCTGTCGGCTGACAATGCGATCGCCCTGGCGGCGATCGCCCAAGGCCTAGAGAGCGAAACCATGCAGCGCCGGGCGCTCAACTTTGGGTTGCTGATCGCCTTTGTTTTGCGAGTCGGGCTAATCTTGACGGCGGGCTGGGTGCTTCAGTTTTGGCAGTTTGAGGTGATGGGAGCGGCCTACCTGCTGTGGCTGGTGTATAAGCACTTCACCGCTGCAAGCGACGACGCAGATCAGCACCATGCTCCGAGATTTGCCACCGTTTTGCAGGCAATTCCGGTAATTGCCTTCACCGATCTGGCCTTTTCGCTAGATAGCGTCACCACTGCCCTGGCCCTCTCTAAGGATGTGCTGGTGATTTTGTTGGGCGGCACCATTGGCATTATCACCCTGCGGTTTATGGCGGGGCTGTTTATTCGCTGGCTGGATGAGTTTGAGCATTTAGAAGACGCCGGCTTTATCACCGTGGGATTTGTGGGCGTTCGTCTGCTGGTGCGGGTAATTGACGCCAATTTAGTGCCTCCAGAGTGGACGATGGTGCTAGTGATTGCCCTCGTGTTTGCCTGGGGCTTTTCGAAGCGCGTCGAAGAGAGCGCCAGCGTTGAATCAGCTCATTTGGGCAATGGCAAAATGCCTACTGTTGCCGAGTTAGAGGCCCAAGGCAGTATTTCTGCGGAGGCTGCCCCTAATCAGGAAGATGCCACCCCAGCACTTCCCCTTCAGCAAGACTAAAAGGCCCTGTCTTCAGCCGCATTAGGCCGCTAGAGATAGGAGCACCAGTCGCTCCAGCCGCCGGGGTAGAGCTTAGCCATTGGCCGACCTGCCACGGTTCGGGCCAGCAGGTTGACGCAGGCCGTTACCCCTGAGCCGCAGTAAACGATCACCTCCTCGGCATCGTTTAAACCGGCCCAGTTTTGGTTTAGCTCATCGGCGGGTTTCATGTGGCCGTTCTCGGCAGAAACATCTTGCCAGAAGTAGTTCACCGCACCGGGAATGCTGCCTGCCACTGGGTCGATGGGTTCGACTTCGCCCCGATAGCGGTCGGGCGATCGCGAATCGAGCAGCACCGTGCCTTCCGGGCGATCGCGCACCGTCTCCCAATCGACAATCCAGTCCTGGCGCAGCGCGGGCACAAAGTTGCCCGATCGAGGCGCAGGGATCTCGGTACTGGTGGGATAGTCGCCCTGCACCCAGCCTGACCAGCCGCCATCGAGCACGGCCACATTGTCGTGGCCCAGGTAGCGCAGCAGCCACCAGAGGCGCGAAGCAAAGGCAAAGCGACTATCGTCATAGGCGACGACGAGGGTAGGTTCTGGCCCGTTAGACTCTACCCCCATCGTTGTGAGCCGTTGGCTGAAAGTGTCGCGATCGGGCAGTGGGTGGCGACCCCCGTGGCGCTGCACTGAACTGGATAGATCTCGATTGAGGTGTAGGTACCAGGCGTCAGGAATGTGGCCAGCGGCATACTGCTGCTGACCCTGCTCGGCATCGGCTAGGGCAAAGCGGCAGTCGGCGACGACAACTTTGGGGTCATCCAGGTGCTGGGCTAGCCAGTCGGCGGTTACTAAGTTGCGAGGGTAGGTCATAGATTAGACGAACGGGATAACACGGAAGGTTAAAGTCTGGTCTAGCGATGGATAGCGGTGCGCCGTAGAAGTAGGGTATAAGGTTGCTGAACTGGCGACTTAGTCGTCGTGGAATCTATTGGTAAGGAATGCGGGCGGTGCGAAATGCGGGTGTTCAAATAGAGTACGGCCAACCTTTTTAATCAGCAGATCCTATTCAACGAGGCGCTGTTATGACTATGGACACTCAACCGAGTACTGAGATTAAAACAGCAACGGGCTGGGTCATGGCCCTCAGCGTAGGTCTGATTATCTTAGGTATTTTGGCAATTTTAATGCCGGCGATCGCCGCTGCTATTTTCACCTCCGCCATTGGGTGGATAGCCGTAGTCGGCGGAATTTTGCAGGTCGTACAGGCGTTTCAGGCACGAGCGGTCAGGGCGCTGGGGTTGAGCTTAGGGGTGGGCCTGCTCTATGTGGTGGCGGGGCTCTACATTCTGTTTAATTTAGCGAAAGCGACGGCGGCGCTGACATTAGCTTTTGGCCTATTGTTTATTGCCGAAGGCATTATTACTATCGTGATGGCGTTTACCTACCGGGCTGGGCGCACCATGTCGTGGTTCGTGGCGATCAATGGCATCATCACGCTGATTCTGGGGATTTTGGTGATCAATCGCTGGCCGTTTAGCTCGCTTTGGCTAATTGGCTTTTATGTTGGGGTTAGCCTATTGTTTAGCGGGGCTTCGCTGCTAGGGGCAGCGGCGGCCGCCCGGAGGGAAGTTGCCTAGGACCGTTCATGCCCGGAGATTATATTCTCTTTGCTCAGCACGGCTGGGCTGACACCAATCAGTCGATGATGACCCTGGCAGAGCAGCTGGTGGGCGATCGCGCGCAGATCGTGGCTCCCTGCCTCAACTACGCCATGACCTGGCTGCGGATTTCTCCGCTGGTGGATGAGGTCGATGCTCTAGCCACGGCGACGCTAGCGAGACAGCCTAGTCTACCAGTACGAATTGTGGGCCACTCGATGGGGGGCTTGATTTGGCTGGAGGTGCTCGATCGCCATCCCGACTGGTGGCCCAGGGTAGAGTTTTTGACGTTGGTGGGCTCCCCGGTGGGTGGGGCCGACCTGGGCCGCATTCTGGATCCGCTGAAGATAGGAGTCGGCATTGCCGCTGATCTGGGGCGCGATCGCCGCCCCCTAGCCGCTCGGCTCGCTGCCGCCATCACCACCCTATCGATCGCAGGCGATGTGGATAGGGGCAGCGATGGCACCATCACCATTGAGAGTACGCGGGTGCCCAACGGGCAATTTGTCTGCCTGGGGGGCATCAGCCACGCGGCCTTGCGCTGTCACCCTCGGGTGGTGGCGCAGATTCAACAGTTTTGGCAGGGCGACAGCCTGAGCGCGCCGCTATTGCCCCATTCTCTGGTGGAGCAGCTGCGTCAGATACCCGGTATGACCGATGCCCACCAGCGCGACTTTGCCCGCGCCACACCCTGGCACACCTTCGCCGACGGTACCAGTATTCGCCTGTGGCTCAGCCCCTTTGGCATTCACCACGTGTTTTTGGCCTCTGCTGAGAATGACTGCCTGTACTCAGGCTATGTGGGCTGGCTGCACGGCGGGGAACTGTGGCACAGCCTAGGGGCACTGCGGACAGACGCCAAACTATTCCGAAGCTGGTGAGTCGGTGGGGGGGCGATCGCCCAAGCGGCGAGTGGAAGTCAGCGGACTGGAGATAGAGAGGCCATCCTCACTGACCAGGCCCGCGGTGACATCGACGCTGCCCTCGCTGCGGTCTTGCCGGTACTGCTCAACGGCGGCGTTAACCTGGTCTGCGATCGCCCAGGCGGCCTTCGAGGGGGGCGGCGACTGCTGCAAAATATTCAGCTGAAAACTAACCTGCTCAATCAGCAGTTTCTCATCAATGACGCTGAGCTGGGTGCCAATGTTGAAATCAACCTGATTTTTAAGCACCGCACTCAGAGCTAGAGCAATCAGATCGGCCCCGATATTGATTAGGGTCGGGGCATGACTTTTGACGTAAGCGGTAACGGTCTCACCTACCGCCTCGGCCATGGGTCGCTGAGCTAGGGCGGTGGCGAGGGTTTCGGCGATCGCTAGGTAAGCCGGGTCGATGGCGGCGCTAATACCCTTGACATCAAAGGATTGCACAATCTGACTGATCAAGCCCAGGGCTTCTGAACGGGTCAGAGGCCGATAGTCAGCGATCGCCCTGCCCAGCAGCGGCATGATGGAGGTAACTATCATCCTCAAAGCGTCTGGGGTGAGATTGGGCCTATAGCGCTGCACGTAGGCCGCGAGAATACCCTGCGCCTCTTGCTCCAGATGCCGCTGCCAGCGGTGGGTTTCCTTGGCCAGGGCACTGGTAGCGCGATCGACGATGGCATTTTTGAGATCGTCAGCGGTGAGACCATCGAGCACCTGCTGAGCCACGGCGTCGATCAGAGCAGCGGGCTCTTCGGGCCGATATAGCCGTAATAGGGTGCCGAGCAGACCCTGCACCTGTTCGGGAGAATTGGGTAACCCATAGAGTCGCCCGTAGGCGCTGAGACCGCTAACCAGCGTTGCGGTCACCTCGGGGTCACGGGAAGCAGAGGTCAGATCCTCAGGCGGCATCGTCAACCTCCTTGATGGGAGTGAAGGGACTATCGACTCTTGCCTAGGCACCCTCCTCAATCTTAATTGCAGGCTGGCTTGGGCCGCCTCACCTCTGCGGGTACTCTACCTGGGTTCTAAACGGTCTACTCTAGATTGCCGTTGTAGCCACGGGGCGTAATCAGCCAGGGGCCGTGGCGCTGGGTGCTCTGGTTGCCGATCAGCACCACCGTCAGCATGTCGATGGGCGCCTCTAGCAGGTTGGCTAACGTTGTGCGGTGAATCATCTCGTCGGGGCGATAGACCGACTTCACCACCGCCACCGGAGTATCGGGCGATCGGTGGGCCATCAAAATGCGGTGGGCGGTAGCGATCTGCTCGGTGCGGGTTTTTGATTTGGGGTTGTAGAGCGCCACCACGAAGTCGGCCTGGGCCGCTGCCTCTAGCCGCTTCACAATCACCTGCCACGGGGTAAGCAGGTCGCTGAGGCTAATGGCGCAGAAGTCGTGCATCAGCGGTGCTCCTACCCGAGCCGCGGCAGATTGGAGGGCTGAAATGCCGGGGAAGACCTCCACCGAAGGAGTTTCGCCATCCCAGCCGGTGCCCTGGAGCTGCTCTAGCACCAGCCCGGCCATGCCGTAGATGCCGCAGTCACCGGAGGACACCACGGCTACACTCAAGCCCCAGCGGGCCAGATCAATGGCACGATCGGCGCGCTGGCGCTCTTGGGTAATAGGCCAGGGCTCAACAATTTGACCAGGCCGGCAGAGGGGGCGAATTTGGTCAATATAGAGGCCATAGCCGATGACCACGTCGGCGCGGGCGATCGCCCCCTTCGCCGCTGGCGTGATCTGGTTCAGATCGCCGGGGCCGGTACCCACCAATGCCAGATGCCCAGCACGGGGAATGTATTCGCGCTCGGATTGGGCGATCGCCACCGTCACTGCCCCCGGCTGCCCCTCCACCCGCACCACCTGCTTGGTCACCCGCAGCTCGCCCCCCGCCGCCAACATCGCGGCGGCCTCCGCCACGCTGGGGGTCTGCACCGCCGCTTCCACCACTGTGGACGGGTTGGGGACGGGGATAGTTTTCAGTTCTTCTGCGGTAAAGCAGCGTAAGGGCCAATGTCGTTCTTGGCAGAGGGCAACTAACCCCACTTCGTCGGCTTTGAGGTCGAGGCTGGCGATACCGGCGATCGCTCCCGAGGCAAAGTGTCCGGCTCGGCAAACCCGTGCGATCGCTGCCTCAATTACCGCCTGGGGTGTACCTCGTTCGCAGCCGATGCCCACCCACAGCACTCTCGGGTGCCACTGGGCTTTAGGAAAATCACTGTCTGGGGCAAATTGCCGCTGAATCGGGCTGATCCACAGCCGAGCAGCGGGGTTGCGGACCGACTCAAAGACAAAGGGATGGGTCGGGGGCAAGTGGTCTTGCCAGAGGGTGGTGCCGCAGTCTTGCAGTACCTCGATGGGTTTGCCGTGGGCCAAGGCGGCACTCACCCCCGTCCAATCGCCGTTGCCCTTGCTCCAGCCAAAGGGCACCCCCAGCACATCCACCCCCGGCAACCCGTGGGTCGCAGCTGACCCAGTAATCACGGGCTCTGCCCCCAGCAGCTGGGCGGTCTGATGGGTCAGCGCATCCGCACCGCCCTGGTGTCCGCCGCAGAGACTGATCACCTGATTACCTGTTTCAGCCACCACTACCACCGCTGGATCGGTCGCTTTATCGGCCAACAGCGGCGCAATCAGCCGCACCACCGCCCCGGTAGCTAGGGAAAAAATGAGCCCGTCGTGGGTGGGCCAGAGCTGGGCAATGGTCTCAGGCAGGGAACCTTCGTAAACCCGAGCTTGGATCGCTAAAGACTCCGCTTCGGCGGCTAGGCTGCGAGGCAACCATAGGGTAGCGGGGAGACCTGTGACCAGGGGCAGCAGGGATTTGAGTCCAGCGGGAGTAACAGCGATCGCAGCAAAGGACGGCAACAAAAGACCTCAAAGAACCTGAAGTACTTCATTTTAGAAGACATCATTGCCCCAGGGCACTGCAAGGTTGAATTGTCTGTAGCTTTGCTCTGCCCATAACCCAGGGATAAGACAGCCGGGACGGCTATCCCACAAGACCATAAACAATTCCTCGGTCTTGGTGAGATAGGCATCCTGCCTGTTCTGGGCGATGTACCATACCGACTCGGCTTAGTAGTAGTTGCCAATCTTGCGGTGGTGGATAGCGGTCTGGCCATCGGGGTCAGACACTTTGCCGTCGTGCACCGTGCAGTAGACGATCCAGTGGTCGCTCACCTCCATGCGGCTGGTGACTTCGCACTCTACATAGGCCAGGGCATCGGCCAGCAGGGGCGAGCCGTTGTTGGCGGGGCGGGTGCGCACTCCGGCAAAGCGATCGGCACCGGGAGCAAATCGCTTGAGGAAGTGCTTCATCAAGCCCAGGTGCTTGCCCTCTTCGAGAATGTTGAGCACAAAGGTATCGCCCACCTGCATCAGTGACTCAATGGCGCGGTCTTTCGCCACGGCCACCGAAAAGCCTAGGGGCTGAAAGCTAACCTGAGCGACCCAGGAGGCCAGCATGGCGCTGGAAACCTGACCCTTTTTAGCGGTGATGATATACAGCCCGCTGCTAATGCGGCCCAGCGCTTTCTCTAGGTCGACATCAAGGGATTTGAGCTTCTTCATCTTGCCTGCCTGGGCGAGGCCCTGACCCAGGTCAGTACCGGCCTCTTCGCACGACTGATAGATGGCCCCGGTGGGGGTGTCTTTAATGCGAATGGGTGTAAAGGACTGGATCAGCTCCAGATCTTGAAACTTGTTGGCCAGGGGATCGACCGGCTCATCGTCACCGCCGTAGGACTCGTATAACCCGATGGTTTGCTTGCCGTGCACCGCAGCCAGAATGGTGCCCAGGGTGGTCTGGGTTTCTCTGGCCCCGACCCCAGAGGCGGGGGGCATGCCAACGACTAGTCCCTTGGCCCGAGCCACCAGCTCCGTCACCTCCTGAGGGTCGGCGGAGCGCATATCCATCATTTCGACGGCGACGCCGGTTTTGGTAATGCCGCGAGCAATGGATTGGGAAAGGCGATCGCTATACCCGTAATCCGACACGTAGAACACCGCCACCAGGTCTTCGGCCTTGGTCTTCTCCTGGCTCCAGCGCTGGTAGCGGCCGGTCAGCTCGGCCACGTTGTAGCGCAACAGGGGGCCATGCCCTGTGGCCACCATTTTGACTGGGGGTAGCGCTTCCATGCGCTTCATTGCACCAAGCACCGATCGCGCGTTGGGAGCCATTAGGCATTCGTAGTAAAAGCGAAAATCGGGGGAAACCAGCTCTAGATTTTCGTCGTAGGGGGCATCGCTGCAAAAGTGCATGCCAAAGGCGTCGCAGGTAAATAGCACGCCGGTTTTGTGGTCGTAGGTAAAGATGGTGTCGGGCCAGTGCAGGTTGGGAGCGCTAATAAACTCCAGGGTGTGGCCGTTGCCCAGCTCTAGGGTGTCGCCATTTTTCACGATCAAGCGCTCAAAGGGGCGATGCACCAGGTCTTCGAGAAAGGCGATCGCCACCTTGGCCCCCACCACCACTGCCTGGGGAGCCAGCTCTAGCACGTCGCGCACTAGGCCACTGTGGTCGGGCTCGGTGTGGCTAATGATTAGGTAATCGATGGTTTTGGGGTCGATTTCGCCAGTTAGGGTCTTGAGATAGAGCTCCTGAAACTTGGCGTGGGAGGTATCGACCAGGGCTACTTTCTCGCCGCGAATGATGAAGGAGTTGTAGGTGGTGCCGTTTTGCAGGCCAAACTCAATGTCGAAGCGATCGCGATCCCAGTCTAGGGAGCGAATGGTGGTGGTGTCGTCAGCCACCCCTTCGACCTGAACAGTAAGGCGCTTCTGCGCTGGTGCCGCTACAACCATGGAGAACCTCCTGCAAAATTTAGGTGCTGCCAACCCGGAGTGCAAGCCAGGGGTTTAGCAACTAAAACGTTTCTTAACTATAGGTATTCTCGCTTAAAACCGCGAGGCTTGGGGTCAAAATCCCTTATCGCTTTAATTGCGATCGGTAACCATTGGCAATGGGGAAGGGCATATTTTGAGTACCCTAGAATTAAGCCCATGAACAATTCCCCCCCTCGTCGCCTTGGTGCTCAGCTTGGCCACCAACCTGGGGCGCTTCCAGGTCAAAAATAACGCTTGCAGAATAACCTCGTAACTTGCTTCAGAGTCTGGCTGAAAGCCCATCAGCCCTGTCATTTCTCCATACTTCCTGCGTAATAGCCTATGTCACTCCCCACTGGAGCCCTGGTTCTTGAACCCACTGCCGATGGTTCGATGACGCTGTTTTCAGAAGATTTTGGCGAGTGGTTCCACAGCCGCGACGGGGCCTACGCCGAGGCCAAAACCACCTATGTAGACGCCACCGACTTGGCCGGTTTTGCCTTGGCTCCAACCCTGACCGTATTGGATGTCTGCTACGGGCTAGGCTACAACACCGCCGCTGCTCTATCGACCGTTGCCCAGGGCAACCCTGCCTGCCAGGTGCGGTTGGTGGCCCTAGAGCTCGATGCGCGCGTGCCACGCTAGGCTGTGGAGGCCGGGTTGATTAATGGATGGCCTACAGCCGTGCAAACCTGCCTGCGGGAACTGGCTGCCACTGGCCAAGCGACCCGCCCTGGACTTGACGCCACCCTGCTGTGGGGCGATGCCCGCCAGCGCATTCAAGCGCTCGCCTCGTCAGGAGTTAAAGCTGATGTGATTTTCTTTGACCCGTTTTCACCGCCCCGCTGTCCAGAATTGTGGACGGTGGAGTTTATTGAGCAGGTAGCGACCTGTCTGCACCCCCAGGGTCGCCTGGTCACCTATTCCTCCGCGGCTGCGGTGCGGGTGGCCTTTCAGCTGGCCGGGCTCTCTGTTGGGCCGGTGAATGCTGTTGGCCGTCGCTGGCCGGGTACTCTGGCTCAAGTAAGCTCTGAGGGCTTAATGCCGTTGTCGGTGCAAGAGCAGGAGCATTTGCTGACTCGGGCCGCAGTCCCCTACCGCGACCCTACCCTGAGCGCCAGCGCCGAGGCTATTCGGCAGCGCCGCCAGCAGGAGCAGACTGCGTCAAACTTAGTACCAACGTCGCGCTGGCGCAAGCGGTGGCTGCCCCCGTATGAAAAAAAACTATCTCCCCGATAGGCTGTAGGTTAGCTCTGTTGATCGGTTATTGCCATTCTTAAGGTTCTTGCTGTGCCCTACCGAAACCCTCTGCCACCCCGTGTGCTTGTGGTCGACGACCACGCCCCCAGCCGCATGGCTGCCGTAGCGCTGTTGTCAATCGATGGCTATCAGGTGGAGCAGGCAAGCTGCGGGCAGAGCGCCCTGAGCCGAGTCTTGCAGCACCAGCCTGACTTGATTTTGCTGGACGTGATGATGCCCGGCCTCGATGGGTTTGAGGTGTGTCGTCAGCTCAAAGAGAACGACAACACGCGGCTGATTCCGGTGGTGTTTGTCACGGCCCTGGGCGATCGCGAAGCCCGGCTGCAAGGCATTGAAGCGGGGGGCGACGACTTTCTAACTAAGCCCTTCGACCAGCTCGAACTTTCGGCCCGAGTCAAGTCGCTGATTCACCAAAAGCGCCTCAACGAAGATCTTGACCATGCCGAAAAGGTGTTGTTTTCTATTGCCCGCACCATCGAGAGCCGCGACCCGAACACGGGGGATCACTGCGATCGCCTGGTCAGCCTCGGGCGTGCCTTTGGCCAATACCTAGGGCTTTGCCCAACCCACATTCGCGATCTTGCCTGGGCGGGCTACCTGCACGACATTGGCAAAGTGGGCATCCCTGATGCCGTGCTGCTCAAAACCGGTCCTCTCACCGTTGCCGAGCGCGCCATCATGGAGCAGCATGTCGCCATCGGCGAGACCATCTGCTGTCCCTTGCGCACCATGCAGGGAGTACTGCCGATCATTCGTCACCACCACGAGCGCTGGAACGGCAACGGCTATCCCGATGGCCTAGCCGGGGCGGCTATTCCGCGACTGGCTCAAATTTTTCAGCTGATCGACATTTTTGACGCGCTCACCCACGATCGCCCCTACAAACCCGCCTTCTCCATGGAAGAATCGCTCCAGATCATGCGCCAGGAAGTAGAGCGGGGCTGGCGCGACCCAGCGCTAGTTGACCAGTTTGAAACCTTTATTTGCGCCTATCAACCCGACGCCGTTTTGGGCCTAAACATTACTGCTCGACAGGGCGAACGGCTCGAGCCCGCTAAGCAGCGTAACGTTTAACTTGCGCTAGGTGAGGGCTGTTTACTAAAAACTACGGCCAGTTGAGCCTCGTTTTCCACAAATCTTTTGATTATGTAGCGCGGTTGTCTTTTTTGAGAGACAAGCCGCCCGTACATTTGTTTAATATTCCTGATTACGCCACCTGAACTCCGTTTGGGGCTGCGATTCCACTAAGAATCGCTTCGCGAATCGCCAGGGTGTTGACTCTAAAGCCCCAGCAAACCGATTTTGACATTGAGCTTTTAGCTAGCTTGCCCCAGCTAGACACGGCCTGAGGTCGCCAGAAAAGGGCTTTTTTTTAGCCTGGTATTTGGTGCTTGGCCTGAACCGAGGCAAACATAGCCAAGATTTTAGGGATTAATTTAGACACACGTTTAGGGGATTTTACACACCGTGGATGCACCGCAGAAGCTGGCCTTTATTGTTCAATCGAACCGCTTGCAAGGGCTCATGTGGCAGGCGCTGCTAAAGTCCCAAAAGCTGGCCGTCATTCTAGAACCCGCTAAGGGCGACCTAGCCGACTGCATTGGCCAAATTGCCAGCGCCGGGCTGACTTTGCCCGATGTCATTGTGTTAGACACCGAAGCAGCGGAGCTCAACCCCTACGAGTTTTGCCGCTGGTGCCGCGCCACCTTCCCCACCATGCAGATTTTTCTGACCCGGTGTCGTGAACTTCACATCTCGGATACTGAACGGCGCTGGGCTAAGCAGCAGGGAGCAACCGACTTTCTCTGCGGCTTTGACCGTGACACCCTGATGAGCGGTGCCACTAACAATGTCAAACGCATTTTGACCAGCCTTGACTACCCCTTTCTCAACGAGAAGGCGCTGCTCACAGTGCTGCTCAATATTCGTCGTCAGTTGGGTACTACCCAAGCCACCGGGGCTCTCGCCAGTCGTCCAGTGCGCGAGGTTAAAGGTGCTGGGCTTGCCTTGGCTGATGCTAAGCCGTCTCCAAATGCGCCCAGCGGTCCAGTAAGCCCGTCTGCGACCCCCGATCCTCTAAATGATGTTGACTGGGTCACTTCTGGCCTCCGCGCCCTGGGCAATGGGGTAGCTCGCAAGGCCGCCAAAGAGTCGTTCGCACCCCCCCCAGCGGTCAAGTCGAGCGCGTTACCCAAGCCGAGCGCGTTACCCAAGTCCTTAACTACCGACGAGAAACTAGCCGATGGTAGTACCGTGCGCCGCTACCGGGGAGTGGTTTACTAACGCTTGCCAGCGTAGCTTGAAGAGTTGAGTTCATCCTTAAATCTGGCTAACGTCATCACAGAACAAACCGGCAGAGATTTATTGAATCTCTGCCGGTTTGTTCTGTTGGTTGCCGCAGTTAAGCGTCGGCTTCAGGGGCTGAGTCGGCTTTTTTAGACGCAGACTTAGTGGGCGATCGCCGAGTTGTGGTCTTAGTGGTTTTTGAGGCCGCAGACTTTTTCGTGCCAGTAGCCTTGGTGTCCGTAGACGACTTGGCGGTAGTTGCTTTAGTCGTTTTCTTAGCCCCGCTGGCCTTGCTGGCTGCTGCCGTCTTGGTGGTGCGCGAGGTGGTCGCGTTGCCCTTGCCACCCTTGCCCTTTTTGGTCGAGGCCTTGGCGTTAATCCAGCTGAGAGCCTCCTCTAGGGTGACGGCATCGACCTCAACCCCTTCGGGCACCGAGGCATTGACCTTGCCGTGCTTAACGTAGAGGCCGTAGGGGCCGTTAAACACCGCCACCTGCTCATTGTCGTCAGGGTGGGCACCCAGCTCTTTGAGCGGATCGACCTTCTTGCGGCCGCGCCCAGCCTTGGGCTGGGCCAGCAGTTCCAGAGCGCGCTCGAGGGTGACGGTGAGCACGTCGTCATCGCCCTTGAGGGAGCGATAGTCGCGGCCCTCTTTGCCCTGGTCATGGACAATATAGGGGCCAAAGCGGCCCTGACCAGCCTTGATGGACTTGCCCGTTTCTGGGTGAGCACCCAGGTTACGGGGAAGCTGCAGCAGCCCCACCGCCATTTCCAGGGTGACGGCCTCCATCTGAGTGCCCTTGGGCAGCGAGGCCCGCTTGGGGTTGGGGTTGTCGTCGGTGGGTTCGCCGAGCTGCACGTAGGGGCCGTAGGGGCCAATGCGCAGAAAGATCGGTTCCCCAGTATCAGGGTGCAGGCCCACTTTGTCAGGGCCTTCGACCTTCTGCTTGATGATGCGCTCAATCTGCTCGCTATCGAGGTCAGCGGGGGGCACATCGGCGGGGATGGAGGCCTTCACCGACTCTTCGCCAGTGCCAATCTCGACGTAGGGGCCGTAGCGACCAATGCGGATTTTGGCATCGAGATCGTCGAGCAGCACCGTGCGGGCGGCGGTGGGGTCGATCTGAGTTTCGCGCTCCTGCACCAGGGTCTCTAGGCCCTGGTCACCGGAGTAAAACGCCTTAAGGTAGGGCAGCCATTCGACTTCGCCTGTGGAAATGTCGTCGAGGGTCTGCTCCATGCGGGCAGTGAAGTGCACATCCACCAGGTCGGGGAAGTTTTGCTCCAGCAGTTCGGTCACCGCAAAGGCCGTGAAGGTGGGGATCAGGCTGTTGTTGACCAGGTTGACGTAGCCGCGATCGATGATCGTGCTAATCACCGTGGCGTAGGTGCTAGGGCGGCCAATGCCCTCGCTCTCGAGCACTTTAACCAGGGTGGCCTCGGTGTAGCGAGCGGGGGGCTGGGTTTCGTGGCCGATCGCCTCCAGATCAGTACAGCTGAGGGCATCACCCGTGGCCAGGGTTGGCAACAGCACCTCCTGGTCTTCGATCGCCGCATCGGGGTCGTCAGAGCCTTCCACATAGGCCCGGAAGAAGCCGGGAAAGTCGATGCGCTTGCCCGTAGCGCGGAAGATGGCGTTCTCTACCTCAATGGAGGCGGTGATGTTGGTTTGACGGGCCTCGGCCATCTGGCTGGCCACGGTGCGCTTCCAGATCAGGTCGTAGAGGGAGGCTTCACGACCAGTTAACCCCGTTTCCTTAGGGGTTCTAAAGGTGCTGCCAGCGGGGCGAATGGCCTCGTGAGCCTCCTGGGCACCCTTCGATTTAGTGGCGTACTGGCGAGGCTTGGGGCTGAGGTAGTCGGTGCCGTACTTGGTGGTCACACAGGCGCGGGCGGCGGCGATCGCCTGCTCCGACAGGTGCACCGAGTCGGTACGCATGTAGGTGATGTAGCCCTGCTCATAGAGGTTTTGGGCCACTCGCATAGTGTCGCGAGCCGAGAGCCGCAGCTTGCGGTTGGCCTCCTGCTGGAGGGTAGAGGTGGTAAACGGTGGGGCGGGCTTGCGGTTGTTGGGTCGCTCTTCCAGGTTGCTGACGGTCCACAGACCTGCTTGCAGGCGGGTTTGCAGCTCACGGGCCTGGGTTTCGTCCAGCAGCACCACGTCACGGCCCTCGGCTACGCGACCGGTGGCTTCGTCAAAGTCGCTGCCGTTGGCCAGGCGGGTGCCGCCCAGGGAGTAAAGCTTGGCTTCAAAGGCGCTCTTATCTTTGAGCAGGCTGGCCTTGAGATCCCAGTAGGAGCCTCGGCGGAAGGCGCGGCGTTCTTGCTCGCGCTTGACCACCACTTTGACCGCCACCGACTGCACTCGGCCCGCGGACAAACCGCCGGCAATCTTCTTCCACAGCAGCGGCGAGAGCGTGTAGCCCACCAGGCGGTCTAGGATGCGGCGGGTTTCCTGGGCGTGGACCAGCTGGCTGTCGATGTCGCGGCAGTTGTTGAGAGAGGCTTGAATCGCCTCCTGGGTAATCTCGTGAAACACCATGCGCCGCGTCGGCACCTTGGGGTTTAGCACCTGGAGCAAGTGCCAGCTAATGCTTTCGCCCTCGCGGTCTTCGTCAGTGGCCAGCAGCAGTTCGTCGGCCTGTTTGAGAGCGTCTTTAAGGGTTTTGACGATCTTTTTCTTGTCGCTGGGCACGATGTACAGCGGCGCGAAATCATCCTCTGGATTGACTCCCAGCTGAGCCCACTTCTCGCCCTTAACGTTGGCGGGAATCTCGCTGGCCGATCGCGGCAAGTCGCGCACGTGCCCCATAGACGCCTCAACCCGGTACCCCGACGGCAGGTAGTTGCGAATCGTTTTAGCCTTGGTGGGTGACTCGACAATGACAAGGGTTGACATAGGTCTGCTGGCGCTTCGGTGGTAATCGTTAGCAATCGCGGGCGGGCTCGGTAACCTACAGCTTTATAGCGGGTTTTGGCAAACCTATTTATATAGTTTGCGGCGCAGGTGTGGTGGCCAGATGATCAACACTGTACTGCACACCTACCGAACTGCTGGGGTCTTTAGCCATGAAAACTTAATCATTGGCAGCCTTCAGCAGAGCTTAAGGTTGAGCTAATCAACCATAAGCTACATAAATAGATCATTCCGCTAGCTATCGTCCAGCCCTAAGCTTCAGTTTGGGTAGGGTGAGAGAAAAGTTCTCTGGTCGGAGGGCTGCGATCGCGTTACCATCGGCCCAGGGCACGCCATCAATTCCCTCGTATTTTGAGTGGAATTGGGGCAACGGGCGATCGTCAACCTGAGGATGATCATTGAGTCTTAGCCCCTGGTCACTGTACGGTTGACCTGGTACGGTAAAAAATAATCTTGCGAGAAAAAGAACCCATGGATCTCGTCAACCTCGGGGCACAGCTCAATGCTGGCACTATCTGGCCAGAGGCCGTTCTGGTAGTCACGATCTTGGTGATTTTGGTCGGCGATCTGATCCAGGGTCGCTCCTCTTCCTCCTGGACCCCCTATGCGGCCATGGCCGGAGGGCTAGGGGCCACCGCTGCCCTCGTGTTGCAGTGGTCGATGGTCAACCCCGTTGGCTTCTTGGGAGCCTTTGAAGCTGACGATTTGAGCATTGTGTTTCGCGGCATTATTGCCCTGTCGGCGGTGGTGACGGTGCCCATGGCCATTCGCTATGTTGAGCAGTCGGGCACCTCACTGGCTGAATTTTTGGTGATTTTGCTCACCGCTACCCTGGGGGGCATGTTTCTCTCGGGGGCCAGCGAGCTGGTGATGATTTTTGTCGCCCTTGAGACCCTCAGTATTTCGTCGTACCTGCTGACCGGCTACATGAAGCGCGATCCCCGCTCCAACGAGGCGGCGCTCAAGTACCTGCTGATTGGGGCAGCGAGTTCGGCAATTTTCCTCTACGGCTCGTCGCTGTTGTACGGGTTGTCTGGGGGGGAGACTCGGTTGGGTGCGATCGCCACCAACATCGTCGGCGATGGTAGCCAGGCCCCGATCGGCCTAGTGGTTGCTCTGGTGTTCGTGATTGCCGGTATTGCCTTTAAAATTGCCGCCGTTCCCTTCCACCAGTGGACTCCCGACGTTTACGAAGGCTCCCCGACCCCAGTGGTAGCTTTTCTGTCGGTGGGTTCCAAGACTGCTGGCTTCGCCCTCGCCATTCGTCTGCTGGTGACTGCCTTTCCGCTAGTGTCGGAGCAGTGGCACTTCGTCTTCACCGCCCTGGCAATTCTCAGCATGGTGCTGGGCAACGTGGTGGCCCTGGCTCAAACCAGTATGAAGCGCCTGCTAGCCTACTCCTCCATCGGCCAGGCCGGATTTTTAATGATTGGTCTGGTGGTAGACACCGACGCCGGCTACGCCAGCATGCTCTACTACCTGCTGGTCTACCTGTTTATGAACCTGGGCGGCTTTACCTGTGTGATCTTGTTCTCGCTGCGCACGGGCACTGACCAAATCAGTGAGTACGGTGGCCTATACCAAAAAGATCCCCTGCTCACTCTGGGTCTCAGCATTTGCCTCCTCTCTCTAGGGGGCATTCCGCCCATGGCTGGGTTCTTCGGCAAAATTTACATCTTCTGGGCTGGTTGGCAGGCCGGCGCCTACGGTCTGGTGCTGGTAGGATTGGTGACCAGCGTAATCTCCATTTACTACTACATCCGCGTCATCAAGATGATGGTGGTCAAAGAACCCCAGGAAATGTCTGATGCGGTGAAGAACTACCCCGCCATTCGCTGGGATCTGCCTGGTCTACGTCCCATGCAGGTGAGTCTGATTTTGGCGGTAGTGGCCACGTCTCTAGCGGGTATTTTGTCGAACCCTCTGTTTACCATTGCCAACAATGCGGTTATTCAGACCCCCATGCTGCAAAACCACGGTGCACAGGTAGCTGTGAGCCCGATCGCCGAGACTGCGCAGAACTGAAGGTTAAAGGTATAGGGTTGAAGGGGTCAAGGATATGCCCTATCCTTGACCCCTTAGCTTTAAAGCCCCAGGCATTCCTAGCGATCGGTTCGTCTAGACCTATGACGCCAAGCCTAGGCAGTAGCGCTACTGGTCGTGAATCCTCCGCTTTAAGGACAAGGGGGACACTGCTCTAATAGGTATCCATTACGCCCCAGTTTTGCCAAATTGGCATCAGGTTGGGCTTGTGGAGCTAGCTTCGGTAGGCATCACCGAGTTGAGCTGCGGCTTGGATGTATGCGGTTCAGGATAGGCGGCGAGGGGCAGCAGCAGCCGGCTGTGGGTGCGACCATCGTCAAGGATCGAAAAGCTAATTTCGCCCCCCAGCTGAGTGATCAGCAGTTTGCAGATGGCCAGATGCAGCCCCGGCGGACCGTCTAGAGCCGAGGGGGCCAGCACGTCGATGGGATTGATCTGGTTGAGTTCTTCGAGCAGGCGCGGTAAGCACTGACCGTCGTCGGTTACCGATAGCTCGACCCAGTCAAGGTTGAGCACTCGGCACCAAAGGTCGATGCGTCCTCCCACCGGAGAGCGGTTGCAGGCGGCCGCCATGACCTCGTAGAGAATCAGCTCTAGCTTGAGCATGTCGCCGCCCAGCACGACGTTGCTCTCGTTGTGCACCTTAGACCAGAGCTGACGGGCCTCTAGAATCGGGTTGACCCGGTCGATCAGGCGGTTGAGCAAACTAATCAACGGCATGGTCTGGTGCTGCTGGTTTAGCTGCCAGCGTTCGGTTAGTAAAACGGTTTCAGCGTTTTCCATTACAGCGGCCAGCTGGTCGTGGAGCATCTGAAGCTCACCCGCGATCGCCGTGTCCTTAACCTGTAGCTGGGCGAGATTTTGAGTCGTCTGCCCTAGCACTCGGTAGAGATCCTCCAGGCGATGGTGTTTGTACCAGTTTAGATTTTCGAGATCCTGGCGCTGCTGAGTTAGCATTGTTGTCATGGCCAGGTGCCGTCGCGACCAGGCTAGCTGACTGGTGAGCAGCTTAAAGATTGTGAGGTGGTGGTTAGCCCACTGCCGGTGGGCGGGCGATACGGCGACTACCACGCCGGTAACCATATGGGATGGAGCCGTTCTCAAGGCGGTGATGAGCAGGCGGCTACCCAAGGGCGCAGTAAACCAGTCGGTTGTTTCGGTGGGCAGCTCATTGACCGTCAGGGGCAGCATGCCGTCGGTCTGAAGTGCCCAATTGATCACAGCGTCAGATCCCACCGGAATTGGATGGTTACTCTTAACGCTGACGCTGGTATCTTGGCTGACGAACTGAGTAACGGCAGCGGTGAGGCTACCGGGCTGCCAGCTGAGCAGCAGCACTGCCGACCCGTGCAGCAGCTGCATGACGTGCTGGAGGGTGGTTTGCTCAAGCTGGTCGGGGTGCAGCCCTTTGTGCAGCGCCTGCAAGCCCCACTGAATTGATTCGTAAATGTGCTGTTGCTGGTCGAGCTGGCGCTGGAGCTGCCACTGGTGCAAAATTACGCCAATTTGTCGGGCTACGGCCTCAAACAGTGACTGCTCAGTAGTAGTCCACTGGCGGCTCATGGTGTCGCAGATCAGCACCATGCCCTCGGGGGCGTTGCCAGGGGCCACATTGCCCACCAGCACCGCCTGGGCACCCAGCTCTAGCAGGGAAGGTCGCCAAGCCATGAGCTTGAGATCGTGGGAGAGGTTGTCAATGCTAATGGCCGAGGGGCTGCGCTCGAGCATTTGCCAGTCGACATCGTCGAGGCAGGGCCACAGCATCGGCACCCCTCGAGGCCGGCCGGCCTGGCTCTGAAAGCAGAGATCGTAGCCGTTGCGATCGGGGTTAAACAGCAGCACAAAAAATTGCTGAATGCTCAGTCGGTCTTGCAGTACCTCAAAGCAGGTCTGTAGTGTGTGGTGCCAATCGACATCGCCATGGATGCCCTGAATCACGCCGGTGGTGAGGTGCTGATCGAGCTCAGTTTGGCGTACGGTTTCTCTGGCGGTGGTGGCGGGTAGCGCCACGGTGAGCAATTGCGCCGCACCAATTAGAAACTGCTTTTCGGGCTCCTTCCAAATGCGCGGGGTAGTGCCCTCTACTGAGACAAAGCCCATCAGGTCGCCCTGGCGGCTAATAGGGGCAATCATCAGAGATTCAGCCTTGAGCTGCTGCATCAGGCGATCGGAGATGATAGTTTTGAGGGCACCCCGGCTTTCGCCCACCACCACGAGCTGCTGGTTACAAAGGGCCTGGTAGAGACCGCGCACCTCATCAACGGCAATGTGCAGCGATCGCTCGTCCTCGAGTGATGTAGGGCGGATGGCTAGCCCTGGCGTGCGCTGCCAAAAGTAGTTGCCCTTGGGCTCAAACCAAAAGACGCGGGTGCGCTGGGGCGCAACAAACCGCTGGGTCTCGCGCACCACCTCCTTGAGCTGGCTGTCGACATCGGGCAATGTGCCCAGGCGGCCAATCAAAGCCAGCAGCGGTTGCTCAAGGCGCTTGGTCTGCTGCCGCTGCTGCTCAGACTCAAACTGGTGCAGCGCCTCGGCCAGTTCCCCCATGACAATGGCCAGGTAGGAGCGTTCCCCCAGGGAGGCACTCTTGCCCCACTCAGAAGACGCCAGCACCAGCAGGCCAAAGCACACGTCTTGACGTTTGATGGGGAAGATAATGGCGCTTTGCAGGGCCAGCTGTTTGGCGATCGTGCCCCATTCCCCGGCGCGAATTTCGTTTTGCAGGTCGGCCACAATGAGGGGGCGCTGCTGCACCACCACTTGCTCCATCACATCCCCTGGGGTGAGGTTGATCATGGTGCGAATTGCTCGCACCTGCCGGGTGCTGTGGCATCCCTTGGTGACCAGGCGGTGGTTGATGCGATCGTACAGACCGACCCAGGCCACCTCAAAATCCATCTCCTGGCGCACATGGTCTAGGGCCAGGGTTACCGCTTCTTCGGCGGTGGTGCTGCCCCGTAGCGTCTTGAGAATGCGCGACAGGGCCATGATTTGATGGTCGTGTCGGTCAGAGGAAGAATCGTGGGGTTGGGATTGCGCCATGGGCGTCAACAATCTCCTCGGTTGCAGGAAAGGGGGTTAGAAACAGATATCTGGCCCACCAGGCCGGTCCCTAGATACCCAGGGAGCTAACCGAGTCGCCGGGCTACCCCTCGGCAGGATACTGGCTAGAGCCATAACCTGCCGAGTGCAGTGACTTAATCTCTGTAGACTCCACCCAGATCTGCCAATTAGTCTTAGCGGCCGTCCAAGGCTGCTTTAATGGGGAAAGCCAACCACAGACGACGCGGTGCTGCTAACCCAAAGACCGTTGACCATGTGCTCCTGGCGTGCTCTGTAATGCGCAGGTTGTGGGCATCACTAGATCTCACCCCTAGCCAGAATCTTAGTCTACCCGCCCTCTATTTGCATACACCACTGCCGTTTGTGAAAGATCCCTACCGTCAGCTTGTGCGTCCCCTGTTGTTTCACGGGGTGACGCTCGACCCAGAGTTTCTGCACCACCGCACTATGGATTTGCTCAGCTGGTTAGGGCAGCCGGCAGAGGGGGCAGTGGTCGCCCAGCTTTATCCCTGGTTACAGCAGCAGTTTTGCCTCACTGACCCACGTTTGGCCCAGACCTGCTGGGGTTTGGGCTTTACCAATCCCTTGGGTCTGGCGGCGGGCTTTGACAAAGATGGTTTAGCGGCGCGGGCCTGGCCCCAGTTCGGCTTTGGCTCTGCTGAATTGGGCACCGTTACTCGTCATCCTCAGCCGGGCAATCCCCAGCCGCGCCTGTTTCGCCTGGTCAAGGATGAGGCGGTGCTCAACCGCATGGGCTTCAACAACCAGGGAGCAGCGGCTCTAGCCGATCGTCTCGGATCCTACTGGAGCACCCAGCGACCTACGATTCCCATTGGCATCAACCTGGGTAAGTCGAAGGTGACCGAGCTGGCCGATGCGGCTGAAGACTATCGGTTCAGTTTTCGGCAGCTCTACCCCTACGGCGACTATTTTGTGGTGAATGTGTCGTCACCGAATACACCGGGGCTTAGGTCGCTACAGGCCGCTGACCAGCTCGGCCCCATTTTGGCGGCGCTACAGGAGGAGAACGGTGGGCGCAAACCTCTACTCGTCAAAATTGCCCCCGACCTAGCCTGGCCCGATATCGACGCCGTGATCGAGCTGGCTCAAGCCTACGGACTGGCGGGCATTATTGCCACCAACACCACGATCGCAAAGGAGAGCCTCAAAACCAAGACTCTGCTACAGACCGGCAACGCCGTCGTAGATGAGGCGGGGGGGATTAGTGGCGCTCCGCTGAGGTCGCGATCGACCGAAGTAATTCGTTATATCTACCAGCGCACCGGGGGCACCCTGCCAATTGTGGGTGTAGGGGGTATTTTTACCGCCGCTGATGCCTGGGATAAAATTACCGCCGGGGCTACGCTGCTCCAGGTCTATACCGGCTGGATCTATGAAGGCCCCTGGATGGTGCGGCGGGTCTTGGCAGGACTTCTGGCCAAACTAGAGGAGCATCAGCTAACCAGTATCGCGGACGTTGTGGGACTGAGCCACAGGTCATAGAGCGTTGAGCTGGATGTCGGTGCGCTCTACATAAGTTCTTGAAGTGATATGTTTTATAGCTTGCCCTGGCTCTTGATGCGCAGATAGCTCTCGACCAGCGGGTCGGAAATTTGGTGGGCTGGGGCATCGAGCACCAGCACCCCACGCCGTTTTAGGCGAGCAAAGGCGGCCTTGCGTTGGCTGAGTAAGTCCAACGCAACGGCCCGCTGGTAGGCGGCATCGACTTCGGGGGTGGGCTGCTGAGCCTGGCGATCGATCGCCGGATCCCTCAACGTAATGCAGAAGGGCAGGTGTCGCGGACGTAGCCGGGCCAAGGCCGAGAGCAGTTCGGCGCTGGCGGTTTCATCCACAATGTCGGTGATCAGCACCACCAGGGAGCGGCGGTGCTGCTGCTGGGCGGCGTGGGTGGCAGCGGCCAGATAATCCGATTCTTCGAGCACGGGCTGAATAGGGGTGAGGCGATCGATCATCTGCTGAAAGTTGGCCCGCCCGCCCTTGGGAGGAATCCAGGTGTGCAGAGTGCGATCGAATACGCCTAAGCCGACGCGATCGCCCCGACTCACCCCTGCCAACGCCAGCGACAGCGCCGCATTCATGCCCCAGTCAAAGCGGTTGAGCCCTTGCACCTGGGCGGTCATCAAGCGTCCACGATCCAAAAGGATCAGTAGGGTTTGTTCACGCTCTGGCTCCAGTACCCGCACCAGGGGCTGACTGAGGCGGGCAGTGGCCTTCCAGTCGATGAAGCGGAGGTCGTCGCCAATGCCATACTCGCGCAGCTCGGCAAATTCGGTGCCCACGCCCATGCGCCGCTTTTGCTTCATGGTGCCGGTAGCCTGGAGGGCGAGCTTGACGGAGAGCTGATTCAGGCCGATCAGATCGGGGTAGACGGCGACGGTGGCGGCGGCGGGGACTGTCCAATCAGCCCAGGCTAGCCCCAGGGGGCTGCGCTGCTGGATCTGGAGATCGCCCCAGGGATATTCGCCCCGCTGCTTGGGGTTGACGGTAAAGGTGAGGGTTTCGGGTTCCTGGCCGCTAAGGGAAATCTTCAGTGGCATGGGAGTGCCGTCAAAGGCGGTGGGGTAGTTGTCGAACAAGCGCAGGCGAACGGGGGTAGAGGATTCCCCATACAGAGAAATCGGATTGTCCCGTCCGATCGACAGACGGTGTAGCGGATCTCGCTTGATCGTCGCCCGACGGGCTTTGACTCGCAACCCATCCCAAAACATCACGGCAAGCACTGCGCCATCAAACAGCAGCAGGGCCAGGAGGGCAACGGTGAGCCGGTTAGGGGTGTCGAAAAAGTTGGCCAGCAAGGTGACGACGAGCCCGCCCCCTAGCAGTAGTCCGTACGTGCGCCCGGTGGGGATGATCGCCATTAGCGGGGCACCGCCACGCTGTCGAGCACGCCCTGGATGACGCGATCGCAGGTCAACCCATCCAATTGGGCCTCGGCCCCCAGGATTAGCCGATGGCGCAGCAAGGGCATGGCCACGGCCTTCACATTGTCGGGGGTGACAAATTCTTGTCCATTGATCCAGGCGTGGGCTTTGCTGGCGGCTAGCCACTGCACGGTGGAGCGGGGAGAGGTGCCTAGCTCCAGGTCAGCGTGCTGGCGGGTTTTGTGGGCCAGGGCCAGCAGGTAGTCGAGGATGTTTTCCTGCACGGTCACGGCTTTGACGGCATGGCGGGCGGCGAGAATGTGGTTGGCGGCGGCGATCGGTTTGAGTTGGCCAACATCTAGCCGTTTGGCTTCAAACCCGGCCTGGGCATTAATCAGCATTTGCTTTTCTGCCGCTGGGGCGGGGTAGCCGACCACGAGCTTAAACAGAAAGCGATCGAGCTGGGCTTCGGGCAGGGGATAGGTGCCCTCAAACTCCAGCGGGTTCTGGGTGGCCACCACCCAAAATAGGTCCGGTAAAGGATGACTGGTGCCATCCAGCGTCACCTGCTGTTCTTCCATGGCCTCGAGCAGGGCCGACTGGGTTTTGGGCGGAGTGCGGTTGATCTCGTCTGCCAAAAGGACTTGCGTAAAAACCGGGCCTTTTTTGAGGGTGAAGGTGCGGCTGGTCAGGTCAAAGACGTTGGTGCCCGAAATATCCGACGGCAGAATGTCGGGGGTGAGCTGAATGCGGCCAAAATCGGCCTGGATCAGCCGCGACAGGGCGCGCACCATCAGGGTTTTGCCGGTGCCCGGCACGCCTTCAAGAATGACGTGGCCCCCTGCCAGCAGGGCCACCAACAGCTCTTGCACCAGGGGTTCTTGCCCTACCACCACGCCGCTGAGGGTTTTGCCGATGCGTGCGATCGCCGCCTGTAGGTCATTCTGTTGCTTGTTCTGGCGCTCACTGGGTCGCTCGGTCATGCCCGTTGGTGTCTCCTGTGGTGTTGCCGGGGTAATGAAGGGATTGTAACCGCTTGAGCCAGTCGCGCAGCTGCCTTTCGCCCCTGAGAGTAGGGGGATTCAGAATCGCCGCCAGATCGGTGACGGGCAGGTTCGTCTGCGCATTCCAGGCCGTTTGCAGCTGTTCTACCGGCAGCAGTGTATTCCCCAGTCCCAGCGATTTTTGCAGGCGAATGCGCTCGGCCTGGCTCAGGGTCTGCACCACAAAGTCGTGGCTGCCCGCCTTGTGCAGCACCCCAGCCAGAGCTTGAATGTAGGCTCGACTGTTGTCTATCGGGGCAGCTAGCAGGGTTCGCCGCTGACCCAGCCTGCGGTTGAAGGCTAGCAGCGTCAGCAATGTTACCGCCAGGGCTTGAAGCACCACAATGGCCAGGGGTGTGCGAGCCAGGTAGTTGAGCCAGCTAGCGTCGTCGCTGCCGACCTCTCTGGCGATCGCCTCCTCATCTCGGTAGCCATGCAGGTACTCATCGACCCACACCCGCCCGCCCGAGCTCTTCACCAGCTCCGTCACCAGGGCAAAATTTCCCGGCTGGTTGGCGTAGGCGTTGGCGGCTAGGTGGGGCGTGGCCACCATCGTCACCTGGCCCGATCCAAAGGCCTGCTGCCAGACCACCGCCCCATACTCGTCTTCTAGGCCAACGCCCAACTTTGGCCCCTGGCTGTAGCGGCGGCGAGTGTCAATTTTGACCTGACCAGCGAGGCTGGTCAGGGTTTGGGAGAATGGGGCGGCAGTCGCCGGAAACTTAACGCCCAGTACCACCAGCCGATGACCGGCTTCTATCCAATCGGGCATCCAGGGTAGCAGGGCCGATAGACCTGACTCGTCGATAAACCCTGGCAGTACAGCTACCAAGGTTTCGGGAATGGCCGACCGATCTTGAATTAGGGTGACAGTGGCATCCTCAGCCTCCCCGAGCTGCTGGAGCAAATCCTCCACCGGGCGCTGCCAACGCTGCACGGTGACGCCCTGCTGTTCTAAGGAGTCGTACCAGGCGCTATAGCCTGCTGGGCCTCGGTGCCAGGTCGAGCCGCTATCTGAATAGCTGGTGGCGGGGGCGCTAACTAGCATCAGCCCCAGCAGCAGCGCCAGGGCCAGCAATGCCAAAATCAGCCTGCGGCGGTTGAGGGGGAGCGATCGCGTCACGACTGGGCGATCTCCTGGTAGGCGCGGCGGCAGCGCTGGTAGGTTTCCTCCGTTGCCAGGGCCTCGCCGTAGGTGATGCGCTCATGGGTGCGTATCAGCAGTTCATAGGGGCGGCTAGGGTCAGTAGCGATGCAGTCGAGGTATTCGCCATCGGTGCGGCTGGCGCGGTAGAGCACCCGCTCGGTATCGTTGAGCCGTGCTAAACCCGCCATATACAGCGCCTTGCAGGCTCCAAGATAGTCGCCCTGCTGGGCTAGCCGCTGAGCCTCACGCCACCAGTGGGCTGCCTGCTTGAGGGCGGCCTCGGTGGGGGTAGAGAACTGGGTTGCGCTTGTTTTCACCCGCTGCTGCCGGTAGTTGAGATAGGCCAGAGTGGCGCGGTAGAGCAGCCAGCCCGTCCAGAGGGCCAGGGCTGCGATCGCCAGCCAAAATAGCCCCTCGGCTAACGGACCGAGCCAGCCCCAATTGGGCACCTCGGGCTGGTCAATATCGACCTGAGAAAACTGGTACTCAAACCATTCCGCCACGTTCTGCCCTCCCTGGCGAATTTGCCAGGCGAGAGAATCGGTGCGGTGGGTCAGGTCGGCCATTGCAGGGGAGAGTCCAAAGCTGGCCCTATTATGGCCTAGGATTTAGACGGCTCCAGGGTAATGGCATGCTAGGTTACAGGTCTTTACGGGCGATCGCTCTCTCGTAGGCGGGGTCATGCTCGGCAAAGCTCAGCACCAGCACGCGCCTTGGGGAAGGCGTGTCATAGATGCGATAAACCAGGCGATAGGCCACTCCATTCCAGTTAATTTCCAATGCTCGGTATCCTGTCAGTTCTCCCTTTAGCCTATGACTAGGCACCTTACGGGTTTTGTAGGGGTCTAAGGCGAGAATCTGTTGGTAGCGAGGCAAATCTTCCCGCAGCAGCGCAGGCAGATCCAGAGCATCCTCCCGCGTCACCCTCTGATGCAGCTGAACCTTGTATCTAATTCTGGTAGCCACGGGCTTCTAACCAACGGTTGAGCGCGTCTTCATCAACCTCTTCGCCTTCGTCGATTACCGTTACCCACTGGGTGGGGTCGTCGAGGTCTGGGATGCGCTCGATCGATCGTGCTTCGGCGGATCGCTTGGCCAGGGGCTGCACAGCGTCGCCGTGGTGCTTCCAGATCAGATAATCGACAAAGTCTTGGATGGTGCGCAGTTCCGCTTCTGAGAGGGTGCCAAGCTGCTGGGTAATGTGTTCGACCAGGGGTGCCAGAGCGGTGTTTTGCATGGCCTAGGGCGGTAGGGGTGTTGCTTCTCAGTTTAGCCAGGAAGTAGATCGGCAGGATTGATGCTCTGATAGAGGCAAAGCATTATCTCTACACAACTGATTAAAACAACACTGGCAAAGATTTAACGCCATGCATTTCGACAGAGGGAATAAACTCCAGTTCTCTGTTGGGCGCAATGCGGAGATTGGGCAGCCGTTCTAGCACTGCACTTAGAACAATCTTCGCCTCCAATCTAGCCAACGGCGCACCTAAACAAAAATGAATGCCATTGCCAAAGGCTAGGTGAGGGTTGGGGTCGCGATCGATTACAAACGCGTCGGCGTGCTCAAACTGAGCCTCGTCTCGATTAGCTGCACCCATCCAAACGGTGACCATTTTTCCGGCTGGAATGGTCTGCCCATTGAGCTGAGTTTCAACTTTAGTGAACCGCGCCATCGCCTGCACTGGTGATCGATAACGCAAGACTTCTTCGATCGCCCTCGGCAGCAGTTGAGGATCTTGTTTGAGCTGGGTGAAGGCCTCTGGATGGTCGTTAAAACAGAGCATGGCATTGCCCAAGAGATTTGTAGTGGTCTCGTTGCCGCCCACGAGCAGCACGATGCAAAAATCTACGAGTTCTTGGGCTGAGAGGGTCTCGCCCGCTTCTTGGGCGGCAATTAAATCGCTGATCAAATCTTGGCCTGGATGTTGGCGTCGCTCGGCTAGCAGGTGCCGAAAGTAGTCGGCCATGGCCGTTAGTGCGGCCCCGTCGTAGACCACAATGCCGTCTGACCAGCGTTTGAAGTCGTTGCGATCGCTCACCGGCACGCCCAAAATTTCGGCAATTACAATCACCGGCAGCGGAATCGCTAAATCGTGCATAAAATCCATCTCACCTTGATGCTGCACTGCGTCAATCAACTCGTGGGTAATTTGCGCCATGCGGGGAGCTAGGGCATCCACTCGTCGAGCGGTGAAGACTTGGGCCACAAGCGATCGCAGCGTTCTATGCTTTGGTGGATCAGTAAAATTCAGGCTTTCGGTTAAGTCAGTTTGCTCGGGCGGCTGGGGAATTTTAGACGAAAATGTTTTCCAGTCAGAAAAGACCTGCTTGACATCGCCGTAGCGAAACACCATCCAGCTTTGATGCGCTGGGTCGTAAAAGATCGGCCTGTCACGGCGCATTTCGGCATACCACGCAAACGGATTGCTAGAAAGTTCGGAATTTTGCACAATACATCTCCTAAATATCTAAAATTGGCAAAACAAATCGGGCCAGCCAAAAGCGGCAGCCTCAAACGGCGATCTTGAGCCAAACCCTAGGGTTGATGCTTAAAAACTAAGGGGCTGAAAACCAGCTCATGCCGGTGGTTATGACCACAGCTGTTGCAGCGCCATACAGCGTGATGCCAATGAGTGAAAAGACTAAAAGTTGCCGGGGTGCAATGCCAGTAAGCGGGCCAACAATGGCTACTGTCCAACTTCCTAAAAGGGGTGTCATGGGGATGAGAAACCAGACACCGTAGCGCTTAAAAGCCTGACTGACGCGCTGCCCACCGCGTTTCTGGAGGCGCAGTAGCCAAGCGCGCGGTTGAGGAATCTGCATGAGGCGATCGTAGCCCCACAGCAGGAGTGGAATGGGCATGAAATTACCCAACACTCCCCAAAACACCGCTGAGACTGCATCTAATCCGAGGGCCATACCCGCTACAACGGCCGCATAAACTTCAGCGTAGGGAAGGAATCCTACTGACCACGTTGTCAGGGCTTTAGTGACGTACTCTGCTATTGGCATGGTGATGGTTCGAGATGGGGCAGTAAGGCATCGAATCGCCAGGACCGATGGCAATGGAATTGCTCATCAGAAGGTTGCGGTAGGGGCATCGCGCTGCAATGTCCCTACCAAGGATTAAATGGCAAGCAGCACCCTACCGAGACGAGCAGTTGGTCTAGCACAACCGTGCAGGGGCAAGCGATGATCAAAGACCGACCTTAGAGGGCGTTGGCGAAGCCTCTCTGGAGGAGAGTCGCATCCCCCTGGTTGCCATAAACCAGGCAAAGCCCAGCAAGATCGAGTACCCAGAAAATAAGAACGCCGCGTAGCGTCCGGCGGTTTCAGGCTGCATGTTGCTCATCAAGCCGGCAAAGCCCGCCAAAACGGGAATTTCTCCTAACATTCCAGGTAACACGATGCAGATTGCGCCCTGCAACCAGTCTTTGGCTTCAATGCGCCGCCACCGCATCAATCCGACAAAGACCAGCGTGTATAGCCCGCCCGTGCTGACAACGTTAAGCCAGTATTCCATCACCGAGCGCTCAAAGAAAATTGAGCCCACCTGCCGATAGGCTACGGTGGCCGCCGCCCAGATGCCAAATCCAACCAACACGAGGCTTAAGCGATCTTTTGTGTTCATGGTGATTACCTGTGAAACGATGTTAACGTAATAGTCATTACGTTAATGATAAATGTAATAGTCATTACGCTAACTGTCAACATGAGTCGCCCCACCGAACCCCAAAAGAAAGCTGAGTTGCTCGAAAAGTGCCTGGAGGTAGCCATTGAGACGGGCGCGCTGGACTCTAGCATTAACGCGATCGCCAAGCGCATTGGCACCAGCGGGCGCATGCTGGTCTACCACTTTGGCTCGAAGCAAGAGCTAGAGCGCCAGGTGATCGCCCTGTTAGAGGTGCGTCTGCGCGCACAGCTGCTGTCGCTGCAAAACACAGCTGTCGCAGATACCGATACCGTTGCTGAGTCGCTGCTGGCGATGTGGCAGCAATTTACCACCCCAGAGATGCAGGGCTGGCTGAAGCTGACAATGGATCTCAACCTGCGGGCCATGCGAGGCGATACCGAAACTCAGCAGTTTCTAGAGCGCGAAACCCAGCAGTGGGTCGAGGCGCTAACGGCGCTGACGGGGGATGAAGCAGTGGCGCGATCGCTGTTTCACCTGTTTCAAGGGGCCACCCTCGACTTTCTGACCACTGGCAACGCCCAGCGCGGCGAGCAGAGCGTCAAGGCATTTTTAGAAGGAATGCGATCGCCAATAAAGCCCAGCTCAGTGAATCCACAGGTAGACCCAATCTGAGAGATTTCAACCTAGCGTTAGTGACGTCTCTCCTGATCTAAGTCGAGTTTGAGGGTGAGCCGCAGGGGCAAAAATAGCTGCCAACGAATGGCGATCGCGCGGACGCCAAAAATCATTCCCATCGCAATCAATCGGCAGAAAGGCGAGGGCATTAGGTGCAGCAGCCCTACGTAGAGCATGCCGCCCAGCACAATGGGGGTCGCATACAGCTCCCGCGACAGTAGCAGCGTCGGCCGATGGGTCACCACATCGCGAATAATGCCACCGGCAATGCTGGTAATCAGGCCCATGACCACCGCCACCGCCGCTGGATGCCCAAAAGCCAGGGTTTTGTCGATCGCCTGCACTGCAAACAGAGCCACACCCATAGCGTCTAAATATGACAGCAGGCGCAGCGGCAGCTTGAGAATGAAGCGAATGCCGACAAAGGTAGCCGCAGAGGCCGCCATGGCCACCCAAAAGGCCGTCAAATCCTCTAGCCAAAACACCGGCACATCGAGAATCACATCCCGCAGCTTGCCGCCGCCGATCGCCGTCAATAGCCCCACCACCACAATGCTAAAGATATCGAGGCGCTGCCGAGCCGCCGACAGCACCCCAGAGATGGCAAATACCGCCACCCCCGCCTGGGCCAACACATATTCCATGGGGTTCTCCAACGCGGTAGCTTCTCCCCAAGCGAGAAGCTCTGCTGATTATCCCCTACTGCCCCGGTCGGGCTCGGCCCCCAGAGAATGGTGAATGAAAAGCCGCCCAGAGGCGATCGCCTCCTCGCTGCTGGGGTAAGTTTCGCCGTCGTTGAGCACGGCCATCTCTGGGTTAATCACCCAGCAGCGGTAGCCCAAACCCTGGTGGTAGGTCACTCCAGCCACCCAGCCAGGGAATACCGAAACATGAATTAAGCGACTGTTATCCATCGGTATTGACCCCTTCAGCCTGTCGTTTGACGCTTGTGAAACTCCGGTCTGTGCGCTCCGCTTAGCGAAACCCAGATGTCAGCCCGCCGCTGACTTATCCATCAGAGGCAGCCTAATTTGGTTCAAGTGTACTATGATAAGTAGGCGAAGACAACGGACTTGTAGCCAAAGTCATGGCCCAATTTCACTACAACGTTTTTCCCCTTGGGGCGACTACCCTTCTAGGCTGAAGTGGGGTTTACTAAGGTCATCTTCCCGGCCCTCGCCTCAGGCTTACTCCGTTTCGCTCACCCAATTCACCCCCAGGCACCTATGGCATCTAAAAACAACGCAGGCTCCGAAAAGCAAAAAGCCCTGACCATGGTGCTCAGCCAGATTGAGCGCAACTTTGGCAAAGGGGCAATCATGCGCCTCGGAGAAGCCAGCCGCATGACGGTCGAAACCATCCCCACGGGCGCGCTAACGCTAGATTTGGCTCTGGGGGGCGGCCTGCCTAAGGGCCGAGTGATTGAAATCTATGGCCCCGAAAGCTCGGGCAAAACCACCGTCGCTCTCCATGCCCTGGCAGAGGTGCAAAAAAACGGCGGCGTAGCGGCCTTTGTGGATGCTGAACATGCCCTCGACCCGGTCTATGCCAAAGCTCTGGGAGTCAATATTGACGAGCTATTAATCTCTCAGCCCGACACGGGCGAAATGGGCCTGGAGATAGTCGATCAGCTAGTACGCTCCGCCGCTGTCGATGTGGTGGTGATTGACTCGGTAGCTGCCCTGGTGCCCCGCGCTGAAATTGAAGGTGAAATGGGCGATGCCCACGTGGGTTTGCAGGCCCGCCTGATGAGCCAAGCGCTGCGCAAAATTACCGGTAGCATTGGCAAGTCGCAGTGCACGGTGATCTTCTTAAACCAGCTGCGGCAGAAAATCGGCATCTCCTACGGTAACCCAGAGGTCACCACAGGCGGTAATGCCCTTAAGTTCTACGCTTCAGTACGCCTCGACATTCGCCGCATTCAGACCCTCAAAAAGGGCACCGAAGAGTACGGCATTCGCGCCAAGGTCAAGGTAGCTAAGAATAAGGTGGCACCACCCTTCCGTATTGCCGAGTTTGATATTCTCTTTGGCCAGGGCATTTCCACCATGGGCTGCCTGGTCGATTTGGCTGAGCAAACCGGTGTGGTTGTTCGCAAGGGTGCCTGGTACAGCTACGGCGGCGACAACGTCGGCCAGGGCCGCGACAACACGGTGCAGCGTCTGATCGAAGATGCCGACTTTGCCGCCAAGGTGGAGGCCGAGGTGCGCGAAAAGCTGGCCATTAGCGGTGCCCCTGTTACGGTCGAAGAGCCCGAGGATGATGCCGAAGCCCCTGATGACGCTGCTGAAGCCCTGCTTGAGGATGAGTAAGCTGTGACCAAGGGTAGTTGTTTAACCGCTGGCTCTCACTGAGGGTAGTGACGCTTAAGCACTGCTCGGGGGAGGATGGGGCTACGATTACTACGTTTTCCCTATGGATGCTCCCTCCAATCGCGCTAACTCGGGCACAGGCTTGGCCATTGCCACTGCGATCGCGATCGCAGCTGCGGTGGTGTTTAACACCCTCTTCAACCGCTTCCCGCCCGGAGGGCAAAGCGTGGGTCAGATCGCCAACACCGTTTTGGAGGGGGTGCTGATTACCCCCGCCAACTACGCCTTTGCCATCTGGGGAATTATCTATCTGGGCCTGTTTGCCTACGCAATTTATCAGTTTCACCCTGAGCGGCGGCGGGAGCCTCAGCTCCAACGGGTCAATAAGCTGCTAATTGTGGCCTGTGTAGTCCAGACGATCTGGATTGTGCTGTTTTCTCTTCAGCAGTTTGGCTGGTCTATTCTGGCCATGCTGGGCATTTTGATTCCCCTAATTGGCATTTATCTGACGCTGAATATTGGTTTAGACGGTCAGCGACCGGCGCTGGGCCATCGCGTCTCTCGTCGCCGCCGCTGGATGGCGCACATTCCCTTTAGTCTTTACCTGGGCTGGATTGCGGTGGCTACCATCGTCAACGTAGCCTCGGCCCTCTACGCGTCGAACTGGGGCGGCTGGGGCATTTCGTCGGTGACCTGGACAGTGGTCATGATTGTGGTGGCTGCCATTGTGGCCGAAGTGGTGATTTATCAGCGCGGCGACATTGCCTTTACCCTGGTGTTTGTCTGGGCGTTGGTGGCGATCGCCGTGCGCCAAAGCGATATTCCTGCCATTCGCTGGATGGCGCTGATCGCGGCGGCGGTGCTGGTGTTTTGGCTAGCTCTGGTGAAACGGGGCTGGCCGAAGCGATCGCAGGAGTAGCTAACGGCCCTAGCTGAGGGAACTGCCTACTCCTTTAGGCACAACCCTAAATCAAACCCAGTGGAATAATGGGAGGGTAGTGTTTTTCGCTACTGACCTTTTAACCGCCTCCCCATGACCCCTGAACCCGATTCCATGCAGCCCTGGCTTTCGCTCAAGCGGCTTTTTCTGATCATTGTGACCGCCCTAGTGGGGCTGGTACTGGTGCAATCGCTGCTGAGTAGCTGGAATGAACCCCAAGTGGCGAGCCAGCTCCAGCTGTATCAGACCGACCTGCTGCTAGAGGGCAGCGTCTGGAAGGGAGAGGGGTTGCCCGAAGACCAGTGGCCAGCTATTCGCGCGGGATTGCTGGGTAAAGACCCTGTGGCCAGCGCCAAAGAGCAGTATGAGGAGGTGCGTGAGGGGGCGGTTGAGGGCATGGATCGCTGGCGCTCGCAGACCGCCCCCGCCGATTCCCTAGCCGATGAGACCAACGCGGGCAAGCCCCTGACCCGGCGGCTGCAAACCGCCCTCGAGCAGCAGCAGGCCCTCATTCACCGCCTCGACCTGCGGCTGGGCTTGATGGACGCTTACCAGGGCCAGCCCGAGGCCGCCCTGGAGCGTTGGAAACAGGTGCGCGATAGCGATACTGCCCTGGCTCCGGTGGTGCGCACCGCCGATACGCTGGTCCGCTTCTGGCAAGACGGCGACGTGCTCCCTGAGGATGAAGCCTGGCTGGAGCAGGCGCTTAACGGCTGGTTCAAATACCGCGCCCTCGACCAGCTCTACCAGGTGGAGGGGCGAGGGAACGATGGCTCTCTAGCCAATGACCGACGTGCTCAGCTTCAGGCCCAGGAGCAAGAGACGGCCCAGGCCAAACTGGTCAAACTGGCCCTGGTGGGTGCGTTGCCGACCTTAGGGGCGATCGTGGGCATCGGGCTGATTATTTGGCTGGTGGCCCAGCGGGTGCTGCGTGGCAGCCAATCGGTGCTGCGCCAAAACGCCGGGCGCGGCTGGGAAATTCCCTGGACGGGCGAAACTGTCTGGCAGGTGCTGATCGTCGGCTTTTTCTTTGTGGGGCAAATCTTGCTGCCCCTGGTGCTGGGCGGGTTGGGCTTTAGCAGCGGCAGCCTCAGCAGCCGAGGGCGGGCGATTTTTTCGCTGGTCTACTACCTGCTGATGGCGGCGGGGTCTTTGGCGGTGCTGTGGTGGTCGATTCGCCCCTACCGACCGGTTCCCAAGGAGATGTTTAGCCTGAAGCCATCGAGATCTGGGCTGCTGTGGGGGCTAGGGGGCTACTTCGTTGCCGTGCCGCTGATGTTTGGGGTAGCGCTGCTCAACCAGCAGATTTGGCAGGGGCAGGGAGGCAGCAACCCGCTGCTGCAAACGGTGCTCGAAGAGCAGGACGGCGTAGCGCTGCTAGTGTTCTTTCTGACGGCGGCGATCGCAGCGCCCATCTTTGAAGAATTTCTGTTTCGCGGCTTTTTGCTGCCCTCGCTAACGCGCTACGTGTCGGTGGGCTGGGCGATCGCCCTTAGCGCCTTGATCTTTGCCGCCGCTCACCTGAGTCTGTCGGAGGTGCTGCCCCTGACCCTGCTGGGGGCGGTTTTGGGGTTTGTGTATACGCGATCGCGCACGCTGATCTCTCCCATGGTGCTGCACAGCGCCTGGAACAGCGCCACTATGCTGGGTCTGTTTGTTTTGGGTGGCTAGGGGTGGAAGAGGTATAGGGTATAGGGTTTAAGGGCTCAGAATAGCCTGAAACCCTATACCGTGAACCCTTTCTAGCCGCTATCATGGCCCCATGATCACCCTTCTCCACCTCTCCGACATTCACATGGGCAGCGGGTTTGCCCACGGTCGCCTCAACCCCGAAACCGGCCTCAACACCCGCTTAGAAGACTTCATCGCCGCCCTCACGCGCTGCATCGATCGCGCCCTAGCGGAGCCGGTCGATCTGGTGCTGTTTGGCGGCGATGCCTTTCCCGATGCCACGCCGCCGCCGCTGGTGCAGCAGGCCTTGGCTCGCCAGTTTTGTCGGCTGTCGGCGGCGGGTATCCCCACCGTGCTGCTGGTGGGCAACCACGACCAGCATGCCCAGGGCTTGGGTGGAGCCAGCCTGTCGATCTACAGAACGTTAGGCGTGCCTGATGTGGTGGTGGGCGATCGCCTTGAAACTCACCGCATCGACACTCGCAACGGCCCGGTGCAGGTGGTCACCCTGCCCTGGCTGACCAAGTCGACCCTGCTCACTCGCCCCGAAACCGAGGGCTTCTCTATGGCCCAGGTCAACGAGCTGCTGCTCGATCGCCTGCGGGTGGCCTTAGAAGGCGAAATTCGCCGCCTCGACCCCACCATTCCCGCTATTTTGCTAGCCCATGCCATGGTCGATACCGCTACCTATGGGGCCGAGCGATTCTTGGCCACCGGGCGGGGCTTCAATATTCCTATGGCGATGCTGGCCCGTCCCTGCTTTGACTACGTCGCCCTAGGCCATGTGCACCGCTACCAGGTGCTTTGCGAACAGCCCCTGATGATCTACCCCGGCAGCATTGAGCGGGTTGACTTTAGCGAAGAAGCCGAAGCAAAGGGCTATTTGTTAGTTCAGGTGAGTAAGGAAAACACCCAGGCCGAGTTTTGCTCCCTGCCCGTGCGGCCCTTCAAAACCATCCAGGTCAATCTCACCGAGGCCGAGCATCCCCAGTCCCGGCTTGAGCAGGCGATCGCCAAAGCCGATATCACCGATGCCGTGGTGCGCTGCCTCTACACCCTGCGCACCGACCAGGTGGATCAGGTCGACCAGTCTGCCCTAGAGGCTATTCTGGCTGACGCCCACACCTACACCCTGCAACCCGAGCTGAAGGCCCAAACCAACCGCAGCCGACTGCCCGAACTGGGTACAGACAGCACCCTTGATCCGTTGTCGGCCCTGGGCACCTACCTGGCCAACCGCGACGATCTCAGTGACCTGGCCGAGGCCATGATGACTGCCGCCGCTGCCTTGATCGCCGATGAAACCGAGGTTGACCTGCCCCCTGAGACCGCTGATATAGACCTAGATGATTTGGATAGCCTAGTGCTTGAAGAAACTGCCCATCAGCTGCGACTGCTCTAGCCATCGCACTTAACCGATTGTAGAACCGCCCCTTGCAGTACCATTGAGCCCAGACCTTGAGCCCAGTGGAATTTTGTCTGCCCATGAACGAGGGCGAGTACCAACGCCGCATTAGCTACCGCCTGTTGCTGACGACCCTGTGGGCAACCCTTCTGCTGCTGGCGGTGCAAGCCATCGGTGGGTGGGCCAACCAATCGCTGACCCTGCTGGCCGAGTCGCTGCACACCCTCGTAGATGGGTTTAGCACCGTGCTCAGCTTGGTGGCCGTGACTTCGCCCCAGCGGCAGATGGGCCGCGAGGTGTGGGGCCACGGACGCGCCGAGGTGGCAGGCACGCTGATTTTGTGCGCTTTTTTGGGGTTTACCGGGGTCAGTCTGCTGTTAATTGCCCTACGTCAGGTGTTTGGTGGCCTCACTGGAGGGGCAACCCCGTTTCCCGTAGCAATTGACTCAGCCGTGCTGCGGTTTACGGCGGTGATGGTGATTCTCAACGTGGCCCTGGGCATCTACGCCAGCTACCAAGCCCGCAGCCTCAGCAGCCAAGCCCTCAAGCTCAACACCCGCCACTTTTTAGCTGATGCCTGGCTGAGCATAGTTATGGTGGGAGTACTGCTGGCCATCTGGCAGGGGCAGCGCTGGCTTGACCCGGTCTTTGCCCTGGTGCTGCTGCCCCTAGTAGGCCGTAGCCTATGGCGAGTATTGAACGAACAGCTGCCGATGCTGCTGCGCCCCACGGCGATCGCCCCCGAAGCCATCTCCCACATTGCCACTCAGGTGGATGGTGTCACCCGATGTACCCGCATTCGCTCTCGGGGCATGGTGGGCCGCCAGGTGTGGGTTGAGATTCATCTGGTGCTGCACCCCGAGTTTGTGGAATCGGCAGAAATCATCGGTGAACAGATTGATGCCCAGCTCCGCCAGCGCTATGGCCCCCTGCGCACCCAGGTCTGGGTCGAATCTGCTCGCCCTTACCAAGACGCATTTATGGAGCCAGGAATGCCGAATTACCTGCCCCCCTCGTCGAACGGTGGCGGTGGTGACTGGGCTTAAGACAATATCGGTGGAATTTAGGTGCCAGTGTACTGATTGGAGCCCTTAGCCATAGGTGAAAATATTGGCCCATTCAGCAGTAACATCATGCTGACCGCCGATCCCAAACTCAAGCTAGTTTAAGACTGGTGGGCAGTGCCCACCCTACGGCACTGCTTCAGTTCCTCATCGTCCTAAGCGCCCAGACTATCGGCCTGGGTTTGGCCCGCTCTGCATTGGTCCCAGGTAGCGGGTCAGGTAGGGCGAAAACACTTCGTAAATCAGCGTCAACGGCTTGCCCCGATGCCAAAACAGATAGTGTCGGCCCCAGAACGGCCCGACCTGGCCAAAGGCTTCTTCTAAGGCTGGCGAGTCGCCGTAGTAGAGGCCTTGAATATCTCGGTAGAGCTCGGTGCGCAGGCGGGCCAGGCTAGCCCAGATCGGCAGTGACTTATTTTGCAAATATTCATCGACATGGCTGGCTTCCCACCAGGAGGCAGCGTAGGCGAGGCGCTGGCCCGAGGCGGTGCGCAGCCATACTTGGCGGCGCAGGCGGGGGCCAGGCACCACGCGAATAATGTCGGGGGCACCGTCGAAATCCATGCCTACCGGGGTCATGTCAATGACATCAACCTCGGTGCGATCGCGCGTCAACAACTGCAAATGGCGAGTGGGCGAACCATCTCCCAGGAGTAAAATTTGCCAGGCGGGAGCAAGCTGATCGTGGGGCAGACCCTTTTGTACAGTGGGCTGCCCTGCCTGCCAGCGGGGGACAAGGGCGTGCCAGTCGCTGGGCACCGCCGGATCAATAATGGGCTGTAGGGCAGAAGCCAAGGGCGTTACAAAAATTCATGTATTAATTCTATGCTATCGCGACAGCCTGACCCTTTCCAGCCGAATCTGAAGAATCGGTGCGGGCTACAGTAAATCAGTCCAACACAACGTCCATCGACAATATTTATTATTGGGGGAATGCGCCACCATGGCGGAGGGAATCAAACTAGCAGTCAACGGCACTCTCATGCGGGGGCTTGAGCTTAACCCCAACTTGCTCAACGCTGGGGCCAAGTTTCTCTATGAGGCAGCCACCACCCCCCACTACCGGCTGTGGTCGATCAACGACGTGCACCCCGCCATGGTGCGAGTCAGCGACGACGGTATCGCTGTGGCCCTGGAGGTGTGGCAGGTGCCTCCCAATGGGTTGGTGCAGGTGCTGCTGCAAGAGCCGCCAGGGCTGAGTATTGGCAAAGTGCCTCTGTCTACCGGCGAAACGGTGCTGGGCGTGCTGGGTGAACCCGTGCTCTGTGAGGGCCAGCGCGAGATTTCGGCCTACGGCGGCTGGCGATCGTACTGTGCCGCGCTAGAGCGAGAGGCAGAGCCTCAGCCGAAACTGTCTCAGTAGGGTGAAGGTTCTATTCTGAAAAATCGCCGGCCAACCTAAGGAAAAAATTGCTGATTCGGGGCACGTGGCTGCAGGTCAATAGGCTGGCAGGACTGAACATTCACTCCTGCCAGCTATTGAATCAATCGCAAATTCAGCTTGATCCCAGAGCTTGAGTTCCGATTTGAACCCTACTCCACCGTCAACAGAAAACGACCGCGATCGCCTGCCTCGTAGCTGTTGACTATTACAGAGTAGGTGCCGTCGTGGGGTAGCGTAACCGCAAGTCCCGAATTGGTATTGTCGGGGCTGGCGTCGTCGTTTTCGGCGAGGCGGTTGCGACCTTCGTCGAGCAAAATCAAGTAGGTGTCGAAGTCGGGGCTCTCTAGCCGCAGGCGCACTGTCTGCCCCGCCCGACCTCTAAAGCTGAATTCTTGGAAATAGGAGCCATCCTGTAGGGTGTCATCGCCCGGCCCCAGATTGCCCTGCTGCCGCAGTAGCCCACTGCTTGGAGCAGTTTGGGTGGGGCCACCTTGACCACTGCCTGCCTGGCTGAGCTGAAGCTGGTAGCGCCCTGACTCTCCCTGGCCGTAGCTGTTAGCGAGAATAATGTAAGACCCGGTATAGGGCAGCTGCACCGAAATCCGGGCGCTGCGATCGCCGCCGCTGTCATCATCTTGAACGGAGAAGTCGTCGCGATCAGAGGCCAGCAAAATCAGATAGGGGTCAACCTCCTGACTGTTCATGGCGATGGTGACGGTTTGCCCCGCCTGCCCCTCAAACCGGTAGGGATTGTAGAAGCTGCCGTCGGGCAGCACATTGCTGGTGTCGTTGAGCTGACCCTGTACTGATGCGCCTAGGGCAATGGGGATGGGTTCGCGGCTGGTGCGATCGGCAGGGGCTGAGGCTGTGGCCGTGCCCGATCGCACCGAGGCTAAAAACGTTTGCACTGCGTCGGTGGGAATGGCAAAGCCAATGCCCACGCTGCCACCGCTGTCGCCGGTGGTAAAGATCGAAGTGTTGACGCCGATCACCTGCCCGGCGCTGTTGAGCAAGGGGCCACCTGAGTTACCGGGGTTAATGGCGGCATCGGTCTGAATAACGTTGCGATCGCGGTCAATGCGGCTGACAATGCCCACGGTGAGGGTGCCCTGCAACCCAAAGGGGCTGCCGATAGCAAAGGCGCTCTGCCCCACCCGCACTGAGTTGGGGGGCGCTAGAGTCACCGTCGGTAAGCCCGTAGGGTTGCCCCGCAGGCGCACGGCCGCTAAGTCTAACCGGTCTTGGCCGTAGCCCACTACATCGCCTTGGAAGCTGCGGCCGTCAGACAGGCGCACCGTCACCACGCGCTCAGTACCGACTACGTGGGCGTTGGTAAGAATTAGCCCGCTGGCATCGACAATGCTGCCGCTGCCACCGCCGTCGCGGGTGTTAATGGCCACCACAGCTGGACTGACCTGATCGTATACCCGAATGGTGGTGGCTTCATCGACAGGTGACTGAGCCAGTGCTGGGGTAGCCCCTAGCGGGGTCAAGCGGATAGGGGCGATCGCCGTGATCCCCGCCAGTAGTGCCCCTAGGGCTAACGAACCCGATGCCAATCGCTTCACTGCTGCCTGTGCCATATAGTCCCTAAATACTCTGTAAAAACGCACTACCGAGTCGGCATGAGGTAGTACCCGATACCTACTATCTACCTATGCTTCCCGTACTTTCAGGATATATCTCTGGTTTGAGGTGCGCCCGCTTCCTCAGCCACTTTCACGGCAGGCACCGTTGCTACCACTACCTGGTTGCGTCCCTTAAACTTGGCTTGATAGAGGGCCTCGTCGGCAGCTTTTAAGACATCCACAGCTTGCCAGCCGTGGCCAGAAAAACTGGCCACTCCCAGCGAAGCTGACAGCGGATGAAGGATCAGGCCGTTGTAGCTGATCTGGAGCAGACTCAGAGCCTGACGAATCTCTTCAGCCCTGGCCATTGTGGCCTCCGGAGGTGACTCAGGCAGGACCAAAAGCATTTCTTCGCCACCATAGCGACAGGCCACATCTGAACCGCGCACGCTATTGAGCAGGAGTTGCCCAACGGTCTCTAGGACGCGATCGCCCGCATCGTGGCCATAAGTATCGTTAAACCGTTTGAAATGGTCAATATCGAGCATAATTACGCCAATTGTGTGGCACTGGCGCTCGGCTCGCTGCACTTCTCGAGTCAGTGTTTCTTCTAGATAGCGGCGATTAAATAGCCTGGTCAGTGGGTCACGAATGCTCTGCTGCTGAAGAGTTTCGCGCAGGTGCAGGTTGGCCAGCGCCAACGCGATCTGCTCAGCCACGGTGCGAGCCAACTGCTGCACTGACTGAGATAGATCGGCGGTGCTGAGGTAAAACAGCCCTAGGGTTTGGCTCTGGGCCAGCAGTGGAATGCAGAGGGTAGTCAAGGCCAGGGTGCTCTCGGCATGGCCGCACCCCAAACTCAGGCAGTCGGGGCCAACCTGGTGCAAATGCTCCCGGCACAAAGCACAGCAGCCTGGGGGAATAAACTCTGGATCCGATGCCTGCTTGGCCCTCCAGGTGGCAACCTGCTCAACGCAATAATCGGCATCGGGCAACATAAAAATGCCGCCACTGCTGTCTGGAAACAGGGGTGCCACCAAGGTACCCAAGCACTGGTAGGCGTCTTCGACTGTTACGCAGGCCTGCAAAAAATCGCTCATTTCACTCAATAGCTGCATCCGCTGGGCGTGCTGGTTGAGTTCGTCAACGCGGGTAGCCAGCTGCTGATTCACCTGCTGTAGGTCATGCTCTGACCGCTTTAGCGGAGTAATGTCGCTAAAGGTCACGGCAAAGCCGTCGCCTAACTGGACGGCCATATTCTCAAACCAGGTGTTGAGGCCGTCATGGTTGTAGTGAAACTGACGCCGCACGGAGTTGCCCGACTCGGTAACTTGCACGTAGAGGTCAAACAATCCGTCGGTTTTGTTGCCAGGTAGCTCATCGAGCAGGCGCTTACCAAGCAAGTATTCGGCGGTGCGGCCCGCCATTTCACAGACAGCGGGGTTGCTCATCAGCCACTCAAAATCCACAATGGTGCCCGACCCATCGCGCACTGCTTTAAACGCCATGATGCCGTCTAGAGAGCTATTGAGCACGCTGCTCAGCTGCATTTCTGAGGTTTGCAGGGCGGCTTGAATAGCTACCATGGCGGTGATATCTAGATGACTGCCTACCATGCGGGTTACCTGCCCGACGGCATTTTTTTGGTGAATAGCGCGGGAGAGAATGTGGACTGTGGAGCCATTTCGGTGGCGAAACCGCTGGGTAATCGAAAATTCTTCGATCCGGCCGCTGTTGTAATCGTCAATGAGGCGCAGGGCGATGTGTCGATCTTCGGCAAAAATGACTGATTCCCACATGGCAAGGCTGTTTTCAAGCTCGTCGTCGGCGTAGCCCAGCATCGCTTTCCACTGAGGTGAAAAGTAGATCTCTCCAGTGACCAGGTTCCAGTCCCAGTAGCCTTCGGCAGAGGCCTGGAGCACCAGATCTAGCTGGTCTTTAGTGCTTTGCAGCTCCAGTTCAGCCTGCATGCGATCGGTGATGTCTCGGGCTGCACCATAAATAAGATGGCCTACGGGCACCGATCGCCACTCGATCCAGCGGTAGGATCCATCACGGCAGCGATAGCGATTAACGAAGTTCCGAATCTCCTCCTGCTGAGTTAGCGACGAGAGTGCCGCCAGAGTGCCATCTATATCCTCGGGGTGAACGTAGTCGATGTATCGGGTGCCTTGCATCTCCTGTACTGAGTAGCCTAGGGTCTTTTCCCACTGGCCGTTGAGCCGGTGGAAATAACCGCTGGTATCACCAATACAGAGCAGGTCAAGGGAAACTGAGAAGAAGCGATCGAGCTCTTCGGCGGTGGTTTGCAGCTGAAGCTCGATCTGCTTGCGATCGCTAACATCGCGCACAACTACCAGGCACTGGTCTGTACCGCAGGGGGCTAAGCGTACTTCTTCGTAGCAGAGCTGGCCATGCTTTTCGCCCTGGTGTTCCCAAGTCTGAAGCTCACCAGTGCTCAGAGCGCACTCGATCCGCTGAAGCTGGTGGTGGAGTAAATCGGGGGGCAAGACCTCTGACAGATGGTTTTGCACTGGCAGAAAAGTACCTGCCGCCGCATCGGCAGGAGGGAAAAAACTAAGGCAGGTGCCATCGCGCCCCACGCGCAACAGCAGGTCAGGAATCGCTTCAATAATGGCCCGGTTGGTAGCCTCACTCTCTCGCAGGATGATCGTTAGCTGCTGCTGGTGGATTTCGGCCTGCTTGCGTTCGGCTTCGCTGCGTTTATGCTCGCTGATGTCTTTGTGGGTGCCGATCACCCGCAGCGGCTTGCCGTCAGCATCCCACTCGATGACTTTGCCGCGATCCAGAATCCACTTATAGCTGCCGTCCTTGCATTGCATGCGGTGCTCGTTTTGGTAGACCGAGGTTTTACCGCTAAAGTGCCGTTCTAGGTCGGCATAGCATTGGGCTTTGTCGGCAGGGTGCAAGCGGCTATTTCGTTCGTCTAGACTGCTGCCAATTTCGTCGTCGTCATAGCCCAGCATCGCCTTCCACTGATGAGAGAAAAACACCTCATTGGTTTGGGCGTCCCAGTCCCACAGGCCATCGCCAGAGCCTTCGATAGCAAACTGCCAGCGGGCTTCGCTATCTCGCAGGGCCGCTTCGGTTTTTTTTTAGCCCAGTGATGTCGATGCCAATACCCCCCACCGAATGACTTTTAGCCCCTCGCGCCTGCATTGGGAACTTACGGACTAGGTAAGTGTGAGTGGCGCCATTGGGCAAGGGAGCCTGCTCTATCGTTTCTAAAACCGTCTGATTATCCAGTACCCACTGGTTGTTTTGGCGGTAGTTTTGGGCCAAAGCGGTAGGGAAGATGGCCTCGACAGACCGGCCCATGGCCTCCTGCTCGGTCAGATTTACCATCGCTAGCCAAGCCGGGTTGGCATAGGTTATCGTGCCCTGGGCATCGGTAATCCAGGCTAAAATCGGCGCATAAGTCACAAAATCTTGAAATGAGGGCTGAAACGGGTCAGCTCCCTGGGATGGAAAACAACTGGGGATAGGCTGAGATTTGCGACTGTCGCTATCCTCTGGCAAATCTTGGCATTGGCCGTGTCCTGCCTGCCGCAGAGTTACAACCTGGTGTTGCAGGTCGGCGTTCTCTGCCTGTAGCTGTTGCACCAAGCGTCTTAAATCATCCGCTTCAGCCATGGCCTATCCAGCCCTCCACACCCTATTACCTATATTTTTGTATTCCCTACTTCGGGGACTGAGGTCACCTTAACTGGTAAATTTCAGAAAATTCTCTGACAAGAATAATGTCTCAACTTAGTGGCTAAGGTTCTCAATCGTAGTTTTTAGCGATACCAAATCCTGTCTGCCTTTGATTGCGCAGGGCAATCTTTGTTTGGAACCAAGACGTTACATTCGTTGCATCAGAGATATCGAAATCAAATTTTATATAAGCCTCGCTCCGCCCTGCACGGTGTCTAGGTCAAGTGTTCAAGCCTGAAATGCCTGAGGTTTTGTATGGTAGGTTTGCGAGCAAATATCTGGTGAGATCTTGATTATGAATACGTCACTGGCTAGCTTTTTGAGCGCAATGCGCAAATTATCGAGCAACCGTTTTGGCATCAGTATCTGTCTGGGACTTGCCCTAGTAACCGCTATGACCGTGGCGGGCTTAGGACGGTCGGCTCCTGGGCTGGCCACTGTCGCCGCCGCGCCCCGCCTAGTGCCAGCGATTCTAAACGGCAGCCCAGTTAGCGTGCTGTATGTGACCCGCAGCAGCGACACGGTGCTAACGCGCTGCTATCCAGGCTTTGAGCCCTCTCTAACCTTGCGGGCTATGGGTAGTAACGCTGAGCAGATGGAGGGGGTGCTGACCTGCGTCAGCCGTCAGTAGGGTTTGGGAGAAGAGCGAAAAGTGAAGAACGGAATAAAAACACCCCCGGAAGCCTAGCCTCTGAGGGTGTCTATGTTAGATGAGTCAGGTAGAAAGGTGGTCTTACTGACTTAAAGAAGGAGCCTTGAGAACCGGCAGGGCAGCTACGGGGGCCAGACCTTCGGCACTGGCTTCGGTGGCCACAAACACCTGACTCAGTCGAGCCGTGAGCTTTTGGGTGGTGGCGTCGTAGATTTGGGTCAGCATCTTGGGGTAAAACCCAAAGCCGATGATCGGCACCAGCAGGCAAGCGATGATAAACACTTCGCGAGGCTCGGCATCGGCCAGCACCTCGTGCTCGACCAGCTCTTTGTTCTCTGGGCCGTAGAAAATTTCTCGCAGCATCGACAGCAGGTAGATTGGGGTGAGAATGACCCCGATCGCCATAAAGATGACCGTAATTAGCCTAAAGGTAAAGCTATAGGCATCGCTGGTGGCAAAGCCCACAAACACCATTAGCTCAGCCACAAAACCGCTCATGCCCGGCAGCGCCAGCGAGGCTAGCGAGCAGGTGGTAAACATGGCGAAAATCTTGGGCATCTTTTTGCCGACGCCGCCCATCTCATCCAGGATGAGGGTATGGGTGCGATCGTAGGTGGCTCCCACTAAGAAGAACAGGCTAGCCCCGATCAACCCGTGGGAGATCATCTGCAGCACCGCGCCGCTCAGCCCTAGGTTAGTAAACGAGGCAATACCAATCAGCACAAAGCCCATGTGCGAGATCGACGAGTAGGCGATCTTGCGCTTGAGGTTTCGCTGGGCGAAGGAGGTCAGTGCTGCGTAGACGATGTTGATACAGCCCAAAATCACCAGAATTGGTGCGAAATAGGTATGAGCGTCGGGCAGCATACCCAAATTCATGCGAATTAGCGCGTAGCCGCCCATCTTCAGCAGAATGCCCGCCAGCAGCATGTGTACTGGTGCTGTGGCCTCGCCGTGGGCATCGGGCAGCCAGGTGTGCAGCGGAATGATCGGCAGCTTGACAGCATAGGCAATCAAAAATGCCCCGTAGAGTAAGAGCTGCATCCGTAAGGGATAGACCTTCTCTGCTAGGGCGGTCATATCGAAGGTGATGGTATCGCCGTAGAAGGCCATGGCCAGCGCTGCTACCAAGATGAACAGCGACCCGCCAGCAGTGTAGAGAATGAACTTGGTCGCGGCGTAGAGCCGCTTCTTTCCGCCCCAGATCGATAGCAGCAGATATACCGGAATCAGCTCTAGCTCCCAGAAGAGAAAGAACAGCAGCATATCCTGCACGGCAAACACGCCGATTTGGCCGCTGTACATGGCCAGCAGCAGAAAGTAGAAGAACTTGGGCTTAAGGGTCACCGGCCAGGCTGCCAGGGCCGCTAGGGTGGTGATGAACCCGGTTAGCAGCACCAGAGGCATCGACAGACCGTCTACCCCTACAGACCACTTCAGGTCGAGCTGGGGCACCCAGGTGTAGCTTTCTACCAGCTGTAGACCGGGCTGACTAAAGTCGTAGTTGAGGTAGAAGGCGGCCACAATCAACACAAAGTCGATCAGGCCCACCGATAGGGCATACCAGCGGACTGTCTTACCGTTGTCGTCCGGCAAAAACGGTATCGCTATACAGGCCACCAGTGGCAGCAGCGTAACGGTGGTCAACCAGGGAAAAGTCGCGAGGTCCATATCGTTGTTTCTCGTCGCGTTCTGCTAAAGGGGCGGAATATTAAGGGAATTAGGGATGTGGGGAGTGGGGGAAAGTTTTGAATTTTGAGTTCTTAGTTTTTAATTCAAAACTCAAAACTAAGAACTCAAAACTTTCCCGTCGCCCGCTCTTAGGTCACGCCCGACAGCAGCACCAGCCCCAGCACCGCGCCAAATACGATCAGTGCGTAGAACTGAGCCCGTCCATTCTCCAAGTACTTCAACCCTTCGCCTGATACCAGGGTAACGAGGCCAGTCAAGTTGACGAGGCCGTCCACAATGCGGATATCGACTTCGAGCACCTGCTTGGCGAGCTTGCGGCTGCCTTGAACAAAGACAACCTCATAGATGTCGTCGACGTACCACTTGTTGAGGGAGAGGTTGTAGAGGAAGGGGATTTTGGCGGCGATCGCCCTCGGATCGATGGCCTTAGTGCGATACATCAGCCCGGAGATGATGATGCCGACAGTGGCGATCGCAACGGAACTTCCGGCCATCAGCGCAAACTCGTTCCAGTCGAAGGCCTCTGCCGTCTCCACCGCTGCCATCACTTCCCCGGGGGGATGGATGAACGCCTCGAAGTAGTTGGCAAAGGGAGTACCGACCAGACCCACCAAGACTGAGGGCACGGCCAGCGCCAGCAGCGGAAAGATCATCGACAGTGGCGACTCGTGGGGTTCGTGGGCGTGGTGCCCGTGCTCGTCGTGCTCGTCGTGAGCAGCATCCAAAGTCAGCTCCTGGGGGTTCATTGCGCCCGGCCCAAGAGACATGCCCATCTTCTGAAACTGGGCCCGCTTGAGGTCGCGGCGAATGCCTTCGTCGTTGCCCCGGAAGCTGCCTTCAAAAGTGGAGAAGTACATGCGGAACATGTAGAAGGCAGTGATACCCGCCGTCAGCCAGCCCACTGCCCAGAGGGCAGGGTTGACCGCAAAGGTCGCGCCGAGGATTTCATCCTTAGACCAAAAGCCGGCGAAGGGGGGAATGCCAGAAATGGCAAGCGTGCCAATTAGGAAGGTAATGGCCGTGACGGGCATGTACTTGCGCAGGCCGCCCATCAGGCGCATGTCCTGCGCTAGCACCGGGTCGTGGCCCACTACCGCTTCCATGCCGTGGATGACGGAGCCGGATCCCAGAAATAACATGGCCTTGAAGTAGGCATGGGTCATCAAGTGAAACAGACCGGCGCTGTAAGCACCAACACCCATAGCCATGACCATGTAGCCCAGCTGCGACATGGTTGAAAAGGCCAGCCCTTTCTTAATGTCGTTTTGGGTAATGGCGATCGTGGCCCCCATGAAGGCGGTAAATGCCCCGGTGTAGGCGATCACCGTCATCACCGTGGGGATGTGCTCGAACACAGGGTACATGCGGGCCACCAGGAACACCCCAGCTGCCACCATGGTCGCCGCGTGAATCAGCGCTGAGATGGGCGTAGGGCCTTCCATGGCGTCAGGCAGCCACACGTGAAGGGGGAACTGGGCTGACTTAGCCACCGGGCCTAGGAACACCAGAATGGCAAAAATGGCGGCGACGCTGGCGGGCAGGCTGCCCACATTCACCATATCGGTGAGGCGTTCGCCCATGATTTCAAAGTCGAAGCTGCCGGTGGCCCAGAACAGGCCTAAAATGCCCAGCAGCAGGCCAAAGTCGCCGACTCGGTTGGTAACGAAGGCCTTTTGACAGGCATCGGCAGCGGGCTTGCGATCGTACCAAAAGCCAATCAGCAGGTACGAGCACATACCTACCAGCTCCCAGAAAACGTATACCTGGAGCAGGTTGGGGCTAATTACCAGGCCCAGCATCGAGGAGCTGAACAGGCTCAGGTAGGCGTAGAACCGCACGTAGCCCGCGTCGTGGGCCATGTAGCCATCGGTGTAAATCATCACCAGGAAGGCAACGGTGGTGACGACCACCAGCATCAGCGCCACCAGGTGATCGATGGTGTAGCCCATCTCAATGCGGAAGTCGCCCGCCGAGGCCCACTCAAACATGGCCTGGTAGGGGGCGTGGCCCTGCCACTGGCTCCAAAAAATTGCAAAGGAAAGCACCATCGCCGCCCCAATCAGGGAGACGATGAAGATCGCCACCGGCTGCCGCAGCCTGTTGGTGGCCTCGCCGTAGGAAATTAGCCCGGTGCCAACTATGGCAGCCCCGATGAGCGGCAGCACCGGTATCAGCCAGGCGTATTGATAAAGCGTGTCTACAGAATCCATCTTGACTGCCTACTCCAAGAGCTTGCGTGAGTTGGCAAAAAACCGCTTACATTCTGACATACCCTTCCCCAAGGAAAAGTCGGTTTCGCAGCAAAGTTGGTGAATCTGGGACGCGATCGCCGCCAGCTTGACCAACCTTAGAGCCTATCCGAGCTATAGCCAAAGGCTGCCAAACCCTTGCCCCAGAACCATTCTGGAGACCCATTGGCTTTAGGGTGGGTTTCTTAAGAAAGATATCTAATTCTGCGAGCGATTGCTGGCTGAATTCAAAATCTCACCCTTGAGCCATAATCAGGGCAACCACTGTTCTCTATCAATAGTTCAATGGCTGGCCAACTAACGGTTTGCTCAACTCAGTCTCTAGGGCAATCTTTGAGGCAATAGATTTTTTTGGGACGCTATGAAGCTCTGGCTAGTCTGCTTTTTCATCTTGTTTTTTGGGGCCGAAGCAATTCAGTGGTTTGGCCACCTGCCCTGGGTGAGCAACGTTGAGCTATCGCTGCCGCTGGCAATCGCGGGGGGCATAGGGCTGGCGATCGCATCCAACTATCGCCACTGGCCCACCTTCGGCCCGCCTCCTGCCAAGCCCGAGGCTCCCCTTCTGCCCAACCCGACGCCCCAGCCCAGCCCAATGGTTAAACCTCTACAGTCACCCAAGGCTAGCGGCAAGACGGATACAATTTCTTTTGAAATCAAGAGACCTCAGGCGAAGGGGTGATGGAGATGGCAAGGAGAAGAAAAGTTTTGAATTTTAAGTTTTGAATGGGCTTTGGAGTCAAAAACTCAAAACTCAAAACTAAGCACTCAAAACTCTCTACCCATCTCCCCTACCTTCCCCATTCCCCTAACTCCCCATATTCCGCTTCAGCTCCTCTAGCTCCTGCTCTGTCTCCCACCGCTGAAATGATTCTTCTACTGGATCCATAGTATTTCGGCCAAAGTTCTCAAAGGGGGTCTTAGCCCAGCCTGTATCCCAACTGGTGGTAGTGCGCTGAGCGGTTCGTTGAGCTTGGGTTTCGGTGATTTTGGCTTTGAGTTCGCGGCGGCGATCGTGAATTTCTTTTTGCAGGTTGCGAGTTTGCTCAATCTGCTCTTTGACACCTTTCATTTGGCCCCAGTACTGGTTGCCCTGGCGCAGCAGAGCCGCCTCGCGCTCTTGAGCGGCTTTAACTAAGTCGAGACGGTTAGCGGCCTGAGCGTTTTGAATGCGGCTATGCCAGCGCTGAATATCCTGGGCCGTGGAGAGAATGCTGTCTTCGAGCTGCTTTTCGCGGCGCTTGAGGTCTCCCAGCAGGTGAATGGCGTCTTGCTCTTGGCCCCGCAACTGGTCTTCTAAACCCCATAGCTCTAGGTGGGGGTTAGCTTTGAGAAATTCATCGAGTCGGGTTTCAAGAAATTTGCTTAGGTCTTCAAAGATGCCCATGGTGTAACTCCTGCCGCAACGCCTTGCCTTTCAGAATAGCGGGTTAGCGATGCAAGCGCTCCTCTAGATAGGCATAGCAACCCAGCGAACATCCAAGCAGGTCGTAACTAATAAGGTCAGCCAGGGTACATACCAAAAGATCTGTAGGTGATCAGAAAGCTTGAACTGAAAAACCAATTTATTAGACATTCTGGTAAAACGTTTTCAAAGAAAAAATGAGGACGAAAAAGCCAAACACAATTAATCGTCAGCAGTTAAAGATCTGCTATAAACTGCTGACGAATTCACCCAGCCACGTGTGCCTGATAATTATGCGGCCAGTAAGGCAAGATGCTCTGCGCGCTTGAGAATGGTGATTATACCTTTGTAGCTGTATTTAAGGTCAAAGGCCTTTTCTAGAAAGTCGTTACAACTTTTGACTCGCATAGAGAAAACCTTTTAGGGTAGGGCACGATCGCGGCTATTCACCTTTGCTTTATAGATTCTTGTGAAGCTGGGGCACAAGCTTAGTAATTGGGCCAACGTTCAAAGCTTTGGGCGGGCAAACTTGCTGTAGGTGGGACATACCAGACGTGCAACCCCCATCGTCGTCTCAGGTTTGAGGTTTTCTCTGCTACTACGCGATCGCACAGCCAGACCATCGCCCCAGATCTGCGATCGCGAGCGGCTAGAGCATGCCTATGAGCTTACTCATCTACCTATCAGCGAGCATCTACTGGCTATGAACAAAATTGATTTTTCACATCGGCTTCCCATCAAAACCATCAATGCCGACATTGACTCCTTCTACGGCCTCAGCACCGTGAGTGGCCCCATGCTTAACCGCCCTGTTGCCGCTCCTGAGAGCATTGATGCGAGTTGCGCAGCCATGGATGCCAAGCAACAGCGCGAAACCGAGATCGCTGCTCTGATCAAATCCGCCGCTGATACTGCTCGACAGACTAAGGCTGAGTTGTGTGATGCCGTTATCGCTATGCAGGAGTCGTTGCGGGGGCAGAACGAATCTAACCCCAACCGCGATTAGACTTAGGTCAAGGTACCTAAAAAAGTAGGATGCGCCAGGTTTATCTATGCCCAAGCTTGTGCTAGAAGCGCTGGCCAATGAAGATCGATCGCACTTCGCCATTGCGACGAATCACCACTTCTTCGTTAGAGACCGACACCAGGCTCCAGCCGCTGCTGCCAATGCGCTCACCAATGTAGACCCGCTGGGAGACGCCGCTAATTTCGAACAGGGCAGCCGAGCGATCGCCCAGTTCTAAAATGCCCACCAGGCCGTGAATCGGGTTCGCCGCCACTGGAGCTTGGGAGGGCGCAGCGGGGGCTACGGGGGCTACGGGAGATGCCGCGCCTACCCTGGGCTGAGGCACCAGCACTGGCGCGCCAGGCGCGCCAGGCCTTGGCTGCTGAGCCGTCTGGTAGGGAATGTAAACCCGCTCGATGACATTGACTGGGCCAGAGCCTAGGCTGCCTACGGTGCCACCGGCTCCCAGGGGCGGCAGCATCGGCGGCGTGGGGACTGCAACCCCGCCAGGAGCCTGGCCGGCAACGGTGGTGGTGCCCACTTCGCCCCGCTCAACCTTGCCCGCAATCACTTCTAGCGATCGCTGCAAGTAGGCCAAAAATTCTTCGTCAGACTGCTGTGCCGCCGTTTCGACAGACGATCGGCCCAGGGAAAAGCGATTGCCCTGGCTAAACCACAGCAGCCCCCCCATGCCCAGCAGCGACAGGGCCGTGATGCTCAGCAACATGCGATCAAACAGCTTGCCAAAACGGGTTTTGGTCGGGGCTGCCGGGGGGGCAGCGTTCGCATTGTCGGCGCGGAAGAAGTCAAGATCGGTGCTCAGGGGAGCCAGGGGCGCGTCTGCCGCTGGAGGATCCACGGGCTCGGCGGTAGTTTCAACAAACGGGGCGATCGCCGTAGAGGCTGGCTCTGGTGCTGCCTCTACCGATGCCAGGGCGTCTTCATCGCCGTCTAAAATTTTGTCAACATCGTCAAACAGCTCGGTGATGAGACTGTCGGCGTAGGTGGTCACCAGGGTATCTGGATCGACTGGGGTCGGCTCCTCGGGCGGCAATGTGGCGGTGCTGCGAGATTCTTCCTGGCTCATAGGTCGATTTATCCTGGCGGTGGCAAAGGGAGAAACGGGCTGCCTGATGGGCTATGTGGGAGGCTCAAACAGGCGTAGCTTAAGGGCTAAAAGACGCTTTAGCTGACACTCCCCTGACGGTCTGATGAAGTTTACCCTAACTTGCCAAATCTTTCATCCCGTTGGGGAGAAAGTTAGAAGGGTAGGGGTGAGGGGTGGGGCGTAGGACATCACCCCCTAAAATGACTTTGCCGTGTGATTCTCTGGGTCAAATTCGTAGCGATCGCTAAAACTTGTTGCCCCGTAGAGGTTAAACGACACGGTGGGCTCGTCGCCCAGGGGTTCCACACTGTGAATGGCGTTGGCGGTGAGGGCCACAACATCGCCGGGGTTAAGAACTATTTCGTCGACTAGCTCTAGCTGGTCGGGGGAGTTGGGTTGGGGGGAGCGTCGCCAGATACGGTTGCGCTCTTGACCGCCCAACAGCGCCACAATTCCCCAAGCCCCGTGGTTGTGAATGCTTGAGGTGTGCCCCGGCAACCAGGCCACCATCTGCACCGTAATCGGGAACTGGTGCTCGCGGTAGAGAAAATTGACGCTCCAGCCCGTTATAGGGTTGGGGGTGTTGTATTCCATCTGCAGCCAGTACGAGCTGACCAACAACTTGCGCACTAGAGGGGTAATGGCTTCTAGCCGACTGAGGTCGTCGTGAAAGATGTCGAGAATGTCTTCTAGCTCAGTGAGAAACCGGTAGAGGCGATAGTAACGTCCTGGCTCTATAATTTCGGGGTCGCCGAAGGATCTATAGGTGCCGTCATCGGCAACTAGCCAGTTGTGGTTAGTCATTGCTACTCAACCCGGAGGCGGCGCGTTTCAACGACCATGCCGTCTTCGCGAATGACTACTGTCGAGGCCCAGCGACTGTCGGGCTCGGCGGCGGCGGTGCCGACTTTGTAGAGTCCGCCAGAGCTAAGAATGTCAAAAACCACTGGCCGCGGCGCAAAAAAGTCTTCGGCGGTCACGCCTTCTTCGACGGCAACGCCCATCAGCGATCGCCCTTCCAGCGGCTCCACCACAATCGTGTCAAAGCTGTAGGATTGGCCGGGGGTGAGAGTGGTGGGTAGCTGCACTTGCAGGGTAGGCGGGTTGTCGCCCGATACCAGGCGGTTGGTCTCGCTCAAGATTTCTTGGTAGGCGATCTTGCCGTTTTCGAGGCGCTGGCGCGAGGTGGTATTGGCGGCGAGGGTGAGGATGCGATCGGGGCGCGTTTGAGTGCCGGTAGCGGTGGTGCGGGTTTCGAGGGTGTAGTTACCGGAGCCATCGGCCTGCCAGCTCAGCAGCTCAATGTCGTAGGTGAGGTCGGGATATTGCTGCCAAAGGGTTTCGAGGGTTTGGCGCAATTGGGCATAGTCAAAGCCGGTGTCGCTGTCAAAGCCCTCGCTGTAGAAGGCCATCACAGCATCGAGGTTGCGACTGCTCGCCGCCGTCTCTAGATCGGTCAACAGTTGCTGCACCTCAGTGGGAGCCGCCTGGGCCAAGACGGGTTCGTTCCCTGACTGGTTTGCCTCAGTAACCGGAGCAAAGGCCCCAGCACCCAACAGCACCGCCGCCATCGACACGATTCCTAGACTCCACTGCCGCACTGCCGAGTTAGCCACGCTGAACCGCCCCATTAACCAAAAATACTCCGTCTACCTTATATCAGTTTCTTTACAACCGGCTACGGTAGCCCAGCTGTCCCCCTTGGCACTAGGTCGTTCTACGTAAAATTGGATCCGCTTTTGGTAAAAGAGCAGAAAACCTCGGGCATAGATTCTAGGCAGGAGTTGGTATAGTCTAGAGGCGTTTTTAGCGTCGAGGGTGTTCCCTTGTCATCTACATCTACCCAAGCGGCATCCCCCCGGCTGCTGGTGGCCGCCAGCGGCACAGGTGGGCACCTGTTCCCAGCGATCGCCACCGCCGAAGCCCTGAGCCAAGAGGGCTACACCATCGAGTGGCTGGGGGTGCCCGATCGCCTCGAAACTACCCTGGTGCCCAAAAATTTTCCGCTACACACGGTGCGCATGGCAGGTTTTCAGGGCCGGCCCGGCCTGGGAACGGTGAAAACGCTGGGGCGGTTTGGCCAGGCAACGGTGCAGGTGCGGCGACTGCTCAAGCAGGGAAAATTTGACGGGGTTTTTACTACTGGGGGCTACATTGCGGCCCCGGCGATTATTGCGGCGCGATCGCTGGGTCTGCCCGCTGTGCTGCACGAGTCGAACGCGCTGCCAGGCAAAGTCACTCGCTGGCTGAGCCCTTGGTGCACTACGGTGGCTCTAGGGTTTGAGGCGGCCCGCACCTATCTGCCCAAGGCCAAAACCGTGGTAGTGGGCACCCCCGTCCGCGACGAGTTTCTGACATCAGAGCCACCTGTTCTCACCGATCCGACCATTCCCGATGGGGTACCGCTGATTGTGGTGGTGGGCGGTAGCCAGGGAGCCGTCGCCGTCAACAAACTTGTGCGGGCCGCCGCTCCGGCCTGGATTGAAGCGGGCGCTTGGATTGTGCACCAAACCGGCAGCAGCGACCCCGAAGCCGACAGCTACAGCCACCCCCACTATATTCATCGCCCCTTCTTTAGCGCGATGGCCGCCCTCATGCATCGGGCGACTCTAGCCATCGGCCGCTCCGGGGCGGGTACCCTCACGGAGCTAGCGATCTCTCGCACGCCCTCGATTCTGATTCCCTACCCGTTTGCGGCAGAAGACCACCAGACGGTCAATGCTAAAGCCTTTGTCGATGCCCATGCTGCTCTGATGTTGAACCAACGCCAGGTCGTCGCCTCAGAATTTCAGACCCTGGTGCTTGATTTGCTGGCAGAGCCGCAACGGCTAGAGACGATGGCAGCAGCAGCAGGAAACTTGGCTACTGCCGATAGTGCCACAAAACTAGCCGACTTGATTCAGAAGGTTGTGCTGAACCGTTAGGTCGTTCCCACAATGGCGAACATCATCGCGGCGGCCTGCTGCGATCGCTACAGCATTGGGTTTATAACAGCTTGCCAGTCGCTCAGCGTAGAGCTCGACTCTAGCTCAAGTACAGGGCTACCGTTAATAAAGATAGTCGGCGTCGACCAAACCCCGCGACTGATCGCGTAGCGCACCGATGCCTTAGCTCGACTCGCCACTGAACCCTTCTCATCGCTGATTTGCTCGGCCAAATCGCTATTTTCCCAGTCTGGGTCAAATTTAGTGGTTAGGTCTTCGATTAGCTGCCGCAGGTCTTGACGGGTTTGGTGGTCAAACGCGTCTAGGGCATAGTCGGCGTGGTGCTGGTACAGGTGACTAATAAACTGCCAAGCTCGCAAAGGATCGTCTGCTGCGATCGCCACTGTGGCTTTCGTCAAATCCCAGCTTTGGCGATGGTCACAAAGCACGATTGGATGAGCTGTAATGCCAACGCAGTCACCCTTGTAGTGGTTGGCTACCGCCAGAACCGTAGGCCAAGCTTTTTTGGAGAAAGGACATTCCAGATCGACAAATACCTCCACCTGCACAGGGGCATCGCCAGATCCCAAACGAAACCCACTTGGACGAGACGGAATAGGCATTGACATGGATAACTAGTTTCTACAAAGTCTGACGGCAATTTAGGAGGCTGCGACCAACGCTGTTACCCTCGCAGGGCAGATTGGTATGTGCAAAAAAACGTACTGCGAAAGGCGGCAAGACCAATCAACAACAGACCCGTAGGGTAATCGGTAGCTAAGCGCAAAGAGAGATCGGATGAAGCCTGCGATCGCATCCTGGCCACCCAAAATTACGTGTAGATCTCACCGTCCTGAACGCTGTTCAAATTGAGATTGTCTGCCTCTTCTAGCGCGGTTGACTCGCTCTGTAGGTGAGCTTCTAACAACTTTAAGTTCCGCACGTTCGATTTATAGAAGGCGTCAAACAAATCCCCTACCAGCGGAACAGTCCCTACTACGGCCTCCAGGCCGATGTTAAGAACCATCTGCGCCAAAATGCCCCTGGGCAAACGGAACCGGGCCGCCAAAACAATGACGTAGGCCGATACTGCGGTAGCAATCAAATCACCTAGGCCAGGTATCAGCCCAAGCACCGGATCCCAGCCGACTTTTATCCCCAAAACGGGGATTTTGAAGGCTGTATCCATCAGTCGGCTGATGCGACGGATACGGTTTAGATTTCTGAGTTGGGAGGCGGTATCAACGATATTCATAAGTTAATGCTGCCAGTTATGGCTGGCAGTTGTCTTACCTCGAAGGGAAGAAAAAAGCCTAGTAGAGGCTTGAATCGCATCTAACTAAGGGCTCGCACCTCAGATTGTTTGCCTTTTGGTCAAACTCTCAGGCAAGAGATTGTTGCTCTTTTTCGATCGACCAAGTCCATCACTAGGCATCAGCTGGTCGGATTCAGGCTTAAGCTACTTGGCTAACTGGGTGGCCTCGGAATGAGCAGTGGTCCGAGCCGTCAGCGGCTGGAGGCTAAAGCCGACAACCTGATGCCCACGGCAATAGAAACCCAATTTGGGGCGTACCTCAAAAGCAGGGGTAGTGTCTTTCTGCGCTTCAGCTTCGGTGTAGAGCCAGTAGCCCTGAGGCCCGGCAACGAGCTGCACTGGAGTCTCTTTGGTGCGCGAAATCAGTACGTGAGTAGGGGTAAATGTCATTGCAGTCTCCTTGGGTGCAATCGACCCTGAGTGAGTAGTAACTCTATGTAACGTCTTCTCAGAAAAACTCGCGAGTCGGAGAGCCGAGTCTAGTCGGGGAGGATCTCCCCATCCGCCTCTAGGCAAAGTCTCTCAAGGTGCCCAACGGTGCCTGGCGAACACCACAAATCCTGAAAGGCATACTAAATTGTTAAACATAGGTTACAAAACTTCATCTGTCCCTGGTCGTACCCCATTTTCAGGTAGCTTTCATTTATGAAAGAATTCCACGCTAGCCAAACCCTGCGCCTGCGAGTGCCCAATGAGGCGATTCCCATTGAGCACTACTTGCGGCAGCCCCAGCGCCTGGTGCAGGCAATCACCGACCCGCGCCGTATTGAGGTGCTGGGCGATGGCGTGTATCGACTCAGCCTGCGGCCCCTACAGTTTTTTGGCATCAGTATTGAGCCCACCGCTGACCTGCGGGTGTGGAGCCTGGCCGACGGCACTTTGCGGCTGGAGTCGGTGGCTTGTCGAGTCAAAGGCCCCGAATATCTCAGCTTTGTAAACGATTCCTTTGGCATGGCCTTGCAGGGCACCCTCACGCCCCAGCGCCAGGCCACCCATACTGAACTCCAGGGCCAGGCCGAGCTGCAAATTCATTTAGAGCTGCCGCCGCCGATTCGCTTTCTGCCCACCTCGGTGCTCGATCGCACCGGCAAAACTTTTTTGAGCGGCATTCTAGGCACCATCAAACACCGCATTGAGCGGCAGCTGGTGGAAGACTACCGCGCTTGGGTGGCAACTACCCACGGCCAGCCTCAGGTTAGCTCTCAGGGAGCTATGCAAGGTCGCACAGTGCAGGGCTAACGTTTAGTTAGCTCAACGCGATCGCCCACCACTAGGCCAATCTGCTGCTGGGCATTGCCCTGGTTCACCGCCAGTTCTACAAAGCCGTGGCTGCCTACCAGCGCTAGTCCTTGCCCAGGGTGGACGTTTCCGTAGGTCTGGCCGCCTGGAAGCGTGTGATCTCCTATCGTCACACTCCAGTCGCTAGTAATGACTATGCTGGCTGGGATAGTTGTGGCGGCATTGCCGAAGCGATCGATGTACTGAATTGCGCCTATCCATCCCGTAGCCGTAGCGATCGGAGCCTGCAAGGGGAGGCTGATGAGGGATTGGGGATCGATTCTGGTTCCTAAGTCATCTATCGGCACTCCGTTGGCTAGGTGAGCCGCCACTGGGGCAAAAATGTCACGTCCGTGGAAGGTGGTGCTGGGGTGGGGCGATCGCCAGTAGGCCATATTCGTCAGCTCTACGGCATTCAGAACGCCTTGATTCCTCTGGCTGTCACGCTCCCAAATGCCGCTGAGTACTCCATTGTCTGGCCCGACAAAAGTGCCCTGGAAGGTCTGCACTGTCACCGCTCGCCGCTGCGTGCCTACCCCTGGGTCAACCACCACCAGGTAAATAGTGCCCGGTGGCATGTAGGGATAGGCGCTGAGTAGGGTGAACCGCGCCGCGTAGCAATCCTGTGGGGGTAGGTCGTGGGTTAGGTCGATGAGCTGGGCCGTAGGGGCTAACGTGGCGATAACGCCTTTCATTACGCCTACGTAGCTATCTTGAAGTCCAAAGTCGGTGAGTAGGGCAATGGGCATGGGAGCGCGGAGTTGAGAGGGTCGGTGGTTGAGCGGAGTCCTTTGTCTTTCAAATGGGCTAACTCCACACTTACTTCGCAACCGTCGACGCGAAGCGTCCTTAGAAGGGAAAGCCGCTAGGCTTGGATTCTTTAAAGCAACAATTACGCCTCGGCTTCGTAATCGCCCGACTTGCCGCCGGTTTTCTTCAACAGGCGAATGCTGCGGATCTCAATGGATTTTTCTAACCCCTTAGCCATGTCGTAAAGGGTGAGGGCGGCGACGCTAGCAGCGGTGAGGGCCTCCATTTCGACCCCGGTTTCGGCCTTAATTTTGACCGTCGCCTGAATGCGGTAGCCAGGCAGCGCTGCATCGGGGGTAATTTGCACTTCCACCTTTTGAATGGGCAAGGGGTGGCAGAGGGGAATTAGGTGGGCGGTCTGTTTGGCCGCCATGATGCCTGCGATGCGGGCCGTGGCGAGCACGTCGCCCTTGGGGGCATTGCCTGCCTCTATGGTAGCCAGTGTCTCGGGCTGCATGACAACGGCGGCGATCGCCACCGCTTCCCGCACCGTCTGAGCTTTAGCGGCCACATCCACCATATGGGCCTGGCCCTGGGCATCGAGATGGGTGAGCGCAGCAGATGCTAAAGGATTTTTTGTCATGGGTTTAAACTGGGCAAAGGAATATGCTAGTATCAAAAGCCTGCACGAGGGCGTGTGGCTCAGTGGATAGAGCACGTGGCTACGGACCACGGGGTCGGGGGTTCGAATCCCTCCACGCCCGTTTTTTAAAATCCCACTAAACAAAAGCTTGTTTAGTGGGATTTTATCGTTTGAGGTAGGTCAATGGCGTAGACATCCTGTCCGCGCCCCAGGGCAAACCTGAGGGAATGAGCCAGGTCTTTGCTATTGGCGGTGGCAAAAACGACCAGACCCACCATCGTCATCACCCCAGACAGACCAAAAATTCCGCGATAGCCAATCTGATCGGCGATGGTGCCAAAGATAGGGCCAGCTAGGGCAATACCCACGTCAAAGCCGACCATAGCCAGGCCAAAGGTGCGACCGCGATCGCTGGGGCTAGAGCGATCGCCCATCAGCGCCGCAATCATCGGAATTAGGGTGCCGCCCGCAAATCCTTGAACAAACCCCGCCAGCAAGAACATCGGCGCACTGCGGGCCAGCCAAAACATAGCCATGCCTAAACTGTAGATCAGCAGGCTAGCGGTGATAAATCGCCCTCTGCCGTAGCGATCGGAAGCCCGACCGGCAAGGAGACGCGACATAAAGCTCGCCAAGGCTGAAGCGGTGTAAATCAGTCCTACATTCAAAGCCAGGCCGGCTTCCCGCACGTAGAGGGGTACAAAAGTGCTCAGTGTGCCAAAGGCCAGCCCCACTAGCAGCAGAATGATCGCTGGGGTGCGTACTCGCCCGCTCCACAGCTGGCCCCAAAACACCTGCGAGCCAGCATTTTCTACAACGCTGGGAGGCTGATAAGGCTCGTGCAGCCGCGCTACCAGCACTAAACCAACCATGCCCAGCAGCCCCATCGCCAAAAACGCGGTGGTAAACCCCGTAGCCTCATAGAGAAAGCCGCCAATAGCAGGCCCCAAGGCCAGACCAATGGGGTTGACCAGGGTCATATAGCCAAGTAGCTCGCCCCGGTTCGCGGGCGGGGCCAGGTCGAGCACCAGGGCGCTATAGGCCACCACAAAGGCGGCAATGCTCAACCCGTGGAAGGCACGAATGGCGATCATCGCTAAAATCGAGCTATCCAGCGTGATGCTGTACCCCCCCAGCGACAGCGGCACGATCGCACGCGGCAAGAACTGCACCACCAGGTAACCAAAGGGGGCCAGGGCGATCGCGCTCAACCCCACTATCAGCACGATCTTGCGGCCCCGCTCGTCGGCTAGCCGCGACAGGTAAGGCCGGGCCGCCAGCAACCCGACTGCAAAGGACGCCATCACGATGCCAATCTGCTGACCGCTGCCCCCCAGGGTTTCAATAAACAGCGGCAGCGTCGGCAGCAGCCCCGCCAACCCTGCCCAAAAACACAGTCCCGCTGCAAATAGCACCATCAAATTAGTGCGCACTGCTGGGCTAAAGGTTGAGAAAATAGTCAAACCGTTGGTCTCCGAGTAGAGTGCTGGGTGCTCAGCAGCGCTCTTCGCTGCTCTGGTCAGAACCAACCGCACCCCACCCTTCAATGTAAACAAATGTTGCAGCTGTCGGCTATAGAACGTTCTGCCACCTTCGACTCCACGGGCCGCTACCGATATAGCCTCGAACGGCGGTGGAGCACGGCCCCCATCCTAGCCATCGTTATGCTCAACCCCAGTCAGGCCGACAGTAGCGTAGACGACCCTACCATCCGCCGCTGCATTGGCTTAGCCCAGGGCTGGGGGTTTGGAGCGATCGCTGTCGGCAACCTGTTCGCCTACCGCAGCCCTCACCCCAAGACTCTGCGCCAAATTGAGGATCCGATTGGTCTTGAGAACGATGCCGCTCTAAGCACAGCCGCACAGCAAGCCGAGCAAATTCTGCTGGCTTGGGGAAATTGGGGGAGTTGGTTGGGGCGCGATCGCTCTGTTCTCACCCTGCTCACTCCCCACCAAGCTAAATGCCGCTGCCTGGGTCAAAACCTTACCGGCCAGCCTCGGCACCCCCTCTACGTACCCCGCCACACGATTCTAGAACTTTGGCATACCTAGATATCCGCAGCAGCAACCTGGCTACCATCCACCCGTCCACTCATCTACCCATCCACCCATCTACCCCTTCCTCCCCGGCTCCTGATACACCCCGTAGGCCGCCACAATCCCCAACACAAAGCCAAACAGATGTCCCCACCAGGCCACCATCGGCTGAGTAGGGAACATGCCAAAAATAAAGTAGCTGTAGTTGATCAGCACAAACATCGAAATCAGCAGCGGCACTACTCGACGCTCCAGCCAGCCAATGCAGAGCAGATAGCCAAATAGGGTGTACACCACACCACTCAACCCATGCACGCTGCTGGGGCCGAGCAGCCAGGCCACCACGCCACCTCCGAGCCAACCCACCAGCAGTGTAATCCAATAGTCGCGACGGCTTTTGGCCAAAATCAGCCAGCTAAAGATGAGGAACCCAATGGTGTTGCCAATCAGGTGGGCAAACCCCGAGTGAGAAATTGCCGACAAAAAAATGCCCGGTATGCCCTCAAGGCTACGGGGGTGCAGAGGCAGGTTCCAACGACCGCCAAACACCACTTGATCAATAATCTCCTGCGCCCAGGGAATGGTCACCAGATAGACAGGCAATAGCGCATTGCCCTTTAGCCGTTGCAGCCAGGGTTGGGGCGCTGGAGTTGGCTTGCCGGTGGATTGTCGGGCGGCTGGAGGCGCAGCGGTGTTGAGCTCTGCCTCTAGCTTTTTGAGTTTGGCCTGTAGGTCTGTGTCGTCCAAAGGGTTTGCCTGGCTGGATTTAGGACTATAGCCAGAGTAGCTTTTTCGCTCCCCGACTGCCCAGTGCTAGAGGCCCAAGGCGGACAGAGGTAACGGATTGGTCACAGCGCTGGGAGGAAGCTGCCAATAGTGGCTATGCCCTAAGGTCTGAAACCTTTACGGCGCAAATAACGGGCCATGCTGGGATCGAACCAGCGACCGACCGCTTAGAAGGCGGTTGCTCTATCCGCTGAGCTAATGGCCCTAACGTAATCACTTTACATTTTATGGGGTATGGGTCGCTCTCAGGGCAGACTAGGACGAATAGAATATTGAAAAAACGGCGGCAAATGCTGCCAGGGCGGTGAGTGCCGCTAAAATAAGTCACTTACTTTATAGAACTCACTGTTTTCGAGGGGTTGCCAGGCTTTATATCATCACGATGACGCAGTAATAAGGGTGCGGTTTACCGTTGCAGCCGCCGCCTACTGCAGGTACTCACCTCAGTTAGGAGTCAGCAGGCCATAACATGTTTATCCTCAAGCGGCAGGATGTTGACATCAAAACGATGCACCATCCTCAAAAAGATCAGCAAATTCCAATTTTGTCGTATCAGGGGCAAACCTTTCGGCTGCTGAGTGTGTTTACTGCTGCCCAGGAAGACGACGCTAGGGCGCTGTGGCGCGACCTGACCGACAACCGGGGTAAGGCCTGTGTGCTGCTCGAAGAACCCGATCGCTTCAGCATTTGGGGCAAAATTCGCCTTGACCAGTTTGACGACGCTGGTCCTGATACGGGCACTCCGCCAGCGGAGGCCACCTACATCAAAGCCTGCCTGCTGATGCTACAGGTGCTGTACATGGATGTGGAAGATCTGTTGGGGGCCAAGCAGGCTCGCCAATTTGAGGGTGACATTAGCAAGGTGTTTGCCGCCTGGAAGTTTCCCCAAGCGGTGACTCCCGACGCGGTGAAGAACTTGCTAACCGTAGACCCGCTGGCAATGCCCCATCTGCCGCCCTGGCAAGATCACCATCTGCAACGTCTGTTAGAGGAAACCCACCGGATGGGCAAGGATTACTTTGGCAATGCCAATTTTGCCGATCGCGCCCTAGAGGCAGTCGAAGACTTAACCGCCAACGAACAAGCCCTGTTTCGGCGGTGGTTGAACCAATCGCCAGGGGGCAAGAACTGGGTCTAGGCGGGCAAGGCCTTCTGGCTTAGGCGCGGGCGACCTCGCAGGAGTTTAAGAATTATTGCTCTGCACGACTAATTAGGACGATTCTGCCAGGCTGACGGCTCAAGGCCGTGGGGAGTCGGTACAATTCAGGCGTTGCGCTAGGCCCTATGCTGGATCAGCCGATTCGCTGCAATGGTGAAGACCGGCCCTAAGGGCCAGCTGCAGTTTTCTCGTTGGCATGGGTGCTGTTGAGTTCCGTTAGGAGTGAACCTTTGAGCAAGTCATCAACCCCGTCATCTGCTAGTTCCTCGTCTACCCCGCTGTTGGTGGGGGCCTGCATCGCTTGGGGCGTGGCTACCCTGCTATTCTTTCTGCTATTTACCGCTCCCGGGGAAGATGGTGCCCAACCCGGTTGGTTTTTGCTGGGCATTAACCTGCTAGAAACCGGCGCGTTTTTCCTGGCCTCTCTGCTGTGCTTTCGCAACTGGCGCAGTACTCAAATCGTCAGCGGGCGCAACGTCTGGTTTTGGATTGGCGCGGGGCTGTTGTCCTACGTCTTTGGCAACATTCTCTTTTTTCTCTGGGGCAATATCTGGGGGCTAGACCCAGCGGTGTCGCTGGGCGATTTCTTTTACATTTTTAGCTACATTTTTTTGGCCGCAGGCATGTTTAAGGCGGTGCTGCCCCGACGCTTAAACTTGGAGTTCTCTCAGTGGCTGATCGTGGTGGGCATTGGCCTGGGCGGCATTTTGCTGACGATTTTCGTCAACCTGGCGGCGGCGGAAGCGGCAGTAGTGCCCTCAGCCCCAGCCCCAGCATTCTATTTGGCCCAGGAAGCACCTCCGGTCGTGCCCGAGGTTGCGCCCCCAGTGGTGCCAGAGCCCGTCGCCGAAGCTTCATCGGCCCCTGGCTGGGTGCTCCAGCTCAATGGCCTACTCGAACCGCTGGAGGGTGTGGTGAGTCTGTTGTATCAGATTGGCGACATCGTGCTGCTGATTATTGCCGGCACCCTGCTAGTGGCTTTTTGGGGCGGGCGCTACTCCCAATCGTGGAAGCTGATTGCGATCGCCGCCTTCTGTCTTTACATTGCTGATATGTTTTTTGCCTACGCCGTCAACACGGACACCTACGTAGAAGGCAGTCTGTGGGAAGTCTTCTGGACGTTTTCGGCGGTGTTTTTTGGCCTGGGAGCAGTAGTTGAGAATGCTGTTTCTGTAAATTCCCGGCGGAGTCCGCGGCGGCGGCGGGGGTAAGGCGCCCTAGAATGTTAGATGGCATTGTTACGGAACCCATGGCATGGCACCCAAAAAGCTGACCGAGGCTGACAAGACATCCATCTTGAGCCTGTATCGCCAGCCCCAAGAGACCACATCAACCCTAGCGGAACGCTACGGGGTAAGTAACAGCACCATTAGCAGATTGCTCAAAGCTAGTCTGCCTGAAGACGAGTACAGTATCTTAATTCAGCAAAAGCGGGGCACCACCGATAAGGCGATCGTTGTAGACACTACTGTGGCCGCAGCAGAGCCCATTCTTCCTGCGATGGTTGAAGCAGAGACTGCTGTAGTTGAAGCAGAGACTGCTGTAGTTGAGGCAGAACCCGCTGTAGTTGAGGCAGAGCCCGCTGCTGTAGACGCAAAGCCTTCCCCTAAACCCAAAACTAAGCCTCGCAGCAAGAGAGCCGCTGAGGTGCTGCCCGAGGCTGAGCCGACTGAGCTCGCAGCCCTGCTCATAGCTGAGTTGACTGAGCCCGTAGCTCCGCCCATAGCTGAGCCGATCGCAGCAGAGGTGACTGTTAGCGAGGCTAAGCCCCTGCGCAAGCGGCGATCGCGGGCGGCAGAAGAGCCCGTGGCCGAGGTCGTAGATGCACCTGCCGAGTCGATGGCAGCCTTGCCCACCGTAGACCCTGAGCCCGCCCAGCTCTCGCTGCCAGAGCCGGTTCCAGAAAAACCGGCCCGGCCCGTGCTGAAGTCGGCTCAGGCTGTCTTAGCTGAGGCCCAAGCCGTCGCCCCCGAGATCGAACCGGCTGAAGTCCTTGACGTCGCCGAGGCCCTTGAGGACGACTGGGATGACGACACCGTTGGCCTTGACGATGACTACGATGACGACGATGACGGTGATGATGACGACAACGTCTACCCCTGGGACAGCGGCAACGGCGCTGCCGCTAACCTCGAAACCCTAGAAATTTTTCCCCTCACGGCGGCGGCTCTGCCGCCCCTGTGCTACGTCGTTGTGGAGCGTACCTCGTCGGAGCTGGTTGTGCTGCCCTTGCGCACCTTCGCTGAGCTAGGGCAAATCCCCGAAGAAGAAGGCGATTCCCGCACGCTGCCGGTGTTTGAAAACCACAATGTGGCCCGGCGCTTTTCGCGCCGCAACCAGCGGGTAGTCAAAGTGCCCGATGGCAGCCTGCTGCAAACTACCAGCTCCTATCTACAGGCGAAAGGCATTACCCGATTGTTTATTGATGGGCAGGTGTTTTCCCTCGGTCAAGACTCGGTCGAGCCTGTGCTCCCCGTCGGAGACGATTGACCCGGCCCACAAACTGGGCAGCAGGGCGCTTAAAAGTTAGCGCCGACCCGGCGCATTTCCGGCAATCTCCCCATACACTGGGCTTACTGGCGTTTACCCTGGGGAGACATGGATGTACTGTTGCACATTGCCATTGGCATTGGCCTCAGCACTGCCGCCGGGTTTAGAATTTTGGTGCCGTTTTTGGTGGCGGGGATGGCTTCCCAGCAGGGCTATCTGACCCTGTCCCCCAACATGGCTTGGATGGGGACAACCCCTGCTATTCTGGCCTTTGCCGCTGCTACGGCTCTAGAGGTGCTGATATATTTTGTGCCAGTAGTCGATAATTTGATGGATGCGGTGGAGCTGCCAGCTGCGGCGATCGCAGGCACCGTTCTCACTGCCGCCGTCACAGGTGGTGACATGAATCCCTTCTTGCAGTGGAGCTTGGCCTTGATTGCCGGTGGCGGCATTGCCAGCGGCACCCAGGCGTTTACGGGCCTAGCCCGGCTGGCTTCCACAGCGGCGGGTGGCCCGGTGGGCAACATTGCGGTTTCGACGACCGAGTTGGCTAGCGCGACTATCCTTTCGGTACTGGCGATCGCGGTGCCAATCCTAGTACTGATCGTAGTAGGTGTGCTGCTGTACCTAATGCTTCGACGGCGAGGCCGCAAACGACAGGTCTCCTGAACCGTTTGCCCACTAGCCCAGCCACCCTGCCCAACCCTACCCCTATGGGAATCGCCTTGAGCTATGGCCAAAAAAAACACCATCACTCGCGCTAAAAAAGCCTTCAAGCATCAATTCGACGCGATGGTGCCGCTGATTTTATCGGAATGGCCCCAGCTAATCGAAGACAATCTGCTGGCGACCAAAGGCGACCTAGAGCTGGCCGTAGACTATATCAGTGGCGAGATGGATCATACCAAAACCCGCATTCGCCGCCATCTAGACGAGCTGGCCGACCTGATCGAAGCCGATCCACCGATCTTGAGCAATGCCTCTCGCCAGTCTTCCATCAACGGTATATCGTCTGCCCTAAAATCTACTGTCCTAGAGGCTGCTGAGCCCCTGGGAGTAAATAAATCCAGCATTGACAATCTGCTCGATGACCTTGAATCGCGCACCGAAAACCTAATCCAAGAGCTGAAGGCCGAAATGCTTCCTGAGCTTGAGAAACGCGCTCGTGGCAACCTGGGGCAAAGCTTGCTGATCGCCCTAGGCCTTGGCTTTGTGTTGGGTCTGATTTTGAGGGGCAAGCGTGGCTAGCCCTGACTCCACCTTTGACCAAATCGAAGGCTACTTTCGGCGGCTGCTGCGTCTGATGACGGTGCTAGTCGATACCCACCTCGATGTGGCGGTGCAAGAGGCCAACTACGAAAGCCGACGGCTGATCAGCGGGTTTATTCTACTGGGCATCGGCATCGGTCTAGTCACTACAGCGGTTGTGCTCGGCATCGTCGCTAGCGTGGCGTTTGCCCAGTCCCTAGGGCTGAGCTGGCTTCAGGCGATCGGGGCCGTGGCCGGGGCCAATCTGCTGCTGGGGCTGATATTTCTTATCCTGGGGCGGCTGCGGCTGAGTGGGCCACTGATGATTCAGACCCAGGCTAGGCTCTCGCGATCGCTAGCACTGTTGAAAGCCAAAGAGTAACTAGAGAAGTAAATGGCTTGGATAAATAACTTTGTGCCCCAGCTGTGCCAAGACATTACTCATGTGAGGCGCTTAGCTCTGCTTGATCATTTTCTGCAGCAGTCCTAACACCTGCTCCATACTTCCCTGAAGGGACCTAATCTCTAGCTCGATGCGATCGAGCCGATCCAAGACTTGGCTGGGGGTAGTGTTCGGAATCCAAGTTTCGCTGCTGTCAGGAATTTCGCTGGCCTCATTCAGTTTTGTTGCCAGAGAATCCCAGCTATTTGCTTTAATCCCGAAATGAGCCTTAGCTGCTTTGAGGGTCTTAAATTTCTTCTGTAAATCTGGTAGTTCGTAAGTGGCTGGGGCCTGGCTCTGCTCCCTTTCATGCAGATCTTCCTCGACCATCTCCACCACCTCACCAATCAGCTGATCGTGGTTCTGAGCCATTTGAGCCGCCGCACCCAGTATTCGGGAGGTAGCTTTAATCTGCGTATCTGTTTCCTGCCGCAACTCCTGGGCAATATTACGCAGACGATCGCCCAGAGTCGCAGGTTGTGAAGCCGAAATTATTGAAGCTGAGTCGTCGCTCATGGATTACCTGTTCCTTACTCCGCCAGGATTTCCCTAACCGCAACCCATACTCGCTGAAGCTTTTGCAGCATTCCTACTGGGTTATTGGCCACCTCACCATCGACTGAATCTACCAGTCTCTGAATTCGATCCATCCGAGTTGCTACATCTTCCAAGCTCTGAATAGCCTGATCCTTCTTAGTCAGCGACTCGCGGAGGACGATCGCCATTTCGCCAATTTCCTGCTTCAGGCGCTCATTTTCCCGCTTGCGCCGGGTCTCCCAACCTTTAATTCCTGCCTTAGAGCGCCGCTCGGTTCTCAGCTCTTGCTCAATCTGCTTATACAGCGTCAGATAGTTCTGGGACTCCTGCGAGGCTTGATTGTGCTGGATCTCAAGCTCGCTGCTCCTGGCCTTCTCCTCAGTATAAAGCGCCAGATACGAGCTCGCCTGCTCTTGGGTTTCCTGATAGAGAACAATCGTCGATTGCAGCTTTTCCGCTTGCTCTCGGTAAAGCGTCTGGCTTTCCTCTAGCTGTCGCGCTTTCTCGGCAACCTGATCCTTCGCCTCATCCCGTTGCGATCGAATATTGGTCAGAAGCTGCCTAAGCTCTTTTGACGACACGGGCTCAGGCTGTCTCATGTGCGGGTGCTGGATTGAATTATCGTCGGATGAAGTACGTCTGTCGGCTCGTTGCATTCCCGGCATTGGCAAACAACACTAAAGGCAAGAAGATGCATCACCTTCTTCATGTTGAGAATGCCCTTGTCCGGAGTCTGAGGACCAAAGCACCAGCAGAAAACTTTCCATGCACGCCCCTAACCTTCACAATTAGCAGCGCTACGACTACCGAGATCAGAACTCAAATGCCGTTTGTGTGATGGGCACGTGGTTAGGCTGGGCCGCAATTTGTGCCAGCCAGCGCCGCACATTGGGAAATCGATCTAGCTTAAAGCCGCCTTCATGGGCTACGTGGGTGTAGGCATAGAGCGCTATGTCGGCAACGGTATAACTTTCGTCTACAAAAAAGGTGTGCTGCCCCAGGTGCTGCTCCATCACCGCCAGTGCCTGATAGCCCTGCTCTTGCTTATAGGGCAGGGCAGTCTCTTGATAGGCATTGAGCCTGGGTACGTGGCAGAGCCAAAACCGTGGCGTGGCAATGTTGGGTTCGTGGCTGTACTGCTCAAAAAATAACCAGCCCATGACCTGAGTCTGGCTCAGTAGGTCGGTGGGCCAGAAAGGGGTGTCCTGCGCCAGATAAAACAGAATGGCGTTGGACTCGGCCAGGTGCTGCCCCGGCTCGATCTCCAGCACTGGGATGCGTCCGTTGGGGTTTTTGGCCAAAAACTCGGGGGTACGAGTCTCACCCTTGAGAATATCCAGTGTCACATACTCGAAGGGAATGCCCAGGTGCGACAACAGCAGTCTGACCTTGTAGCCGTTGCCGGAGGGCGGGTAGTTGTAGAGGCGATACATGAAGCCTAATCTTGCTGGGTGGAAAACTGACGCGCCCCGATCGCCGCCAGCACCCCTGCCACCGCTAGCAGAATGGGGATCGAGTACCAGGGAAATTCGCCCAGGGGCTTGTAGGCGGCTGCCCGCAGGCCAATCGTTGTGTAGGTCAGCGGCAGTAGATAGACAATTGCCTTCAGCGCCACGGGCAGAGTGCCGGGGTCAAAAAACGTGCCGCCCAAAAACGACATCGGCACAATCAAAAAGTTGTTGAACAGCCCAACGCTTTCGAGGGATTTTACATTGAGCCCAACAATGACTCCCAGACCGGCAAACACGGCGCAGTTGAGCACCACCAGCAGCAAAAATAGCGGGTTCACAAAGCTCCAAAACCGCCCAGTGAAGAGAATCGCCACCAAGATTACCGAGCCCGCCGTCATCATCCCGCGCACAATGCCCGCCAGCATTTTGCCCAGGTGCAGCGCTAAGGGATGCACTGGGTAGAGCAGCATTTCCTCAAAGGTTTTAGTGAATAGGCGATCGCCGCAGATCGAAAACGTGGTGCCACCAAAGCTAATCACCATCGACGACAGCGCCACCATGCCCGGCAAAATAAACTCTAAGTAGTTATCCCCTGCTGAGGGCGGGGTCACCTGGTCGATAGCGCTGCCCAAGCCTAAGCCAAAGGCCAAAATATAGATCAGCGGTGATACCAGCCCCGATGCCGCCACCTGGGGAATGCGCGCCCGCAAATCGAGCCAGTCACCCCAAAATACGGTGAGCGTATCGCCCCAGAGGGTTCGCAGGGGCAGGGCCTCGATCTGACGCCGACGCGGACGGGAAAGAATATTGGACACGACATCATTTGCAACGCTTCTTAACAGTCTAAGGCGTAGGGGGCTGATGAGTTTTGAATGTTGAGTTTTGAATTTTTAGTTCTCACCGTAAGACGTTCATCCCCGACTGATCATTCTCCTTTGGAGACGCTCCGCGTAGGCATAGCCAGTTTGAAGGACTTACAAAACCTAAAACTCTCTACTCCTTAGGGGTTAGAAAATTGATCTTCATTGCCAACCCACCACTCTCCCAAGCCCATCAGCTCCTTGTGCAGCGCCTGGAGTTCTTCCATGTAGAGATCAGAGGGAGTGGTGTCTTTGCGCTCCTCCAGCTTTTTCAAGCGCAGCAGCACTAACAGCCAGGGTTTAGAAATGCCATCTCTGGCTTCGATGAATTGGGCAAGCTCACGACTGTCCATAATTAGCCTGTAGCTGGGGTTACGATTAACTGTAACAGCGGTGCCAACGGTCTGCCTGACCCTGGGCCACGGCCAGAGTTGTATACATCTATTGCGTTAGAGACAAGAAAAGTTAGATAAGGTTGTGGGCTGATCCCCAGATTTTTAGCATGGAGATGTGCGGCGCGTTGGCGAAGCTTTTCCCAAGCAAAATCGCTGGTCTCCAGCTATTTAAAAATCTCAGCAGTCTTTACGAATGGAGCGTTTCGGTCGCACAGCCTTTGCGAGTACTTCTTTGAGGTGGCGACATGGTAGCTACGTCTGTAGTTCAACAGTCCTTAGTGCAGCGTGATCAACAATTGGTGCTTTGGCTCGACCAGGTGCGGCTAGAGGATGTGCACCTCGTGGGCGGCAAAAATGCTTCCCTCGGAGAAATGATTCAGCAGTTGACGCCTAAGGGCGTGAGAGTGCCAACGGGGTTTGCTACCACGTCCTATGCTTACCGCTACTTCATTGAGAAAACTGGGCTAGATGCCCAGCTGCGTGAGGTGCTAGGCGGTTTTGACGTGAATGATGTCACTGAGCTGCGGCGACGGGGCAGAAAGGCGCGATCGCTCATTCTCAACGCCACCTTCCCCGACGACCTGAAAATTGCCATTCTCACGGCTTACCACCAAATGTGCGATGAGGCCGGGCAAAGCCTTTGCTTTGGTGATGAGTCCTGCCTGCAAGACCACGCCTACACCGAGATTGATGTAGCCGTGCGCTCTAGCGCCACCGCCGAAGACCTGCCCGACGCCAGCTTTGCGGGCCAGCAGGAAACCTACCTCAACGTCTACGGTGACCAGGCGGTGCTAATCGCCTGCAAGAAGTGCTACGCGTCGCTGTTTACCGATCGCGCCATTTCCTATCGCACCACCAAAGACTTTGACCACTTCGATGTGGCACTGGCGGTGTGCATTCAGCGCATGGTGCGCTCAGATTTGGCCACCTCGGGGGTGATGTTCTCCATTGATACCGAGACTGGCTTCCAAAACGCGGTGCTGCTGACCGCTGCCTACGGCCTGGGCGAAAACGTGGTGCAGGGCACTGTTAACCCTGACGAGTACGTGGTGTTTAAGCCCACTCTCAAATCTGGCCACAAACCTATTCTTAGCAAGCGCCTGGGCACTAAAGCCCTGCGCATGGTCTATAACACCACCGGCTCCGAGCTCACCCGCAACGAGCCTGTGCCTCTAGCCGACCAGGAGCGTTTTGCCATTGAGGAAGACGATATTCTTCAGCTCGCCCAGTGGGCCTGCACCATCGAAGATCACTACACCCAGCTGCGCGGCGTCAACAGCCCCATGGATATTGAGTGGGCTAAAGATGGCCATACGGGCGAGCTGTTTATCGTGCAGGCCCGGCCTGAAACGGTGCAATCGCAGAAATCGCAGAATGAGCTGCGATCGTACATTCTTGACGTGCCCGAGGGTGTGGAGCCGGTGGCCCGAGGGCGCGCCGTGGGCGATCTAATTGGCCAGGGCGAGGCCTGCGTGATTTTGGAGGTGTCTCAAATTGCCGAGTTCCGTCCTGGGGAAGTGCTGGTTACGGCTCGCACCGACCCCGACTGGGAACCGATCATGAAACAGGCCAGTGCGATCGTCACGGACCAGGGCGGACGCACTTGCCACGCCGCCATCATTGCGCGGGAGCTGGGCATTCCGGCGATCGTCGGCTGTGACAATGCTACCCAGATGCTTAATATGGGTGACTTCGTCACTGTTTCCTGCGCCGAGGGCGAAGAAGGGCTGATCTACCGGGGCAAATTGCCCTTTAGGGTCGAAACTACCAAGCTTGATAGCCTGCCTGAGACTCGCACCAAGATCATGATGAATGTGGGCAACCCCGAGAAGGCCTTTACCCTGGCTGCTCTGCCCAACGACGGTGTTGGTCTAGCCCGGCTGGAATTTATCATCGCCAACCACATCAAGGTGCACCCGCTGGCCCTGCTCAACTTTGACAGCCTCGCCAACGGGTCTGAGAAGCGTGAAATTCAGCAGTTGACGGTCCATTACGACCACAAACCCGACTATTTCACCGATAAGCTAGCCCAGGGTGTCGGTACCTTAGCCGCTGCCTTTTATCCCAAACCCGTGGTGGTGCGACTGTCTGACTTTAAGAGCAACGAGTACGCCCACCTTCTAGGTGGCAGCACCTTCGAACCTGACGAAGAGAACCCGATGCTGGGCTGGCGCGGTGCCTCTCGCTACTACGACGAGCGCTACCGCGACGGTTTCGCCCTTGAGTGCCAGGCTCTCAAGCGGGTGCGCGACGACATGGGTCTCACCAACGTGATTTTGATGGTGCCATTCTGTCGCACCCCCGACGAAGGCCGCCGCGTGCTTGAAGAAATGGCTCAACATGGCCTGGTGCGCGGCGAAAATGAGCTGAAAATCTACGTGATGTGTGAACTGCCGAATAACGTGATCCTGGCCGACGAGTTTAGCCAGGTGTTTGACGGCTTTTCCATCGGCTCGAACGATTTGACTCAGCTTACCCTAGGGATCGATCGCGACTCAGCCCTGGTGGCTCACCTGTTTGACGAGCGCAGCACTGGGGTCAAGCGCATGGTGAAGATGGCGATTCAAACCGCTAAGGAGCACGGCCGTAAAATCGGTATCTGTGGTCAGGGCCCCAGCGACTACCCTGAGTTTGCCCGCTTCTTGGTGGAGCAGGGCATCGACTCCATTAGCCTCAACCCCGACACGGTGATCAAAACCCGCCTAGAGATTGCCGACATGGAGCAGCAAATAGGTTAAGAATGGCTATAGACCCCAGAGATATTTCAAAATTTGGAAAGTTTGAGCCTAAAGGATTGCTGCACGGGTGTTCATAGTTTTGTGGGATAGGCGTCTTGGCTGTTCAGTCAGGGAGGCAGGAGCCTATTCCACAAAACCTACCAGCATTGGGCTAATCTGCTGATCAAAATTGCGCAAGGCTCTGATCAACCTCGAAGTTTTCGAGTTTTGTAGGGTCACCGCTCGGGTCGAACAGCTTAATAGAAGAGTGTGCTCTGATGTAATTGGCGGCAGATGATTCTAAGCAGCCAAGGACTGTAGCTGTTGTGTATGGTCTGGGCTTTCGTAAAAAGACTCAGTCAAATTCACTTGAGAAATATTAATCATTTTGGTTGTTAAGTTCTGTTTCCATTCTTTGGGCTGCCTACGATGAATCTTGAGATAGAGGCTTCTAGAAGAAGCGACTATTACGCTGTAGATCAATGAGTTTGAGCGATCGCTTGCTCTGCTAAATCACCGGCCAAAACCGATTATTTTTCATTGCTTTATCGCCGCGCTCGTAGTCATCCTCTCCTTTAATCATTGGTGGGAAAAATGAATCAGGTTAAGCCAGTTATCGTTGTTCACGGTGGAGCTAAAACCATTTCAGAAGACAAGCTGGCGGCAAATCACGCTGGATGTCGAGCAGCAGCAGAGGCGGGGTGGAATATACTTCGTAGTGGCGGTAGTGCAGCCGCAGCCGTTGAAGCTGCTATTCAGGTATTAGAGTCTGACCAAACATTCAATGCAGGCTTCGGTTCAACCATGAACAGTGAAGGCGAAGTTGAAGACGATGCCGCCATGATGGATGGAGCAACGTTAGATTGGGGGGCCGTTGCAGCCGTGCAGGGAGTTCGTCATCCTATCTCCGTTGCTCGCAAGATTATGGAAGACAAGCCTCGATTCTTAGTGGCTGAAAGTGGTGAACGATTTGCCCTCGAGCATGGGCTAGAGGTGTGTGATAAAGATGACCTGGTCAGCGAAGAACAGTATCAAGAATGGAAAGAAGAAGCTGACGTTTTAGATCGTCCAAATACGGTGGGCTGTGTAGCACTCGACAGCAGCGGTAATCTCGTTGCGGGTACTTCTACAGGTGGTACGACTGGTCAATCCCAAGGGCGTGTGGGCGATTCTGCTTTGGTTGGCGCTGGTTTATATGCGGACAATCAACTGGGAGCTTGCTCAACTACGGGGGATGGCGAATCAATTATTCCGGTGGTACTTGCGAAGACGGCAATCGATGCCTTAGCTGAAGAAGCTCATCCAGACCAAGCAGCTCAACACGCGATCGACACCCTTAAAGCTCGTGTCAAGGGCGAGGCAGGCTGTATTTTGCTTGATCGTCAGGGGCGCATTGGTTGGGCATACAACTCAGACAATATGGCGGTTGCCTACATGACTGAAGCTTTGCAGCAGCCAGCCGTTTTTACCCAAAAGGAATAATCATCTGCGATCGCTTAAACTGCTATGTTTTCTCAAACTGACTTGAAATTCTTTCAAGGCAATTCTTTTTCTGATCTTTTCGCTCAGGATATTGAAAATGAATCATGTGCCTTGATCTTAAACTATCCTGCAACTGCAAAATGGGCGGCTTATCCCAACGTCCAGAAGTATTTCCTGCAAGATGGCAGCGGTGAAGCCACTAAAACATCGTTTGACAAGATTTGCCAGAAAGAACCCTGGAAAAATCTAGCTGTACTGGGAGATACGCTTCCTGGGGTAGTCATTAGCCCACCGCAGAATCTCTTAATGCAATATTGGCAGGAGCATTTTGGCTTTCGCGACCGACAACTAGAGATGCTGGATTGCTCAACGTATCTAGATGATTTCAACCAGAGCAGCCACCTCAGCCAAGCGATTACGCTTTTCCCATTCGATCGATTACTACCCGAAAAGCATGCCGTCGATCCCGATACGCATTATCGTTTGTTGAGCAAAGCTACCCTTGACAAGTTAGGAGTGCTTTGCCCCATTTATCAAATCTATGATTTAAATCAGGTTGATTTAAGTCAAATTCAACTTCCATCAGAGTACCCCTACCTAATTAAGACATCACATGGTCTTTCTGGCGAGGGCACCTATATCATCCGCAGTAGCAGTGATCTTAACTACTGCCTAGAAGAACTTAAAAAGTATCTGAAGATAAATTTACTAGAAACCATTATTGTTTCGGACTTTGTTAAACATGAAGTTGGCAACTACTGTGTGCAGTTTTATATTAATAAATCTGGAGAAATAACTCTAATTGGTGTAACACAGCAGCTAGTAAGCCCCGAAGGGAATTATTTGGGTGGGTTGGTCGACTACACAGATGATTTGAGTAAATTCTTGCACATGATTTCGGCGATCGGACAGTATGCCCATCAGCAAGGATATTTCGGTATTATTGGTTTTGATGTTCTGGAAGATAGGGATGGAAGACTTTATGCGATCGATGCTAATTTTCGCATTAACGGCTCCACGCCACTTTGTCTTCAGCGTCATTTGTTACTAAAGTACGATAAGGCGATCGCAAAATATTCGAGCGATTATCGGATGGAAGGAACGCTTGATTCGATTTTGCTTACGCTGAAGTCAGAGCTAGAGCGCAAGGATTTTCTCATCTTGTCAGCGTTAGAGAAGGTGAAATACGGCAAAATTTATACCGAAATCTACGGCATTGCAACAGGAAAAAGCTTGCAAGATATGCAACAGATAGAGCAAAGTTTGCACAGCAAAGGCTTGCACTTGACGAGCTGATATACAGAGGAATAGGCGTGTTTAGGGTTGAGTGAGGTTTAGAAACGCCCATGTACCCGACTGTTCGAGCGAGACAAATCTGATCACAAATATGCGCCTGAAGGAATAAATGATTCTCACCATCAAGTGTTTCGATTCCTATGGCGGTCACAGCGTGAAAATGGAGAAACACTGTCTCGTGGATTGCTAGTTGAGGCTTTGTCTCCTACTGGAATACTTGAACGAATTGTTCATTTCGTCGATTCAGGAGCAACCGTATAACCCGATTTTATGAACCGACTTTGCCAATTCCTTCAGGCCTACGCTACCCCAGCGAACATGGCTTCGTAGGGCTGAGGGTTAGCATTGTCTTGGGCCACAATTTCCACAATTTTGTTGCGCGACTGAGGCTGGTACAGTGCTTCCACACAGACCTCAGCCACTTTCTGCCGGGGCACGCTGCCCTCAGATAGCGTATCTGCCGAAGCCATCACTAGGGGGCGGGTGTCGGTGTCGTCATCCTTGAGGCCACCGGGGCGAACGATCGTGTAGGTGAGACCGCTGGCTTGCAAGTAAGCCTCAGCCTGATGCTTCCAATAGAGAATAAGAAAGAACAAGTTGAGGGGGTGAAAGAATCGGGAGGCGCAGAGCGACGACACCATAACAAAATGCTCGATGCCGGTTTCCTTGGCCACATCGATCAGGTTTTTGTTGCCTTCGTAGTCAACTTGGTAGGGGCCGGTGGGGTCAAAGCCGGGGCGAGCGCCGGTGGCAGATAGCAGTACGGTGCAGCCTGCGATCGCCTTGCGAATGCTCTCCTTATCGGTGACGCTGCCTTCCATCAGGGTGACCTCGACGGGCAGCTTGGCTCGAGCGGCAGCGGCATCGCGTACAAAGGCCACCACGGGCACGCCGCGACCCACGAGCTGGTTCACGATTTTTGAGCCTGTGGCTCCAGTTGCCCCGGCAACAAATGCTTTCACGCCTGCTTCCCCGATAGTTATAGAACTGGATTTGATCTTACGGAAAGCGATATGAAAAGAAACCAACCCTAAGGCGGGTTACGTGAAACCGTGATAAGCATCACAGTTCTGAGGGGCACACTTGAGATACTAAAGCCTTACGATGGGTTAAGCCTGGGACGCAACCTTTGGCGCGATTACATTGTCTGATGTTGTTTAAGCAAGTGGTTGCACAGTGACTCTTGAATTTATGCCATCTGCCCACAACCCGAATGCCTCACCCTTGCCAGGGGATGAGGGGGTTGGTGCTGAGGCGGCAATGGTCAACGAGCAAATTCCCCCAGCGAACGTTGACCATGCGGCCAGCCCCGCCCCCGTCCAGGTCCCCCTTGTAGACGGGGCACTGCTGTTAGAAGGGCGCTACGCTGGCAAAATGGACATGGCCGCCGATAGCGACACCGTCGGTCGCTACCTCAACAGCCACCGAGGGTGGTTTACCCGCTGCGCTCATCCGATGCAGGTAGAGCATATCTCAGACCACGGCTATGCGTTGGTGGTCGGGCGCTTCTCGGTACTGGGCTATGAAGTAGAGCCCAAGGTGGGTCTGTATCTGTCGCCCCTCGATCATCAGGTCTACCGCATTGATACGATTCCGGTGCCGGGGTACGTGCCTCCTGGCTACGATGTCGATTTTCATGCGGTGATGCGCTTGCAGGATGGTCCTGGGGCTACCCCTCCCGCCACCGATCTGACTCAGGTTGACTGGGATCTGAGCCTGGCGGTCAAGATTCACATGCCGCGCCTGCTGAACTCGGTACCGCGATCGCTGCTTAAATCCTCGGGCGATCGCCTGCTCAACCAGGTGGTGCGCCAGGTCTCTAAGCGCCTCACTCGCAAGGTGCAGGAAGATTTTCACCACAGCCACAATCTGCCCCTACCCGAGAGCTACCGGGGCCACCACTTCTGGTCGAACTGGGGGCGGTGAGCGGGGGACGGCATCCACGATGGCTCAACCTGGAGACAGTTTGAACTGTAAACACAAAACGATCGCGGCCTAGGAGTTTCCTTTGAGCCGCGATCGCTGAAGAATTTATTGCCTAGGACTTGGCCCAGGTTGCCCTACGGCCTAGGATCCAGCCGAAGCCTGAAGATCAGTTAGCAGCCGTTGCACAATTTTCATGCCGGTAAAGGCTTGCCAGCTAAACAGCCCCACTAACACCACGTTGAGGGTGATGTGGGTGAGCCGAGCCGTCTCACTGCCCTTTTGCATAAACGGCACTAGGGCGGCAGAGATAGCAATCAGGGTTGCCATACCCAAGCCTGCCAGCAGGTGAGGCCCGAAAAACAGCTTGCCGGCCTCTAAGTAAGTGGCCCCCATGCCACCCACGGTGCCCATCACCATCCAGGCCAGCAATACAGAGCCGACCTTGTGGTGCTTGAGGGCAAATTTGCCTTTGATCAACTCTTTGCGGGTTTCGGCATCAGCCAAGCGGGTGCGGCGCGACTGAATCCCCAGGTAAAGGGCGTAGAGGGTCATCGCCAGCAGCAGCCACATGGTTATGGGGTGAACAAAGTTGAGCCAGGGTTTGATCGTATTTAAGGTCATAGGGCTCCGTTGTTGCGTTTTCCGGCGTTACATTTATTTAACAAAATTATAGGAGTACAGATTCTGGCTTGGCAAAGCATTGGTCAGAATAAATAAGTCATTAGGCAAGACCCTGGTTCTAGGGATAGCTTCGTGCAAACATAATCCTGTGTCTCGCCCCCACCCGTCCCACAGGGAGCATGGCTCCATTCGTTGTAAAGAAACCAGTTTTAGGGAGATGTCATGCGGCGATTGCAGCGGTTTGTGACAGCATTACTAGCCAGTTTCTTGGGGGCGGTGCTGCTTAGCCAAGGGCTTGGCCTAGGGGCATCTCCAGGGTTTGCGGCAGAGCCTGCCGGAGTGGCGACGGCACCAACGGCAACGGCGCAGGCCAATGCCGAAGATGCCCTGCCGGTGGATCCGGCCGCACGGCCTGCAAATACGCTGCCTACTCCATTCCCAGAGCAACCTGACGGCACTCTAAAGCTGCCGCCCAAGGAACCCGAAATTCCTGAAATTCCTGGGGCTGGCTCTGAGGCGGTTCCAACAGCCGCAGACGTTGATGCTGATTCGACCGAAGGGCGGGCGCTGCTGCTATCTGGCCTTTCGCCAGAGGTGGTCAAGCGCAGCGAGATCTTAATAGAGGCCGATCGCCTCTACCAAGCGGGCAATCGCGACGATGCTGAACTCCTCTATCGGGCGGCCAAAGACCCAGAATGGCTGGCAGAAACGGGACCAGAGGTGGCGATCGCTCCCCTCACCGACCCCGCTGAGCTACCGCCGGCTGGGCAGGTCTACTGGCGCGAGGCCCAGGCCGGGATCGAGTCTGAGTTCCCCAATCGGGTGCTGGTGCCCCTAGAGCTGCTGGTAGAGAACTACCCTGAGTTTTTGCCGGGGCAGGCCCTCTACGCCAGCTACCTCGTGCAGCATGACCGGGCCGATGAGGCGGCTCGGGTGCTGGATGGGGCAATTTCTCGCTATCCCTACAACCCCGACCTGCTCAAGGCCCAGGCCGAGGTGCAGATGGCCCGCGAACAGTGGATTGAAGCCGCCATTACCGCCAACCAGTTCGCCATTCTCAACCCCGAGCACCCCGAAGCCGAAGCTATGAGCGCCCTGGCCCGGCAGAACCTTGATCGCTTTCGCGGCGAGACGAACCAGACCCTGACTCGTAACTTGATATCCAACATTGTCACTGGGGCAGCTGGGTATATTCTCACCGGGGGGCTGCTGGGGCCGTTCAGCGCGATTAATTCCGGCATTTTGCTCATGCAGGGCGAAAGCGGTTTGGGCAATCAGGTGGCTGAGCAGGTGAAGCGACAGCTGCCCATTGTCGATGATCCCGAGATTCGCGCCTACGTGAATGACATGGGCCAGCGGCTTGCTGCCCTGGCCGGCCGCGACGAGTTTGACTATACGTTTGAGGTGATCATGGATGACAGCCTCAACGCCTTTGCCCTGCCCGGCGGCAAAATTTTTCTCAACGCCGGAGCAATTACCAAAAGTCACTCCGAAGCCGAACTGGCTGGGTTGGTCGGCCATGAATTGGCCCACGCGGTGCTCTCCCACAGCTTTCAAATGGTAACCCAGGGCAACCTCACCGCCAGCCTGGCCTCGTTTATTCCTATCCCCGAAGTGGCCAACATTGCCGCTGGGTTGGTGGTGTCGAGCTACTCCCGCGACATGGAGCGCCAGTCAGATATTTTGGGTACTAAGCTGCTGGCCACCAGCCGCTATGCCGCTGACGGGCTGCACAATCTGATGATTACCCTTGGAGACGAGGTCGGCAACCAGGGTGTGACCTGGTTTGCCTCGCACCCCAATCCGGGCGATCGCGTCAGCTACCTCAAGCAGCTGATCGACCAGGGCGGCTTCGACCGCTACACCTACGAAGGGGTCGAAACTCACTTGAAAATGCGCTACAAAATGAACCAGCTGATCACCCAGTACAAGCTGGAGCAAGGCATTCCAGAAGATGAACCAATTCAGGACAGGCGCCGTTAAACCACGCTTTGCCGAGCATTAGCGACTTCGTGACGGCAAGACGACTTAACTGTTGAATTAACCTGCGGATCGTTCAAACGCTCTGAAGAAAGTTCACCCCACGATCGCTGCTAACAGCAGCACCACCCCTACCCCAAAGCACCCCACCATGGACCAAAAGGCAATTTTGGCGCTTTGATCAACGCTCTTGGTAATGGCCTCGTGGGATTTCAGCGTGATGATGTATGGTTGGTCGTCCTGGGCGGGTTTTTCAATGGCGATGGTGCCGGTGCGATCGCTTGCCATCCCCACCACCAGCAGAGGCCGATTGAGGGGCAGAACGGTTTCCCGATAGCGGTAGCCCAGGGTGCGGCGGGGGCCGCCGATACTGTCTTCCCCCAGCGCCAGCGAAAACGGACCAAAGGAGAGCATGCCCCCGGCAGGGTTGCCCGGTCGAAATTCGTCCAGCACTTCCACTGGCTCGATTTTGGCATCTTCAGGATCCACTCGCACCTGCCCCGATGTGTCTACCAGGTTGAAGGGAATGCGCTGACTGTGCTCGCTGATGGTCTCTGAGCCCCGCTGGGTGCTGGTAGTGACCTTGCCGTCACTGTCCTTCTGGCGCACGGTTTCTTCGTACTCGCGCACTACCGTGCTGGTGTAGCAGACGCAGGGAACTGCCTTAAATTCTGAGGTGAGGGGTGTGGCTGTTTTCACGGTGCCCCACAGCCACACGTAGTCGCGCCAATCGCCGCCGCCAATTTCTTTTGAGACGGCAGTAGCCGTGGCCTCTAGGTCTGTCGCCTGACAGGCACGAGCCAGTTTGAGCTGGCGACAGCGGCCCTGCTGGCGTTTTTGCACCCACCCGAGTATGCCCCCAGCGATAATGAAGATAATGCCTGCGATCGCCATACTGCTCTCCCAACCATGACTGTCAGCTCTGGCTATCAGCTTGCCCAGACACAACGGCAGAAACCGCCCCCTTTAACGAATTTGCACGAAAGACTTTTCTGCTAACGTTATTTACCGAAAGGTTTCGTTGCAAAACTTAAAGCCTTGCCGACTGTCCTAAAAGCCCTGATACACTGACATTTAGCGATTCATTGGACAGTTGTTCTCTTCTCTGTTCTCAGGATGTGAATTAGTCCAGAGTGTCCAGAGTTGCAAAGACTGCCTCCCCTAGCATCGCCCGCCGGGAGATAGACCGGCCCACGTTCACCGCGCCATTGAAGGACTCATGGTAGATTCCCTTAAAAAGCCCGAATTGCAAGAGCTTCGCCCAGGGGTAAAGGCTCCCGCCAAAGACACCATTCTCACCCCTCGGTTTTACACCACCGACTTTGACGAGATGGCCGCCATGGACCTCTCGGTCAACGAAGACGAGATGCTCGCCATCCTCGACGAGTTGCGGGCTGACTACAACCGCCATCACTTCGTCCGCAGCGAGGTCTTTGACCAGTCTTGGGACTGCGTCACCGGCGAAACCCGACAGGTGTTTGTAGAATTTCTGGAGCGATCCTGCACCTCTGAGTTCTCTGGCTTCTTGCTCTACAAAGAATTGAGCCGTCGCCTCAAGGGCAAGAACCCCCTGCTGTCCGAGTGCTTTGAACTAATATCGCGCGACGAAGCACGCCACGCAGGCTTTCTCAACAAGGCCATGGCTGACTTCAACATGCAGCTAGACCTGGGCTTTTTGACCAAGACCAAAGACTACACCTTCTTTAAGCCCAAGTTCATCCTCTACGCCACCTACCTCTCAGAGAAAATTGGCTACTGGCGCTACATCACCATCTTCCGCCACCTCGAATCTCACCCCGAAAACGAGATCTACCCCATCTTCCGGTTCTTTGAGAACTGGTGCCAAGACGAAAACCGCCACGGCGACTTCTTCTCGGCCCTGATGAAGTCTCAGCCCGAAATTCTCAACGACTGGAAGGCCAGGCTGTGGTGCCGCTTCTTCCTGCTGTCGGTGTTTGCCACCATGTACCTCAACGATCTCCGGGCCAGAGGCTTTTACGAATCCCTCGGGTTGAATGTCCGTGAGTATGACATTGAGGTGATTGAGAAAACCAACAGCACTGCCGGACGTGTGTTTCCGGTGACGCTGAATGTTGAGCACCCCAGCTTCTTCAAGCGGTTGGATGTGGCTGCTGCCGCTAACACTAAGCTAAGCAAGATTGCTGAGTCGAATCAGCCTAAGCTGCTGAAGAAGCTGCAACAACTGCCTCACATTGCCACTATCGGCTGGCAGCTGGTGCAGCTCTATTTCCTCAAACCCATAGACGCCATGGCGACACGCGGCCAGGTGCGCTAAAGGGCATTAGCCATTTATCGGAACGCTATCCTCGTTTCCCCCAGCGGTTTTGCTCTTTGAGTGAGGCCGCTTTTTTTGCCTGTCCACAAGGTGACAGCGCCACTGGGCGAAGGCGGTAAGATGCATAGGATTCATTGTGTGAGCTAGGAGCCGCCGAGTAGTGTCAACAAAAAATCAACTGTTGCGGCTTGGGGGCTGCCTAGTAGCGCTTGGGGTTGGACAGAGCGCAATGGCGCTTGAGGCGCAACCCAACGCCACTGGAGAGGTTGCGCCCGCAACGCCTGGCCTTGAAACTCCCCACGACCCGGCAGCGTCTGGCTTAGCTCTGTGCCCTCAGACCGTCGAATTTGCAGACTCATGTACAGTTTCCTTTGATGCAACCCTGCCAACGGTCAGCGCTGTTACTCCGTCAGAGACGCTAGCCCCCGAACCTGAGGCAGTATCCCCTACCCTCGACCTCGACCCAGCTGTGATCGAAGGCAGCCCAACACTCCAGCGCTGGCTAGAGGATGTGCCCGATGTGGCCGACGAGATTCGCCACCGGCCCAGCTTTCGCACCAGGCTGCGGGTGGGCTATGCCCAGTTTCCTTCTACAGGGCAGGTCGGCGGCTTTGGGGCAGCGGTAGAAGACGTCTTTGTGCCGGGCACAGGCCTCGCCGCTAGTGTTGACTACAGCCGCAGCTGGAATGGCCAGCGCGAATCTTACGGTGGTGAGGCGCGATACTACCTGCTGCCGCTGGGTGGCTATTTCAACATTGCGCCCACGGTGGGCTATCGCTCTCTCAGCACCCCGGCCTACCAGACCGATGGGCTAGATGTGGGTCTGCGCGTGATGCTGGTACCCTCGCGGGGTGGTGGGGCTGACCTAGCCCTCAGCCAGCGATGGGTAGCGCCGGGCAGCGAGAGCGAGGTGGGAATTACGAGCCTGGCGATCGGCTATGCCGTAACCCGTCAGCTGCGGCTAGGCACTGATTTTCAGCGGCAAAACTCTCGCTTTGGCCAAGACAGCCGCGTGGGAGTTTCTTTAGAACTGCTGCTGTAGTAGTTGCTGCTATAGGGCAGTATCTAGGTATGTCGACTCAACGCAAAAAAAGGTGGAGAGCAATCGCTCTCCACCTTTTAGCTAGCCGAAGCAAGGCTGTAGGCTAGGGCAGGGTGCCCAGTTAGTTCGAGCCCGGTTCAGAGAACTCGGCATCGATTACATCATCACCACCGGAGCTATCACTAGGAGTGGCGTCGCTAGGAGCCGCGCCAGCCCCATCGCCACCGGCCTGTTGATACAGGTTGGTGCTAATGCCGTAGAGGGTCTGCTGCAGTTCGCCAGTGAGGGTTTTGATAGTGTCAAAGTCCTCGGCTTCAATGGCGGTTCTGAGCGCCTTGATCTGCTCCTCGGCTTTTTCCTTGTCGGCGGCGGGCACTTTGTCGCCCATGTCAGCCAGCTGCTTCTCAGCCTGGTAGGAGAGTGAGTCAGCCTGGTTCTTGAGGTCGATGCGCTCGCGCCGCTCTTTGTCGGCGGCGGAGTTAGCCTCAGCATCTTTCACCATGCGCTCGATCTCAGACTCATCCAGCCTTGAGGCACCCGAGATGGTGATGGTCTGCTCTTTGCCGGTACCCTTGTCTTTGGCGGTGACGTTGAGAATGCCGTTGGCGTCAATGTCGAAGATCACCTCGATTTGAGGCACGCCGCGGGGCGCGGGAGGAATGCCAGAGAGCTGGAAAGTACCCAGACTCTTGTTGTCGCTGGCCATTTCGCGCTCGCCTTGGAGCACCTTGATCTCCACGTTGGTTTGCCCGTCTTGGGCAGTGGAGAACACCTCCGACTTCTTAGTAGGAATGGTGGTGTTGCGGGGGATGAGTTTGGTCATCACGCCGCCCAGGGTTTCCACACCCAGAGACAAGGGGGTAACATCGAGCAGCAGAATGTCTTTGACTTCGCCGGCCAACACACCGCCCTGGATAGCGGCACCTACAGCCACGACCTCGTCAGGGTTGACGGTTTCGTTGGGCTCTTTGTCGAGGGTACGCTTGACCACGTCTTTAATGGCGGGGATGCGGGTGGAACCGCCCACCAGCACCACTTCGTCAATGGCAGTCTTGGCAATCTTGGCATCCTTAAGGGCCTGCTCAACGGGGATGCGGCAGCGATCGATCAGATCGGCGCACAGCTCCTCAAACTTGGCCCGGGTAAGGGTCATTTCCAGGTGCTTAGGACCATCCTGGGTCGCGGTGATAAAAGGCAGATTGATTTCGGCCTGGGTGACGCTTGACAGCTCGATTTTGGCTTTTTCAGCGGCCTCAGTTAGGCGCTGCAGGGCCTGCTTGTCTTTGCGCAGTTCGATGCCTTCCATCTTTTGGAACTCGCCCGCCAAGTAGTCAACGATCTTCTTGTCGAAGTCGTCGCCGCCCAGGTGGGTGTCGCCAGAGGTAGCCAGTACTTCAAATACGCCGTCGCCCACTTCGAGAATGGAGACGTCGAAGGTACCACCACCCAAGTCAAAGACCAGGATGGTTTCGTTGCTCTTGCGATCGAGACCGTAGGCCAGCGAAGCGGCAGTCGGCTCGTTGATGATGCGCAGCACCTCTAGACCGGCGATTTTACCGGCGTCTTTGGTGGCCTGGCGCTGGGAATCGTTGAAGTAGGCCGGCACGGTGATCACGGCCTGGGTGACTTTTTCACCCAAGTACTTACCAGCGTCGTCGGCCAGCTTGCGCAGAATTTGAGCCGAGATTTCTTCGGGCGAAAATTGCTGACCTGCCTGAGGACAGTCAATTTTGACGTTGTTGCCGACGTTCATCACTTTGTAGGCGACTTCGGTCGACTCGGTGGTGACTTCGTCGAAGCGACGACCGATGAAGCGCTTGACCGAGTAAAAGGTGTTCTCGGTGTTCATAACCGCCTGGCGCTTGGCGATTTGGCCAACGAGGCGATCGCCGTTCTTAGCGTAAGCGACGACCGAGGGGGTAGTGCGAAAGCCTTCAGCGTTAGCGATAACGGTGGGCTTGCCCCCTTCCATAACGGCAACCACAGAGTTAGTGGTGCCTAGGTCGATTCCAACTACTTTACCCATATTGTCTTTGCTCCGGCTTGACAGCTATATCATCTATAGTGCTTGCTCAAGCCATTTCTCTGAAGGAGGGGATACCGAACCGTGGAAGGCGGGGTAGGGAGTGGAGGAGTGGATGAGGGAGGTGAGGGGGATGGGGAAGATGAGGAAAGCCTCCTCTCCCTAAGGTGTATCTAGTGAGTGGTTCTTGTAGTTAGATTACGATGGCTGTTCGCGCTCAAGGATCGACTGTAACGGCTCGACTAGGGGCGGTAGGCTGCGGTGAATCGTTCTCCAGATAGTGGGTGTATCTAGCTGAAAGTATTCGTGGGCAGCTATGTTTCGCATGTCTTTCATCAAGCGCCACGGCAAATCAGAATAGCGCTGTTGAATCTCGTCAGGAATATTGGCTGAGGCTTCACCAATGATGATGAAGTCGTAGAGCACCGCCTTGAGGACAGTTTCGTCATCTTCAAACACTTCAAAGCTGATAGCTGATGTGCGTGCTTGAATAGCGCTAATTGCGGTCAAGATGTCGTGAATGCGAAGCAGCCAGTCTCTAGAAGACACGAACAGCATCCTTAGTGACGGGTTCTCGGAGATGGGCTTTGAGTGCTGCCCGAGTGCCTATATCTACGTCACAGCCTAAAAGGTCTTCGAGATAATGCTGTACCCGAAATACATCAAACAGAGTTGGCTCAATGGCAAAATCGACTAAAAAATCAACATCACTATGGGGTTGAGCCTCATCACGGGCTACCGAGCCAAACAGTTCCAATGATTTAACTCCAAGCAATTCAAGGTCGCCCTGGTGGGCTTGGGCCAATGCTAAAACGTGCTTGCAGTTCAGTGGCAAAGTCATGCTAGAAAGCCTTGAGCTAATTTTGCCCTGTCCATAGGGTTTATTTGTAGGGTAAAGTTGCTGCCCATGTTTTGTCTCTAACCTTCCTGCCAGTGGTGAGCCGAGCTTGATCTTAATTTATTTCAAATAGCGGCTGCCCTCGGGAGTGAGATGCAGGTTGACCACGGCCCTCTCGTACACCACAATCAGTCCCTGTGTTGCCAAACTCTTTAGCAACCTCTGGCGATCGCCCACTGACACCCGCCGATGGATCTGGCTGGGGTTAATGCGGCCCCCTTGGCACGATCGCAGAATCATCAACTCGTCGGGGGTGACGGGCCACACCGACAGATCGAGCTTGAGCAGGGTTTTGCCGGTGAGAGTGAGGCCAAACTGAGCGATGTCATGGTCGTAGGTTAGCCAGCCCCTGGCCTGAAGCTGCTGGCAAGCTTTAACCCGCTGGCGCATAGAACTTTTTCTCTCGACGGGCAGTGCGGTGAGGGAATCGCAGGTGCCGCCAGCGGCCTCGAGTTGGCCCAAAATAGCTAACTCAAGAGGGGTAGGGGCCAGAGAGGTGGTCTGGGTCGCGCTCATTGGGGCTGAAAATGATGCTGACGTCCTGAAACGATTGGCGTGGGGTGAAGTGTAATGGAAGGGAGCGGGGCGATTCGCGAGGCGTTTGGGAACCGACTTGAAACGAGTATCCGTTCTGAAATCGCGCTTAGGGCTAGTCTCTGACCATCGCACGCTAGTTCATAGTAACTAGTTTTATCATGCCGCTTGCATCTTAACCACCGTGACCGCTGCTGTGTCTTTGAATTATCAAACCTACCTGGGGCACAACCAGGAAGCCTATCAGGAGCTGCGACTGGCGCTGCAACTCAACCTGCGACGGCAGTTGCTGATTGCGGTGTGCGACGACATGGCTCTGCAAGAGCAGCTAGCCCAGCGCCTAGAGGCCAACTTTAGCCCCCTGCCCGAGACGGTGCCCTTGGCGGCGGAGGTGCGGGCGCGGCAGTTTACGCTGGTGACGCTGCGGCTGAGCGGCGATCGCCCTGACCTGGTGCGCGAGGTGTTGCTGTGGCTGAAGCAGCAGCGCCGGCTCCAGAGCAGCTCGCCGACCACACCCGTGTTTCAGATTGTGGGCATCGATCAGCTCACTCGCCAGTCGCCCACGGTGCAAAACCGGTTTTTGGCTTCGCTGATTCGAGTCGATGCGCTGCTGACTCAGCTCGACTGTCGGCTGGTGGTGTGGGTGCCGCGCCCTTGGCTGGGCAAAATTCGGCAGTCGGTGCCGGGATTTTGGCGATCGCGTAGCGGCCTGTTTGAGTTTATGGGCGAACCCAGTGCGCCATCGTCAGCTCCGGCTGAGCCAGCGGCACCACCAGCGCCAAGTAACCCTTCAGCTAATCCCCCCGATCTCTGGCGGGTGCTGCGGGATGATCTCTCGACTTTCGAGCAGCCTGCGCTTGCAAAGGATCTTACTCCCAAGGATGCGGCGGCACAGCCAGTGGTGCCGCCCGTAGAGCTGCCCACTCTGCTCGGTCCAGAGGCTAAGGCTGCTCGCAACCATGATCAGCCGCAAAACCCCCAGAGCTACACCGTTATAGATCAAGGGACGTTTTCGAGTATCGTCATGCCGCCGGTAGGGGCAATGGCAGCGGAGACCCTAGCGGCTCTACAGCGGGCCGAACCTGTGCTGCCAACCGTTGAGCCGGTTCATGCCCCCGTCTCGCCCGACCCGACATCTCTGCACCCGACGGGGGCTCTACAACTGCCCCCAGACTTAGCTGAGGATGTGGAGCTGGCAAACCTATGGCGCTACATTCAGGGGTTGGTTGAGCAGCAGGCGGGGCCGCTGACCCTATCGCGGGCGTACCTGGCGCTAGGTCAGATCGGGCGCGATCGCCTCTCAGTCGAAGCTCCCACCGCTAGCGTGCTCGACTTTGCGACGGCGGTGTATGACTTGGCGATCGCCGGTTTGCCCCAGGGTAGCAACGACTGGTGCGACGCCCTTAACGACTTAGCCAGCCTTTACTGGCTCCAGGGGCAGCAGGAGAGCACGCCTGACCCCACCCCCTGGCTGCGCCGCAGCGCCAGCACCTACGAAAAAGCCCTTCAGGGCGGTGCTAAAGCGATCCCTGCCGATACCCTGGGGCGCATCTACGGCAACCTGGGCACCGTATATGGGCTGTTGGCGAACCTGGAGGATCCAGCTCTCTGTTTAGAGAAAGCCGTGGCAGCGTATCAGCAGGCTCTACTGCACAGCCCGGCGGCGCGATCGCCCATCGACTACGCCAATCTGCAGAACAGCCTGGGGGCGATCCACTGGCGGCTATCCCAGTATGAGCAGCCCCAGCACCACCTGGCCCAGGCCATTGCCGCCTACGGTGAAGCCTTGGCTCACCGCTCTGCCCAGGATGAACCGCTGGAATATGCCATGGTGCAAAACAACCTGGGCATTGCCTACTGGAGTTTGGCCCAGCACCAACAGCCGGTATTTTTGCTCGAACGGGCGATCGCCGCCTACCAGGCTGCCCTTAAACACCGCACCGTGGCCGTCTCCCCGGCTGGCTGTGCTGCCACCGCCAACAATCTGGGCACCGCCTACTGGGATCTAGCTCAGCAGGAAGCTGTGGCCGGCGATCGCCGCATTGCCACCCTGCAACAGGCCGTTGCCGCCTACGAAACCGCCCTAGCGGCCGCCCAACTTGCCCTGCAAGAAACGCCACCCCCTGCCCTAGGGTTTGACCTGTGGGCCACCTGTCACAGCGCCGGAGTGGTTCACGATCAGCTGGCTCAGGCGCTGCCAGAAACTCAGCCTGAAGCCCGTCAGCACCATCTAGAAACGGCCCTCAGCCAATACCTGCTGACCTACCAAGGCTGGCACGACAATCCCCAGCAGGTGGAGGTGCTGATCACAGCCCTGGTTTACAATGCCCACCTCAACTTTGAAATCTTCGGTATCCCCGGTCAGCAGGCAGTGCTCTCTAAGCTACCAGGGGAATTGTTGGCCCAGGTGTTGCGGCGGCTGTAGGTGGGTGGATGGGTAGGTAGGTGGATGGGTGGATGGGTACAACCTCTAAAATTCAAAGTTCAAAAACCACAATCGTTAAGAACCATCGCACGCGCCTTCTCAAGGACAAACCCTTGCAGGACAATGAAAGGCGTACTTAACGGTTTGCAACATCCCGCCAGAGCAGAGCCTTTGGCAGGATGACAGGAATAACTTATGGCCTACTACTGGTTCAAAGCGTTTCACATTGTCGGTGTGGTGGTGTGGTTCGCCGGGTTGTTTTATCTGGTGCGCCTGTTTATCTACCACGTCGAGGCGGAGGCTGAGCCAGAGCCGGCTCGTAGCATTCTCAAGAACCAGTACACCGTGATGGAAAAGCGCCTCTACGGCATCATCACCAACCCCGGCATGATAGTGACGGTGGTGATGGCCATTGGGCTTCTGGTGCAGATGCCGGAGTACCTCAAAGATAGCTGGATGCACGCCAAGCTCGGACTGGTGGCGGTGCTGCTGGCCTATCACCACTACTGCGCTCGGCTGATGCGTCAGCTGCACCGGGGCGAATGTAAGTGGTCGGGGCAACAGCTGCGGGCGCTCAACGAAGCCCCTACTCTGCTGCTAGTGGCGATCGTCATGCTGGTGATCTTTAAGAACAATTTCCCCACGGGGGCGACCACCTGGCTGATGGTGGGGCTGGTGGTGTTTATGGCGGCGACCATTCAGCTCTATGCCCGCAAGCGACGGCTGGATAAGGAGAAAGCCGCCCTTGATGCGCTCCCTGAACCCCAGGCTTTGCAGAACTTCTGAGTTAGTGTCCCTTAACTGAGCAGACGAACTTTGGCTGACAGACCACAGGAAAAGCAATGAGCCCAGAGGAATGCAGGTTTTTATCGAAGGGGATGGCTCTCTGCGGGTTCCAATGTTTTTTGATGTGTGGAGGCTTAATGCTGTTATTTTGGCACCAAGGCGTCAATAATCAGGAAGTTGCTCGGCTGCCCGTAGCGACTGCTGATACCCTCAACGAGCGGGGAACTAGGGTGCTGATAGAAGGCCGTGTGGACGATCGCATGGGCTTCAGTGATCGTCCGCCCCTGGTTGCCTATGACGTATACGAGGGGGAGACCAGTCACATCTACGTCCCTACCCTCTGGGTGCAAATTCCAGGGAAAGAAGTGGAAGTGACGGCGGGGTATCGAATACGCTCTACGCCTTATCACGTAGGATTTGCAGTTAACAGTCCCGTTGTGGTGTTGGGAACCTTGAGCGTAACGGGCGATCGCCCTGTAGTCAGCGAGGCAGAGATCGCCTTTGGGACTAAAGAGGCTTATCTGGTGTCGATAGAACGTGAGAGACAGCAGACCCTCCACTTTAGCCTGGTGTGGCTTGGTGTGGGCGGAGTCGTGACCCTGGTGGCAGGGGTAGCGGCCACTAGGGCTAGGCGGCGCAGTCCTTTCTGACTTTGCGTGGGAGGAGCAATGGGCAAATGGGAGCGCTGGTTATTGCCGGGGGTGTTGGCCGCCGTAGGCGTTCCCTTTCTGATTACTGGGGGAGTGCTTTGGGCTGTGGTACCCCGGTCGGTTGCCAACCACGCCAAGGAGGTAGCGCGGCTGCCCGTAGCCACAGCGGCGACTCTCAATGAGCGAGGCGCGCCAGTGCTGCTAGAGGGCCAAGTGAGCGATCGCAACTCCTTTAGCGATCGCCCGCCCTTAGTGGCCTACAACGAATATCACCGGGTGCGCCGCGACGACGAATGGAAATGGGAGTACGAGCGCAGCTATAACCCCACACTCTGGGTGCAGATTCCGGGTCGAGAGGTGGAGATCGCGGCTGGATATAGCCTGCAATCGACGTCTTCTCAGGTAAAAGAAGGGAGCAACCGCAGTTACGAAGGTTTTGAGATCAACGATCCAGTTCTAGTGTTGGGTACCTTGAGCGTCGCTGGCGATCGCCCCGTGGTCAGCGAGGCGGAGATCGGGTTTGAGACTAAAGAAACTTATCTGGCGTTACTAGAAGAGCAATTGATGAACCGCCAGAGGGGCCTGCTGTTTTCGGTTTTGGGCAGTTTGCTGACCCTGGGGGGCGGGTTAGATCTTTATCTGATCTGGCGCAGGATTCGCGGCGATCGCTAGAGCAATGCCTCAAGCTTGAGTTTACTCAGTTCGTCCGATCGCCAAGCTCGGCGATAAACTACACCAAATTTTCACACGTGTAACTTTAGGGAAATGCCACATTAGGCGTAGACACTCGACCCGAGGCTACACTGATGCAAAATCTGGAAATGCGGCGACCCCTCGGTGTCGGCCCCGAACCGTTACATTTGCGCCCCGGCACTCGGCGACTCAACCTGGCGGCAGGGCTAACGACCTTTCCAGAAGAGATTTTTGAGCTGGCCGACAGCCTCGAAGTGCTCGACCTATCGAACAATGCCCTATCCACCCTGCCCGATAGCTTTGCTCAGCTGCACAACCTGCGAGTGGCATTCTTTAGCAACAACGCCTTTGAGGTGTTGCCCGAGGTGCTGGCCCACTGTCCTAATCTGTCGATGATTGGGTTTAAGGCCAACCAAATCACCACCGTGCCCGCTGAAGCGCTACCCCTAGCCACCCGCTGGCTGATCTTGACCGACAACCGCATTGAGTCGCTGCCCGAGTCCATCGGCCAGCTTACTCAGCTGCAGAAGCTGATGCTGGCCGGCAACCAGCTACGGGCTCTGCCAGAGAGCCTAGCCAACTGCCAAAATTTGGAGCTAGTGCGCCTTGCCGCCAACCAGCTTGAGGCTCTGCCTCCCTGGCTGCTCACCCTGCCGCGCCTGAGCTGGTTGGCCTACGCCGGCAACCCTTTCTGCCAGGGTTGGGGTAACGAGTCTCTGCCGCTACCTCAAATTGCCTGGGGTGACCTGACGGTGGGCGACCTGTTAGGGGAGGGGGCCTCCGGCGTGATTTCGCGCGGCACCTGGCGGCAGGGCCAGGACGAAATGCCCGTTGCTCTCAAGCTATTCAAAGGCGCGATCATCAGTGACGGTTTGCCCGAAGACGAAATGCGGGCTTGCATGGCGGCGGGGGCACACCCCAACCTGATTGGTCCCCTGGGCCAGATTGTCGCGCATCCCGAGCAGAAACCTGGACTAGTGCTGCCGCTGGTTGACCCCAGCTACCGGGTGATGGGCGGTCCTCCTAGCCTAGAGAGCTGCACCCGTGACACCTACTCTCCAGAGGTCACCTTTTCCTTAGAGGCGGCTATGGGCATTGCGATTGGAGTAGCCTCTGCCGCCGCTCACCTGCATCGACGCGGCATTCTCCACGGCGATCTGTATCCCCACAACACCCTAGTCACCGAATTGGGAGACGCCTGCTTGAGCGACTTTGGGGCCGCTAGCTTCTACGACCGAGCGGGGCAGGCCGCTCCGGCCTTAGAGCATTTGGAGGTACGGGCCTTTGGCTGTCTGCTAGAGGATTTGCTCGATCGCTGCCCGGCCTCTTCTGAGCCAGTGCTGCGACTGCGCCAGCTACAGCCCGCCTGCATGCAGCCTGAGGTGTTGGCTCGTCCAGCCTTTGAGGACGTGCTGGATGAGCTGGTGGCCTTGGCTCCTTAAGGCCTGGCTTGCCAAAGCTTGTTCTACAGATGGACGCAGTCAAAGCCTTAGCTTCACCTTGAATTGCGTCAGGAGAGTTGCAGCTTAAGGGTGTAGGTGTATCCGAGGATAGCAAGCCGATTTAAAAAAATGGGTATCCTCAAGGCGCGGGCAGTTGGAGCAACAACCCCAGGCAACGCACGGCTCGTTGGCCAGTCTGGGCACAGGGTTTGAGTGCATTGCAAGCATAGGTACAGCTTTTGAACAACGCCAATGTTGCTGGCCATGGCCAGTCTGCCACTGACCTAACGGCTCAGGTATTTTTGGCCTACGCGGTCGAAGATGGTTGCCGCGCTCCTGGGGAGGCGATCGCCGGGCCAGGGGGAGCCGAGGTGGTAGAGGAATTGCGCCAGCTGCTAACCCAGTCTCAGATTAGCTACCGGCAAAGCCCCTACCCCTGGCCTGCTGACGCTAACCCTGAGGCAATTATCGCTCGGGCGGCCGAAGCTTGCGACAACTATGTGCTGGTGCTGTCGCCCTACACTCTGGCCGATGTCTTTTGTCTACAGGGGCTGCTGTTTGCCCTCAGCTTGAACAAACGCATTGTGCCGGTGCTGATCGAAACCATCTCTGCCCACCACCTGCCTGAGCCTTTGCAAACCATTGAGGTTATCGATCTGCGAACCAGGTCGTTGCCCCTGGCGCAGACCGATGGGGGCCGTCAACTCTTGCAGACTCTTCACCACGCCGCTGATTATCACCAGGCCCACACCCAACTTTTGGTGAGAGCCTTGGAATGGGAGCGACAGCAGCGCCACCCAGATTTACTGCTTCAGGGCGATGAGCTGACCCAATACCAGCGCTGGCTAGTGCAGGCCAATGGGCGATCGCACCATCGACCCATTCAGCTGCAAGCTCTATATATCGCTGAAAGTGCCCGCCACAGGGCCAGCCAGGGCAGTGCCGTAGCTTTAGGCATGGGCTGGATCAAGCGCTGGCTCTAGCTGACCTAGCTCGATGCGCTGGTATAAAACCGCAGGGCAAATCGCCAAAATCGATTCGCCACCACCATCAGCACCGTCGCCAGCAGTGCCGAAGCCAGTAGCCAGCCGCGCCCGCCTTGGTTGAGCATGGTCTGGGCCGGAACGGTCGTCAAAAACGCTACCGGCACCACAAAGGTAAAAAACGCTCGGTAGGCCACCGGGTAAGCTGCGATCGGGAACCGCCCTGCCTCCAGTAGCCCCCGCAGCACCTCGGTAACGTTGTAGATTTTGACAAACCAAATGCTAGTGGCCCCCAGCATAAACCACAGGCTGTAGAGGGTGAGCGCCCCAAACAGCAGGGGAAAGATCGCTAGGGCGTAGTCGGCCCAGCCCAGGCCCAGCCGCGTGCCGCCGTAGCCGATCATCACCAGGCCAAATAGCACATCGGGCAGGCCCCAGGGCGAGATCACCCGGGTCGAGAGCCAAAACTGCGAGCTGATCGGCTTGAGCAGCACAAAGTCGAGGGTGCCCTGCTGCACCTGACTGACGATTTTGTTGAGGTTAGGAATCAGCACCGTGGCCGCAAAGCCTTGCAGTACGGTAAATAGCCCCAGCACTAGCAAGGCGGCTTCCCAGCTCCACCCGGCAAACTCGTAGCCAGTGCGATAGAACAAAAACAGACCGAACAGGCTGCCCACCAGACCGCCCAGACTAATCAGGGCGGTGACCAAAAAGTTGAGGCGGTACTCTAGCTCGGCGGCGATCGCCGTACTCCAAAACAGTCGCAGCACCTTCCAATAGCGCTCCATTAGGCCCCCATGCCGGAATATTGCTTCAGCCCCTGCCGCCACAGCCAGCGATTTAATCCCCAAAACAGCGCCGACCAGAGCACCATCGCCGCAAACCCTTGAGCTACGTGGTCTGGGCGGTTAATTAGCAAACTGGCTGGAAAATAAATTAGATAAGGAAAGGGTGTCCACAGCACCACCTCTCGCACCGCGTCGGGAAAGAGGGAGAGAGGAGCGATCATGCCCGACAGGAATGTGTAGAGCAAAAACCAAAACTGCTCTAGAGCGCTGGCCCGCTCCGTCCAAAAGGCCGCCAGGGCAAAGGTGTACTGCATGAGAAACCGCAAGCAAAAGGCCAGGGCGATCGCCAGCAGCCCCAGCAGCAGATTGCCCAGACTAGGCAACCAGGCAGCATAGGGGTAGAGCAGCAAAAAGAAACCCACGAGCAAAAAGGCGAAGGGCAGCCGGGCAAAGCGTTCTGACACGTGGCTAAAAAAATGGCGCCAGGCCGGGTCTATGGGCTGCAACAGATAGGGCGACAACCGCCCTTCCACCACCTCCCGCTCAAATTCCCAGATCACCCAAACTACGGTGAACTGCCGCACCAAAAACACCGCCAAGAAATATTGCACCAGCTCGGTCGGGCCGAGGTCAAACTGGTTGCCCTGGGCCGCTTCTACCCATAGGCCCATGAGAATCAGTGGAAAGGTGCCAGACAGCACCCAAAACACCAGCTCAGCCCGGTATTCCACCATATAGGCGTAGTACACCGACAGCATGACGCGGGAAATTTTCAGCGCTTGTTTCACTAGGGGGCTCCTCGTTGGCCTTGATCCTATCAGGATGCTACCGCTGGCTGGGGGAGGACAAGGCGCGACAGTCAGCCGCTGGACAGATATTTCCCAAAGTTTGATGTTTTCTGCGGATAGCTTTAACTCTTTTCTCGAAAGAAAAGATATGCTTAGGATTGTATTCGGTAACTTTAGATACAGAATTTTTGGAGTGTTCGCTATGTTATCTACTCAAGAGCAGGCTCGGCAGCTATTGGCCCGTACCCGTCAGCAGCAGCAGCATCGTCGAGCCAACATGCTAGGACGTTCTACCCACGAAGTTTTGCCTTCTGAGACCCCTCAGGCCTAGGCTAAAGTCCTCGGCTTGGATGCTTGTGCGATTGAGCAGGTCGGCCATTTAGCCCAGTGTCGCTCAGCTGAGACTCGGGCTAACTTAACCGCTCATTAACCCCAGCGATCGCCCCCACAACCATGATGAAAGTGAACCAACCCTGCATTTTTGCAATGCGGTTCGCACCTGACTCACATTTAGGCCCAGCGCTCGCTGGGCCTTTTTTATGCTCAAAAACTTCCTGGAAATTCACAGGTTCGAGTTTCACTATCCAAGCCGAAATAGGTCACTTGCGGAGAGGGAGCAGCTGTTGCTCTCTTCCAGGCGAGCGGCAATCAGGGCGGTACCAGTCGCACGACGTTCCCTCATCTCCTTTAAAATCAAGTCTTCCAAACCTAATTCGCGCCCGGTGTCCGCTGGAGTGCTTCGCTTTATGTGCTGGTTGAGTATTGCGTTAATGAGTGCCCCAGCAGCCCCCGCTCTGGCACAGGGATCCGGGGCAGACCCGTCGTTTTTTGCGTCGCTTCAGCAGCAGCTGGTGCAGGCACTTGCCTGGATTGACGGTTTGGGGGCGATCGCACCCCTAGCCTTCATCCTGCTCTATATCGTGATTACCGTTGCCTTTGTGCCTGCCTCAATCGTGACCCTAGGGGCTGGCGTGGTGTTTGGGGTGCTCAAAGGGGCAGCCCTGGTGTTTGTTGGGGCCATGCTGGGGGCCACAGCAGCGTTTTTGGTGGGCCGCTACGTGGCGCGGGGCTGGGTAGCCAACAAAACCACCAACAACCCTCGCTTTCAGGCTGTCGATGATGCGATCGCCAAAGACGGACGCAAGATTATCTTGCTGCTGCGGCTATCGCCGGTGTTTCCCTTCAACCTGCTCAACTACTCCCTAGGGTTAAGCCAAATTTCCCTCAAAGACTACGTTGTGGGTACGGTGGGCATTTTGCCTGGCACGGTGATGTACGTCTACCTAGGATCGCTGGTGGGCAACTTGGCTACCCTGGGAACTGACAGCAGCCAATCCCCTGAGGCTGCTACGGTGCAGTGGATCATTCGCATGGTGGGCCTAGTGGCTACGGTGGCCGTAACCCTGTACGTCACCCGCATTGCCCGTCGTGCCCTCAATCAGGCTCTCCCCACGGAGTCGGCTTCTTCAGAAAACCTTTAGTTAGCCCATCACGCGCTGTTTTCCGCCCTAACCCATAGCCATAGGCCACCCCACTCCCCACCCTCCCACTCCCCACCCTCCCACTCCCCACCCCCTCGTCCGCTATGCTGGTGTCGGTGTTTCGGGCCTAGATGCATGCCGATGGCAATAAACCCGATGAGTTGGCTGGGTCGTCTGGTCTGGGGAATTGTGCTAGCGCTCGTGCTGCATGGGGCGATGGCCGGGCCAGGAATGGCTCAGGCCGTTGACACCGAGCCAGTATTTCTAGACGGCCTTTTCCTGTTTGAGGTACCCGCCGCAGGAGACCTCACCGCCGTGGAGCGGGCACTGGCCATCGAGATCAACCTGGAATCTTTGATAGAAGACGCCAACCCGGTGCTGGTGCGCACCGAAACCCGCAGCACTGGGGAATCAGGAGGAAGTAACCCAATCATTTTTGCGGGCGATCGCTACATCATGACGGTCACCAGCGCTGATGCAGCCGTGGGCGGAGCCAGTACGCCCCAGCTCCAGGCCAATCGCTGGGCCGACGCTCTGGCTGACGCCCTCAGGCAAGCTCGCGCCGAACGCCAATCAGGCTTTTTAACCCAGGCGTTGATCAGGGCTTTAGCCGCTCTGGCCGCCGCTTTATTCCTCCATGCTCTGACGGGATGGCTGTGGTACCGCTGGCTCAAGCCGCTGCTCGAACGACTGTCCTTTTGGCCCACTGACTCGGAGCACCACAGCACCGGACTGAAGCTATTGTTTCGGCTGACGCTGGTTTTGGTGCGCGGAGCGGTGTGGTTTGCGGCGGTGGGCTACATCGCCAAACTATTCCCCCTCACGCGCCGGGTGAGCTACCGAGTATCGAGCAGTTTGCAGGAGGGCCTGTTTGACCGCAGCGTGTTGCTGGGCAGCCGATCCTACTCGCTGTTTGACTTGCTGATGGTCATGGTAACCCTACTGGCATTGGTGGTGATCGCCAGTACCTTGACCAATCTGATGCGATCGCGGGTGTTGCAGGTCACCGGCATCAGCCTGGCCGCCCAAGAAGCGATTTCAGTACTCTCGAAATACACCCTGATTTTGCTGGGCACCGTAGTCGTGCTTCAGCTCTGGGGCATCGATCTCAGCTCCATCGCGCTGATCGCTAGCGGTCTGGGGATTGGGGTGGGCCTGGGCCTGCAAGGGCTAGTTAAAGACTTTGTCAGTGGCCTCGTGCTGGTGTTTGAGCGCCCGGTGCAGGTGGGTGACTTCGTTGATTTTGGCGAGGTTAAAGGCACCGTAGCCCGCATTGGCTCGCGCAGCACCGAGATTCGCACCCTCGACCATGTCTCAATCATCGTGCCCAACTCCCGTTTTTTAGAATCAGAGGTAATTAACTGGAGCCACGGCAACCCCGTATCGCGCATTCGCCTGCCGGTAGGGGTGGCTTATAGCGCTGACCCTCAGCAGGTCAAGGTCGCCCTGCTCGAAGCCTGCCAAAAAAACCAGGAAATTTTGACTACTCCCGCTCCCCAGGTATTTTTTCTAGGCTTTGGTGACAGTGCCCTCAACTTTGAGCTATTGGTGTGGATTGCCCAGCCCAGCCGCCAGCTGGTGATCAAAAGCGACCTGTATTTTGTCATTGAGGCCAGCCTGCGCCACCACGAGATTGAGGTGCCATTTCCCCAGCGCGACCTACACATTCGTTCAGGCTACCTGCCCATGCCTCGCGTCTCGGAGGCACAGCCTCATCTGGATCAGGTGGCCAACGAGTCAGCCCATGAGTCAGGGGATGCCTAGCAATACCGTGGTTTCTGCAGCCCCACTGGCTGGTCGTTCTCCCCGGTCGGCATCGCAGAGATCTGATGTTGAATGTTATTTGGCTTCCTTGCTAGAGCAGGGAAAACGACGCTTTCTCCTGCGTGGGTGAACTTTCTTTAAACTGAGGCAATTGAATTTAGACTTTGGCATTATCAGGACGGACCAAGCCAGCAAAAAAAAAGAGCGCTTTAGGGAAAGTTAGCTAAAATTACAGCCGTATTTGCAGAGAAACCGGGGTTCTATACCCGCACGTTCCCGAATTGGTCGCCTAACGGGTTTCTCGAGTGAGGAGTATAGGGAGCTAATTTTCATGAAACCAGTCTGGCCCAATGTCCCCCTCAGCCGCTGGTCAAAGCGGCTGTTTAAGTCGCTTGCGCTATTTATTACCTCGGTTTTTCTGGTCACTGGCCTATCGGTGCCAGGGTACGGTGCAGCTCAACCCCCAGCGCTGACGCCCAACACTGCTGCCGAAGCTGGATTGGAAGTGTTAATGGCCCAGGAACCGAACACCGCGGGCAACGCCACCCTCTACTTTGAAACCGCTACCTTTACTATTAGCGTCTTTCCTAGGAATTCTCAAACCCTGCGGATGAATGTCTATAACAGAGAAACTCGGCAGTCTGAACAACTCAATGCTCCCGTTACCCGCCGCGACGGAATTATTAGTAGCGACTGGATAAGCTATGACAGCTTTGGCTCGCGTGCAGGCCGCAGCGTCGTCTACCGAGCCAGCGGCAACCTACGTAACAACCAGGCCCGCCTCGAAATCGTTGAGGTCTCCACCAGTGCCGTATTGATTAGTCAAAACAGCACCAGCGTTCGAGACTTTTTCCTTCCCGGAGCCAACCCTGGCCCTAACCCTAACCCTAACCCTGGACAAGGCGACCTGCTCAACCGCACGCTTGTGGGCTTTGATACCCAAAATCACTCGGTTCGGGTGTTTAACGACAGCGGCGTAACCAAGATGAATGTCTACAACAGAGTCTCTGGTCAGCCCCTGGTCAATGGTCTGACTGCCACCGCAGAAGCCACTGAGATTGCCCCCTACCGATGCTGGGTCAACTACTTTGGCGGTCAAAGTTATGGCGGTGCTGCGGCACGCTACTTCGTTCGAGTCAGCGGTGATGGACAGGCACGGCTGGAGGTGATTGCCGCCAACGGCGGGGTGCTACTGTCAGAACCTAGAATCAACTCTGCGCCTCTGATAACTAATATTCCCCAAGCCGATCGCCCCGCTTGTTTTGGCGGCGGTGGCACCGTGCCCGATGGGGCTGGCCTAGCGCCTTATGTGGCCGCCGTCTTTGGTGGTGATAATGAACTCCAGCAGGTGCGCCGGGTGCTACCCAGTGGCAGCAGCCAGGGTATAGGTGGTTTAACCTGCGTAGTCAACCCTCGCCTTGAGAATGCGCCCCAGGGTCAATTTATTAATGCGGCTGAGTGCAACGATCGCAACGATGCCGGTGCTGTAGTCAGCTTCCTACGAGGTCGCGGCCTCAACTCTCGCCTGGTTTACCGCAACTTCCGGTACCGTTAGGGTCGAGTAGCTGGGTTTCCCGTTCAGCTTTCAAAATCTCACACAAAAAAGGGGAGACGGTGTCGTCTCCCCTTTTTTGCATCATTGCTTTAGGGGGCCAGGCGAGCCTTTTTGAGGCGGTTTTCTTCATACCAGGCGGCGATCGCCGGTACCCAAGCCGCAAAGTGGGGCCAGATTTCTTCGCACATTTTCTGCGCTTCGAGCTGGGCGTCAGCCTTCCAGCGCAGGTCGAGCAGGTGCATCACTGAGCGCACATTGGCCGACATCACCCAGTGCTGACGAATATCGAAGGGAATCAACCCCCGGGCATGCTCTTCGGCAAAGCCCTGATCAATGCGGGTTTTGTAGCGGCGGCTGGCTTCGAGACACCAGTCAACATCTTGTTGGCGAGCTTCGGGGGTGTACTCGTACTTCTTGCCCTGGCGATCCGTGTAGTAGCCCAGAGGCCGTAGGTAAAAGACCTCTTCAACCTCGCGCTTGCCGTCTACCACATCGAGAATGCGCTGACCGGTGTATCGGAAGGAGTTGTGAACAACCACACCATTGGCGACAAAGTTATGCCACCGGCCCTCTACCTCTAGGTCGTAGGTGGTCTGTAGGCCTAGATATTCAACTGCAACCACTTCAACAGGGTGAGCTTTTAGCTTTCGCCCCGCCGGCGTGGGCTTAGCTGCCCAAAGTTTGGGTTCCAGAATGGGCTGGAAGTTCGTGGCAAACTGAGCCTCTAAATGGTTGTGGTGCAGGTGCTCATGGCAAGGCCGGCAGAGAGAAATGAGGTTGTTAAACTCGTAAGCTAGTGACTCATCGGCAAAAACTGGCACCAAATGGTGGGCATGGAGGTTGCCGCCAGATTCGCCACAGCACTGGCAAATGTAGTTGAACTTGGCATGCACCTGGGGGGCAATTTGACGCGTCCAGGCTCCAATCAGCTCTCGTTCAGTGGAGGTACCACCTTTCCAAAAGTGAGAGTCAGAGCCGCGTCTTGTGAAAGTCTTAGCGTTGATACGGCGCTGCTCTAAGCTTTCGGTGGAAAGTGCTAGTCTATAGCCTTTAACGCCCTTATTCCAGGGCTTTTCAGTGCCGGACGATCGCTTGTTAAGGGTTAGCCCGTGGGCGTACACCCATTTTTTAACTGACTCGATCGAGCACCCTGCCAGTGCCGCTATGTCATCAACGTAGAGCCCTTCGGCAAGCTGAGCCTGGAGCCAGGCTTTGTCTCGGTAGAGGCCATTGCCCACAACGGTCTTAAGCCCGCGCCGCCGGCCTGAGGGCAGCTTGAGCTGAAATTGTTTGGCCCAGTGGCGGATGACTTCGGCAGAACAACCACACACCTTAGCAATTTGTTGCGCTGTCAAGCCCTGGTTGACCTGGGCTTTTAGCCAAGGTTCGTGACTGTAGAGGGCATCGAGTCTCACAACACCGTTGGTCATTAGTGTGCAGGTCTTGGTAACGGCCAGCACCTGATGTTCGGCATCGGCAACTAACCCAAGGGCATCTCCCATACGCTGCCACCCCTGAGAGGTGTAAAGGCGGTGGTTGGTTGTGCAATCGAGGATTTTACCATCAGCTAAGGTGAGCCGATAAACCGGCTGCAAGCCGCTACACATGACATCTTGAATGTGGCCGACTTCAAAAATGCCTGTTTCTTCGTTTAGAACTCGCAGACGCATTTTCTTGAGGCGGGTTTTGCAGTTGCGGCGGTAGGTGCCAGGGGGTTGGCCGTTACGCCCACGAATTTTGCGCTCTCGGCTAGCCTTCTCCCCGTTAGTCCATAAATCGTATAGCTCAGCGATTTTGATTTTTCTTAGACCACCAGAGGCGTGAACGAACGTCACCTCAGTATTACCCGCCAGGCACTGTACATCGAACGAGACCCCGACCCGATGAGTACGAATTTGCTGCATAGTGCTGTGGGGGAACCAGCCGACGTTAAACACAATCTGGGGATGCTCCAGCGGACCGTAGTGGCCACGCCCACCCTTTAGCAGGCTAGTGACTAAGATTTCGCCACAGCGCTCTTCGCTGGGCCATTGCGCGCGATCGTGCGCCACAAAGCCCTCGGCGTAGTCTTGGTGCATGGCGGCATACATGGTCTGTTGAGGGTTTGGGGTCTGGGAAATGACCTCAACGGTGAAGCGATCCATAGCGCAGATTTCCGGGAATTAAGCGATCCATAGCTTAGGTTTCCAGGAGTTAAATGTCTAGGTATTCCTCATATTCGACCACGGTCCGTCGTTCCTTGGGGACGGGCGAGGGCGAACGGGTTAGCTCTGTAGTAGATGCCTCTGTAGAAGATCCTGAAACTTGATATGAGCTGTTCTGCTCAGGGGATGCTTTTAAGTGTCCCAAGTCTGAAGAAATTGGGAGGCTTGCAAAGTCTGGTGTTGCAACAAATTGGGGCTCTGATTCTGAATATTTCAGCTCAGCAGCGTCGGACGCAAAGTCTACAGCGAAGGCAGCGGCGGAACTTGGCGGCAGCGGCTTGGCCGATCGCAGTAAGCTCCGTCCCTCTTCTAGGGCCGATCGCACGATCGCATCGCTTTCCTGGCCCAGCCGCAGCTGAAAGCAGTCGAGTAGGTGCGATCGCACCGACATACCCGCCAGATACTCTTCATCGGCCTGGGCTATGCGCGCCAGCCGCCGCACTGCCACCAGCCGCTTCAGCGGGTCAGGATGGCTCAGCAACCCCAAATTGTGCTCCACCTGAGCTATGGGGGCAGCGTTCCACAGGTCATCGCTGCGCTCTGTTGAACGAGACGATCGCAGCAGTGCCCCCACCGCAAACAGTGCCAGTGCCCCCTGTCCGGTAAGCAGCAGCGCCATCAGCAGCGAGTGGGTGCTGTGCCACAGGGCGGTAAAGGTATAGGTGCTGACTCCCGTGACCAAACCCAACATCAGCGCCTGCTGCTGGGGGGTAGCCGGCAGCGGCAGCCCCTGCTGAAGACGCTGCATCAACCCCTTGCGCTGGCGCGGCGAGAGCTGCAAGATCTGCTGATAGGCCACCAGCCCGATCCCCGCCGAGATCACCAAGGCACCGTTGACCAGGCCCAGGGCTAAGCTACCCACACCCAATCCCCACATCTGAGGATGCTTGAGCAGTAGCGATCGCCCCGCAGGACTGCTAGACCACGGCAGCGCTGGCCGCCACCCCTGGCGTAGAAGCGCTGACCTGGGGCGCGGGGACGGCGGCGGTGAAACATCCAGAGTGGGTCGAGGAATAACGGGAGAAACCACGGGAATTTGTTGTAGGCGTTATGAATCAAGGCTCAGCATAGCCTGCCCCCCTTATCTTAGGCTCCTTTTTGCAGGAAAACTAAAAGCTCCAGCCCTCAACAATTCTCTAATAATTGCCGATCGTTAACCCCCTTACCTCCCCATCTTCCCCCTCCCTTCACTCCCCTAAGCCACACAGATACCGTACTGAGGCAGCAAATCGTGGATGACATAAAAGTGATGAGCTCGCAGGGCGTCGTGGAACATCTTCCAGTTGCTGGTTAAAAAGTGGGGAGAGTAGGGCAGGCGAGAGTCTTTGCGATGGCCCAAGGCCGGTCTTTGACCATCGCCCTCACCGACGATGCCCAACGCTTTGTGTTTCCAAGACCCGTAGCCGCTGCCGATATAGCTCACCTGGGCAGGGCCAAAGCTAAAAGAGCCTTGGGAGATGTGGTCTATCCAGCGGCGATGACGACAGGTGCCCTCCCCCAGGGTGGTTTCAAACAGCATCGCGATTTTGTCTTTGTCGGCCGCTAGCAACCCTGGCACATCGGCATCGGCATCCCCCAGTTGGTAGCGCTGCATGGCTTTGCAGAGTTCATTCGCCGCTGCCAAATAGTCTTTGGGGTTGTCGCGACTAATTTTTTCGCCCCGACCGTTGGTGTAGCCCCAGCGCAGGTAGGGTTTGTCGGGGTTGCTCAGCACCGTGCCGTGGCCCAAAGGCAGGGCCCCGCCGATGAAGAAGCCCTTGAGTCGATCCATCAGACTTTGGTCGGGCCTGTTGTTGCCATCGACCAGATCGCGGGCGCTATTGATTTCGTGGCTGACCCCCGCAAAGCCCTGGTGTGCCCAAGTATCAGCAAACACGTGCATGGTGATGCCGAGGCGGTGTAGACCATAGCTGCGGTAGCGTTGCTCAATGCAGTCGCGCACCATGGTTTGGGCCACGGGGCTATTGGGTCGGCAGATCAGTTTTTCGATAAAGGTGCCGGGTGGGTCTTGCCCAGCGGGCAGACCGCCGTTGCCTGGCAAAAAATGAAAGGGAATCCACACCTTGCAGTTGGCTAGCTCTTTGAAGTTACGGTAGTCGAGCATCTTGTGGGCCGAGCTGATGCGATCAAACATCGCGCCATTATCAAAGCGAATTAGCCCCGCCTGGGTGGAGTCGTCGACGTACTGAGCGCTGTGGGCCACAATGTCGGCTTCCAAATGCTCAAAGCCGGCCAAACGGGCGCACACATAGGTCACCCCGTGGTGAAAATCAATTTGCATAACACTGCACGGCTAGCGGCGATCGAGGGCAACACGTCCCCCAAATAGGGTATGGGTTAGTGTGCCCTGCTAGCGTTAAGCATTGTAATTAGAGGGTCTAGGGTTTCAGGTTTACGGTGCAAGGTTACGCCTTAGACCTTGCACCTTGCACCCTGCACCTCCCATCCCCTGTCGCTAGTTGTCTTGGGGCGCAGTGCTGGTCGCTTGCGATCGCGCAAAAGACTGGTGAATCGCATTCAGCACCGGGTCAACATTGTCGGTGGAGTCGCCGTAGTAGCTGGTAATGGTGGCGGTGGCGGTGGGGTAGCCCACATAGGTGATAAATGCGTTAGGCAATGCTTCAGGAATGCCGCTAATCCAGAGGCGTACGGCGGTGACTCCGTCGATGGTGACGGCATCGTAGCGGGTGACGGTGTAGCCATTGGCGCGCAGCGACTCTAGCGACTCGCCCACTACCTCGCGAGGGGGTGCCTCCTGCCAGGTAACCTCGGTGCGCATGGCGGGCAGGCTGCTGCTGGCTCCGGCGCTGTCGGCGACGAGCTGGGGGGCCTCGGCCTGTTCGCTCACCTGCCACCCGGCCGGAAACGCAATGGAGAATAAATCTGCGTAGCTGGTGGTCTCTAAACCTGGGGGAGCCTCGGCGGCGGGGGCGGCCTCAGCCGCTATCAGCTGGTCTGGAGCCTGCGCTAGGGCAGGAGATAGGCCAACGGTCAGTGCTGCCGCTCCCAGTATTAAAGCCCAGGTTTTAAGTTGTCCCATCACGACTCTCCTTTGTACTGACTCAACCACTGCTGTTTAGTATGGCCCATGGCTAGCGTAGAGCGTTTGCCCTAAGGGCGAGTCTTTGAGCATCGCTCTGCTGGTGGGTGTTCTATCCTCGCTCTATGCACAAATGCAAGAACTTGCTCACCCGCCAACGGTTAACCCGCTCACCTGCCAACGCTACACTAACCTCTTAGACCCCACCTTTCTCTGCCCATGCCCCCGGCCCCCGATTCTGACCCCAAACCCGGCCATCTCTACGTGGTGGGCACACCCTTGGGCAACCTCGAAGATATGACCTTTCGAGCGGTGAGAATGTTGCAGTCGGTCGATCTGATTGCCGCCGAAGACACTCGCCACACGGGTAAGCTGCTCCAGCATTTTCAAATCACTACGCCGCAGATTAGCTACCACGAGCACAACCGCCACAGCCGCATCGGCGAAGTGCTGCACCACCTGCAATCGCGGCAGCACGCAGTAGCTCTAGTGTCGGATGCGGGGATGCCAGGAATTTCTGACCCTGGCTATGAACTGATCGCAGCCTGTGTTGAAGCAAATATTCCCGTGGTGCCAATTCCGGGGCCAACGGCGGCGATCACGGCGCTGTGCGTGGCGGGTTTGCCCAGCGATCGCTTTGTTTTCGAAGGCTTTTTGCCCCTCAAGGGTAAGGAGAGAACCACGCGATTAGAGGCTATTGGCCAAGAAGATCGCACCATTGTGCTCTACGAAGCGCCCCACAAGCTGCTCAAGACCTTGGAGGATTTGGTGGCTGCTTTGGGAGGCGATCGCCCCGTCACTTTAGGCCGCGAATTGACCAAACGATTCGAAGAATTTTGGCGTGGCACCCTAGGTAGCGCTCTAGAGCATTACCAGACTGAAGCGCCCAAAGGCGAGTTCACCGTCGTGATTCAGGGCGCACCTCGCGAAGCGCCCGTCCTTTCTAATGAAGCCATCAGGGCAGAACTAGAACAGCTGCTGCGCCAAGGCATGTCGCGCGCCGATGCTAGCCGCCAGCTCGCCAAAGCCACTGGACAACCCAAGAAAGCGATCTATCAGCTTTCCCTCGGCATTGATAGCGATGGATTCCCAAACTAGCGGCTGGATAGCCAACCCCGACGCGGACCTTTTGTCATTCGGGCATTTGTACTGCATTGAGGCCGAGATGCTGCACAAAGGGAATAAAATCGCGATCGGAGAACAAGAGGGCGTGCTTCGCTTCAATGCAAAAGGTGGCAATAATCACATCGACGGTTTTTCGTACTGTGATGCCTCGTTTGCGAAGGGTACGAAAGTTATTGGCGCTGTTAATGGCCAAGTCAGTATTGATTAGCTGAAATATAGTCAGTGAGGTAAGGAGTTGCCTGGCCGTAACATAGTCTGCAATCTCAGCGGAATCCCTGCAAGACCCCCGTCAGAATTATGTCGCCAACGGCTAACGGTTGCGTACTGAGAAGCTGATCAAGCAACTCGACCTGGGGCGTGTTTTGACCGTTAAAGTAATCAATCCACACGCTGGAATCGACCAAAATCATGCGTCTGTTCTCGCAGCACCTAAGTCACCATCCCAAGGTAACTGGCCCCGAAAGGCTTTGATAGCTTCCTGCCGTTTGATTTGAATTAACAGCTTGAGGGCGAGTTCGACCACCTTATCCGTGGTTTCTAACCCAGTCGCCCGCAAGGCATTGGCAACCAAAGCATCATCAATTTCGATATTCGTTTTCATGATTGCAGCTTCACCAGCCTCTGCTAGTTTTTAGGCCACTGTTCTCTTCGACTCCGCTCAAAGAACGGTTACAGATTGCCAGTATTAGCCCCATTATGATCTGTGCAGCTTTTAGCGAGAAACCGAGGTTTTGTACCAACCTTAGCGCCCCTAGGTTAGTCAAGATAGGTCTGCAACAGGCGGATCACCGCTGCCACCGAGGCCAGCGATGCTGTCTCCGTCGCGGTGTGGTATTCGGTGGTGGGAATCTGCAGCGTGGTGCCCGTCACCGACCCTTCCGTAGCGGCGGTGAGGCGGCCCATCTCAGTGCGACCTAGAGAGTAGGGCTTGGGGCGGCTCAGGTTTTGATCGGCAATGTAATCGTCTTTGTAGCTGTAGGCAATGCCGAGCTGATCGCAGCGATCGCTCAGTTCTTGGGTAATGCCGGGGGCAAAATCGGCGCTGGCGTCTTTGCGGCGCAGGGTGACGAGCTGCTGGTCGGCGGCCTCACGGCTGTGATAGGGGCTGGTGTCGAGAGCCACCAACCGCTGAGTCGAGAGGCGCTGCCGCTGAAACCACGACAGCGCGTAGCGCCAGCTGCGGCCCGACTCTTCCTGGGCGGTGAATAGTGCGGTGCCCTCAAACCCGCAGCGAAACAAAAAGATAATGATGGCGGCGCTGATCACATTGTCGAGCTGAGCCGAAATGTAGCCATCCCTAAATTGCAGACGGTCTAAAAACGAGATTGGGGTGCCGGGTTGAAGGTAGTCAAGCCCGTCGACCTCAAAGATCAGGTTCTTGCGCTCGGGGCAAATGTAGGAGTTGGTAATGATCCCCTGGCCGATGTAGGTGCCGGTGTAGGGTAGGTGGGCCTGCACCCGCTGCCCCTGAAAGCGGTTCTCAATGGTGTGCAGCATTTGCTCAGACACTGAGTCGCCCGTCAACTCGCTCTGGTTGCCCGCAATAAAGGCGGCATATTGAAACTCGTTGGGGCCGGTGCAGAGTAGGCCGTGGCGATCGATGTGGGCCGACAGCATCAGGTCGTGGGAGCGGCGACCCTGGGCCACCAGCACGCCGTGGTAGTAGCTGACCTCAGCTCCCACTTCATCTAGCTCGCGCCGCAGCACTCGAAAAAACGAGTCTTCGCTGCCTACCACCGAGGGCTCGCGAATTAGAAATTGCAGAATTTCGAGAAAATCGGCTAAGCCTTCTAAGGGCGCTGGGGCAGGGGCTAAAGCAGCCTGGGCAGAAGCAGCGGGGCCAACAAGTTGATCAACAACCAGGTTCAGTGGGCTCATGAAAAGGGCCTGCCAGAGGTTTGCCTGCGGTGCTGAAAACGTGACTGGGCTGGGTGAACTGGGGCGGACAGCCTGCGGAGTAAACGCGATCGCCGCTATATCTATGTATCCCAGAACACCTTCCACCTTCCAAAACACTACCCCGAAGCCCTGTGACGTTTAGTGAAGCCCAATACAAATCCAGCAGTTTCTTCGCGATCGCATAATCCTGCAAACCCCAGTGGAGAACCGGAGTATAATAGACCGTATCGCTCTTTACCCCGCCTGCCCTGTGGATTTGTCTTCTAAAAGTGAATACGCTCTGCTAGCTCTGCTAGAGTTGAGCCCCCACTATGCCAGCGGCGAGCCGCTGCAAATTCGGCAGATTGCTAGCCAGCAAAATATTCCCGATCGCTATCTAGAGCAATTGCTGGCTACCCTGCGCCGGGCGGGCCTAGTCAAGAGCCAGCGTGGGGCGCGGGGCGGCTATCTGCTGGCTCGTGATCCGTGGAAGATTACCCTCTATGATGTGGTGAGCTGCATAGAAGGGTTTGAGCCCCAGGCCGACCCCACCCAAGTGTCTAACACGCCAGAAGCGCAGGTTATTCAAGGCGTGTGGGGAGAGGTGCGCCAAGCCGCTGAGGGGGTGCTGCACAAGTACACCTTGCAAGACATGGTCGAAAAGCGCAACGCCCAACAGCAAGTCGACATTATGTATTACATCTAGGCCAGGCCCATGCGAATTGCCGAAAACGTGACCCAACTCATTGGCCGCACCCCCCTGGTGCAGCTCAACCGCATTCCCCAAGAGGCCGGCTGCCTAGCCCGGCTGGTGGTCAAGCTTGAGGGCATGAACCCCTCGTCCTCCGTCAAAGACCGCATCGGCATCAACATGATTGAGGCCGCCGAAGCCGAAGGGCTAATCACCCCCGGCAAAACCACCCTGGTCGAACCCACCTCGGGCAACACCGGCATTGCCCTGGCCATGGCAGCAGCGGCAAAGGGCTACCGCCTGATTCTCACCATGCCCGAGACCATGAGCTCTGAGCGGCGAGCTATGCTGCGGGCCTACGGGGCCGAGCTAGAACTCACCCCCGGCGTAGCCGGGATGTCGGGCTGCATTCAGCGCGCTCAAGATATTCTTGACACCCTGCCCGATGCCTACATGCTGCAACAGTTTCGCAACCCGGCCAACCCCGACATCCACCGCCGCACCACCGCTGAAGAAATCTGGGCCGACACCGATGGCCAGGTCGACATCCTGGTGGCTGGAGTGGGCACAGGCGGCACCATTACCGGCGTGGCCGATGTGCTGAAGCAGCGCAAGCCGGGGTTCAAGGCGATCGCCGTCGAACCCATCAACAGCCCAGTGCTCTCGGGTGGGCGGCCCGGCTCCCATAAAATTCAGGGCATTGGGGCCGGTTTCGTTCCTGAAGTATTGAACGTGAGCCTGATTGATGAGGTGGTGCAGGTCAGTGATGAAGACGCGATCGCCTACGGTCGCCGCCTCGCCCGCGAAGAGGGACTGCTCTCGGGCATTTCCACCGGGGCTGCCGTCAAGGCTGCTGTGGATGTGGGCTGCCGCGCCGAAAACGACGGCAAGCTAATTGTGATCATTCAGCCCAGCTTTGGCGAGCGCTACCTGAGCACGCCGCTGTTTCAAGACCCCGAGCTGATGGCTCCCCTAATGATTGGGTAGGCAAAAATAATCCCTTGAAAAAGGGGCTTTATTCAGAACTGGGGCTAAAAGAAACTTCAGGATTATTCAGGTCTCCTAAAGTGCCTTCAGCACCTCAGTTTGTGTTGCTAAGGAAGAACGGTTGCACATCAGCCAGCCGTCTCAAGAGGAGTATATGCTGTTTAGCTCTGACATAAGTAGTTGGCATTGCTCTAGAGTTGCGCATACTTTTCAATTATGTTTCTAATGGGTCTAATCTCGTCTTTTTTATCGGAGAATTCGTTTAAAGATGCGGACATCCATTGCGAAGCTTGTCGCAGTAGATTTTGCAAATCTAAATTGATAGAGTGAATATTGCCATTGGCACCTAACACTATTAACTCGCCCGCTTTATGACAGTAATGAGCAAGCACTGGATGAGCTGGCTTTAACTGCATTAAAATTGACCTGACATGCCCATCTAATGACCATAATCTCACCGTGCCGTCTTTGCTCCAAGATACAATCGATCCAAATGGTCCACGGCAGAACCCCAGTATTTCCCTTTCATGGCCGATTAGTTTTTTGGCGTAGTTGGTTTGTAGTTTCCAAACTCGAATTGTTGCATCATTGCCAGCACTAATCAAAATTCCACCTTTTTGGTCAAATTGAATCTCAGAAACCAAGCCAACATGGGCTTTTAATGTCGCCTTTTTGATGCCTTGACTATTCCATATACTGAGATCGCCTTTTGTATTACCTATGCAAATGTAGCTGCCGTCCGCATTTGTTGCGATAGAGGAAATAGCATTATCGTCACCATAAAAAGAACTCTTTGAGGTGCTGCCAGACGGATTTACTTCATGGATTTCAACAAAGCCGCTATTATTGGCAGTTGCTATACAGGCACCGTTTAGAGAGAAGGAAATATCTCGAACGCTGCCTTGAAGTGTCCTAAGGTAATTTAATTCATTAGTTTCAAGATTCCAAAGACGTAGACTAGAATCTTCCTTAATCACCGCGAGAAGTGAGTTGTCAGGACTGAACCTGAGCCGAGTGACTCTTTCTATTTTCCTGCCAAAATACTTTTCCTTGACTTCCGTTTTATTGCTTATAATCTTAACCATGCCTTTGGCATCGTAAAAAGCTCGAATATCTACATCCCATCCATGGGCGGCAACAGAAAGAGTTGCTTCACTTGGATAAGCCTGCGTTTCTCCATTCCCTAAAATTTTCCAGAAGCGAATAGTTCCATCATCGCCAGCAGATACAACACATTGCTGCTTTTTTGAGTGATGTAGCGATCTAATGTTGCCTTGATGACTTCCGCGGCATTTTATTTCTTTTTGATTTTCATCAATTTCTCTTATGAAGCCTTTGCTATCTCCAAAAAACATAATATTTTGATCACTATCGAAAGCACTGGCGGTGGAGTGGGAAAAACCGGAATTGAATTCCTGCTCACATAAACCGGTTTCGATATTTATTATTTTCGCTCCTTTCTTCCCAGTGACAATAATCTGTTTATCAGTAGATCCTTGGGTTAAGATTCGAGTACTTAAATAACCAGATTCGTAACTTCTTGAGCTGAAGTTATCTAAATTCCAGACGATGATTGTCCCTGACTTGTCTAGAGAAGTGAGTGCTTTTGACTGCGAATCAAACCTAAGCGCGCACACTTCGTGCTTATGAGTTTTGAGAGAGCGTAAAAAATGCCATTTGTGATCCCAAAGATAAATCGCTCCGCTTGCTGAGCCAGCTGCCAAAAGCTGGCCATCTCGACTAAAAGCAACAGACAAGAAAGGTCGTCTATCCTCACTTTCTAAAGCGAATATTTCTTTTCCAGCAAAATCCCAAATTCTGATGGTTTGATCGTAGCTTGAGGTTGCAATTAGACCCTTGTCACCATTGATTGAACCATCAGTAACTTTATGTCTATGTTCACAAAAGCTAGTTACTGGCTCCCCGTCTAAACTCCACAATATAGCTGTTTGATCTTCGCTGCAGCTTAGCATTAGACCACTAAGCTCATCTAGCTCAAGGGAGAGAATTGGGTGGTAATGTGCCCGAATTCTTTTGTATTCGCTAGTGCTTACAATCGCCTTGTGCAAGAGGGATAGAGATTTTATCTTTTTAGCCGCTTGAACATTTCTCAGATCGGCTAGTAACCCTGCTCGCAGTGCTGACAAAAGGGCGCTAAGTTGGTCATGGGATAGGAGTAATGCTTCAGTTAGAGAGTTAAGTGCGTCGATTTCGGCATTTTCGGCTCTCTGACGCTGCTTGTTTGCTTCTTGATAAAGCTGCTTCCACCGATGAATCTCTTGAGTTTGATGTCTGCTACTCTGGAAAATATAAGATATTTGTAATTTAGTTGGTGTAGGAGTTCTTCCCTCTAAATCAGACTTCTCTAACCACTGACTTGCTTGATCCAACTCGACCCCGCGTAGAAGATAGTCAATACGTTTTTCCTGTCGTTCCCACTCTAAAGCCTTCATCAAAATGCTGGTGTGCAAGTTGACATGTTCTAAATCAGTTTTTAAAGCCTCCTTTAGCAGAGATAGTGATTTAGAAAACTCATAGCTATCTCGCGAGTAAATCCAGTTGTATTTTCTTAGAATTAAGAGTAATCTTTCATCTCCTTTGTGCGATCTTCTCACAACGGGAATTATCTTCTTATTGCAGTCAAGGGCACATTGCACCTCTAATTCACACTCTTTTGAAAGAATAGAATCTGGAGAAATAATAAAAACAAAAGAGCTGCTTTTTTCAATGCCAAGTTTGATTTCTGAACGCCAATCAGCACCGGGAGGTATGTTAACCCAATCGACCCACACTTCGTGATTATCAATCTTTAACGCTGTGTAAAGTTCTTTAGCAAAATCTTTATCTTTTCGTGAATAAGAAATAAATAAGCCTGCCATGAGATTTTCAAAAAAATACAGCTTATGCCAATCAGTTACGAGGATGAGCAAAAACTTTGAGACTGGAAGTTTTCAATTAAAGGGTTGTAAGCTTTTGGGTTGTTCAGCTTCATATTGGTTTGGTGTTGCCCTCATAGGCTCAATTATTCTAGCTTAATGGTTAGGATGGCTTGCTTTTGGCGTATGCTGCTTTTAGCCATTGAAGATGCGACCGTGGGTGGTCACATCTTCGCCTGCGAAGATGGACTGCTCTTGGGTATTTCCACTGGGGTCGCCGTCAAGGCCCAGCTCGATGTGGGTCGTCGTCCCGAAAACGAGGGCAAGCTGATTATGATTACTCAGCATAGCTTCGGCGAGCGCTACCTGAGCACGCTGCTGTTTTAGGCTCCCGGGCGGATGGCTCCCCTGGTGCTGAGCTAGTTTCTCTAAGTCCTGCAACACCTGTAGCATCGTGACTGCCAAGGAATTTGATATTGACCGGGCGATCCCCCTGCTGCGCGAGGCAGTGGCCCCGTTTCCGAAAGCCGCTATGTTTCAACTAGCGGAGGAGGGCTTCGCCTCGCTCTACGAGCAGCTCGTCGCCTGCATTATTTCTATTCGCACCTACGATGAGGTGAGTGTGCCCGTGTCGCAGCGGCTGTTTGCTCGGGCGCGATCGCCGGAGCAAATGGTGGGGCTAGAGGTAGAAGAGATTTTGGCCCTGATTGACGGGTCCACATTTGCGGAGAACAAGGCTCCACAAATCCGTCAGATTTCTCAGCAAATTCTGTCTGAGCTGGGCGGCACCTTGCCCGCTGACCCCGAGGTGCTGATGCAGTTCAAGGGGGTGGGGCCGAAGTGTGCCCACTTGGCAATGGGGGTGGCGCTGGGCTACCCCTGTATCAGCGTTGACGTGCATGTGCATCGAGTTACCAACCGCTGGGGCTATGTGCAAACTAAGTCGCCTGAAAAGACTATGACTGCTCTGGAAGCCAAACTGCCGCAACCCTACTGGGTTGAGATCAATCGGCTGCTAGTGCCCTTCGGCAAGCACATCTGCACGGGCAATCGGCCCAAATGTGAGCGCTGTCCCCTAGCCGATATGTGTGCTCAAGTGGGAGTCACCACAGGGACTCCCTAGTGCCTTTATCTAGAGCGCCTTCACCGCCTCGGGCTGCGTCGCTAGGTACTGCTGAATTGAGGCCGCGTCGTCCTGGCCTAGAGTGATCTGGTTGTAGGCTGCCTCCAAGTTGCCGGGGTATAGCGCCTGGAAGAGGTAACCGCTGTATTTTTCGGGCACTGCGATCGCGATCGCCTCCTCCTGGGATGTCCCCGCCGATTTCCAACCTTCCGCCAAGTCAACCAAATCCGCCAGGTAGGTCTTAAAGCGCTCCAGGCCAGTTACGTCGGTCACCGGACCGTGACCAGGCAAAACCAGGGCAGCGGAGTAGTCAACAATGAGATTGGCCATAGTTGCTTGCCAAGCTCGAATGTTGCTATCGCCCATGTATGGAATGCGATCGTTAAATAATAGGTCACCCGCAATCAGCGCATTGGTATCAGGCACATAGACAATTACATCAGTGCCGCCGGAGTGGCCCTCAAACTCACGGATTTGCACCTGGCGTTCTCCCAGCCACAGATCCCATGCCCCGATGATAATTACTTCGGGTGGGGTAATGTTGGGGTCGCTCTCGCCATTGCGGCTGAGCATAAACTCGCGAATGGGGCCGCGCCCGAAAATCGGCAGCTGACGGCTAGCCGCAGCAGGATTTCCTCCAGTGTGGTCGGCGTGGTAGTGGGTGTTGACCACATATTTCACCGGCAGGTCGGTGAGGGTGGACACTGTCTCAAACAGCAGGTCGCCCAAAGCCTCGGTTTGAAACGGGTCGACCACCAGCACACCGTCGCTGCCGATGACGATGCCGCCATTGCAGATGGCCATGCCGGCATCGGTGGGCGGAAAGTCTACGCTAGCGATTAGCCCGTAAACGCCTTCGCCCAGTTCTTCTACGGTGAGCCCGGCTGAAGCTAGGGTGGCCGGGACATTTTGGGCGGTAGCGCGAGGTTGCAGCGCAATCAGCCCCACTGCCGTCAGCGTCACCAGTAGCAGCCCTAATATCCATTGCTGTAGCTGTTTCATTGCTTAAAGTCCTGGAAACAATAACGATTTACGGTTTGACACCCTAGAGCGAACACATTTCAAACTACAGTCGTTCCACAATATCGAACTTCGGAAGTTATGGCTAGGTGGTCAAGCAAGGCTATAGGTATGGCACTTGCCCCACGGAGGTGGTGCCGAATCCTATCTCAACACCATTGGTTGTAGGGGCACAGCATGCTGTGCCCCTACGGAATTGCTGAATTTTAATTGGTTTACTCAAGTCGGTTTTCCTATTAATCAACGCAGCCTTACCTGAGCCTGTATGGGTAGGTGGTCTGATGCCTGGGCTGCCTCGGCTACGACCTCGGCAGCCACCATCTCTAGGGTGGCGGGGGTGTAAAAGATATAGTCGAGGACATATTGGGGCTGGTCAGACGGAAAGGTAAACGACGACGGGGCCGTCGGCAGTGCCGATGCTAACGCCGGGGAGTCGAGCAGGATGCCAATCGATCGCGGATCGTCGCCTTCGTCACGGTTGAGGCTGCTGTTGAAGTCGCCCAACAGCAAAATGGGGTAGTCCTCGGCGTAGCCTTCAGCTAACTCGCGCACCACTTGGGTTTGGCGGATGCGGGTAGGGGCGTCAAACGCTTCGAGGTGAACGTTGATCACGATCAGGGTTTGGCCGGACACGTCGATTTCGGTGACTTGGGCAACACGATCGAGGTATAGCGCGTTGTAGTAGAACGGATTCGTCGGCACCTTTTCTAGCACCAGCCGTTCGTTGCGGCGAACGGGGTAGCGGCTGAGCACGGCCTGCCCCGAGATCACCTGCTTATAGTGAGCTTGAGGTGGCCAGTAGGGGAAGGGCACGTAGTGTTTGTCCCAGTTGACGGCGATCGCCCCAAAGGCCATCTCTAGTGCCGCCGAAGCGGCTTCCTGCTGGTTGAGGTTGAACGAGCGGTAGGCGTCGAAGTCGATTTCTTGCAGCGCCAGAATGTCGGGCTGGAGAGTTTTTAGGGCGGCGAGCGCCGTGGCCTGGTTCGCCTCAAACAGGGCTTTGTCTCGCTCTACGGCCTGCTGATTGGTCAACCCAGACAAATAGCCAATGTTGTAGCTGACTACGTTAAGCTGCTCAGGGTTGTCGACACCGGGGGCATACGCCTCGTAGGTGACCAGGTTGTCGTAGTCGCCCTCATTCCAGTTAGACGAGCTGATGTAGGCGAAGGTGCCTGCCAGGGCCAAAACCGGCAGCCCCAGGGCGATCGCCACCCCCCAAATAATGTTTTTCATGGACCAATTTTATGGCCTCAGCTGACCCTTCGCGCCTGCCGCTGCGGTTTTGGATTGCCGCGCTGGTGGCGTTTATCAATGCGGTGGGGTTCACGCTGATTATTCCGCTCATTTACCCCTATGCGATGGAGTTTGGGCTGAGCGACTTTCAGGCCAGTTTGCTGACTACGGCCTATGCCGCAGCACAGTTTGTGGCCACCCCCATCTTGGGACGACTCTCCGATCGCATGGGCCGCAAGCCCTTGCTAATTGTCAGCCTGCTAGGCACAGTAGCAGCGAATTTGATGGCGGGGCTGGCCCCAGTGGCCTGGGTGCTGTTTGTGGCCCGCCTGCTCGACGGGATCACTGGCGGCAATACCTCTATCGCCCAGGCGATCGTTAGCGACATCACCACGCCAGAGCAGCGAGCGCGGGCCTACGGTATTTTTGGGGCTCTTTCGGCTGGGGTTTGTGGTGGGGCCACCGCTGAGCTACGTGGCGCAGTTGGTGCGGCCGCTACCGGGGTTTACCAGCCTGGGCATGGGGTTTCTGTTTTCGGCGGCGATCGCCCTATTTGCCACCGGGCTTTGCCTGGTGCTGCTGCCAGAAACTCTAGAGACCGGCTCCAGCAGGTTTCAGTTTTCCTGGCAGGATTTTGGCTTTGGTCGGCTGGCCAGGTCTGCCACCGACAAGCGCTTTGGCCGCATTTTTTGGCTGACCTTCTTTAGCGGCTTTACCTTTACGATCTTTACCTTTGCCTTCCAGCCCTTCTTCCTTAAGGTGCTGGGGCAAGACGCTCGCAACCTGGCGATTATGTTTGCGGCGGTGGGGATGATTGGCTTTGTGACTCAGGTGTTTGCCCTGGAGCCACTGCGGCGGCGGTTTCGGCTGGTGCAGATTTTAGCGGCGGCGTTGGCCGCGCGGGGCATTTTGTTTTTGCTGATGCCCGCCTTCCCTAATATCGTGGCGTTTGTGGCGATCGCCGTCATCTTCAGCGCCGTCAACTCGTTCCCCATGCCGCTGATCGATGCGCTGCTGTCTCTCAACAGCGGCCCCCGCGAACAGGGAGAAGTGATGGGTCTGAATGCGTCGTACCTGAGCATTTCTAATGCCATCGGCCCGGCGACGGCGGGGCTGCTGGTCAGCGTCAGCTACAGCTTCCCATTTTGGATTGCTGGAGCGCTAACGCTGCTGACCGCCTGGTTTGCCATGACGCTATCGGGGCGCGGCACGGCGAAGGCTTAGAGAAGTCTTCGCCTAGTCGATCCACTATCCTTAGATCTAGAGCCCTTGGAGAAAAACTCGGTGACCACCCGCGAACAACTCCTGATTGAGATCAACAGTGCTCCAGACTTCCTCCTAGAAGAAGTGCTGGATTTTTTACTGTTCGCCAAGACCCGTCGGCAACAGTCGCCCAATTTAAGCGGGTCTGACGGAGCTGCCGACGAACCCCCAAAGCCTATTTGGGCTGCTTTTGAAGAATTTGCTGACTCACTGCCTGAAACTACGGCTGCCACTCTCCCTACTGATGGTGCAGCCCAATTGGATCACTACCTCTACGGCTTCCCCAAGAGCGACCAATCAGAACATTAGATGAGAACTTTATTCGCCGATACATTTTATTGGGCTGCAATGCTCAATCCTAGAGATCAGTGGCATCAAAACGTCAGGCAATTCAACCAAACTCTAGGGGCAGTAGAGCTAGTTACCACAGATGAAGTATTGACTGAATTTTTGAACCTCTTTTCGAGCTTTGGGCCGCTTGTTAAGGAAGGAGCGATTCAGCGAGCTAGCCTCTTACTGCAAAGTCCAATGGTGCAGGTTGTTCCCCAAAGCCGCGATACCCTCTTGGCAGGGCTAGATCTCTATGGGCAGCGATTGGATAAAGGCTACAGCTTAACTGACTGTATCTCCATGCAAACCATGCAGTCCTTGGGCCTCAAAGAAGTGCTCAGCCATGATCGGCACTTCGTTCAAGAAGGCTTTACAGTTCTCTTTCCTTAACCGCTCAAGGGCTCTGCTTTTAAGAAAAGAAGACACCAAAATTTTAGGGTCATCTCTGGTGGTTCCCAAGTTTATTGCCAGAACTCTGGGGCTATGGCAGGCAGTAACTCTACGCCACTCCTTCCAACACCTCAGCGCCTGTCTCGGCTTCGCCCAGCACGGTGAGAAACTGCAGCGCCATGGCAATGTAGGTAGCGCACTGGGTCGGCGGCAGCTGGTAAAATGCCTGCCAGGCAGCGGCTTTGTCAGACTCGTAGGCGGCGATGCGATCGGGCTGGTGGTCGAGCCAGCCGAGGCGCACGGCGTGGCCAATCAGCACATCGAGATAGATGTGGTCTTCAAAGTAGAGGTCGGGGTTGACCTTGAAGATTTCGCCCATCTCACGCAGGGCTTCGAGGTTGACGTGGCGGTATTCGGGAGCCTGAATCTTATTCAGCAGGTGGGTGATGCGGCGCTCGAAGTTTTGCTCGCCAGGGGTCATCTCGGAGAGGATGCGATCGCTATCTAACCTATTCTTACGGTCAAACTTATTGCCGATCACAATGCCCTTGGAGTGCTTCAACACTTCCCAAACCTGGGTATAAAACTCCTCCGAGATGCGGGCGATTTCGCCGTCAATCACCCGCTTGCGCCACCAGTCTTGATTGGGCGCTTCGGCTGCTTCGGCCGCTGGTTCGATGTCGTCGGGCACCACCTGCCAGTTGATTGGGTTGTGAGGTTTGACGTGCAATGACTCCCGCCGAAAGATCGCCTGGTTGAGCCCGTCAAACCCGGCTAATACCTGGCGGAGGCGAGTCTTGAGCTCAAAGGGGCTGAGGTCGATCAGCTGACCGTAGGCCTCGTCTTGGGTGATGCCGCGCTCGCGAGCCAATTCGCTGGTAATGAGCAGTAGCAGGTAGCCCACTCGCAGGGTCATCAGCCCTTTAAAGAGGGAAGGCTCAGCTTTGATCAAAATGCTGAGGTCGATCAGCACCTCCTGGGTGAGCACGTGGTCGCGCACATCGTCGCCACAAAAGGTGCGAATTTTATCGATGATCTCGCTGTGGCCCATGGGTTCACTAATCAGCGATTCCTCGCTGTAGGATTTGCCCACAGAGATTTGCTTTTGGCGCACCAGCAGCTCAGTTACTGCATCGGACAGGGTGATGTCGGCCTTCCCTAAAAGCCCGGCCGCTCGGCGCAAGATGCCCCACTGCTCTAGCTGGCTGGCCTTGGCGTAGACCTCATCTAGCAGGTCTTCGACGGTGATCACGTGGTTGGGGCCGCCGAAGCCAGTATTAAAGCCGCTGCCGTGCAAATGCTTGAGGGTGCTGAGCAGCTCAATTTGCTCGTAGATGTTGTTTGACTCGCGCAGCTGGGCGAGCAGACTATCTAGGTCGGTTTCGTTCTCTAGGGTATATTCTTCGAGCAGCGACAGGGGACCGTCGCGATCGGGCTCAAAGCCTAGGTAAGCCGTCCACAGAGGCGTATAGCCTACGGAGGTGCTGCCCAACTGGTAGCCGTTGACGTTTTCGACCCGCTCTAGGCTGGTGGTCATCATCAGCTGGTGCAGGGGGCCAAGTTTGACGGGGACATGATCGCAGCGATCGTCCTGCAGCTCCTGCATCAGCGCCATCAGCGGCGACTCATAGATCGGTTTGTGACCCAGCTCAAACATAGCGTGGGTCAGCAGCAGCGTCACGGTGGGCCGTCCCGGCTCGCGCCAGTGGTCGTAGATGTAGGCCAGCTCGCTGCGAATTTGGGCGACTAGAAAGTGGTAGTCGAGGGTGAGATAAAACCGCTGCTGATCTAAGAACGACGGCAAAAACACCACCGACTCGCCCCGAATGCGAAAAATTCGCGAAGTGGTTAGGCTACGCAGCCGCCGCACTGGGCGACCGCTGAGGTCGAGCTTGTCGTTCTTGCCAATTTCGGCGTAGGTCGACGACAGCTCGGTGGCTGGAAACACCTGCACCGGGTCAATTTCTTCTAGGGTCTGGGTGGGCAGGCCGTAGGTGGCTAGCTCTGTTTGCAGCGCCTTATCTTCGGCTAGCAGAGCCACCTGCACCACCGGGTAGCGGTGGTCGCCCAGGGCGCGGTGCCGTCCCAGGGGGTCGATATCGCTGGGTTTGAGCAGCCCGTCTTGCAGCAGCTGCCCCAGTAGGTAGAGGCTTTGGGCCCAAACCAGGGGCAGGTTTTCGTTGGGTAGACGGAGCTGGCTACCGGGCTGCTGACGTTCGGCTGCCAGGCTTTCTTCGGGCACGTAGTACAACTCGGGCAGTAAGCCATGACCGTCGCGATCGACGGTAAGAGATGCTAGGCGCTCTTGGTAGAAGAGGATTTGGTCGCGATCGCCCTCAAACAAACTGTCCAGCCACAGGTAGGTAAAAAACAGCGGCCACTCGCACTCGATGTGCTCAAACTGCCGCAGTTCCTCCGGCTCGTAGTGCAGTCGGTTGGTGTCTTCAATCACGGTCTGGTGACCGTCGCGCAAAAACCGCTTGCAGCCGTAGGGGCCTTGCAGCTTGTCGATAATTTTTTGTCGGGTTTTTTGGGCCAGCTGCTCGTCGTCGATCGCAAAGGCCGGGTAGCCCACCACGCTCAGCAGTGCCGCGTCAATTTCTTTAGACCCTGACTCTCGCGGCAGCAGCGACTCTAGGGTAATGCGGGCACGGGCAATCTCGTCGGTGAGCACGTGAATAGTGGAGGACTGACCCCCGCGCATGCCAAACAGGTTAAACCCCCGCAGCGCCTCTAAGGCCGCCTTGGCCATGCCCACAGAGCTGGCGTTGAGCTCGGGCTTGCCGTGGTTCATTTTGTTGCCCCGTTCCCAGATGCCGTAGTCGGGGGTGCGGTAGGCGCGGCCGATGTAGTAGACCAGGTTCTGCACAAAGTTGACTTCATCCTGGGTGTAGATGATTTGCAGCCCTGAGGCCGTCATCTGAGCCAGCATGAGCAAAAACACTGAGGTGGCGTCGATTTGCAGGTGGCCCCACTCATCGTCCGCCACTACCGGTAGCCCAGTGCCCGTGTCGTACTTAGCATGTAGCGCCTGAAGCGGATCCTGTCGTTCTTTAAAGTGCTCAACTTTTTTGGCCTGACGCAGCATGGCCGTGAGGAGGCCGCGCATGAGCTTGACGACGCTCTGCTCTAGCTCCACCGTGCGGCCTCGGTCGTCATCGAGGTGGCGGTAGGCTAGGCCCACCCCCCACACTGCCAGAATGCTGTAGACGTTGTCGCGCACCCAGGCATCGGTGTAGTTGCCGTGTACATTCACTGCCGTGCTAGCGGGCAAGAGGCCGCTAACCGGGTGCTGCCGCGACAAAATCACGGTTTTGACCTGCTGGTAGTAGCGATCGAGCCGCTCCTGAAGGGAAGCTGAGGACATAGACAGTGACGATAGGAAACGACGACAAGCGAGAATTAATCGGGTTTTAACCTACTCTAGGGGGAATTGGCCATGCTATACCTACGAGGATCACGGAATTCTAATAGTGATGCAACAGGACTGATGGTCCATTAAGGCACTATCTGCAACTTCCTTGACGTAGAAATTAGGATGGCAGACTATTTGCTTAGGAACTCTCTGTCTTGGCGTAATTGGTTGAAAGGTAAGGATGCAATGGCTTTAGGCCTTGGGTGCTTGGCGCGATCGCAAAGTTCCGCTAGCCAAAGTTGCTAACCCCTGAACTTAACAAGAATCACTAAACTAACCCTACGCTAGGGTGCCCAGCCAGTCTAGCAGCAGTGGATTGACCACCTCGGGGCGCTCGTCGTGGGGGCAGTGGCCGGTGTTGGCAATGCCGTGGAAAGTAACTAGGCTGGGGCGAGCCACATCTTCGGCCAGCTTGCGGTAGACCTCAGCGCCTTTGATTGGCGTCCAGGGATCATTTTCGCCCCAGAGCACCAGCAGCGGTTGGGTGATCTTGGGCAGCAGCTCCTCGGGTTTTGGCCCCGGCGGTGCGGTGACAATGGCGGCAAACACCTTCTGCGCTGTGGGCTTGCAGGCGGGGGTGTAGATCATCTCGATCAACTCATCGGTGACAGCGGCGGAGTTACGGTACACCTGTCTAAGCGAGCTGCGAATGCGACCCTTGCGACGCACCTGATTGAACACCAGTGGCCCAACTCGAGGCGAACTCACCAGCCAGGTAAAGGCTCCCATTACCCAGTTCAGCGGCGGGTACAGCTCCTCGGGGCGGTGGTTAAGGCCACCGGCGCAGTTGAGCACAGCCCCAGCTTGGGCTTTGTCAGGATGGTTGGCCAGCATCATGAGTGTCAGCAGCCCGCCGATGGAGTTGCCGATGTAAACCGCTGGGGTGCTGATGAACTCAGCCCAAAACTCGGCCAGCAGGTCTTGCCAAAGGTCGAGGGTGTAGGGTATCTCAGGCTGATCTGAGTCGCCAAACCCCAGCAGATCGATCGCATAGACCCGGTGCCCTGCCGTCGCTAAAGCGGGAATGTTTTTGCGCCAGTGGCCAAGGGAGGCCCCAAACCCGTGGATAAGAACGATGGGTGTTCCTTCGCCTGCGACGGTGTAGGCGATGTCGTAACCCCGCCAAGTCCAGGTGTGCTTTTCGATTGACGCCAGCGAGAGGGAAACCAGTTCAGCGACCATAGTCAGAGATGTAACGAAGTGTGACTGTCCTCATAATACAGCCGTCCTAGGGTTGCTGGGTTTCATTCAAGGCCCAAAACGTTTTCCTCGTAGCATTTCCTCGATAGCAGCACTTGAATTTGCTTCCGCTGACAAATGCTAGACAGCACTTGAGTTAGCGCGATTCTTCGACGCTGTTCTGCTGAGGAGTTTGGGCATTGCTCTGTCAAATCACTCAAAGTCTGGGCGTAGAGGGCAATCAGATTTGAGTCTTGCTTAAAGGCAGTCTGCTCGCTCAGTTCATCTAAAAGCTTCTCAAACCCTACGCAGGCCAATCCATAGATCACAAACTTAGAGGAGATCGCCTCAGGTTTGTAGGGACGCTGTTGCTCGAGGTTGTTAAAGTATCCGCCATGGGTATCAATGCGTCCACCAAAGTAGTCTTTGGTCAACGAAAAGTAATCGCCAATGCTCAAAGATTTTTTCCGCTTTGCGTGGCTGAGTACGCCTACGAGTTTTCTATCTGCGTTGGGCTCGACGTAGTCTGTACAGTCAAAGAAGCTAAACAGTTCACCGATGGGGGTTTCCCCAGGTGCTAAAGCAACACTTCTTTGCCGCTCAGATAACGGGGTTTTGTCCCGGATGTAGAGGTAGTCGAGGGGAAAACGCCAGGTAATAGAGACTCTGTCCTCGATCGCTAGGGGTTCTCCAGCAATCTCCTCTTGGTGCTGGTATTTGACAAATTTCCCGTTTCTAAATATGGCAAGCTGATCACCGCTGACCTTGAGAGGATCTCCATAGGCTGAGGCCCAGGATTGCCCCTCGGCCTTATCAAGAATTTCTAGGGTTTCGCCTTTGATTTTGGCAATATGCCCACGCTCGAATATGACAAACTGATCGTCGTCAAAGTCAAATAATTTGTCGCCCTGGACTCGGCAGAGATAATTTTCTTGAATAGCTTCAAAATACCAGTAGCTCTTGGCTTTGTTTTGAAGAGAAACAATTTCTCCACTGGGAAGTCTGACGATCTGCCCCTGCTGCAAACTGTCGATCTTGCTAGCTTGAAGGTTATAAGACTCAAGAAAATCGTGAAGTGCTTCGTAGAGAGGGGCCGTTTCACCATGCTCAGAGTAGGTGAGCACCCCACCTTGAAGGTTGGCGATCGCACCCCCCTCAACTTTTGCCAGCTGTCCACCACAGATAGTGCTTTGTACGTGCCCTTGGCTAGTCAGTGTGTCTTGTAGTTTAACTAATAGCCCGTTGGGAAGTCTCGCCAGAATGCCGTAGTCTTCGGACTGTTCTTTACCCTCTTCTTTTGACCCTATTCCAGAGCTTCTAACAGTAACGTTGCCGAGGCGGTAGCCCCCGTCTCTAGTTCTGGAAGGATAGCTAAAATAATTGGCCGCTGTAGAGGCTAAACGCAGCGCCATGTCGCCTTCATTGCTAAACAGATAGGCCTCTTCAAACCGACGCAGTGAAGACTGGAGAAAATTGGCTCTTCCGGAAATAATAGTTTCGGCCGGAATATCGGGTGAAACCAGCACTAAACGGCTGAGGCAAAACACGTTGCCAATAGCAGGCGAGGGTTTTTTCTGGGGAGCGGCTGTGCTCATGGTGCCGACAGATCTTGAATCGAACACATCCGACAGGATGCGCACGGTATTGGTGACGACGAAGCCCCCCATGCTGTGGCCAATAAACGATAGCTTGATGCGGCTTTTGCCCCAGTCTTTGTCGGGCTCGGGGGTATCTTTGGTCAGGGTGTTGTCAATCTGACGCAGCAGCTCTACAAGGTCTGGAGTGCCAAAATTGTTGGCCCGGTAGTTGTCTCGAAAGTAGACAACGAACCGCAACAAGATAATCGTAAGGATGGGAGCAAAAAATAATAGTGCAACCGCTGTTGCTATGCCAGCAATAAGCAAAGAAAGTACAGTGCTTGGAATTTGAGAGGCAGTTGAAAATAGACCAAACAACCAAGATAAAAGGCTAATTAATAAGCCTGTGAGGCCCACCAAGAAAAGAAGGCCCGGCACAAAAGGTAGTGCATTTTTATAGTTTTTTAGCTGGGTACTTAAGATCTTTAGCTTGTTTTCTCCCGATTTTAATAACTCGCTGGGGATAATTTGCTCTGAGGGCCAGCGATAGCCAATCAGCACAAAGCCTTTGGCTCGGCTTTGGTAGTGGAGGGCAATGTGTTCTTGAATGCTGTCAAACCATTCTCGGACGGAGTCTTTGTTGGTATTGTAGCCGTGGATGACAACCAGGATTTCTGCATTGCCCTTATGTTCTTTGAGATAGTTGGCCATCTCTTGAATGTGGGCTTCAGGGCTTGCAGGGATAGTAACGTCGGATGAGTCACTGTAATCGAGGGGGTCGTCTTCAACGTTGTGAGGGGCGGTACTGGCTACAAAATAACCTGGAAATTTGTCTGAATACTTGAGTTTTTGAATGAAAAGTAGCGATGCACTCATGGTAGTTTTCGGGGGCGCTTGGGAGGTTTAAATGGGGCAGAGGTAAGTTTGGTGAACCGAAGTGAACCCCAACAGTCACAGAATTTTGTTGGGTTCCGTTGGCACTTCACCCAACCTACGTTGCAAGAGAGGGTTAAGCAGATGGCTCAAGGTTAGCCCCATTTTAGAGTCAGCCGTGACGCAACCCTACCTATTTCAACGGATCCTATTCTCCAGGCCTATCCCTACTTGAAGCCCGAGGATATCTATGAAGCCCTCTCCCATGCGGCTTGGCGAGTTGATGAGCTCGAAGTGCCCCTTGCGTCTGCATGAAGATTACTGATGAGGCTCGAACCCAAGTGCAGGTTTTACTGATTTGTTCAAGGGCTTGCAGCGTTCCCAAGATACTCAGACCGTTTCTGTAAGTGGGCGAACAGGGGGCCGAATGCAAAATCCCCTCGGCAGGCTCAACCTACCGAGGGGATGGAGGGGTAAGCGGCTCAAGCCACACTGTCTACCTTGCGAGTGGGGCGCTTGCGATCGCTCTTGCGCATGCCGCCAGCCATTTCATATTCGTAACTGTCTTTGCCATACTTGGCTGCCATCGCTATCAGCATTCGTTCTGAAAGCACTCTAATTTCTTTTTCGGGGTCGCGCACTACGCTTCATTCCAGAGCATCAATGGTGGCTTCAAGCTCGGGTCGCGTCGGTAGCGGGCTGCTAAACCCGTTAATCAGTGGGCTTTCCTCCAAGCGCTCCTGAGCTGCGGCCCGATCGAGGGGCTGCACCTGCTGACTCAGCGCTTCGATATCTCGCTCGCCTGGGTAGATAAACAACTGCTCGCCACTGCTTAAAACCACCTCGTTCTCGCTGTCAGCTAGCCGAAAGGCCACCTCTCCTTCCCACGAAAAAATCTCGACCGGGGCATTGGGATCGTCTTCGATGTTGACAAACACTGTGGTGCCCCGAATGCCGACAATACCTGCGGGGGTAACGATTTCTATGGGCTCCGCCAGTGCGCCTTCGACCCAGGTGATCATTTGTCCGGCGTCGAGCTGGAGCTGGTTGGGTTGCAGGGTGAGGGCCGCATTGCCGCCGATGCGAAACATGGCCCCAGTGACCAAGCCCACCTCGGCTAGGGCCTGATCAGCGGTGCGAATTTGGTCGCCGTAGGCCATGGCCTGATCAACTTGGGCTGGCTCAGGCTCGCCCTGGCCGAGGGTGACCGAGACGGGGTTAGCGACAATGGCTTGGATGGTTGCGATTCGCGAAGCGATCCTTGCAGGAATCGCTTCAGCCTGACCCTCCGAGTCGATTGCTGATTGTGATTCTTGAGTTGGCCCAACGGGTGTTTCGGGGGTAGAGGCCTGCTCACAGCCAGCGAGGGCCATGCTCCCTGCCATCAACAGGGCGATGGCTAAAGATTGGCCGTTGAGGGAGATGGTCTTTGACCGGCCCCTGAGGGCGATCGCGATTCCCCTTAAAACATGTTGCATAGTTAGGGTGGGGCTAAGGGTCAGATTGCTGTGCCATGTCTTTAGGTTATTCAATTTGAAACGCTGATTTTCCGGCAAGGTGAAGCAGCGAGTCGGTGATATGGTCGGTGTTGACCCCCGGCCTTTGGCAGAGGCGGCAAAACGGTTTTTGATTTAGGTATTGGAGATTGATCTCTGTGGAACTGGTGATTTGGCTATCGGTGGTGCTGGCTGTGCTGGGCTTTGGCATGGGGGTAATGGTGTGGGCCTATCGTCGCCCCCTGGGCAACAGCGCTCTGTTCCCGGCTCCGGTCGTGGAGCTTTCCACCCCCATCGGTGATGACGCTAGAACTCAGTTTGAGGCAGGCTGCGCGGCCTTCGCTAAGGGCCGCTATCCGGCTGCCATTGACCAGTTCACCGCTGTGATGGTGGCCGAGCCCAACTGTGCCGAAGCCTTCCACAACGGTGGCTTGGCCTACGCCAACATGGGCACCGATGGGCAGGCTGTGCAGGCGCTACTGAAAGCTAGCGAACTGTACGATCGCCAAAGCACCAAGCCCCGGCTCGATCTGGTCAAGCAGCAGCTTGAACAAATTGCCAGCCGCCGAGGCCTCAAACCCAGCACCGCTGCCTAGGGGATGCACCGATGGCTAAACAGCGTCTAGATGCCCTGCTGGTAGAACGCGGGATATGTGAGTCGAGGCAGCAGGCCCAGCGGCTGATTCGCGCTGGGGAGGTACAGGTGAACCATGCTGTGGTGGATAAACCGGGCACGGCCTTCGCCGAAGATGTGGAACTGCTGGTGAAGGCGCGATCGCCCTATGTCTCGCGCGGCGGCGAAAAGCTGGCCAAAGCCCTGAGTGAGTTCCCGATTGAGCCTAAAGGACGGATTGCGCTAGATGGGGGGATTTCGACCGGGGGCTTCACCGACTGCCTGCTGCAAGCCGGAGCCGAGCAAGTCTACGGCATTGATGTTGGCTACGGTCAGGTAGCTTGGGCGCTGCGTCAGGATCCCCGCGTGGTGCTGCGCGAGCGCACCAACCTGCGCCACCTCACCCCTGAGCAGCTCTATGGTGAGAATGATCCTCGCCCCGGCCTGGGGGTGATGGATGTGTCGTTTATTTCGTTGACCAAGGTGCTGCCTGCCTTTTGGGCGCTGCTAGTGCCGCCGCGAGAGGTGGTGTTGCTGGTGAAACCCCAGTTTGAGGTGGGGCGCGATCGCGTCGGCAAGAAGGGCGTGGTGCGCGACGCTGGGGATCAGGCTGATGCGATCGCCAGCGTGCTGGCCTCGGCTCAATCTCTAGGGTGGGTTTACCAGGGGCTCACCTGGTCGCCCCTGCTCGGCCCAGCGGGCAACATCGAATACCTGCTGTGGTTAACCCAGCTAGAAGCGGATGAGGCACGACCGGCAACACCCGACCTGGCTGCTTTGAAGGCTCTATCAACTAATGCTCGCCTGACGCTGGGTGACTAGCGGCCGCACCTAGGCCGCCATGCCTTGCAAAGGCGCGGCTTGTTGCTCTCGTCCGTGGGGTATGTCATAGGCGATCGCTGGCCCAACGGGCACAATGCCGCTGGGGTTGAGTTCGGGCAGGCCCCCGTAGTAGAGCTGCTTGACGTGCTCTGCGCTGCACCATTCGGCTACCCCCGGCTGCTGATACAGCTCGCGGCAGTAGCCCCACAGGTTGGGATAGTCCACCAGGCGCTTGAGGTTGGTTTTGAACAGCCCGTAGTAGGCCAAATCAAAGCGAAACAGGGTGGTGAACATGCACCAGTCGGCCAGGGTGATCTGGTCACCCACCAGGTAGCGCTGCTGACTGAGGACACCCTCCCAGTGATCCAGTGCCTCAAACAGCTCGGTCACTACGTCGTTGTAGGCCGCCTGGGAAGCCACAAAGCCGCTGCGGTAGACGCCATTGTTGATCGGCTGGTAGATAGCATCCATTGCCGCGTCAATTTGGGGACGCAGCGCTTCGGGGTAAAAGTCGCGTTGAGGGAACTTGGCAAACTCGTTGAACTCAGAGTTCAGCATTTGAATGATCTGGCGCGACTCGTTGTTGACGATGGTTTGGGTCTGCGTATCCCACAGCACGGGTACGGTGACGCGCCCGGTGTAGTCGGCCTTAGCGCGGGTGTAGAGCTGCCACAGATATTCGGCCCCGTAGAGGCTGTCGGGAATGCTGCCGAAGCGATCGGAAAACTTCCAGCCCTGGTCGCTGATTACCGGGTCAACAATGGAGAGCCCGATCGCATCTTGCAGCCCTTTGAGCGATCGCAGCAGCACGGTGCGGTGCGCCCAAGGGCAGCCCAGCGACACATACAGGTGGTAGCGCCCCGGCTCGGCCTTAAAGCCGCTGGAACCATCCGCCGTCACCCAGTCGTGAAACAGGGTCGGCATGCGCTGAAATTCACCAGATTCGCTGCGTTCAGTCCATTCTGTGGATCATTTGCCGTTGATTAGTCTGCCGAGTGCCATGGTGTGTCCTAAGGAAGGGGATGGGGAAGATAAGGGAGGTGGGGAGGATGAGGGGAATGGGGCAAGTTTTGAGTTGTGGATTGAATTCAAAACTCAAAACTCAAAACTAATTGAATTGGTAGGCGACCATGCTGAAGGCTCCGTAGGTGAAGCCGTGGTGGATTTGCTGGCCGGGGCCACCGGCACCGAGAGCGACGAATAGGGGCAGTAGGTGCTCTTCGCTGGGGTGGTTCTCGGCGGCGTGGGGGGCGTGCTGGCGATAGTCGAGCAGGGCTTGGATGTCATTGGCGGCGTTGGTTGAAGACCTACCCGCACGGGTAATCGCCTCGGCCAGCCAGTTGTCAAAGGCCACGGCCCAGGCAGGCGGTGGGGCATTGTAGCTGCCGTCGAAAGCCTCCAGGTTGTGGGTGGCGGCACCGCTGGCAAAAATCAGCACGCCTTCATCCCGCAGGGGGGCGAGGGCTTTGCCGAGTTGGTAATGGTGCAGCGGCGTTTCGTGGGGCTGAAGCGAAAGCTGCACGACGGGGATGGTGGCCTCTGGGGCTGCCAGAATCAGCGGCGTCCAAACGCCGTGGTCAAAGCCGCGATTACTATTTTTCTGGGCAGAGAACCCGGCCTCGGTGAGCCTGGATATCACCTGCTCTGCCAGCTTTGGATCCCCTGGAGCGGGGTAGTTCAGCTTATAGAGTGCTTGGGGAAAACCTCCAAAATCGTAGATCATCTTGGGCTGCTCGGCGGCACCAACGGTGGGTTGGGCCGTCAACCAATGGGCCGAAATGGCGAGAATTGCCTTTGGCTTTGGCAGAGTCTGCAAGAGCGATCGCAGAAAGTCTTGGGTCGGGCCAGCGCGCAGGGGCAGGTCGGGTGCCCCATGGGAGACAAACAAACTGGGTAGGGAAGCCATAGTTTTAGTCTAGATAGTTTTAACTAGAACTATCTAATGCAAGACTAGCACTTTCGTCCTGAAACCGGCAATCCGACGCTCAAGGACTGCTGGTGCCGCTTTCCGCTGCAAGCTCGTGGAGTAGGGCGATCGCAGCTTCAGCCTGGGCAACGGGCACAAACAGATGATCGTGGTAAAAGGCGGAAACAGGGTTGACGCTAATACCGTGACTGGCGAGTCGGGTGGCGATCGCCGCCAAGAGCCCTACCGCCTCTAGGCTGGAATGCACTGACAGCGTGATCATGGCAAAGATGGCTGAGTAGGGCAGACTTGCCGCCTCGGCCTGGGGCCGCGCCAAGATCAGCGTCAGCCCTTCCTCTTCTTTGAAAAATCCAACCGGGTCCAGGTCGAGACTGCCCAGGGCTGGAAGGGTGCAAAAGACATACTCCCCCTCACGGAGAATGGGTCGCATAGACGATAGCAGCTTGGTGAGGTTGGTTTCTCCGTCCATCTGTTTCTACCTGCTGTGTGGAGGGCGCTTGAGAAGCTTAGACCAGGGTCTAAAAGCTGCAATATTTTAGACTTGAGCACCTTAAAACAACGTACCGGTGGAATATTTGCTGTGCTGTCTGGAGCTTTCTGCCCCAATGGGGAAGACGAAAGCAGCGAAACGCTGCTGAATAAATTGTGTAGAGATGCCATGAATGAATGATCAATGCAGACGCGCCTTCGTCAAGCCGTGATTCTCAACCTGCTCCGCGCGTTGTGGTCTACACAGATTCTTTGGGGCTAGGGGGTGCAGAGTTTAGCCTGGGCCATTTAGTGGCAGCGGTGTCGCGGGATATGGCCATCACGGTGCTGGGGCTTTCGACTGCTGTGGTCGATGCGATCGCCAGTCAGCGTCCCAGTGCTGAGAAAATTGTCTTACCGCCGGTGGGGTTGCCCTCGATCGCTGCCCACATTGCTATCCTGCATCGGCTGCGCCCCGACATTGTGCATCTCAATCTATGTACGCCCTGGGCTGGGGCGACGGGACTGACGGCAGCCCTAACCCTGCCCCAGGCACGGGTTGTGCGGGTCGATCAGCTGCCGCTGCGGACCACGGATGCGATCGCGCTGTGGCGGACGCGATCGCTGTCGCTGCGGGTCGATGCCCATGTCGCGGTGGGCGAGGCCTCGGCCAGACGCATGGAGGATTTTTATGCCCTGGGTCGCAACACGGTTCTTTCTGTGCCCAACGGCGTGCCTGACATCGAGATTGAGCGCGCCCCCGGCCCCGCTCTAAAAGAGCCTAGGCTGGTGGTGGGCAGTGTGGGCCGCCTAGACGCGATGAAGGCCCACGATATTTTGCTGCGCGCGATCGCTCAGGTTGAGGACACCCACGTGGTGGTGTGGGGCGATGGGGAAGAACGCCCAGCCCTGGAACAGCTGGCTCAGGATTTGGGCATTGGCGATCGCGTTTCCCTGCCGGGGTGGGTCGACAACCCCCGCGCCTACTTGCCCAATGTCGATATTTTTGTCCTGCCATCGCGCTCTGAGGGCTTTCCCTTGGCGATTGTGGAAGCTATGCTGGCGGCCCGACCCGTGATTGCCACGTGCGTAGGCAGTGTGGCAGAAGCCGTAATTGAGCAGGAAACGGGGCTGCTGATTGAGAAAAACGATGTCATGGGTCTAGTCAGCGCCCTCCGCCGCCTCAAAGCCGATGCCACCCTGCGCGAGTGGATGGGGCAGCGGGGTCGAGCGGTGGCGGTGGCTCAGTTTACGGCTCAAGCTATGGCCCAGCGCTACGAACAGATCTGGCGGCAATTGATGATCGCGCCGCGATCGCCCCGGCTGTTAGTCCCCCGGCCCCGCGACTGAAGGGGTGACTAGACCGGCTTAAGCTCATGCTGTTCGATTGGTAAGACCACCGTAAAGGTGGAACCTTGACCCGCTTGCGATGACACTAAAATTTCGCCCTGCATCAAATTGACCAGCTGGGCAACAATCGCTAGGCCTAAGCCTGTACCCTGGTCACCATTAGGGGTGAGGCCGTGGCTAACCCGGTAGTAGGGCTCGAAAATATATTTTTGCTCAGCCTGAGGGATGCCGACGCCGCTGTCGGTGACGGTAATTGACCAGCGGCGATTCCCCTCTGGGGAGGCTGCGCTATCGCCCAAGATTTCGGCTGCAATGGAAACATACCCAGTCTCGGTATAGCGAATTGCGTTGCTCAGCAGGTTGGTAATAATCTGCTGGAGGCGCAGGGGGTCGGTTTGCACCGCCGGGGGCAGGCGATCGCAGGCTACCCTCAGCTCCAATCCCTTGTTGCGCACTAGCGGTTCAATAATTTCGATCACCGATTGAATCAGCTCGTGGGGATCGATCGTCACTAGCTTGAGCTTAATTTGTCCATCACCTTTTTGAAGCTGTAGGGTGTCGTTGATCAACCGCAGTAAAAGCCGTCCGCTGCGCAATACGCGCTCAATACTTTCTAGGTGGGCGTAGGAATCTTTGATTTCTGCCTGCTGCTGCTGGCGCAGAAATAAGTCGGCATAGCCAATAATCGAGGTCAGCGGAGTTTTAAGCTCATGAGTCAGCTTTGACATATTGTCGTGGCTGGCCCGCACCAAACGCGTCAGCTCTTGATTGGTCAACTGCATTTGGGCTCTGAGTTTGTCTAACTTCTCCATGCGGGTTTGGGTATAGCTGTCAAAACAGCGGGCGATCGCCTCGTCAATGACTGCATCAATTAGTCGAATGGCCCACAGCACATCCTTGGGTTCAGCCTGCACCAGATCGGCTTCTAGCTCCGAGAAAATCACCGATCGCAGCAGGCGATATTCCCGCGCAATTTCTGCCGGTTCAAACCCCTGCTCAGCGCGAATTAAACCATGTTCTAGACTGGCCTCATCAACAATTTCAAAGTTTTCTGGCTCGCCGTCAGCCATCATGGCGGCGAGAGATTCGAGCACCCTAGGCAAACTGTTGCGCACTGCGTTGAAGGTTAATTCGTTGGTGGCTTCAATTTGCTGATCTTCAAAAACCGCGTTAATCCACAACTCGATAATCGTGTCGCGTTTTTGATCCAAAATGGTGCTGAAATCTATTTTCACAGCATTCTTCGCAACACTAGCGGCTGTAGAGCTGAGTCAGGCTACGTAAGCGATCGCTCAGGGCATTGGTTAGCAACGCCGAACTGCGGTAGCGCCAGCGCCAGTTGCCGTCGTTGTGGCTGGGGTCATTCATGCGCGATCGCCCGTCCAAATCCAGCAGGTCTTGCAGCGGAATAATCGCCAGATCGGCTACCGAGGCCAGCGCTGTTCGAATCAGCAGCCAGTTGATGTCTTCAATCGCGTCGGGCGAGCTGTAGCCCGAGTAGCGGGCCACAAACTGTTTCTCGGTGTCGCTGGCCTGCTGCCACCAGCCGATCGCCGTGTCGTTGTCGTGGGTGCCGGGGTAAACCACCGTGTTGCGGGTGTAGTTGTGGGGCAGGTAGGCGTTGTCGGGGTCGTCGCCAAAGGCAAACATCAAAATTCGCATGCCGGGGAAGTCGAAGCGATCGCGCAGCGCCTCAACTTCGGGCGTAATAATGCCTAAATCTTCCGCCATGATCGGCAGCGTTCCTAGAGCTTCGCCGAGAGCTGTGAAAAACTTTTCGCCGGGGGCTTCAACCCACTCGCCGTTAATCGCAGTTTCTTCGCCCGCAGGCACCTGCCAGTAGGCTTCAAAGCCGCGAAAGTGGTCGACCCGCACAATGTCGACGTACTGCAACGTCACCTGAAAGCGCTTAATCCACCAGGCAAAATTGGTTTTTTCGGCTTTTTCCCAGTTGTAAACCGGGTTGCCCCAGAGCTGGCCCGTCTCGCTGAAATAGTCGGGCGGTACACCCGCGATAAAGGCGGGTTCAAAAGTGTTGGGGTCGAGCTTAAACAGCTCGGGGTCGGCCCAAACGTCGGAGCTGTTGTGGCATACATAAATCGAAATGTCGCCCACGATCTGGATGTTTTTGTCGTTGGCGTAGCGGCGCAAATTTTGCCACTGCTCAAAGAATTTGAACTGCACAAACTGATGGTATTCAATCTGGGCTTTCAACGCCTCTCGCTGGGCTTGCAGTGCCTCCGGCTCGCGGCGGGCGATCGCAGAATCCCAAAAATTCCAGCTTTTGCCGTCGTGGGCCTCTAGCAGAGCCATAAATAGCACAAAGTCATCGAGCCAAGACGCTTGCTCCTGGCAGAACTGGTCAAACTTGGCCTGCTGCTCGGGCGATCGCGTCGTCAAAAAGCGCTCGTGGGCCAGCTTGAGAAACTGCGTTTTGTGAGCAATCACCTTGTCAAAATCGACCTTCTCCGGATCGACATCGGTCAGGGGCTCCAGTTCGTCCTCTTTCAGCAGACCTTCATCGGCTAGCTGGTCTAAGTTGATCAGCAGCGGGTTGCCGGCAAAGGTGCTGAAGTTCATAATGTAGGGCGAATGCTCGTAGCCAGTGGGCCCCAGCGGCAAAATTTGCCACAGCTTTTGGCCACTCTTCGCCAAAAAATCGACAAAGGTATAGGCGGCTTGACCCAGATCCCCAATGCCGTAGCGGCTGGGGAACGAGGTGGGATGCAGTAAAACGCCACTGGCACGTTGAAAACTCATAGGGGTTCGGCGATGCTTTAGAAATTTAAATGGTCTTAGAATGCAGAAAAGTGACGCCCGAGGGCGAGTTCTCACCCTACTGGCACTGTCATTGGTAGGAGAAAATGGTTGCTCAACGCATCCTCCTAAGGGTTGGGGGTTGTTAGCTCCCAAGTGCTGCATAGACTTTGCATTCTGTTTGCGCTCTTGTGAGTTTCATGAATTCTGTGGAGCGTGTTGTGGCTCAGCGTGATGGGCCGCAGTGGGAACGGTGAGCACCGCCCATTCTACTGGGGTCAAGGCTTTCAGCGATCGGTAATAGGTTGATTCAACGCTGTTGTATTGGGTAATGATGGCGCGATCGCTCTTACCTGGGGCCGATGTCGCTTGGCGCGAATTCCGCTAACGTGATGGGCGGACATTGCGTGCTGGTGGGTAGGTTGACCTTGAAGAATGAGCCTCTGTGGTTTAAGAATGCCATCATCTACGAAGTGCCTGTGCGGGCCTTCGCCGACAGCAATGGCGATGGCATCGGCGACTTTCGCGGCCTGACTGGCAAGCTGGACTACCTTCAAGATTTGGGTGTCACCGCTATTTGGCTGCTGCCCTTCTTCCCGTCGCCGCTGCGTGATGACGGCTACGACATTGCCGACTACGTGAATGTCAACCCGATCTACGGCACCCTGGACGACTTCAAGGATCTCTTGCAGGCGGCGCACCAGCGGGGCATTCGAGTCATTATCGAGCTGATTGTCAACCACACCTCCGATCAGCACCCGTGGTTTCAGCGGGCACGGCGCGCTCCCAAGGGCAGCCCCGAGCGCGATTTCTACGTCTGGAGCGATACCTACGAAAAATACCAGGAAGCGCGGATTATCTTCCAGGATTTTGAAACCTCCAACTGGACCTGGGACTCGGTGGCCAACGCCTACTTCTGGCACCGCTTTTATTCCCACCAGCCCGACTTGAACTATGACAACCTAGCGGTGCAGCAGGCCGTCTTTGACGTCATGGATTTTTGGCTAGAAATGGGCGTTGACGGGCTGCGCATGGATGCCGTGCCCTACCTCTACGAGCGCGAAGGCACCAACTGCGAGAACTTGCCCGAAACCCACGCCTTCTTGAAAAAGCTGCGGAAGCACGTCGACGAGAAGTTTCCCCACCGCATGCTGCTGGCTGAGGCCAACCAGTGGCCCGAAGACGCCGCCGCCTACTTTGGCGACGGCGACGAGTGCCACATGAACTTTCACTTTCCCCTGATGCCGCGCCTGTTCATGGCCCTGCGCATGGAGGACAGCTTTCCGATCGCTGATATTTTGCAGCAGACGCCCGCTATTCCCGACAATTGCCAGTGGGGCCTGTTTCTGCGCAACCACGACGAGCTGACTCTGGAAATGGTCACCGATGAAGACCGCGATTTTATGTATCGCGTCTATGCCCAAGACCCCGAAATGCGGGTGAACTTGGGTATTCGGCGGCGGCTGGCACCGCTGCTGGGCAACGATCGCCGCCAGATCGAGCTGCTCAACAGTCTGCTGCTATCGCTGCCGGGCACACCTGTGCTCTACTACGGCGACGAAATTGGCATGGGCGACAACGTCTATGTGGGCGATCGCAACGGCGTGCGCACCCCCATGCAGTGGAACTTTGACCGCAACGCCGGCTTCAGCAACGCCAGCCCCCAGCGGCTGTTTTTGCCCCTGATTGTCGAGGCCGAGTACCACTACGCCACGGTCAACGTGGAGGCTCAGCGGGCCAACCCCAGCTCGCTGCTCAACGCGACCAAGCGGCTGATCGCCCTGCGCAATAACTTTCGCGCCCTAGGCAGCGGCGACTTTCAAATTCTGCATCCCGACAACCGCAAGGTGCTGGCCTTTACCCGCACCTACGAAGACGAGCGGATTTTGGTGGTGGCAAACCTGTCTCGCTTTGTGCAGACCGTTGAGCTAGAGCTACCGGCGTTGAAGGGGTGGGTGCCGGTCGAAATCAATGGCCGCACCGAGTTTCCGCCCATTGATGAGTCGCCCTATTTCTTGAGCATTGGAGCCTACGCGGTCTACTGGTTTATGCTCAAGCCCCAGGTCGTGCCCCTGCCCGAGGTCAAACCCAAGGTAGAGCTGCCGATGCTGCAACTAGCGGGGGCCTGGCCGATGGCGTTTTCTCAGCTGCAATCGGCCCAGACGCGCGGGTTTACGGCGAGCTTAGAAACGCTGCTGCCCCAGTATTTGTCTAGCCACCCCTGGTTTGGCGGCAGAACCCGCACGGTACAGACGGCTCGCATTACCGAAGTCATCACCATCCCCTATCGGGGTAACCATGCCCAGATGCTGGAGCTGCAAGTTGACTACATTCAGGGCAGCCCGCAGACCTACGTGCTGTTTTTGTCGATGGCCGAAGGGGAGAAGGCGCTCCGTCTGCTAAATGAGACGCCGCAGTCGGTGGCGGCACGGCTCAAGCTAGCTAGCAGCGATGAGGTGGCGGTGCTGTTTGATGCGATCGCCGACAAGTCGTTTTTAACCGCCCTGCTCGAAGGCATTGCCCAGCACCGAGTTTATGAAAATGCCGCAGGCAAGCTGGTGGCTGACACCACGGCCTTATTTGCTGAGCTGAGCAAGGGTGATCCCAACCCATCCCTGGGTGAGGAGCCAACGGGAGACGGCCTGCCCTTTGAAGCTTCGCTGATGAAAGGCTTCCACAACAACACGTCGATTGCCTACGCCAAAACCGGCAGCGTTGCCACTCAAAATCGCCTGATTCTCAAGCTCTTTCAAAAGGTCGAAGAGGGTCAGCACCCCGACCTGGAAGTGCGCCGCTTCTTGGACGAACACCAGCACTTTACCCACATTCCTTCGATCGCAGGCACGCTAACCTACCATCGCCCGGCGGCGGAGCCCATCACCATCGGTCTGCTGCAAGAGTTTATCCCCGACACCCGCAGCGGTTGGGACTACACCCTCGACCATTTGCGCGACTATTTCGACCTCGTCGTGATGGATCAGTCGGATATTGCCGAAGCGCCCATGCCAGTTGGGTCGCCCCTGGAGCTTGAGCCGGTGGCCGTGGATGCCTCTCCAACTGAGGTCTTTTTCCCGCTGCCCTACTGCCCGCTGCCCTCCGTCGAGTCTCAAATTCCGGCCTGTAAGGCGATCAATAGCTATCTGGCCAACATGCAGCTGCTGGGGCAGCGTACTGCCGAACTCCACATCGCCCTGTCAGTGGATGCCGACCAGCCCGCCTTTACGCCGGAACCGTTTACCTCGCTCTACCAGCGATCGGTCTACCAATACAGCCGCAACCTGACCGGCCAGGTCTTTTTGCTGTTAAAGAATCGCCTGAGTACGCTGCCGCCGGAGACGCGAGCGCTCGCCACCCTGGTCTTAGAGCAGCACGATGCCTGTTTGCAGCAGTTTCAGTCGGTGTTGAACCTCAAAATTACTGCCCTGCGGACCCGCTATCACGGCGACTATCACCTAGAGCAGGTGCTATACACCGGCAAAGACTTCTACATCATTGACTTTGAGGGTGACCCAGCCCGCAGTCTCAACGAGCGCCGCATGAAGCGATCGCCCCTGCGCGATGTCGCCTGCATGCTGCAATCGTTTTACTATGCTGTCAACGTTGCCCTCGACAAGGAAGTCGAGAGCGGCATGGGGCAACCTGACCATCACCATCAAATGCAGCAGTGGGCCGAATTTTGGTATCGCTGGGTCAGCACCACCTTCGTCAAGGCCTACTTGGGTACTGCTGCCCGCGATAGCTTTTTGCCCAAAACCCAGCAAGAGCTAGAGGTAATGCTCAACAACTACCTGGTCGAGCAGGCGATCTACAACCTGGGCCGTGAGCTAACCAACCGAACCAACCGCATCAACATTCCCCTGCGCCGCATTCTTCATCTTTTGAAGGTTGCCCCCGATGGCGCTCTCGCTGAGCCTAAAGTCCTAAAGAAGGCGTAACCCAAACCTCAAACAGCATCAGAGGTCAGCAAGTTGTCCCTGCGGTGGCCATCGTCCCGCAGGAAATTTTCGGCCAGCTGTTTTTTAGCCAACAGGCCCAGGATTTCTATCGCCTGCTCAACCTGCTCTGACCAAGAGACCGCCGTATTTAGCCGCAAGCAGTTGCCGTAGCACTGCCCCGAGGCTGAGAACATGACCCCCGGGGCGATCGCAATCCCCTGGACTAGCGCCTCTTGATACAGCCGCAGGGAGTCAAATCCTGCTGGCATTTCGAGCCACAGCACGTGGCCACCGGTGGGGCGCGTCACGCAGGTTTCGGCAGGGAAGTAGTCGCGAACCGCCTGCTGGATGTGCACCATTTGGTCTTGGTAGACGCGGCGCAGGTGGCGCAGGTGGCGATCGTAGCCGCCGTTGGCCAAAAAAGCCGCCACTGTCAGCTGGGGTGCGATCGCCGTATTTTGGTTGAGAATCGACTTCATGTGGGCGATCTTGCCGTGGTAGCGGCCCCCGGTGCACCAGCCCACCCGCAGCCCTGGCGACAGGGTTTTGCTCACCGAAGCGCAGTAGAGCACCCGATTTTCCGTATCAAAGGCTTTAATTGCCTTAGGGCGAGTTCCCTCAAAGCAGAGATCGCCGTAGACATCGTCCTCGATCAGCGGCGTATCGTACTGGTTGAGCAGCTCCACCAGGTGCTTTTTCTTGCGGTCATCCATGCAACTGCCCAGGGGGTTGCTGAAATTCGACACCAGCAGCACCACCTTGACATCGCCGGTTTGCAGCGCTTCTTCGAGGTGGGGCAGGCTAATGCTGTCGCGGGGATGGGTGGGCAAGGTCAGCGCCTTCAGCCCCAGGCATTTCAGTGCTTCTAGCACGGCGAAGTAGGTGGGCGACTCGATCGCCACGGTGTCGCCGGGCTGCGTCAGCGCTTGCAGGCAAAAATAGATCGCCTCATTGGCCCCGTTGGTAATCACCATTTGGTCGGGGTGGACTGAGCAGCCCGCGTCGAGCATGCGCTTGGCAAACTCAGCCCGCAGCTCGGGGCAGCCTAGGGGTGTGCCGTAGGAGTGGGCCGCATTGGTGTTGTCTCGCAGCACCTTGCCCATCAGCCGATTGAGCTGGGCCAGCGGCAAGTGTTCTAGGGCGGGTAGCGCCGCCCCCAGCTGAATCAACCCGGGATCGCGCATCAGGCTAATCACCTCAAAGGCCAGGGAGATGTCGATGTCGGTGGCCTGCCGGGGGGGTGCGGTGGGGGCAGGCTCCTGGGGCAGTTGCAGGGTGGTCTGTTTGACGTAGTAGCCCGACTGAGGCCGCACCACCACCATGCCCCGGTCTTCCAGCAGGCGGTAGGCTTCCATCACCGTGGAAGTGCTGACCGATAGCTGAGCCCGCAGCTTGCGCACCGAGGGCAGGCGATCGCCCGGTTTGAGGGTGCCTTCGGTAATGAGCTGCTGAAGGCGATCGGCCACCTGTTCGTAAAGGATTTGGTGCGGGGCGAGGGTGATGGGGGAGAGGGGCATGGGGGTGGGGAGTAAGGGGTGGGAGGGTAGGGGGTGCAGGGGTAGGGGAGGTGAGGAAGGTGGGGAGATGGCGAAGGGGGAGGGTCTTGTAGCGGGTTTGATTTTTTTGGGGTGGGTGGGAACAGTTTTGGGGTGAAGTGACCAGAACAGTTGTGAAAATTCAAACTGTTACCAAGACAATTTACGGCAACTGCCTCTGTTTCGATAGGGGGCGATCGAGGAAACTTTACCTATGCCGAATCGATTCGTGCTGTTCCCGTTGGCCAATCGCCTTTCTTAGAGGACAGCTCCATGAAACCCAATAGTTTGTACGCTCAGCTTGAGCAAATTCAAGAGCCGCTCGATAGCCCCATTCAGTCCGATTACTCTATTGCTCGGGTTTGGGCTGGGGCCAAGCGGCGCCTCAGTCTAGTAGGCGGTGCCCTGCTGACCTACCTCTGCGGTTCCGCAGACCTAAGTGTGACTGTGAAGCGCGATCGCCGGGGCAATACGCTATTTGTTGCCTACGACCCAGTCAGCCAGCAGCGCCGTACCTTTAGCTCTGAGCAAGAGCTGCGGGTGTGGGTTGACCAGCGCTATTACCAGTAGTGGGTGACACCTTCAATCCTGCGGAGCGGGCCAGCCGACTGTCCTTCCCGCCGGATTGGGGCCTGGGCAAGCCGAAGGCTTCGGCCGCAAGGTTTGCGGTGACTACATAGATCCATAAACTTTGCTCGACGGCGCGGGGTATGTGCTGAAGTGAGCGCTCAGATGAGTAGGCTGGACTTGAGAATTTTCTCGAGAACCCGCTTTTCTCACGGCTTAGGAAACTGCCATGCTAGAGCTACTTCGGACCGATTTTGCTCGACGTTGGCCAAAATTGACCTGGAAGCTGGGTTACTGGTTTTTTAGCCCCAAAAAAGTCACCCCGGTTCTACTGGTAGTTGTCACAGTAGTCCTAGTCATCAGTGGACTTGAGTCCAGTTGGCGTATAGCTATGGCGGGTTTGGCGCTACTGGTCGCTTATGGGGTTGTAATGTCGCCGCTGTTTTCGACTCCAGCAACGGCACTGCTGTCAAGTTTTGTGCCCCCAGACACTGGGGAGTCGGCCGATGCCATTGTGGTGCTGGCCCGGAGCGGCCGCATTCAAGGCGATCGCTACAATACAGCGGTCGATATGTTGGCCGAGGGGCGATCGCCCAATCTTTTGATTATGGGCCTCTCCCAAGGAGTCAGTGTGCTTAAAGCCCTTGATCAGCGCGACCTGTCGCCCAACCTCATGCTCAGCGCCGTCGGCGTAAAAACCACCAAGCAAGAGGCGGAGTCAGCCGCCGTCGCCCTTGGCGCTAGGGGGTTGAAGCGGGTTATTTTAATCACCGATACTCCCCACATGCTGCGGGCCTGGCTAACCTTTAAGGGGCTGGGGTTTGCCGTCGTCCCTCACATTGAGCCGCTGCCCACTGGGGTGGCCAGTCGTGAGCGATCGCTGCTGGCCATTCGTGAATATCTGGGCCTGGTTAGCTATGCTGGCCTGGGGCGTTTTCAAAGGAAGTTGGCCAGTACCCTGCCTCAAGTGGCTGGGGCAATGGCCGACTTGCCTACCGATCGCCGCTTTATGACCGCTGAGCAAATTCGGCAGACGTTTAGGCTCAGTTGAAATTCTAAAGATAAGGGTGGAGCCCAATGACCATTTCGTTAACTCAGGTTGATGCCTTTACTGACGTCGCCTTTGGCGGCAACCCAGCGGCGGTGTGTGCCCTGCCCGAGGCCCGCCCTGATCGCTGGATGCAGCAGGTGGCCCAGGAGATGAACCTCTCGGAAACCGCCTTTTTCTACCCCGAGGGCGATGGCTACCGGCTGCGCTGGTTTACCCCCACCGTAGAGATCGACCTGTGCGGCCATGCCACCCTGGCCACCTGCCACGTGCTGTGGAGCGAGGGTCACCTGAGCAACGAACAGCCCGCTACGTTCCATACTCGCAGCGGGGTGCTCACGGCCCGCCGCCTCGACGATTGGATTGAGCTCAATTTTCCAGCCAACCCGTCCCACCCCATCGCTGAACCTGACGGTTTGGCAGAGGCTCTAAGCGCAGCCCCCCAAGCCGTGGTTGAGAATTCCCTGGGCTATCTGGTCGAGCTAGAGTCGGCGGCGGTGGTGCGCGATCTGCGGCCTGACTTTGTCGCCCTCGGGCAATTTCCCGTCCACAGCGTGATTGTCACCAGCCGGGGCGAAGCGCCCTACGACTTTGTCTCTCGGTTTTTTGCCCCCGCTCTCGGCATCAATGAAGACCCAGTCACCGGAGCGGCCCACTGCTGCCTCGGTCCCTACTGGCGTGAAAAGCTCGGCAAAACCACCTTTCTCGCCCACCAGTCATCAGCCCGGGGTGGCGTAGTCAAAGTGCAGGATGAGGGCGATTCCGGGACGGATCGCTTCGCGAATCGCATTCGCCTCAGCGGCCAGGCCGTCACCGTCTTTAAGGGAGATTTGCTGCACTGATGCAGATCGATGTCACCACCTGGTATTTGGAAATGCTCGACTCGGCCCAGCTGCGGCCCAAGCTCAGCGGGCATCCCAATCTGGAGATTCGTCAGGCCGAGGTGCCCTGCCCAGAGTTGAGCCGGTTTCTCTATGCCAGTGTGGGCGGGCAGTGGTACTGGTGCGATCGCCTCCCCTGGAGCCGCGATCGCTGGCTCGCCTACCTTGACCGCCCCCAGGTCGAAACTTGGGTAGCTTATATTTCGGGAACCCCAGCGGGCTATATCGAGCTAGAAGAACATTCCCAAGCCGATGTCGAAATCACCTGTTTTGGTCTGCTGCCCCAGTTTATTGGACAGGGCATTGGCGGCCATCTGCTGACAGTAGGTGTGCAGCGCGCTTGGAGCCGGGGAACCAGCCGCGTATGGGTACACACCTGTAGCCTCGATGGCCCCTTTGCCTACAAAAACTACGAGTCGCGTGGGTTCACCCGCTACGACACCAAAGTTGCTCGCGAAGATCTGCCCGATCGCCCCCCTGGCCCTTGGCCTGATAGTGACTCCTAGCGCTTCCCGTTTACCCGGCTTTAGCTAAAATTGTGGCTTGCGTTTAGCCTCAAATTGACTTTGCTTAAGCTCAGTTACACTGGCTGCAACATTAATACGGTGGCGAGGTGTCTTTCGCGTGGGGGATCAGAAAGCCCCTTACTAAAGCAAAGTTCAGTCAATGGCGTAGTTTTGGCGCGGGGCGATCGCTGTTTAGAACACTTGGCACAACTAGCTTCAGCGGAGCGAGATAATATTTTTGGGGCTGCTGATAGTTATAAATTGAGAATCTTCTACTACTGGTCAAAAAGTACCTTAGATCTTTGCCATAGCCTCGCTGCTCAATTAGCCTCTCCAGGTCTAATCCATAGGTAGCCAAAAATAATTCCCTTAGCTGGTGGCTACTTACCCAAGGTGAACCCGTGCGCTCTAACTCAGCCGCAAAAAGATCTTCAATGGCCTCCAACACCTGATTCATTGAAGAAAACGCTGACAAACTTTGCGGAAATGCCATGGTTGCTCGACTGCCTGTAGCGACAAATAATCATCTCCGTAACTACAGGTTTACTCCGTGCCATTTCATACCTGGTACCATGCGGGTTTCCCTACAGCGGGGGCAGAATTACGGCGGCAATCTCTACTACTCTGCGTTCTCTACAGCTTCGTTTGGTAACGCTTGGCGTTGTTTGGATCACACAGCGTCAGAAGGTTCTCGGCTCACACAGCAGGTGAAGCCCTGGGTTTGGGACAGCCCCAAATGCCAGGATTCAAGTCTCTTGGGCATTTTTCGCTTTTCTATTTTTCGTTCTTTTGCTTAGCGCTAGTCTTTCGCCCCAGCGCTAGTCTCATCAGGCTTGTCGAGGTTGGCTGGGGCTGAACCAGGTTGTTGATCGAGGCGTAGGGCCTGGGCTAGGGCCGATCGCGCTTGGGCTTTTTGCACCAGTGGGTCGAGCTGCTCTACCGATAGCCCACTCAAAAGGCTCAGTTCTTGGCGGTTCAATCCCCTCAGCAGCATCTCAACACACCAGGTGGCACGGGCTTGCTCAACGCCAAGCGGTTCGCCAGTGGGCGACATGATGCCAGTTGTTACCTCGGCCCACAGCTGCCGCACCCTCAAAGGCGTAATCGGCTGATCATCCGGCCCCAAAAACATGGCCGATGAAGCATCGCTGTGGCTTTTGAGCCAGCGGGTAAGCGGGTTTTTGGTATAGGTGCCGTAGCGCCGACCCATAATCCACTGGTTGAGGGGCACCTGACGATGCTGAGGGCCAATCAACAAAATGTGCTGGCTGCTGTCGTAGAGGGCGCTAGCGCGGCTTAGCAGCGGCACCTCTGCTGCCGCCACCCCAGCCCCCAGCAGCACGTAAATCAGGGCATGGGTCTGGTTGCCAGCCTTGCGAGCCGCCTGCATAATCTCATGGACCACCGGGGCGGGTAGGTCGATCCAGCTCTCTGTGTTGGGTGGGGTCAGGCTGGGTTGGGCAGGGCCAATATCGGCTCCATCGCTCTGGGGTCGCAGGCTGAGCAGCCAGCTGACGACACTCTCAATAAAAGCGCTCCGGCTGGGCCACAGACCGTGAAATTCTGCGCTGCCCTCACCAACTCCATCGGTGGTGCCGTCGATCGCGGCATAGCCCAGCAGCAGCGCCATCACTAACCCTGCCACTTTCTCAGGGGGTAGGCCAGCGGTTTCTCCTGAGGCCAGATGCGCCTCTAGGTACTCAGCGATGAAGTCACGGATGGTTTGCAGGCCGCGCCCCATAGCTTGGCTATTGTCTGCGGAAAACTGCCCAGCCTCACCAATCACCGATCGCACCAGCTCGGAGAGTTGATCGAGGGTAGCCAAACACTGACTCACAAACTCCCTCAAAGCCTGGTCGGTGGGGGCTTGGGCTAGAGCCGCCAGAGCAAAACCGTGGTCTGGGCCAGACAACACCTCAGCCTCAGTCATGACTGCTGCAAGCAAGCCATGCTTGCTACCGAACTGGCGAAACAGCGTAACCTCGTTAACCCCCGCTAGATCAGCTACCTGCCGGGTAGTAGTAGTACCTACTCCCTGGCTAGAAAATAGCTGGAATGCCGCATCTACTAGACGCTGTCGAGCTGATTTGCGCTGATCTGCCATGGCACAAAGAAAGCAACACTTGCATTTTACCAGAGAAGTTTGCTAGGATTAATTTGCAAGCGACACTTGCAAAAGACTCCAGCCGGTCCCTTAGGGGTGCAAAGGAGTCGGGCAAGGACTTCCCCTCGGTCGGATTAACAGACTGGTCGAGGGTTTAACCCTAAAAGAAGAAAAGGACGTGCTATGGCAACATTACTGAAGCAAGCCCCAGAAAAACCGGGACTCAAAAACCTAGATTGGACATTAGTCGGCTTTTTGACCGCTATTCACGGCATGGCCCTGCTGGCGCCGTGGTTCTTTTCGTGGTCGGCCCTAGGGGTGATGGTGGCACTGCACTGGTTGTTTGGCAGCATTGGCATTTGTTTGGGCTATCACCGACTGCTCACCCACCGCAGTTTACAGGTGCCCCAGTGGTTAGAGTATGCGATCGCCACCATTGGCGCGATGGCGCTCCAGGGTGGCCCGATCTTTTGGGTGGCGGGGCATCGCCAGCACCACCTCTACACCGAGGATGCTGAAAAGGATCCCTACGCCGCCAGCCGCGGGTTTTGGTGGAGCCACATGCTGTGGATGGTGTACCGCAACCCGGCAGTCTTTAACGGCCAGATCTACCGTCGCTATGCTCCAGATATTGCCCGTGATCCCTACTACCGTTGGCTCGATCGCAACTTTCTACTGCTGCAAGTGCCGGTTGCGATCGCTCTCTTTGCCCTCGGCGGCTGGTCTTTCGTAATCTACGGTGGTTTTCTCAGAATTGCACTTCTATGGCACTCCACCTGGCTGATCAACTCAGCAACTCACATGTGGGGCAAGCATCGCTTTCATCTTGAAGACAACTCGGGCAACCTGTGGTGGACGGCGCTGCTCACCTACGGCGAAGGCTGGCACAATAACCACCACGCGTTTCCCAACGTGGCCCCGGCTGGCTGGCGCTGGTGGGAAGTCGATGTCACCTGGTACGCCATTCTGTTGTTAGAAAAACTGGGTTTGGCTCGCCGCGTGGTGCGGCCCCCTGCAGAGGCAATGGCTCAGGGGCGGTAAGTCGGCGGTTTACAAGTAACACGAATGAAATGTCAGCGTCTGGGGTTTACTTAAGCCCTAGGCGCTGAAAAATAGTTGCACTCGGATGATTGTTTTTGTTGGTTTTTGTGCAAGCTAATTTTTGTACAAGTTTATATCCATCAAGAATGATGTCTGAAGACAATCAAGGCGTTGGTTTAAGTGTCAATGAAGTAAACAGAGTTTTGCTTATTGACTTGGAAAATTGCCCCGATCAGATTCATCAGCTAAAAGAAAACCTAGAGAAATTTTCAAAAGTTATAATTTGCTATGCTAAGACTGGAGCGAAAATACCTCTTGACTGGCTAATTCCATTAAGCGCAACGGTAAGCTCAAGCAAGCTGAAAATTTTTAAAATGACAAATAGCGGCAAAAACGCAGCAGACTTTGGCATATGCTTTTTTGCTGGAGTCTTGATGCAAGAATTGCCAAAAGAGACACATTTTTCGATCATTTCTAATGACACTGACTTAGACCACGTTGTGAATTTGCTGAAAAGTCAAGGCCGCTCGGCAGAGCGCATAGGCATGAAAAAAGAAGGAAAGGAATTCACTAAAACTGAGCTTGAAACCGTAGATTCAGTTTTGGCCTCTCCGGTTAAAACATATTGCGCACACCTTATAACCTATAGCAAAAATAGGCCCGCAAAGAAAGATACTCTGCTGAATAGTATTGCAGTGGACGGGATAGTTAGGACAATTTTTTGAAGGCATCATCGACAGCGTCCCAGAGGGTATCGAAAGCGCTGAGCGTCTTGCGAAGATGGTGTTTTAGCCGAGCCCAGAATTTTTCAAT
>JAESFY010000037.1_pt1 | contig 173054 bp, 163 predicted proteins | sample 9266201 | NCBI WGS metagenome assembly JAESFY01 (sample SAMN14515071, study PRJNA621656) | algae metagenome | isolation source: Nodosilinea sp. WJT8-NPBG4 and co-occurring heterotrophs from soil, lower... | place: USA: Pinto Basin, Colorado Desert, California | collected 2006-05-27 | reverse complement strand
ATCCCGAACCCGGAAGCTAAGCCCTCCAGCGCCGATGGTACTGCACTCGTCAGGGTGTGGGAGAGTAGGTCGCCGCCGACATCAAACTGTTTGTGGGCCCCCGCCGTCTGGCGGGGGCCCACTTTTTCTGCATTCCCGGTGTCATTCGTCGAGCAGGCGCCACGCGGTGAGCGCGAGGGTGGCCCGGACCATCCCGGCGGGTTCGGTGAGGTCGACGACCAGGCTCCTGCCGATCTGCTCGAGCCGGCGGGCGACGCTGCTGTGGTGCAGGTGGAGGACCTCGGCGGCCCGGCGCCGGGACCCCGTGGCGCAGTAGACCTCCAGCGTCTCCAGGTCGTCGGGACTGCTGCGGGCGAGGCGGCCCACAGCCGCCACGTCGACGTCGTGCCGCGCGACCTCGGGCGGGACGTGGGCGAGCAGCGCCAGCGCCCCCAGGTCCGCGTACGACACCACGGGTCGACGCGCGGTGCCGAACCGCAGCGCCGCACGGGCCTCGCCCCACGACCGCTCGGGGCTGCCGGGGGTGCCGATGCCCGCGAACACGTCCGCCGGGAACCGGTCGGGGTCCACCGCGGCGGCCAGGAGGACACCCACGTCCGCGAGCGGAGCCGCCTTGACCAGGCAGTCCGGGCTCACGAGCGCGCCGATCCGGTCCAGCGGCAGCGCCGACCGCACGGCGACGACGCGCAGGGGCGGCCCGGCGTCGAACCCCAGGAGCCGCAGGGCCCGCGCGCGGGCCGCCTCGTCGGTGCCGGAGCTGATCGCCAGCTCGACGAGCGCGGGGTCGGCCATGGTCGTGCGGGCCGGGCCGTAGCGCTCGACCACCGCCGCGGCGGCGAGAGCGAGTCTCTCGAGCAGCACGTCGTCGAGCGGGACGGGCGGGCCGGGGCGTTCGAGCCAGACCGCGCCGATCTCCTCGTCGTCGAGCGTGATCGGAGCGGTGGTCGCCGCGACCGGCTCGGGACCGGACGGCGTGCGGCCGTCGGGTGCCACGCGCACCACCCGGCCCGTGCCGTGCAGCCGGATCCCGGCCACGCACTCCGCCAGGCCCGCCGAGGCCCGGACGAGCACCGGGAGGTCGACCCGCCGGCCCATCAGCGTGTCGTAGAACATCACGACCCGCAGCGCGCCCTCGACGTGCGGGTCCAGCTGCGACAGCCGGACGGCCAGTGCCTCCACCGCTCCGAGGCTAGGCGACATCCGGTGCGTGATCGAGGGACCACCCGCGACGCGCGGCGGACGACCGCGCCCCCGCTGGTCACCAGGATGACGGACATGGATCCCGAACTGGAACCGTTCGTCCCGCTGTTCCCCCGGCCGGACCTGATCGACCCGGTCGCCGACCGCGCCGCCTACGCCGGGCTGGCGGCGGCACGACCGGCGCCGGACACCACCGGGATCGAGGTCACCGACCGCACGGTGCCCGCCGACCCCGATGTGGCGGTGCGGGTCCACCGCCCGGAGCAGGCCCACGGCGCGATCGTCTGGCTGCACGGCGGCGGCTGGGTCATGGGCGACCTGGACACCGACCACCCGTGGGCCACCCGGCTCGCCCGGGAGGCGGGCGCGGTGGTGGTCTCGGTCGGCTACCGCCTCGCCCCCGAGCACCGGTTCCCCGCGGCGCTCGACGACGCCTGGGCGGCGCTCGCCTGGATCCACCGGAACGCCGCGGAGCTGGGCGTCGACCCCGGGCGCGTCGCCATCGGCGGGCACAGCGCCGGCGCGGGCATCGCCGCTGCGGTGGCGCAGCGGGCGCGCGACGAGGGGGGCCCGCCGATCTGCTTCCAACTGCTCAACGAGCCCCAGCTCGACGACCGGCAGGAGACGTGGTCGGCGCGCAGCTTCACCGACACGCCCTGGATCCGCCGCGAGGTCGTCGCCGCGATGTGGCGCCACTACCTCGGCTCCGCGCCGGCCACCCCGTACGCCGCCCCGGCCCGGGCGACCGACCTGTCCCGACTCCCGCCCGCCTACATCGCCACCGCGGAGTTCGACCCCAACCGCGACGACGGCATCGGCTACGCGCTGCGCCTGCTCCAGGCGGGCGTGCCGGTGGAGCTGCACCAGTGGCCCGGCACGTTCCACGGATCGCAGGCGGTCCTGTCCGCCGAGGTGTCGCAGCGGCAGGTCGCCGAGGTCGGCGGCGCCCTGCGCCGGGCCCTGGCCGCGCAGCGATGACCACCGCCGAGCTCGCCCGGGCCCGGGACGACGCGCCCCCCGGCCCGCCAGCGGCCGGTCCGGGCCTCGCCGCGCTGCTGCGCCCCTACCGGGGGAGCTTCGCCGCCGTCGTGGTCCTGCAGATCGTCGGCGCCGTCGCGGGGTTGGTGCCGCTGCTCGCGGTGGCGGAGCTGGGCCGGGCCCTCCTGGCGCCCGGCCCCGTCGACGAGGGCCGGGTGTGGTTCGTCGTCACCGCGGGGGCGACGGGGCTGCTCGTCACGCTGGTGTCCACGGGGGCGTCGTCGGCGATCGGGCACGCGCTCGACGGCCGGGTGCAGCTGGAGTTCCGCCGGCAGCTGGCCGCGGTGCTCGGCCGCGCCCCGATCGCCTGGTCCACGCGGCGGCGGTCCGGCGAGCTGGCGAAGGTGGTGGGCGAGGACGTGAGCGCCGTGCACCCGTTCATCGCGCACACCCCCGGCGAGCTCGTCTCCGCCTTCGTCGTGCCGCTGGTGTCGCTGGCCTACCTGGTCGCCGTCGACTGGCGGCTCACGCTGATCACGCTGGTGCCGGTGGCGCTGGCCGTGGCCCTCGTGCCGCTGATGATGACGCCGGCCCGGCTGCGCGAGCAGCAGGAGTTCGACGCCGCCACGGGCCGGATCGCGACCTCGGTCGTCGAGTTCGTGCAGGGCATCGCGGTGGTCAAGGTGTTCGGCGCGGGCGGACGGGCGCACCGCCGGTTCCGCGCGGACGTGGACGCGTTCGTCGCCGTCTTCCTCCGCATGGTGCGCGGCCTCGCCGGCCCCGCCGCAGCGATGCAGGTGGCGCTGTCGCCGCCGTCCGTGCTGCTGGCGGTGCTGATCGGCGGCGCGTCGCTGATCAGGACCGGGGGTCTGGCCCCGGCCGACCTCCTGCCCTTCCTGCTGCTCGGTCTCGGCCTGACCGCTCCGGTGGCGGCGCTGGGGCACGGCTTCGACGACGTGCAGGCCGCCCGCCGCGCGGTCGGCCGGATCCGCGACGTGCTCGCGGTGCCACCGCTGCCGGAGCCCGCGCGGCCGGTGGCGCCGCAGGGCCACCGGGTGGAGCTGCGCGACGTCCGGTTCGCCTACGAGGCCGGGCGGGAGGTGCTGCGCGGCATCGACCTGGTGCTCGAACCGGGGACGGTCACCGCGCTGGTCGGTCCGTCGGGCGGCGGGAAGTCCACGCTGGTCCAGCTGCTCCCGCGGTTCGCCGACCCGACGCACGGCTCGATCACCATCGGTGGGGTCGACCTGCGCGAGATCGCCACTGCGGAGCTGCACCGGACGGTCTCGTTCGTCTTCCAGGACGTCCGCCTCCTGCGCGCGCCGGTGGCGGACAACATCGCGCTCGCGGTGCCGCACGCCGACCGCGACGAGGTGGTCCGCGCCGCCCGGCTGGCGGGGATCCACGACCGGATCCTCGAGCTCCCGCGGGGCTACGACACGGTGCTCGGGGACGAGGCCGAGCTGTCGGGCGGCGAGGCGCAGCGGGTCGCGATCGCCCGCGCGCTGCTCGCCGACACCCCCGTCCTCGTGCTGGACGAGGCGACCGCCTTCGCCGACCCGGAGACCGAGTCGGCGCTGCGCCGGACCCTCACGACCCTCCGTGCCGACCGGACGGTGCTGGTGATCGCCCACCGCCTGGAGACGATCGCCGACGCCGACACCGTCGTGGTGCTCGACGACGGGGTGGTCGTCGAGCGCGGGAGCCCCGGCGAGCTGCTGGCGCTCGACGGCGCCTTCGCCGCGCTCCGGCGCTCCCACCGCGCCGCCCTCGACGTCGGGTCCGACGTCCACGACGCCCGGGGAGGTGGGGACCGGTGATCCGCACCCTGCTGCGCGTGCTGGGCCGGGAGCACGCCGGGCCGGTGCGGCGCACCCTGGCCCTCATGACGGCGGCCGCGGTGGTCGAGGGCCTGTCCTACGCGCTGCTCGTCCCCGTGCTGCGGGCGCTGCTCGGGGGCGCGCCGGCGGAGGCGGAGCCCTGGCTGGTCGCGTTCGGGGCGGCGGTCGCGGGCTGCGCCGTGCTGCGGTACCTCAGCGACCTGTCCGGGTTCCGCGCCGCGAGCGTCCTCCTGCGCGGCACGTACCACCGGCTCGGCGACCACCTGGCCCGGTTGCCGCTGGCCTGGTTCGGCGGCGCCCGCGTCGGCGAGGTGTCCGTCCTCGCCAGCACCGGCGTCCTGCAGGCGCTGGGTGCGGTCGCGCACCTGCTGGCGCCGTTCGTCTCCGCCTGGGTGACGCCCCTGACGATCGTCGTCGTGGTGCTCGGGTCCGACCTGCGGCTGGGGCTGGCCGCGCTGGTCGCCGTCCCGCTCGTCGCGGCGGTGCAGGCGTGGACGGGACGCGCGATGGCCGCCACCGACGACGAGCGGCACGAGCGGGACCACGAGGCCACCGCGCGGGTCCTCGAGTACCTCCGGGCGCAGCCGGTGCTGCGCGCCGGCGGCCGGACCGCCGAGCGCTTCGCGCTGCTGGACGACGCGCTGCAGGACGTCCGGCGCGCCGGCCGCCGCACCGCCCTGGCGGTGCTGCCCGGCACCGTGGGCCTGACGGTCGTCGTGCAGGCCGTGTTCACCGGGCTGCTGGTCCTGGGCGCCCACCTCGCGCTCGGTGGGCGGGTCGGCGCCGCGGAGGTCCTCGCGGTCCTGGTGCTGGCCGCCCGGTGCGCCGACCCGCTGCTGTCGCTCGCCGACATCGGCGGCCGCATCCGCGCCGCGCGGTCCCAGCTCGTGCGGCTCGACGCGCTGCTGCGGACCGAGCCGCTGCCCGCACCCGCCCACCCGGTCCGGCCGGTGCGCCACGACCTCGAGCTCGACGGCGTCACCTGCGTCCGCGACGGCCGCACCGTGCTGGAGGACGTGTCGTTCTCGGTGCCGCAGGGGCAGCGCCTCGCCGTCGTCGGACCCTCGGGCGCGGGCAAGAGCACCGTGCTGCACCTGCTCGCGCGGTTCTCCGACGTCGACGCGGGCGCGGTGCGGATGGGCGGTGTGGACGTCCGGGCGATGGACCCCGAGGTGCTGATGGCGCGGATCGCCGTCGTCTTCCAGCACGTCCACCTCTTCGACGGCACGATCGCGGAGAACGTCCGCCTCGGCCGGCCCGGCGCCTCCGACGCCGACGTCCGGGCGGCCGCGGTGGCGGCGCGGCTGGACGAGGTGGTCGAGCGCCTGCCCCGGGGCTGGGACACGGAGGTGGGTGAGAGCGGCGCGCTGCTCTCCGGAGGGGAGCGCCAGCGCGTCTCGATCGCGCGGGCGCTGCTGAAGGACGCGCCCGTCGTGCTGCTGGACGAGGTCACCTCCGCGCTGGACCCCGTGAGCGAGGCGGCCGTCCACCGGGGCGTCGAGCGCCTCGTGGCCGGCCGGACCGTGGTGGTGGTGGCGCACCGGCTGCGGACCGTCCGCAGCGCCGACCGCGCCGTCCTCCTGGACCGCGGCCGCGTCGTCGAGACGGGCACGCACGACGAGCTGGTGCGGCGCGGCGGGCGCTACGCCGAGTTCTGGGGCACCTCGCCGACGTAGGCCGCGAGGTGCTCGCCGGTGAGGGTGGAGCGGGCGGCGACGAGGTCGGCGGGCGGGCCCTCGAACACGACGCGCCCGCCGTCGTGGCCGGCGCCCGGGCCGAGGTCGATGATCCAGTCGGCGTGGGCCATGACGGCCTGGTGGTGCTCGATGACGATCACCGACCGGCCGGAGTCGACGAGGCGGTCGAGCAGGCCGAGCAACTGCTCGACGTCGGCGAGGTGCAGGCCGGTGGTGGGTTCGTCGAGGACGTAGACCTCGCCCTTGTCGCCCATCCGGGTGGCCAGCTTGAGGCGCTGCCGCTCCCCGCCGGACAGCGTGGTGAGCGGCTGGCCCAGGCTGAGGTAGCCGAGCCCGACGTCGGCCAGGCGGGTGAGGATCCGGTGCGCGGCCGGGGTGCGCGCCTCGCCCTCGCCGAAGAACGCCGCGGCCTCGGTCACGGGCATCGCGAGCACCTCGGCGATGTCGCGGCCGCCGAGGGTGTACTCGAGCACCGACGCCTGGAACCGCCGCCCCTCGCACTCCTCGCAGGGGGACGCGACCGTCGCCATCGGGCCCAGGTCGGTGTAGACGACGCCGGCGCCGTTGCAGGTGGGGCAGGCGCCCTCGGAGTTGGAGCTGAACAGCGCCGGCTTCACCCCGTTGGCCTTGGCGAACGCCTTGCGGATCGGGTCGAGCAGGCCGGTGTAGGTGGCCGGGTTGCTCCGCCGCGAGCCGCGGATCGCACCCTGGTCGACCACCACCACGCCCTCGCGGCCGGCGACCGAGCCGTGGATCAGCGAGCTCTTGCCCGAGCCGGCGACGCCGGTGACCACGCAGAGCACCCCGAGCGGGATGTCGACGTCCACGTCCCGCAGGTTGTGGGTCGACGCGCCGCGGACCTCCAGGCGGCCGGCCGGTGGGCGCACCGACGTCTTGAGGGCCGCCCGGTCGTCGAGGTGGCGGCCGGTCACCGTGTCGCTGCCCCGCAGCCCGTCCAGGGAGCCCTCGAAGCAGACGGTGCCGCCCGCGGTGCCGGCGCCGGGACCCAGGTCGACGACGTGGTCGGCGATCGCGATCGTCTCCGGCTTGTGCTCCACGACGAGCACGGTGTTGCCCTTGTCCCGCAGCTGCAGCAGCAGGCGGTTCATCCGCTCGATGTCGTGGGGGTGCAGGCCGATGGTGGGCTCGTCGAAGACGTAGGTGACGTCGGTGAGCGACGAGCCGAGGTGGCGGATCATCTTCGTCCGCTGCGCCTCGCCACCGGACAAGGTGCCCGACGGCCGGGCCAGCGAGAGGTAGCCCAGCCCGATCTCGGCGAACGCGTCGAGCAGGTGCTGCAGGCCGGTGAGCAGCGGGGCCACCGACGGCTCGTCGAGCTCCCGCACCCAGCCGGCCAGGTCGCTGATCTGCATCGAGCAGAGGTCGGCGATGTTCTTCCCGCGGATCCGCGACGAGCGGGCCGCCTCGGACAGGCGGGTCCCACCGCACTCCGGGCAGGGCTGGAAGGTGACCGCCCGCTCGACGAAGGCGCGGATGTGCGGCTGCAGCGCGTCGACGTCCTTGGACAGGAACGACTTCTGGATCTGCGGCACCAGACCCAGGTAGGTCAGGTTGATGCCCTCCACCTTGATCTTGGTGGCCTCCTTGTGCAGCAGGTCGTGCCGCTCCTGCTCGGTGTAGTCGCGGATCGGCTTGTCCGCGTCGAACCAGCCGCAGCCGCGGTAGATGCGGCCGTACCAGCCGTCCATCGTGTAGCCGGGGATCGTAATGGCGCCCTCGTTGAGCGACCGGTCCTCGTCGTAGAGCGCGGACAGGTCGATGTCGTCGACCCGGCCCATGCCCTCGCAGCGCGGGCACATGCCCCCGGTGATGCTGAAGTCGCGGCGCTCCTTGACCTCCTTCCCGCCGCGCTCGAACGTGACCGCGCCCGCCCCGCTGATCGAGGCCACGTTGAAGGAGAACGCCTGCGGCGAGCCGATGTGCGGCTGCCCGAGCCGGCTGAACAGGATCCGCAGCATGGCGTTGGCGTCGGTCACGGTGCCGACGGTCGAGCGGGGGTTGGCCCCCATCCGCTCCTGGTCGACGATGATCGCCGTGGTGAGGCCGTCGAGCACGTCGACCTCGGGACGGGCGAGCGAGGGCATGAAGCCCTGCACGAAGGCGCTGTAGGTCTCGTTGATCATCCGCTGGGACTCCGCGGCGATCGTGCCGAACACCAGGGAGCTCTTGCCCGAGCCGGAGACCCCGGTGAACACCGTCAGGCGGCGCTTGGGGATCTCGACGCTGATGTCCTTGAGGTTGTTCTCGCGCGCACCCTGCACCCGGATGAGGTCGTGGCTGTCGGCGACGTGCGGCGCGGGGTGGGCCAGGAGGCCGGCGTCAGCGGTGGTGGACACGGCGGCCACGCTAGCGGCGGCGGCGCGCGGACACTTCTCAGTTCCTGACCGGTCCCACCCGACCGGTACCGGTCATGCCCGCGGCAGCGTGACGTCCGGGCGCACCTCGTTGGCGGTGAGCCGCCCCCACTGCAGCCCGCGGGCGAGCCAGGAGCCGCCGAACGCGAGCAGCACCACCGTCTCGCCGACGAGCACCGAGTAGGCGGCCAGCACGCCCGTCCCGAGCGACAGCAGCATCGCGGCCACCGCCACGGCGATCACCACGGCGGCGGTGCGGTGCACCCCGCGCCAAGGCGGCGACGACCGCTCGCCGAAGAAGTAGCTGATGACGGCCAGGGACAGGATGAACACGGCGGCGCACACGGCGTGCACGGTGCCGACGACCCCCTCCCCGAGCGCCACCTGCAGCGGCGTCAGCTCGACGTCGGGCAGCGGCGGGCGCTCGGTCGGGAAGACCGCCACCCCGAGCACCGCGACGCCGGCGGCCGTGCTCAACGTGTTGTCCAGGTTGACCTCGGCGACCTTGTAGGTGACGAGGAAGATCGCGGTGGCGCAGAGCGCGCCGACGAACACGTCGCGCATCCCGGAGTGGTAGTAGGCGGACAGTGAGCCGCGGGGCAGCGCGTCGCCGGCGAGCAGGAGGGCGTCGCCGACGAGCAGGACCACGGGCAGGGCGAGGCCGATCACGCCGATCGCGGTCCGCATGACGTGGTAGGAGCGCAGGTGCCGGCGGGCGTCGAGCAGGTTCTGCGCGGGGCGGTCGGGGGCGGGGTCGACGGCCGGGGCCGTCACCGGGGTCAGCCAGTTCACGGTGAGCTCCAGAAGAGGGCCGGTGCGGCGCCGTGGCGCCGCACCGGCGGGCGGCTACAGGACGCCGGCGAACCGCAGGAACGCCGCGATGGACGTGACGGCCGTGCCGTCGGGGAGGCGCACACCCGCGGCCGGGGTCCAGCCCGGCTGGTTGAGGTACGACGTCGGGTCGTGCCGGATCTGGCCGATGATCGTCGCGGCGACGATGCGGCTGCCGACGGGACCGAGCGCGTCGCCGTTCTGCGCCGTCTCCGACTCGCGCAGGACGTAGAACCACAGCGGCGTCCGGTCCAGCATCTTGCCGGCGTCGAGAGCGTCGACGATGCGCTGGTCCAGGCCGTCGGTGAGCTCGGCCGCGGTGAGGGGGGCGATCCCGAGCGCCTCCGCCACCGCCTGCCCCGTCGGCAGCGACAGCCGGTACCCGCGCAGCAGGTTCCGCCGCGCCAGGTGCTTGAGCAGGGTCGCGATGTCCGGCGTGATCGTCGCGTCGGTGGGGTCTACCTGGTTGACCATGTCGTCGAGCGTCGGCGCGAGGTGCGTGTCGATCGGGCGGGCGAACCGGTCGGGGAAGCCGTCCTGCGGGTCCACGAAGCGGGCCCACTCGGCCGGCCAGTTCGACGGCAGCGTGGGCGCGTCGAAGATGAAGCCACCGGTGCCCGTGAACTGGAACAGGTCGGCGAGGGTCGCCCGGGGCGCCGTGTTGCCCGGCCGGCCGAAGTTGCGGTTCCAGTCGTAGCTGCCGCGCACCATGCTGTGGCCGAACCGGAAGGCCGCCACCGAGAACTCGAGCGGCATGTAGGTGCCGCGCCCGGCGAGGTCGAGCAGGTCGTCCTCGTCGACGAGGACCTCGTCCACGGTGCCCGGGCGGCAGACCGTCGCGAGGTAGTCGTGCACGCACAGCCACTGGTAGGTCCACCGGGTCAGGTCCCGGGCCCGCAGGAAGACGTCACCGACGCCCCGGCGCTCCGGCTCGTGGGTGCGCACCCAGTCGACGGCCGCGTTGTGGAAGCGCAGGAACGCCACGTGCAGCTGGGCGACCACGAGGTTCTCGTCGTTGCGCCCGTCGCCGATCAGCGCGACGCGCCGGTCGTCGCGCGGCAGGTCGCGCTCCAGGTCGGCCGCAGGCGGGACGGGCGCGCCGACCGGCACCTCGGTGAGTCGCCCGAGCCGGAGCTTCGCCGGGTCGTCGGCGAGGTAGGCGACGGCGACCCGGTCCGGCGCAGGCGGCGGGGCGAACGGTCCGTCGCCGTACACGGAGTCGAGGTTGAGCGCGGGGTGACGGGCGTTGCTCAGCAGCGCCTCGACGTCGTCGGGCGGGATCGGCGGCAGCGGCACGTCCCGGATGCTGATGACGGCGTCCCCGTCGGTGGCGGCGGTGAGGTCGTGGTCGACGAACTGGCCCCAGTAGGTGTGGATCGGCGGGATCGGCGAGTTGCGCGGTTCGGCCGGAGGGTCCTGCTCGATCATGGCGTCGCCGAGGTCGTTCAGGGCCTGCACCGTCCGCTCCACGGTAGCCGCGTCCCCGGCCGGCAGGAGCTTCGCCGAGTCGTGCGTGAGGTCCTTGAACAGGTACCGGAAGCTCGTCGTCCCGGCAGCCACCAGGGCGTCCGTGCGGGTGAGCTTCGCGAGGTCGAGATCCTGGCGCACCGTGCTCAGCGGTGAGTCGGCGGCGCCCATCCGCGGGTCGCCGTCGACGACAGCGTGCCCGCCGTGCAGCAGACCCGTCACGACCCGTCGTCCCTGCTGGTTCATCGTGTTCGCTCCCTTAAGGCCGCGGTGCCGTGGCGCACCGGTGAGGGACTGAGCACGGCGGCGCACCGCCAGATACGCGGGCTCACGGGATCGCGTCGACCGGCGGGACGTGACGCCGCCACCTTGTCCGAGGGCGCGGTGCGGGCGAGCATGGGGCGGTGCCCGCACCGGATCCGCCCGCCGATCTCGTCGGCCTCCCCGTCGAGGAGGCCGCGCAGCGCTGCCGCGCGGCGGGCTACACCACCGTGCGGGTGCTCGGCCTCCGCGACGTCATCACCCTGGAGTTCCGGGAGGGCCGCGTGAACCTGCTCGCCGAGGGCGGCGTCGTCCGCTCCGTGACGGTCGGGTAGCGCGTCAGCAGCCGGCCGCGGTCCACCGGCAGAGCTGCGGGGCGAGGGCGTCGAGCGGCCGGCGCTCGACCGCGACGACGGAGGCGCTGGGTCCCGCCGGGAGCTCGTCGAACAGGTACTCGCCCCCGGCGAACCTGAGCGCCACCGCCGTGCCGACGCGGACCACCAGCAGGTACGAACCGATGATCGGCTGGTCGTAGTCGGCCGCCTCCGGCACGGAGAGCAGCAGCAGCGCCACGCCGTCGCCCCACGCTCCGGGCAGTGTGTCGAGACGGACCGCGTCGGAGCCGTCCCCGGCGGCTGGGTCGCCATCGGCGCAGCGGTCGGCGGCCTCGCGCAGGCCGCTCATGAACGACACGGCATCGTCCGGATCCGCGAAGACGAGCAGGCCGTCCACGTGAGCGGACTCCGGACCGATCTGGCGCCGGAACCGCTGGTCCACCGCGGTGTCGATGCCCGGCAGCCCTCCACCGCGACAGATCTCCACATCGGCGGGCAGCCCCGGCAGGTCGCTGGTCTCCGTCTCGCCGTCGTTGAGCAGCGGCGGCCCGATCTGCATGTCCTCGGGGATCGGCGGCGGGCCCTCGGGCCGCCCCGGCTCCCCACGCTCGGGGGCCACCGGCACCGGGGACCCGACCACCGGTGCAGCGGGGGCGGAGGCGGTGTCGAACCGGGACACACCCACCACGGACCCGACCACGGCCAGCACGGTGAGCGCGGCAGCGCTCGCCACGACGGCGGCGGACCGACGCCCGGCCGAGCGCCGGGCCCGCGCCGGGCCGGGGAGGACGGTGTGCAGCTCGGTCCACGCGCCAACGTCGGCGAACAGGTCCTGCAGGTCGTCGTCAGGCACGGCCGGGCTCCTTCGCGAGGTCGGTGTCGTGCGGGTCGGAGGCTCCGGGTCCCCGGTCGCCGAGGAGCGCGCGCAACCGGGCCCGGCCGCGGGACAGGTGCGACTTGACCGTCCCCTCCGGGAGGCGGGTCTGCGCGGCGATGTCGGCGAGGGGCAGGTCGGCGAGGTAGTGCAGGGCGAGCACCATGCGGGTGCGCGGGGGCAGCGCGGCCAGCGCGCGCAGCAGGTCGGTGCGCAGCCCGCCGGGCTCGGGCGGGACCGGCGGCGGCCCCGACCGCACCAGCGCCCGCTCCAGCCCGCGCAGCCGCCGCCAGCGCGACACCGCGAGCCGCAGGGCGGTGGTGCGCACCCACGCCTCCGGCGCCCCGCCGGCGTCCAGCTCCGCGCGGTGCGACCAGGCCCGCACGAACGCCTCCTGCACGCAGTCCTGCGCCTCCTGCAGGTCGCCGCACGCCGCGTAGGTCACCGCCACGAGTCGGCGCGCCGCCCCCTGGTAGAGGGCGTCGAACTCCCGCTCATCCACTCCCGCCTCCTGCTGCCACGGGGGGTGTACGCCCGGCGGCGCCGCCAGGTTGCAGACTGCCCGTGTGGAGATCCACGACGACGCGACCCTGGCGCGCTGGCTGGACGACGGCAGGCCGCTCACGGGGGTGCGCCTGCAGTGCCTCGACCTGGGCGCGGCCGAGACCGCGCTGCGGGGGCGCACCGACCTCGCCGGGCTGGTGGTGCTCGGTGGCACCGCGCCCGACGGGCTGCGCCGCCACTTGCTCGACCACGGGGCGGTGGTGTTCACCGAGCCGGACGGGCTGCCGGTGCCGGTCCACCGGTCGTTCCTCTACACCGCCGAGGAGCTGTACGCCGGGCTGGCCGACGGCTACGCCGCCACGCCCGACTGCCGGGCGTACGCGTGGTCGCGCGACACGCGGCTGGCCCACGACGCCTACGCGACGCTCCTGCGGGCGGTGCACGACGACGCCGTCACCGACGCGCTCGACGAGTGGCTGGCCGGGTACCGGGTCGTGGGGGTGATGGGCGGGCACGCCGCCCGGCGCGGCGGCCCCGCCTACGCCGGGAGCGCCCGGCTCGGCCGGGGCCTCGCCGAGGCCGGGTTCGTCGTGGCGACCGGCGGCGGGCCGGGGGCGATGGAGGCGGCCAACCTCGGGGCGTCCGCGCCGTCGGCCGCCGCGCTCGACGACGCGCTGGCCCGGCTGGCCGCCGTGCCGTCCTACGCCCCGGACGTCGGCGCCTGGGCCTCGCTCGCCCTGGCCGTCCGCGCGTCGTTCGGGCCGGCCACCGGCCGGCGCTCGCTGGGCGTCCCCACCTGGTTCTACGGCCACGAGCCGCCCAACGTGTTCGCCGACGGCATCGCCAAGTACTTCTCCAACGCCCTGCGCGAGGACGGCCTGCTCGCCCGCTGCACCGGGGGCGTCGTCGTCACGCCCGGCGCGGCCGGCACGGTGCAGGAGGTCTTCCAGCTCGCGACGCGGCTCTACTACCCCGAGCCCGGCGCCGCGCTGCCGCGGCTCGTCCTGCTGGGACGCGACCACTGGACGCGCGCGCTGCCCGTCGTGCCGCTGCTGGACGCGCTCGCGGCCGGGCGGCCGATGGCCGCCGCGGTGCACGTCGTCGACTCGGTGGAGGAGGCGCTCGACGTGCTCGGCCAGGCGACCGCCCCCGGGCCCGGGATGAACTGCGCACCTCCCGGTCAGTAGCGCACGTCCGGACGTGCGCGACCGGCCGGTAGGTGCGCACTCACCTCTCGCGCAGGGTGCGCAGGATGCGGGCGAGCGCGGCGCGGTCGGCCTCGTCCAGGCCGGCGAACACGTCGTCGGCGCGCGCGGCCCGGTCGGCGCGGATGCCGTCGGCGGTGGCGGCGCCCTGCGCGGTCACGCCGACGAGCGTCGCGCGGCGGTCCGCCGGGTCGGGGGAGCGCTCGGCGAGACCGCGCGCGGCGAGCGCGTCGACGACCTCGGTGGCGCTGCGCGGGGCGATCCGCAGGTGCTCGGCCAGGTCGCCCACCCGCAGCGGGCCGTGCCGGTGCAGCACGCCCAGGGCGCGGGCCTGCGACGGCGTGACCTCCCACGGCTCGAGCGCGGCGAGCGTCCGGTGGCGCAGCTCCCGGGCCACGGCGCGGAAGGCCTCGGCGAGCGGCTCGTCGGGCGCGGTCATGCGGAATACCGTAGACCGCACTCCTGTTGCTGCCTCATGATGAGGTTACCTCAGCAACCGGAGGACAATTGGACACCCCCACCCCGCAGCGGCCCGGCCGCCCCCCGAAGTCCGTGACGGCCGCCGAGAAGGCCCAGGCCCGCGACGTGTCGCTGCGCCGCATCGCCCGGCTGTTCGCCCCGCACCGGCGGGCCCTGTCCGTCGTCGTCGGGACGATCGCCGCCTCGTCGGTCGTCGCCCTCGCCTCGCCGTTCCTGCTCCGCGCCGTGATCGACACGGCGCTGCCGGAGCGCGACGTCGTGCTGCTCGCCTGGCTCGCGGGCGGGATGGTCGCCGTCGCCGCCGTCACGTCCGTGCTCGGCGTCGTGCAGACCTGGATCTCCACACGCGTCGGCCAGGAGGTCATGCACCGCCTGCGCACCGACGTGTTCACCCACCTCCAGGCCCAGTCGCTCGCGTTCTTCACCCGCACCCGCACCGGCGAGGTGCAGTCGCGGATCACGAACGACATCGGCGGCATGCAGGGCGTCGTCACCACCACCGCCACGTCGATCGCGTCCAACCTGACCACCGCGGTCGCCACGGCCGTCGCGATGGTGGCGCTGTCCTGGCAGCTCGCGCTCGTCTCGCTCGTCGTCATGCCGCCCGCCGTCTGGATCACCCGCCGGGTCGCGAGGATGCGCCGGGCCATCACCGCCGAGCAGCAGCGCGAGCTCGCCGACCTCAACGTCACCGTGGAGGAGGGCCTGTCGGTCAGCGGCATCCAGCTCGCGAAGACGATGGGCGCCGGCCCCGCGGTCACCGCCCGGTTCACCGCGTCGTCGGAGCGGCTGATCGACCTGGAGATGCGCGCCGAGCTCGCCGGGCGCTGGCGGATGGCCGCGCTGAGCGTCGTGTTCGCGGTGATCCCGGCCGTGATCTACCTGGGCGCGGGGATCGTCCCCGGCGCGCTGACCATCGGCACGCTCATCGCCTTCACCACGCTGCAGGCCGGGCTGTTCCGGCCCGTGATGGGGCTGCTGGGCGTCGGCGTCTCCATCGTCAGCTCGCTGGCGCTGTTCGCGCGCATCTTCGAGTACCTCGACCTGCGCGTCGACGTGGCCGACCCGGTCGACCCCGTCGAGATCGACCCGGCGGGGATCGCCGGGCACGTGCGGCTGGAGGACGTCACCTTCACCCACGAGGGCAGCGACACCGCCGCGCTCGCCGGCGTCACGCTGGACGTGCCGGCCGGCAGCTCGCTGGCCCTGGTCGGCGAGACCGGCTCGGGCAAGAGCACGCTGGCCGGGCTCGTCGCGCGGCTGCACGACCCGACCTCCGGACGGGTCACCCTGGACGGGATCGACCTGCGGGACATCCGGCTGACCGACCTGGCCGCGGTGGTCGGCGTCGTCAGCCAGGAGACCTACCTGCTGCACACCACCGTGCGGGAGAACCTGCGCTACGCCAAGCCCGACGCCACCGACGCCGAGATCGAGGACGCCGCCCGCGCCGCGCAGGTGCACGACCTCATCGCGGGCCTGCCCGACGGCTACGACACCGTCGTCGGCTCCCGCGGCCACCGGTTCTCCGGCGGGGAGAAGCAGCGCCTCGCCATCGCCCGCACGCTGCTGCGCGACCCGCGCGTGCTCGTGCTCGACGAGGCCACCAGCGCGCTCGACACCGCCACCGAGCGGGCCGTGCAGGAGGCGTTCGACCGGCTGCGCGAGGGCCGCACCACCATCACCATCGCCCACCGGCTCTCCACCGTCCGCGACGCCGACCGCATCGCGGTGCTCGACCACGGCCGCATCGCCGAGTCCGGCACGCACGACGCGCTCGTGGCCGGCGGCGGGCGGTACGCCGCACTGGCGGCTTGACCTGAGCCCCGGAGGAGGTCGCAACATGGGGGCATGGCCGACGACGTGCTGCTCGACGCCCTCGACCGCCTCCGCGGGACCGGTCCGGAGTTCGACGGGTTCCTCGCCAACCACGGCCCGATGGCCGCCGAGGCGCTCACCCGCATCGGCGGCGCCGAGGTCGTGCCGAGCTGGGTCGACGCCTACCGCCCCCGCCTGCAGGAGGCGCCCGGCGTCGTCCGCGGCATCGACGCCGGGGCGTGGCGCGAGCACCTCGGCGACGAGCGGCTGTTCGGCGACTGGATCGACCTGCTGCGCCACGAGGCCCGGGACCGGCCCTGGCCGGAGCTGCTCGCCCGCTGGTGGCCGCGGCTGCTGCCCGGAACGGCCGCGAGCGCGACGCACGGCGTGATCCGCACCGCGCACGCCGTGCGGGCCCTGCGCGAGGCGGGCGACGACCCGCACCCCCTTCTCGTCGACGAGCTCGCGCAGGGGCTCGCGCTCTGGGCCACCCGCTTCCAGACGCTGCCCGGCGCGCCCCACCTCGCCGGCCCGGACGGCGCCGTCGACGCGCTCGCCGACCTGCCCCGGCTCGACCCCGCCACGCCCGCGTCCGGGCCAGGCATCGGGGGGCGGCTGGCGGTGCTGGACCGGCTGACCGGGCTGCCCGCGGCCCTCGACCGCTGGGGCCCCGCCGCCGACGACGACACCGCGCTCGACGACCTCATCGGTGCCGCCGCCCGGGTGCTGGCCGCCCGGGACGACGCACCGATCGCGTTCTGCCACGCCGTCACCGCCCCGGCCGCCGTCCGGCTCGTGCTGCCGGTCCTGCCGCCCGGGCTGCGCCGGCCCACCGTCGCGGTCGCCTGGCAGGTGGTCGGGGCGATCGTCGCGGCGTTCGCGTCGCCGCGCCGGCCGGCGGAGTCGTCGCCGGCCGGGTCGTCGCCCCTCGGGTCCTCCCCGGCCGCGGGGGAGGACGGGGACGAGCTCGCCGCGCACGCGGTCGCCCACGGTGACGAGCACGTCATCAAGCTCACCGAGGCGGCCCTGCGGGAGCACGCGCGGACGACGGACCCGACCCTGCTGGTGGCGGCGCGGCGGTTCCGGGAGCGGCTGACCCCCTGAGAGCGGTCCGGATCAGCGGGGGCGCTGATCGCGGTCACCGCACCTCGCACAGGGGGAGCGGACGTCGCACGGGGTCGGGCTGGTGCGAGGTCCTCCTCGGCCGTGCGAGGTCGAGGACTCCGCTCGACAGGGAGGGTCAGAAGGGTGCGGTGCGGCCGTGCCCGGTGCCGATCGACCCGCGTCGCCCGGTGACGCGGCCGCTACCGCTGCGGCGGTCGGCGGGAGGGCGGGACGGCCAGTCGTGGTGCAGGACGACCTGGCTCGCAGACCCTCCTCGTGGTCGCATCCACGAACGGGGAAAGGCGCCGGAAAGCGCTCGACCCGCCGCCCGCGCTCGCGCAGGGTGCGGGGGTGGACCGCACCCACCGCTACGCCGTCACGACGACCTGGACCGGGGACCGGGGCTCCGGCACGTCCGGCTACCGCGACTACGACCGCTCCCACACCACCACGGCCGACGGCCGCCCGGCGCTGCTCGGGTCGTCCGACCCCGCGTTCCGGGGCGACCCGGCGCGGTGGAACCCGGAGCTGCTGCTGGTGGCGGCGCTGAGCCAGTGCCACCTGCTCTGGTACCTGCACCTGTGCTCCGAGGCGGGGGTCGTCGTCACCGGGTACCGCGACGGGGCCGCCGGGGTGATGGTGGAGGACGCCGGTGGCGGGCGGTTCACCGAGGTGGTGCTGCGGCCGGAGGTCGTGGTGGCCGACGCGGCGGTGGTCGAGCGGGCCCGCGCCCTGCACGCCGAGGCGGGGCGGCGGTGCTTCATCGCGTCGTCCGTGGCGTTCCCGGTGCGGCACGAGCCGGTCGTGACGGCCGGCCCCGCGCCGGCGGCGCGGCCGCCCGCGGTGGAGGTGCCCGCGGAGTTCCACGACCTGCTGGCGTCGCGGGCGCTCGCGCTCGTGTCCACCCTCGGTCCGGGCGGCGCGCCGCAGACGACGCCGGTGTGGTTCCTGTTCGAGGGCGGGCGGCTGCGGTTCTCGCTGGTGGAGGGCCGGCAGAAGCTGCGCAACCTGCGCCGCGACCCGCGGGTGTCGATCGTCGTGGTCGACCCGGCCGAGCCCACCCGCTACGTCGAGCTGCGCGGCACCGTCGACCTCGCGCCCGATCCCGACCTGGCGCTGGAGCGGGCGGTGGCCGTGGAGTACGCGGGGGAGCACACCGACGTCGAGCCGCCCGGCACGCCCCGGGTCGCCGCCACCGTCGTGGTCGAGCGGGTGACGGCGCAGCGCGGCCACCCCTGACCCGACGCGCTACCGCGCGAGCAGGGCGGCGTAGCGGTCCAGGTCGACGTTGCCGCCCGTGACGAGCACTCCGACGCGCTGCCCGGCCAGCTCGGGGGCCAGCCGGCGCACGGCCGCGAACGCCAGGGCCCCGGTCGGCTCCACCACCAGCTTGAGCGTGCTCGCGAAGACGCGCATCGCGGCGACCAGCTCGGCGTCGCTCGCCGTGAGGACGTCGGTGACCTCGCGGCGGATGATCGGGAAGGTCAGTTCGCCCAGGGACTGGGTCTGCGCGCCGTCGGCGATCGTCTCCGGCGTCGGGATGCGGACGATGGCGCCGCTGCGGAACGACCGCTGCCCGTCGTCGCCGGCCTCGGGCTCGACGCCGTAGATCCGGCAGTCCGGGGACGCCGCGCGGGCGGCCAGCGCCGACCCGGCCAGCAGACCGCCCCCGCCGAGGCAGACGAACAGGGCGTCGAGCTCGCCGGTCTCCTCGAACAGCTCCAGGGCCGCCGTGCCCTGCCCGGCGATGACGTCGGGGTGGTCGAACGGCGGCACGAGGGTCAGTCCGCGCTCGGCGGAGAGGGCCTCACCGATGGCGACGCGGTCCTGCGTGAACCGGTCGTAGACGACGATCTCCGCGCCGTACCCGCGGGTGGCCGCCACCTTGCTGGCCGGGGCGTCGTGGGGCATGACGATGGTGGCCGGGACGCCGAGCAGCTGCGCGGCCAGCGCCACCGCCTGCGCGTGGTTGCCCGAGGAGTAGGCGACGACCCCGGCGCGGCGCTGCTCGGGGGTGAACCGCGACAGCGCGGAGAACGCGCCGCGGAACTTGAACGCGCCGACGCGCTGCAGGTTCTCGCACTTGAAGTACACCGAGGCGCCCACCTCGGCGTCGACGCGGCGCGAGGTCAGCACGGGGGTGCGGTGCGCGTGGCCGGCCAGCCGCTGCGCGGCCGCGCGGACGTCCTCGATGGTCGGCCCGGGCCGTGTGGTCGTCACGCCCCCATCCTCCCCGGCGCCACGGCGCCCGGTCGACCTGCCGGACCCGGGGTGTCCCGGGTATCGGATCGTCCCCCGGCGGCGTTGGCCCCAGTCATGAACCAGGGGGCAACGCCCGTTCCGGGGTCGGACCGCACGTGGCTCGTCGCGCTCGCCGCGGCGCTGTGGGGCACCGACGCCCTGCTGCGCCAGCCGCTGGCCGGCGCGCTGCCCGCCTCGACGATCGTGTTCTGGGAGCACGTGATCATCGTGGTGGTGCTCGTGCCGCTGCTGCCGGCCGCGCTGCGGGCCTTCCGGGCGGCGTCGCACCGCGACCGGATGGCGCTCGTCGTGATCGGGGCCGGCGCGTCGGCCGTCGCCACCGCGCTGTTCACCGAGGCCTTCCGGTTCGGCGACCCGGTGACGCCGGTGGTGCTGCAGAAGCTGCAGCCGCTCATCGCCGTGGCCGTGGCGGCGCTGCTGATCGGCGAGCGGGTCCGGTCCGGGTACTGGCTGTTCGCCGTTCCGGCCCTGGCCGGGGCGTGGTTCATGGCGTTCCGCGACCCGTTCTCCGCGGCCCCGCAGGCGCTGACCGCCGCGCTGCTCGCCGTCGGCGCCGCCGCGCTGTGGGCGCTGGGCACCGTGCTGGGGCGGATGGTGGGGTCGCGCATGGCGCCCCGCGACGTCACCGTGCTGCGGTTCGCGATCGGGCTGCCCGCCAGCGCGGTGGTGCTGGCCGTCGACGGCGGCCCGCTCGCCGTCACCCCCGCCCAGCTCGGGCCGCTGGTGCTGCTCGCGCTCATCCCCGGGCTGCTCGGGCTCGCGCTGTACTACCTCGGGCTGCGCACCACGCCCGCCGCCCGCGCGACGCTGGCCGAGATGGCGTTCCCGGTGACGGCCGTGCTCGTCGGCGTGGTGTTCCTCGGGGCGCAGCCGGCGTGGACGCAGTGGCTCGGGCTGGCCGTCGTCGTGGCGTCGGTGACGGCGCTGGGCCTGCGCGAGCGGGGCCGGGCGCCCGTCGTGACGCCCGGCCGGGCGACGACGTCAGCGACCGCGTAGCTCGTCGAGCTCGCGGCGCTCGCGCTTGGTCGGGCGCCCGGTGCCGCGGTCGCGGCGGAACACCGGCACCCCGGCCTCGGGAGGGGGAGCGGGAGTGCGGTCGATGAAGCAGGTGGCCGCGTCCGCCGCGCCCGTCCGGCGCTGGATGACCCGCACCACCTCGACGACGCGGGTGCGGTCGTATACGCGGGCGCGCACCTCGTCGCCGGGCGTGACCGGGGTGGCGGGCTTCGCGGGCCGGTCGTTCACCCGGACGTGCCCGCCCCGGCACGCGGCCGCGGCATCGGGGCGCGTCTTGGTCAGGCGCACCGCCCACAGCCAGCGGTCCAGCCGGATCGACTCCATCCCCCGATGATGCCCCGTCAGCGCGCGAACGCCACCGGGACCTCGCCCAGGCCGTCGAACACCGCCCGCACCTCGTCGCCCGGGCCGATGGTCGGCGGCACCGTCGTGGTGCCGGTGGTGACCACGTCGCCGGCGCGCAGCCGGTGCCCGTGGCGGGGGAGCTCGGCGGCGAGCCAGGCCAGGGCCGTGCGCGGGTCGCCCATCACCGTGCCGCCCGAGCCCGACGCCGCCCGCTCGCCGTTGATCCACAGGTGCGTCGTGGCGGTGGACAGGTCCCGCTCGCGCCAGTCGGGCAGCTCCGGCCCGAGCACGAACCGGCCCGCGCAGGCCGCGTCGGCCAGCAGCGCGGCCGCCCCCGCCCCCACGAACCGCTCGTACCGCGAGTCGGGCACCTCCACCGCGAGGTGGACGCCGGCGACCGCGTCGAGCACGTCACCGCCGGGCTCGACGTCGGCCCCGAGCCGGTAGGCGAACTCGGCCTCCACCACCCGCATGTGCAGGTGGTCGGAGGAGAGGACGTCGCCGGGCTCGCGCCGGAACCGGATGAACAGCGGCCCCGGCAGCGGACCGTCCACGGCGACGTGCGCCTGCCCGGCCGCCGTCGTCGCCGCGATCTTCCAGCCGTAGGACGCCCCGGCGTGGGCCCGCAGCGCGTCCTGCGCCGCCATCCCGGCCGCCACGCCGTCGAGCGCGGGACGGGCGGGGAGCCGCTCGCCCGAGCACCAGGCGGCCCAGATGCGCTCCGCGACCCGCTCCGCCGACTCAGCCACGCGCGTCCCGCATCGCCGAGACGACCGCCCGCACCCGCGCGTCGTCGCGCAGCTCCTCGAGCGACACCGGCAGCGGCAGCCGCCAGTTGGGGTACTCGTCGACGGTGCCGGGCAGGTTGGGCTGGCGCGTCTCCCCGACGACGTCGTAGGGCGAGACGAGCGCGAGCCGCGACCGGGTGCGGGCCAGCAGCGCGTGCATCGCGACGAGGAGCTCGCCCTCGTCCGCGTCGGCGTCGACGAGGCCCTCGGCCCGCAGCAGGTCCACCATCTCCGCGCGCTCGCCCGCGGCCCTCTCCTCCTCGGCGGCCACGTCGTCGAGCAGGCCCAGGTCGGCCCGGACGCGGACGTGCTCGGCGCGCAGGAACCCGGCCGCGGTCGGGAGGTCGTGGGTCGAGATCGTCGCGACGGCCTCCTCCGGCCAGTCCGCGGGCCGCAGCAGCGGCTCGCCCGGCGCGGCCTCGTCGCGGGTGAACCACAGCACCGCCGAGCCCAGGACGTTGCGCTCGGCCAGCCCCCGGGTGACCTCCGGCTCCACGGTGCCCAGGTCCTCGCCGACCAGCAGCGCGCCGGCCCGGTGCGCCTCCAGCGTGAGCACGGCCAGCATGACGTCGGCGTCGTAGTGGACGTAGGTGCCCCGGTCGGCCGACTCACCGGGCGGCACCCACCACAGCCGCCACAGCCCCGCGACGTGGTCGATCCGCAGCCCGTCGGCCTGGCGCAGCAGGGCCCGCAGGAGGTCGCGGTAGTCGGCGTAGCCGGTGGCGTCGAGGCGGTCGGGGCGCCACGGCGGCAGGCCCCAGTCCTGGCCCTGCTGGCTGAACGCGTCCGGCGGCGCGCCGACCCGCACGCCCAGCGCGAGGACGTCCTGCATCGCCCACCCGTCGGCGCCCTCGGGGTCGCACCCCACGGCGAGGTCGTGCACGATCCGCACCCCGGCCGCGCGCGCCGCGTCCCGGGCGGCGGCGAGCTGGGCCTGCACCTGCACCTGCACCCACGCGTGGAACGCCGTGCGCGGACCGTCCTCGACCAGGGGCCGCCGCAGGTGCTCCGGCCACCGGCTCCACCGGCCGCCGTGCCGCTCGGCGAGCGCGCAGAACGTGGCGAACTCGGCCAGGTCGGCGTCGACGCGCGGGGCCGGGCGGCCCTCGCTGCGCCACAGCGCCTCCAGCGCCGAGCGCTTGGCCGCCCACACCCGGTCGTGGGCGATCCGGTCCCCGGTCTCGGGGCGCAGGGCGTCGACCTCCGCGCGGGTCGCGGCGTCGGCGCGGGCGTAGGCGTCGAGGTCGGTGATGCGCAGGGCCAGCGGGGTGCCGAACAGCCGGCTGGAGGGCGTGTACGGCGAGGGCTGCACGGGCGGCACGGGGGTGGGCGCGTGCAGGGGGTTGAGCAGCACCGCGTCCGCGCCGTGCTCCGCGCCCGTCCAGGCGGCGAACTCGCGGAGGTCGCCCAGGTCACCGACGCCCCACGACCGCGCCGAGTGCAGCGCGTAGAGCTGCAGCATCCAGCCCCACGAGCGGGGTACCGCGGGCAGCGCGGGCGGCGCCACCACGACGGTGTGCTCCCGGTCGGCGGTCTCCAGGCGGTACCAGCCGGGATCGAGCCCGGCCGGGAGCTCGGTGACCTCGCGCCGCCCGCCCGCCTCGTCGACGAGCACGCCCGGTGCCGGCAGGGGCCGGGAGCGGTCGCTGCGGGCGGCGATCGTGCCGGGCAGCGCCGTCCGCCCGCGGGTGGCGGCGAGCGCGGCCCGACGAGCAGCCGGCGTGGTCGCATCGACGTCGAGCAGGCCCAGCACCCGCACCACGACCTCGGGATCGACCGCGACCGGGCGGCGCTCGCCGTCCCGGTAGCCGGTGGCGACCCCGTGCGCGGCGGCGAGCTCCCGCAGTTCCTCGTCCATGTTCCTCCGTACGCCCCGACACCCGGCTCCATGTCACCGAGCGTGACCGCGAGAATGCTAGGTTCTGCGGGCGCGGACCGCTCAGTCCGCCGGTTCGCACCCACCACGTGGAGGGCCAGTGACTCCGCTCCCCCTGCTCGCCGCGGTCCTCGTCGCCGGCGCGGTCCTGGTCGTCGTCCTGCTCGTGGTCCTGCTGGTGCGGCGCCGCCGGACGCCGGTGGTGCCGGCCGGGCCGCGGACCGTCGCGGAGCTGGTGGAGATGCGGGCCGCTACCGCCCCCACCCGGGTGACCGCTCCGCCGCCGCCCGAGCCCGAGCCCGTCGCCGCGGACGTCCCCGAAGCCGCCGAGCCGGCCACCGCCCCCGCCGCTCCCGCTGCCGCACCGGCGGTCGCGGCCCCGCCCGAGCCCGTCGCCGTCGCGCCCGCGCCGCCCGCCCCGCCCGCCGGTCCGGTCACCCTGCTGGGTGCCGACGTGCCGTGGCGCCGGGGCGCCCTGATGAGCGGTGCGAGCGCCGGGCTGCCCGAACCGCGCCCCGCGGCCACCGCCCCGGCCTCCCCCGTCCGGGTCGCCGTCGCCCGCCCCGTGACGGTCGCCGCTCCCCGCGTCGGGAGCACGCGGCGCGACCTCCGCGCCGCGGTCCCGGTGCCGACCGTCCCGGCCCCGAGCCCCCCGGTGGTGACCGCGCCGCCCCGCGCGCCGGCGCCGGTCGTCGACCCGCCGCGGTCCGGGTCGTCCGCGGCGCCGGCGCCCGGGCGCTCCGTGCCGCCCCGGCCCGAACGCTCCCGGCCCGAGCAGTCCGCGGCCGAGTCCCCTGCCGTCGACGCGACCGTGAGCGAGCCCCCTGCGAGCCGGCCCCCCCTCAGCGAGCCCCCCGTGAGCGAGCCACCCGTGACCGAGCCCCCCGCCACCGTCCTGCGCCCCACGGCCGAGCAGGCGGCGGCGGACCTCGCCCTGCTGCGCACCTTCGGCGCCGTCGACCTGGCCTCGCGCCCCGACCGGGCCCCCGACGTGGCGCTGGCGAGCGCCGCCCGGCCCGAGCCGGAGCCCGAGCCGGGAGCGGCGCAGCCGGTGCGGTTCCGCGTCGTGCGCCGCGGCGGCGAGCCGATCACCGAGGCCGCGGTGGCGCTGCTCGACGCCGGCGGCCGCGAGGCGGCCGCTGCGAGCGGGGCGTGCGGTGAGCTGCTCGCGCCCCGGCCGGGCCGCTACATGCTGGTCGCCACGGCCGCGGGCCACCAGGCGGGCGCCCTCGCGGTCGGCGTGGCCGACGCCCCCGTGGAGGCCGAGCTGCTGCTCGTCCGCTCGGCGGTGCTGCGCGGGCTCGTCACCGACGAGGACGGCCCGGTGCCCGGCGCGCGGGTCACGCTGGTGCAGGACGGCGAGGTCGTGGAGACCGCGGACAGCGACCGCACCGGCGCCTACCGCGTCGACGGCCTGGCCGCCGGGGAGTACGCCGTGTCGGTCGCGGCCGCCGGCTGCGAGCCGGACGTCGAACTGGTGCTGCTGCCCGACGAGGCGGAGGTCGTGCACGACGTCGACCTCGTCCCGGCCGGGGTCGCGGCGGGATGGGGGACCGACGGTGGCTGAGCGCGCGGTGCAGCACGTGGAGGGCCGGTTCACCGGTGCGCGGGACGTCGAGCTGTACTGGCGGGGGAGCGTGCCCCCGGAACCGGCGGGCGTGCTGCTCGTGTGCCACGGCCTGGGCGAGCACTCCGGGCGCTACGGCAACGTCGTCGACGCGCTGCTGCCCGACGGGTGGGCGGTGTACGGGCTCGACCACCGCGGCCACGGCCGCTCCGGCGGGCGCCGCGCCCACCTCGACGCCTACGCCGACTGGATCTCCGACTTCCACGCCTTCCGCCGGCTGGTCGCCGACCGCCACCCGGGCCTGCCGCTGTTCCTGTACGGCAACAGCATGGGCGGGCAGATCGCTCTCGCCTACGCCCTGGAGCACGGCGACGGCCTGCGCGGCCTGGTGCTGACGGCGCCCGCCCTCGCCAGCAACGCCGTGCCGAAGGCCGCGGTGCCGGTGCTGAGCGCGCTCGGGCGGGTGGCGCCGACGCTGCGGCCGGCCGGGATCGACACGACGAAGGTGAGCAAGGACCCGGCCGTCGTCGCCGACTACCTGGCCGACCCGCTCAACCACCACGGCAACCCGACGCTGGGCCTGTCGGTGGCGGTGTACCGGCAGTTCGACGTCCTGCCGGAGCGGGCCCGCGGGCTGCGCGTGCCGCTGCTGCTCCAGCACGGCCTCGCCGACGAGCTCACCGACCCCGCCGGCAGCCGCCTCCTGGAACGCACCAGCGGCTCGCCGGACCAGACCGTGCGCTACTACGACGGGCTGTGGCACGAGATCTACAACGAGCCGGAGCGGGACGGCCCGCTGGGCGACCTGCGGGAGTGGCTGGCCGCCCGGCGCTGAGCGCGGTCACGCGGGGACGTCGAGGGCGGCGTCCATCTCGAAGGACACCCGGTCGGCCGTGACCACCGCCAGCGGGCGGCGCGGCAGGTCCAGGGCGCGCAGCTCCTCGGCCATCGGGTGGCCCTGCCCGAGCACCAGCGCCGCCGCCCGCCCGACCCGCACGCCGCCCACCCGGGCGCGCACAGTGGAGGCGTAGACGCCCCCCGGATGGGGCGCGAGCGCGGTGACCGAGCCGCCCAGCCGGCCCGGCAGCCGCGGCGGCAGCGCCCGCAGCACGGCGGTGAGGACGTGCCGCCCGCCGTCGTCGGCGAGGTGGCAGCGGGCGTCCGGCCCGTCGATCACCAGCTCGGCCCGGCCTAGCCACTTCGGCAGGCCCCACAGGGCCCGCCCGGCCTCCATCGTGAAGGTCTGCGTCACCGGTAGCTGGTGGATGTAGGGCCCGGTGCGGCCGCGGTGGCGGACCAGGAGCGCGACGCCCACCTCGCCGTAGGCGTCGAGGTCGCTGTCGCGGTAGTCGACGAGGGCGAGGAACAGCGGCGTGCGTCCGGCCACCGACACGAGCTCCAGCCCGGTGCCGGCCACGAGCTCCCGCGCCCGCTCGGTGCTGACCGCGTACGTCGCGCAGGCCGCCCGGGCGTGCCGGATGCGGACGGGGAAGCGCAGGCGCCTGCCCTGGATCTCCCAGGTGCCGTCGTCGAGGAGCACGGGGCGATCCTGCCGGACATTGCGCCACCGCCGCTCCCACCCCGCGGGACGCGGTTGGCCCGCGGGGGCCGCGCGTGCTCTCATGATCGTGTGTCCCCCGCCGCCGTCCTCGGAGAGATCTGGGGCACCCGGCGTGCGGACCACTTCGACCAGTGCTGTCGCCCGGGCTGACGCATCCCGCTCACCCCGTCCGACCACTGGAGCACCACCGTGCTGCTGCACGCCCCCCGCACGTCGTCCGCCCCCACCCCGCTCGCCCTGCCCGACCTCGTCGCGCTCACCCGCGAGGTCGCCGACGAGGTGCGCGCCGGGCGCCACGCCGTCGTCGTCGACCCCGAGCGCCGCTGGTACAGCCGGCTGCGCGGCGACGACTCCGTCGACGTCTGGTTGATCAGCTGGGCCGCCGAGCAGGCCGCGGAGCTGCACGACCACGGCGGCTCGATCGGCGCGCTCACCGTGGTGTCCGGGGCCCTCACCGAGGAGCGCTGGACCGCCGCCGGGCTGCGGGGCCGCCGGCTCCGGGCCGGGCGCAGCGCCGGGTTCGGGCTCGGGCACGTCCACGAGGTGGTCAACCCCGCGTCCGCACCGGCCGTCAGCGTGCACGCGTACTCCCCGCCCCTGACGGATATGTCCTACTACGACGTGCGGGACGGCCGGCTGCGGCGGACCCGCGGCGAACTCGTGGAAGGGACCCCATGACCACCGTCGACGACCTGCTGACCGCGGCGCGCGCCCGGCTCGACCGCCCCGACCCCCGACGTGCCGCCGAGCTCGTGGCCGCCGGGGCGCACCTGGTCGACATCCGCCCGGGGTGGCAGCGCGAGCAGGAGGGCGAGCTGCCCGGGGCGCTGCTCATCGAGCGCAACCACATCGAGTGGCGCCTCGACCCCACCTCCGACGCCCGCATCCCCGAGGCCGTCGACCACGACGTCACCTGGATCGTCGTCTGCTCGGAGGGCTACTCCTCCAGCCTCGCCGCGGCGTCGCTGCAGGACCTGGGGCTGCGCAACGCCACCGACCTCGACGGCGGCTTCCGGGCGTGGAAGGAGTCCGGCGGCGCGTCCTAGGTGAACGCGCTGATGCCGGTGATGTCGCGGCCCACGATCAGGGTCTGGACGGTCTCGGTGCCCTCGAAGGTGTGGATGGACTCGATGTCGGCCCAGTGCCGCGCCACGTGGTGCTCCAGCAGGATGCCGTTGCCCCCGAGCAGGTCCCGGGCCTCGGAGAGGACCCGGCGGGCGGCGCGGGTGTTGTGCATCTTCGCCAGGCCGGCGACGGTGGGGGACAGGCGCCCGGCGTCGGCGAGCCGCCCGGTCTGCACGCAGTAGAGCTGCATCGAGGTCAGGTCGGCGAGCATGTGGACCAGCCGCTGCTGCACGATCTGGAACGCGGCGAGCGGCTTGCCGAACTGGGTGCGCTGCCCGGCGTAGCGCAGGGCGGCGTCGTAGCCGGCGGTGGCGTGGCCCAGCGCCATCCACGCGCAGGTGCCGCGAGTGCTCGCCAGCACCCTCCCGCAGTCGGCGAACGTGCGGGCCCGGGCGAGCCGGTTCTCGTCCGGCACCCGCACGCCGTCCAGCACGACGTCGGCCTGCCACACGGAGCGCAGCGAGACCTTCCCCTCGATGACCGACGCCCGGTAGCCCTCCGCCGGGGTCTCGACCACGAACCCGAGCACCTCGCCGGACCCGGTGTCGCGCGCCCAGACGACGACGAGGTCGGCGATCGTGCCGTTGCCGATCCAGCGCTTCGTCCCGTCGAGGACCCAGTGGTCGCCGTCGCGGCGGGCCGTCGTCTCCAGCGCGATCGAGTCCGAGCCGTGCTCGGGCTCGGTGAGCGCGAACGCCCCGATCCGCTCCAGGGTGGACATGGACGGCAGCCAGCGCTGCTGCTGCTCCTCCGAGCCGCACATCGCGATCGACTGCATCGCCAGCCCGGCGTGCACGCCGAGGAACGTGCCGAGCGAGCCGTCCCCGCGGTGCAGCTCCATGTGCACCAGCCCGCACGCCATCGGGCTCATCCCCGCGGCGCCGTACCCCGTGATGTCCTCGCCGACGATCCCCAGCTCGGGCAGCCGGCGGAACAGGTGCCACGGCAGCTCGGCCCGCTCCCAGTGGTCGCCGATGCCGGGCAGCACCTCGTCGTCGACGAACCTCCGCACCGTCGTGAAGCGGTCCCACTGCTCGTCGGTGAACTGCTCGCGCACCGAGAAGAAGTCGGTGCCCAGGGCCTCGCCGAGGTGCTCGTAGGCGGTCATCGACGCATCGTGGCACCGCCGCCGGTCCGCGGCAGGTTCGCGGCGACGTCGACGAGATGCACGTAGGGGCTGTCCGGCCACGGCACCAGAGCCCTGACGTCCATCCCGAGCGCTCGGGCGACCTGCCCGACGATGCGGTCGGGCTCGCCGCCCACCTCGTCGGAGGTGTAGCGCTAGAGGCGCCAGCCCTGGTCGACCAGGTCGGTGGAGCGTCCGATGTCGCGGCGCACCCCGGCGGGCGTCGTGTGCTCCTCGCCGTCGTACTCGATACCGACGCGGTGCTCGGGGTAGGCCAGGTCCAGCCACACGGCCCGGCGGGCGCGCTCGTCCTGCACCACCCACTGCGATCGGGGTCGCGGCAGTCCGGCGAGCACCAGCACCAACCGCAGCCGGGTCTCCATCGGCGATCCGGCGCCGCGGTCAGCCAGGGCCAGCACCTCGGGCAGGCGATCGACTCCCCGCACCCCGGAGTACCGCGTCGCGAAGTTCAGCAGCAGGTCGGGGGAGAAGCGGTGCCGCCGCGCGAGGGCGTCGACGCCCACCACCCGCTCGACCAGCGGACCGCGTCGAGCCAGGTCGAACGCCGTGCGGGGCGGGAAGGTGCACCGCACCGTCCCGACCGACCGGATCTCCCCCGGTGCGAGCCGGTCCCGGTGGACGACCAGGCCCGGATGGGCGCGCTGCGGCCCGCCCGGCACCGTGACCTCGGCCGGCGTGTCCCGTGGGCCGCAGGAGGCGTCGAGCACCTCGGCGGCCGACCAGCCGGACAGCACCCCGCGCCCTTCGACGTAGCGGTAGGCGGCGAGCGAACGGAGCGCGAGGTCGGGCGGCTTCCGGCCGCTGAGGACGTACGTGTCGGGGAACAGCCGTCGGAACCGCGGGCCCCGCAGCTCGCCGCGGGTGACGAGCCCGGCCGCGATCGCGGTCGATCCGCGGAAGGCGACGGGCCACCCCGCAACGGTCACGGCAGGAGGGTGGCCGATCGACGGGCTGCTCCGTGGCTGTTCCGGAACGTCCGCCGGTCGAGATGGACACGAAGGTCGTCGGCAGCGGCGGCGACCACCACCGCGTCCATCTCGCGGGTGCTAGCGGGGCAGGTCGTCGATCGCCCGCTGGATCCGCTTGACCGAGACCGGGTAGCGGGTGCGCATCGGGGCGGCGTACAGGCTCACCCGCAGCTCCTCGATCATCCAGCGGATCTCGGTCAGCTCCGGGCCCGGCTCGACGCCCTCGGGCAGGGCGGCGAGGAGCCCGGCGTGCTCGTCGGCGACCACGCGCACCTGGGCGGTCCAGACGTCGTCGCGGGCCGGGTCGACGCGCAGCTTCTCCACCCGCCGCTCCACCGCCTCGACGTACCGGGCGACGTCCCCGAGGCGGGCGGCGCCGGCCGCGGTGACGAAACCGGGCCCCACGAGCCCGTCGAGCACGGCGGCGGCGTCGGCCAGCCCGGCCCGGTTGCCCGGGGTCCGGGGGAGGTCGGCCAGCGCGGCGAGGGCGGCGTCCCGGCGCTCCAGCACCCCGCGGACGGCCTGCAGCACGCGCATCGTCGTGCCGCCGAGCTTCTCGCGGGCCAGCGTCCGCAGCCGGGTGTAGGCGCGCTCGTCGAACGGGTCGCCGCCGGCCGCCCGGACGAGGGCGTCGGCCGCGGCGGTGGTGCAGTCGGCCAGCAGCGCGGCGACCGAGCCGTGCGGGTTGCGCGACAGCGTCAGCTTGGTGGTGTTGTCCAGCCCGCGCAGCACCTGCTTGACCGGCGACGGGGTCTCCCGTAGCAGCAGCGTGCGCACGGCGCGGTGGTGGGCCGGGTCGCGCTCGCCGGCGGTCGGCCACACCCGGACGTCGATCGCGCCGCCCCGCTCGACCAGGCCGGGGAAACCGGTCACGACGTGGCGGCCGCGGCGGATGGCGTGCTCGCGCGGCAGGTCGCCGATGGTCCAGCCGGTGAGGTCGCGCCGCTCCAGGTCCACGCCCGCCGCGGCCAGCTCCTCGCGCACCTGGGGGGCCAGCTCGTGGCGCAGCGCCTCCAGGTCGGTGCCGCGGGCGACCTCGCGGCCGCGCTCGTCGACGACGCGGAAGGTGACGGTGAGGTGGTCGGGCAGCCGGTCCAGCTCCCACGCCTCGCGGGGGATCGTCAGGTTCTTCATCCGGCCCAGCTCGCGCTCCAGGCCGTCGAGCAGGGGTTCGTCCTGGTCGCGCAGCCGGGACAGCACGGCGCGGGCGTGGTCGGGGGCCGGGGCGAAGTTGCGGCGCAGCGTCTTCGGCAGCGTCTTGATCAGCGCCGTCACCAGTTCCTCGCGCAGCCCCGGCACCTGCCAGGTGAACGGCGTCGGGTCGACCTGGTGCAGCGCGGCCACGGGCACGTCGACGGTGACGCCGTCGTGCGCGCGCCCGGGGTCGAAGGCGTAGGACAGCGGCAGCGTGAGCCCGCCGGCCTCCACCGCGTCGGGGTAGGCGGCCGGGTCGACGGCGGCCGCCTGCGCGGTGCGCACCATCTCCTCGGTGAAGTCCAGCCGGTCCGACCGGTTCTTCCGCCACCACGAGTCGAAGTGCCGCCCCGAGACGACGTCGGCCGGGATGCGCTCGTCGTAGAAGGCGAACAGCGTCTCCTCGTCGACGACCAGGTCGCGCCGCCGCGCCCGCTCCTCCAGCTCCGCGGCGTCCTCCAGCAGGGCCCGGTTGGCGTGGAAGAACGCGTGCTTGGTGTCCCAGTCGCCCTCGACCAGGGCGTGCCGGACGAACAGCTCGCGGGCGACCTCGGGATCGATGCGGCCGTAGTCCACGCGCCGGTCGACGACGATCGGCACGCCGTAGAGCGTCACCCGCTCGACGGCGACGGCGGCCGCGCGCTTGCGCGACCAGTGCGGCTCGGAGTACGTCCGCTTCACCAGGTGCCCGGCCAGCGGCTCGACCCACTCCGGCTTGATCCGGGCGACGGTCCGGGCGAACAGCCGGCTCGTCTCGACCAGCTCGGCGGCCATCACCCAGCGGGGTGGCTTCTTCGCCAGCGGGGAGCCGGGGAAGACCATGAACTTCGCCCCGCGCGCGCCGAGGTACTCCTTGGTCTCGGCGACCTGCAGGCCGATCTGGGAGAGCAGGCCGGACAGGACGGCCTGGTGCACGCGGTCGGCGTCGGGCTCGCCGTCGTTCATCGTCATGCCGGCGTTGCGGGCGGCCGACCGGAGCTGGGAGTGCAGGTCCTGCCACTCGCGGATGCGCAGGTAGTGCAGGAAGTCCTCGCGCAGCTCCTTGCGGAACCGGCTGCCCGACAGCGCCTCGCGCCGCTCGCCCACGTGCTTCCACAGCTGGAGGAAGGCGAGGAAGTCCGAGCCGTCGACGGCGAACCGGGCGTGCTTCTCGTCCGCGGCCTGGCGCTGCTCGGTCGGCCGCTCGCGCGGGTCCTGCACCGACAGCGCGGCGGCGATGACGAGCACCTCGCGCAGGCAGCCGGTGCGGTCGGCCTCGACGAGCATGCGGCCCAGCCGCGGGTCGACGGGCAGCGTCGACAGCGACCGGCCGACCGGCGTCAGCGCGTCGTTCCCGTCCAGCGCACCCAGCTCGTGGAGCAGCGCGATGCCGTCGGCGACCGCGCGGGCGTCCGGCGGGTCGACGAACGGGAACGCGGTGATCTCGCCCAGCTCGAGCGCGATCATCTGCAGGACGACCGAGGCCAGGTTGGTGCGCAGGATCTCCGGGTCGGTGAACGCGGGGCGCGCGTCGAAGTCGTCCTCCGCGTAGAGGCGGATGCAGATGCCGTCGGCGACGCGGCCGCAGCGCCCGGCGCGCTGGTTGGCGCTGGCCTGGCTGACCTTCTCGATCGGCAGCCGCTGCACCTTGAGCCGCCGCGAGTAGCGGGAGATGCGGGCGAGCCCGGGGTCGATGACGTAGCGGATGCCCGGCACCGTCAGCGAGGTCTCGGCGACGTTGGTCGCGAGCACGACGCGACGACCCAGGGAGCCCTGCTGGGGGGCGAACACGCGCTGCTGCTCGGCGGTGGTCTGCCGGGCGAACAGCGGGAGGATCTCGATCCCGGGGAAGTCGCGCTTCGCCAGACCGTCGGCGGTGTCGCGGATCTCCCGCTCCCCGGGCAGGAACACGAGGATGTCGCCGGGGCCCTCGCGCCGCAGCTCGGCCACGGCGTCGCCGATGGCGTCGAGCTGGTCGCGGTCCGGGTCGGCGTCGGGGTCGTCGGGGTCGACGACGGGCCGGTAGCGCACCTCGACGGGGTAGGAGCGGCCGGAGACCTCGACGATCGGCGCCCCGCCGTAGTGCTGGGCGAAGCGCTCCGGGTCGATCGTGGCCGAGGTGATGACCACCTTGAGGTCGGGGCGGCGGGGCAGCAGCTGGGCGAGGTACCCCAGGATGAAGTCGATGTTGAGGCTGCGCTCGTGGGCCTCGTCGATGATCAGCGTGTCGTACTGGCGCAGCATCCGGTCGCCGGTCAGCTCGGCGAGCAGGATGCCGTCGGTCATCAGCTTGACCAGCGTCGAGTCGCCGACCTGGTCGGTGAACCGCACCTTCCAGCCCACGGTCTCGCCGACCTCGGAGCCGAGCTCCTCGGCGATGCGCGCGGCGACGGTGCGGGCGGCGAGCCGGCGCGGCTGGGTGTGCCCGATCAGCCCGCGCACGCCCCGGCCCAGCTCCAGGCAGATCTTCGGGATCTGCGTCGTCTTCCCGGAGCCGGTCTCGCCGGCGACGATCACGACCTGGTGGTCGCGGATCGCCGCGGCGATGTCCTCGCGGCGGGCGGAGACGGGGAGCTGGGCGGGGTAGGTGACCGAAGGGACGGCGGCGCGGCGGGCCGCGAGGCGCTGCTCGGCCTCCGCGACCGCGGTGGCCACGCCGGCCAGGGCGCGGTCGCGGGCCTCGCCGACCCGGGTGCGGCGGGCGGTGTCGAGGCGGCGGGCGAGGCGGTGCTCGTCGCGCAGCGTCAGCGCGGGCAGGCGCTCGGCGAGCGCGGTGACGGCGGGGTCGGCGCCCTGGAAGCTGGGCAGGCCCCCGTCGTCGGCGGGGCGGCGCGCCGGGCCGCGGGAGCGCTCCGGCCGGCGCCGCCGGGGGCGGCGGGACCGCCCACCGGGCCCGCCGGAGGTTGCAGCGAGGCCACCTTCATGCAACGTGCTGGCGTGAAGGTGGCCTTGCTGCAACTCGGGGCTGGGCATCTCGACGTCCAGTGTGCCTGCGGGCGCGGCTCAGGCCGTGCGGAGGGTGGGTACCGCCTCGTCGGCCAGCGGCGCGTCGGAGGCGGGGTGCTCCACCAGGGCGAGCACGCGGTTGGCGAGGAACCGGGCCGTGCGCACGGTGCTGCCGCCGCGCGTGGTCTCGCTCACCTCGACGACACCGCGGCCGTGGGTGACGGACACCCGGCGGCCCGCGCGCGACGCGACGATCTCGTAGGTGCGCGTGGTGCCGCTGCCGGCGTCGATGACGACCTCGACCCGATCGCCCTTCATGGCTGCTCCTCGAAGCTGGTGGGGGCGGCGCCGTGGGGGGGACGGCGCCGCCCATCGCAGCCGCGTCGACGGCGGCGGGAAGCGCCGGACGCGGCAGGTCTGGTGGGTGGAGTGGTGTCCACGCCGGGCGCCGGTCGCCTCTCGGCGCGTGGCGCACCCCGTGGGGTGGCGGTGGTTGAGACCCGGGGACTCGGATCGCCCGGCGCGGACACTCTCTACAACCCCCGCCCCACCGAGAACATTCCCTGGTGGGAGCGGGTGTCCGAACCGAGCGCTGGTCGCCTCGCGGCGAGTGGCGCACCGCGGCTCCAGCCGGACGGTAGTCCGCGGTGGCTTTCATCATGTGAGACCCGGGGACACAGGTCGCCCGGCTCGGACAGTCGGTACAACGTGCGGGAGCGCCGGTTGTTCCCGCCCCTCGTGCGCGCGCCGGAGTGTTCTAGGCCTCTTCCGCGCTCACGAGCGGGCGAGCGCAGCGAGCACGCCATCGGTGAAGGGGGGCCAGGCCGCGACGGACCAGTCGGCGAAGTCCCGGTCGGTGAGCACCACGCACGCGGCGCCGGCGTCCGGGTCGACCCACAGGAACGTGCCGGCCTGGCCGAAGTGGCCGTACGTGCGGGGCGAGCTCGCCGCGCCCGTCCAGTGCGGCGACTTGCCGTCGCGGATCTCGAAGCCCAGGCCCCAGTCGTTGGGCCTCTGCCGGCCGTAGCCGGGCAGGATCCCGTCGAGCCCGGGGAAGGCGACGGTGCGGGCCTCGTCGAACGTGTGCGTCAGGGTCGGGGCCTGCAGCTCGGCGGCGAACCGCGACAGGTCGGCCGCGGTGGACACGGCGTCGGCGGCGGGGGAGCCGCGCAGCTCCGTGGCCGCCATCCCGAGCGGGTCGAGCACGGCCTGGTGCAGGTACTCCGCGAACGGCATGCCGGCCGCCGCGGCCACGGTGTCGCCCAGCACGTCGAACCCCGAGTTCGAGTAGATCCGCCGCGCGCCCGGCCTCGCCTGCACCACGGCCTCGGAGAACGACAGCCCCGAGGTGTGCGCGACGAGGTGCCGCACGGTCGAGCCGGGGGGCCCGGCGGGCTGGTCCCACTCCACCGCGCCCTCCTCCACGGCGACGAGCACGGCGTAGGCGGCGAGCGTCTTGGTCACCGACGCGAGCCGGAACACCCGGTCCTGCGCGCCGGCCGTCGCGAGCACGGTGCCGTCCGCGCCGACCACCGCGGCGGCGACGTGGTCGACCGGCCAGTCGAGCACGGCGCCGACGGCGCGGGCCAGGTCGGTGGAGCGCGGCTCAGGCATCGCCGTACACCGGGATCGCGGCGCCGCTGATCGGTGCGGCGTCGGGGGAGCAGAGGAACGCGATCACCTTCGCGATCGCGGCCGGGGCGACGGCGCGGGCCGCGAGGTCCTCCGACATCCACGACCGGTTGGCCGGGGTGTCGATCACCGACGGCAGCACGGCGTTGACCCGGATCCGCTGGGGCCGCAGCTCGTCGGCGAGCAGCTGGGTGAGCCGGACGACCGCGGCCTTGCTGGTGGCGTGGGCGACCGGCCCGGGCCCCTGCACGGCGGTCTTCGAGCCCACGTTCACGATCGCGCCGCCCCCGGTGAACAGGGGCGCGGCGGCCTGCGCGGTCCAGAGCGCGGAGCCGAAGTTGGAGCGCCACAGCAGCTCCAGCGACTCCTCGTCGACGTCGGCGAGCGCGCCGGGGGTGAACCCGCCGGCCAGCCCGACCAGCGCGTCGCAGGGGACGGGTATCGCGCCGAACGCCTCGTGCACGGCGGCGCGCGAGGCCAGGTCGGCGGCGAGCGCGTGCACCCCGCCCTGCTCGCCGAGGGCGTCGAGCCGCTCCCCGGGCCGGTCCAGGGCCACGACCGCCCGGTCGCGGGCCCGGAACTCCGCGACGACCGCGGCGCCGAGCGCGCCCGCGGCCCCGGTCACGATGACTGCGTCCACGGCGCCCATCCTGCATGCTCCCCGGTGTGACCGGGCAGGTGCGGGTGGGGACGTCGGGGTGGCGCTACCCGCGCTGGCGCGGCGACTTCTACCCGGCGGGCCTGGCGCAGCGCCGCGAGCTGGAGCACCTGTCGCGCCGGACGACCAGCGTCGAGATCAACGGCACCTTCTACTCGCTGCAGCGGCCGGAGAGCTTCATGCGGTGGGCGGAGCAGACCCCGGAGGACTTCCTGTTCGCCGTGAAGGGCCCGCGCTTCGTCACCCACCTCAAGCAGCTGCGCGACGTCCGCACCCCGGTCGCGAACTTCCTCGCCTCGGGCGTGCTGGCGCTGGGCCCCAAGCTCGGGCCCGTGCTGTGGCAGCTCCCCGCCCGGACGCGGTTCGACGCCGGGCGGCTGGGCGCGTTCCTGGAGCTCCTGCCGCGCTCCACCGGCGCTGCGGCCGCGCTGGCCGCCGAGCACGACGCGCGCCTCGACGGCCGCGCGCACCTGGAGGTCGACGCGGACCGGCCGCTGCGCCACGCGCTGGAGGTGCGGCACGAGAGCTTCCGCGACGCGGGCCTGCTCGCGCTGCTGCGCGAGCACGGCGTCGCGCTGGTGCTGGCCGACTCGGCCGGCACGTGGCCGGTGTTCGACGAGGTCACGGCCGGCTTCGCCTACGTGCGGCTGCACGGGCAGGACGAGCTCTACACCAGTGGCTACACCCCGTACGCGCTCGACGCGTGGGCCGCGCGCGTGCGGGCGTGGCGCGCCGCGGGCCTCGACGCGTTCGTCTACTTCGACAACGACGCCGACGGCCACGCCCCGTTCGACGCCGCCGCCCTCGCCGCCCGGCTCGGTTCGGACGCGGCACCGACGGGGTAGGTGCTCCGCGTGGGCGAGGACGTGCGGGACGAGCTGGCGGCCGAGGTGGGCGGGCTGGCGCGCAAGACGGGCCGGACGGTGGCCGTGGCGGAGTCGCTGACCGGCGGGATGATCGCGGCGGCGCTGGCGCGGGCCGAGGGGTCGAGCGAGTGGTTCCGGGGCGCCCTGGTGGCCTACTCCTCCGAGGTCAAGCACGAGGTCCTCGCCGTGCCGGACGGTCCGGTGGTCAGCGAGCCGGCCGCGCGGGCCATGGCGCGGGAGGTGCGTCGGCTGCTCGGTGCGGACGTCGCGGTGGCGACGACCGGCGCCGGTGGCCCCTCCCCCCAGGACGGGGCGGAGCCGGGCACCGTCTACCTCGGCGTGGACGACGGCGCCGCCGTGGCGGTGCTGCGCCTCGACCTCGACGGCGACCCCGGCGCGGTCTGCGGCGCGGCCGCCGAGCAGGCGCTGCGCGCGCTGGCCGCGGTGCTGCGCGGCTGACGCCGCTCCCGCGCGCCGACCGCCGCCGCGGCAGGCACCCTGGAGGCATGACCTCGAGCACGCCGCTGCACGTCGCCGGGCACCTCGCGCCGGTGCCCGACGAGATCGACGCCCGCGACCTGCCCGTCGAGGGCGCGCTCCCGCCCGAGCTCACCGGCCGCTACCTGCGCAACGGGCCCAACCCGCTGCCCGGCGAGGACCCCGGGCACCTGTTCCTCGGCCACGGGATGCTGCACGGCGTGCGCCTCCGCGGGGGCCGGGCCGAGTGGTACCGCAACCGGTGGGTGCGCACGAAGGCGCTCGCCGGCGAGTCGATGTTCACCGAGCGGGGCATCGACCTCACCGTCGGCGTGGCCAACACCCACGTCGTCGCCCACGCCGGGCGGATCATGGCGCTGGTCGAGAGCAGCTTCCCGCACCTCGTCACCCCGGAGCTGGAGACGCTGGGCACCTGCGACTTCGGCGGTCGGCTCACCACGGCGATGACCGCGCACCCCAAGACCGACCCGGTCACCGGCGAGCTGCACTTCTTCGGCTACGGCGTCCTGCCGCCGTTCCTGACCTACCACCGGCTGTCGGCCGCGGGCGAGCTCGTCACCAGCGCGGAGATCGCGGTGCCCGGCCCGACGATGGTGCACGACTTCGCGATCACCGACCGGCACGCGGTGTTCCTCGACCTGCCGATGGTGTTCTCCTTCGAGCGGCTCACGACGGGCATGCCCTTCGGGTGGGACGAGGGGTACGGCGCCCGCATCGGCGTCATGCCGCTGGAGCGGCCGGGCGAGGTGCGCTGGTTCGACGTCGACCCCGGCTACGTGTTCCACGTCGGCAACGCGCACACCGACGACGCGGGCCGGGTGGTGCTCGACGCCGCCCGCTACTCCGCCGCCGACGCCCTCGTCATGTGGGACGGCATCGGCACCGGCGACCCCGCCGCGATCGCGGCGAACGCCGCGGCCACCGGTTCCGCCCGGCTGCACCGCTGGACGCTCGACCCGGCCACCGGGACGATCGCGGAGACGCCGCTGCACGACCTGCCCGTCGAGTTCCCCACCGTCGACGACGCCCGGGTCGGCCGCGGGGCCCGCTACCGCTACGCCGTCTCCGTCACGGGCTCGTCCGCCGCGATCGTCAAGATCGACGTCGACGGCGCGCACACCGAGCACCCCCTGGGCCCCGACGTGCTGCCGGGCGAGGCGGTGTTCGTGCCGTCGGAGCGGCCCGACCGCGCCGAGGACGACGGCTGGCTGCTGACGGTCACCACGCGCCGCGACGGCAGCGCGTCCCGGCTGCTGGTGCTCGACGCCACCGACGTGGCGGGCCCGCCCGTCGCCGCGGTGGTGCTGCCCCGCGGCGTGCCGTCGGGGTTCCACGGCAGCTGGATCGCCGACGCGGAGCTCGCGCACCCCTGACCGGCGCTGGCAGGATCGGTGGCGTGATCGACCGCCTGGCGTGGGTGACGGCGCGGGGAGCGCGCGGCCGCGACGACGACGAGCCCCCGGCCCTGGCCGCCCTGGCCGCGGCCGGGGTGCGCGTCGACGTCGTCGACTGGGACGACCCAGCGGTGGCCTGGGACGCCTACGACCGCGCCGTCCTGCGCTCCGCGTGGGACTACCCCGAGCGCCTGGGGGAGTTCCTGGCCTGGCTGGGCGGGGTCGAGGCGGCCACCGACCTGCGCAACCCGCCGGACGTCGTGCGGTGGAACGTCGACAAGCACTACCTCGCCGAGCTGGCCGCGGCCGGCCTGCCCGTCGTGCCGACGACGTTCTCCGAGCCCGGCGCCGCCCCCGCGTTCCCGGACGGCGAGTTCGTCGTCAAGCCCGCCGTCGGCGCGGGCAGCCGGGACGCCGCCTCCTACGGGCCCGACCAGCACGACGTCGCCGGTGCGCACGTGGCGCGGCTGCACGCCCGGGGCGCGTCGGTCGTGCTGCAGCCGCTGCTCGCGTCCGTGGCCCGCGACGGCGAGTGGCCGCTCGTGTTCCTCGACGGTGCGTTCAGCCACGCCGCGAGCAAGCGGGTGGTCCTGCCCCGCGCCGGGCTGGTCGACGACCTGTTCGCCGCCGAGCGCACGGGCCCGCACGAGCCCGACGCCGAGCAGCTCGCCGTGGCGGGCGCGGCCGTCGCGCTCGTCGCCGAGCGGTTCGGCGCCCCGGCCTACGCCCGCGTCGACCTCGTGCGCGACGACGACGGCCGGCCGTGCGTCCTGGAGCTCGAGCTGGTCGAGCCGTCGCTGTTCCTCCCGGAGGGCGGACCGGGCGCGGTCGACCGGCTCGTGGCCGCGCTCGTCTCCTGACGGCGGGTCAGCCGCGGATGCGCGTGGCCTCCCCGCCCCACTCCCGCTCGCGCAGCTCGAACTTCTGCACCTTGCCCGTGGAGGTCTTGGGCAGCTCGGTGACGAGTTCGACGTCGCGCGGCGCCTTGTAGCGGGCGATCCGGCCCTTGACGTGCTCGATCAGCTCCTCGGGGGTCGCGGACGCGCCCTCGACGAGCACCACGAAGGCCTTGGGCCGCTCGCCCCACTGCTCGTCCGGCACGCCGACGACGGCCGCCTCCAGCACCGCCGGGTGGGACACGACCGCCTGCTCCACCTCCACCGTCGAGATGTTCTCCCCGCCGGAGATCACGACGTCCTTGGCGCGGTCGCGCAGCTCCACGTAGCCGTCGGGGTGCATCACGCCGAGGTCGCCGGAGTGGAACCAGCCGCCGGCGAACGCCTTCTCCGTGCCCTCCGGGTCGTCGAGGTAGCCCTTCATGACGTTGTTGCCGCGCATGACGATCTCGCCCATCGTCGTACCGTCGGCGGGCACGTCGTTCATCTCCGGGTCCACCACGCGCAGCCGGTCGGCGCACACCATGCCGACGCCCTGCCGCGCCTGCTTCGCCGCGCGCTCCTCGGCGGGCAGGGCGTCCCACTCGCGCTGGTAGGCGTTGACGGAGTACGGCCCGTAGGTCTCGGTGAGCCCGTAGACGTGCACGATCCGGAAGCCCATGCGCTCCATCTGCAGGATCGTGGTCGGCGACGGCGGCGCGCCCGCGGTGGTGACCACCAGCCGGTAGTCCAGCGGCACCGCCTCCGGCGCCCGCATGATCGTGGTGACGACGGTGGGGGCGCCGTTGAGGTGAGTGACGCCGTGGGCGGTGATCTGCTCCCAGATCCGGTCGCCGCGCACCTCGCGCAGGCAGACGTGCGTGCCGCCGATCGCCGTGACCGCCCAGGGGGTGCACCAGCCGTTGCAGTGGAACATCGGCAGCGTCCACAGGTACACGGTGTCCGGCGTGTGGGTGGAGTGGACGACCTCGCCGAAGGAGTTCAGGTACGCGCCGCGGTGGTGGTACATCACGCCCTTGGGCCGGCCCGTCGTGCCCGAGGTGTAGTTGATCGAGATGGTGGCGTCCTCGTCGTCGACCCCCCAGCGCAGCGGGGCGTCGTCGCCGCGCGCCAGCAGGTCGTCGTAGGTGGTGCCCGAGCCGATGCCGTCCCCGGGGTTCGCCGGGTCGACCACCGTGACGATCTCCTCCACGGTCTTGAGCTCCGCCGCGACCGGTGCGACCACGGGGTGCAGCGCGGCGTCGACCACCAGCACCTTGGAGCCGGAGTGGTCGAGGATGTAGCGGACCTCCTCGGTGGACAGCCGCGTGTTGATCGCGACGAGCACGGCGCCCGCCAGCGGCACCGCGAAGTGCGCGACGAGCATCTCCGGGACGTTGGGCAGCAGGTAGGCCACGCGGTCCCCGGGGGAGACGCCCGAGCCGCGCAGGGCGTGCGCGACCCGCGTGGCCTCCGCGGCGAACTGCGCGTAGGTGTGCCGGCGCTCGCCGTAGACGATCGCGGTCTTGTCCGGGTACACGTCCGCCGACCGGCGCAGGAACGCGAGCGGGGTCAGGGGCGTGTTCCACACGGTCGTCATCGGGCGATCCTCGCGCCGCCGTCCCGGCGGGGCAACCGTGCGGTGGGGAGGCGCCCGGCCGGCTAGCCCTCGAGGCGGATGGCCGCGCGCGGGCAGGCCTGCACGGCCTCCACGAGCCGGGGCCGCAGCGCCTCGGGCGGGTTCTCGTCGAGGATGTAGAGGAAGTCGTCGTCACGCACCTCGAACACCTCGGGCGCGATCCCCATGCAGACGGCGTTGGACTCGCACAGATCGAAGTCGACCTTCACCTTCATGCGGCCATCGTGCACCCCCGGGACGGCACCCGTCACCGGGGGCGACCCTCAGCGCACCCCGGCCAGCCGGGCGAACGCGACGACGTTGGCCGCATCCGGGGCGGCGTCGCGGTCGAACACGCCGCCCGCCGTGACCAGGCGCAGCTCGGCGGTGTCCGTGTCGCCGTAGACGTCCTCGCGCGGGAACGCGGCGCGGGGGAAGCGCTCGACCCGGTAGACGGAGAACACGGCGTGCGTGCCGTCCTCCCGCGTGACGGTGACCTCGTCGCCCGCGGCCAGCTCCACGAGGCGCGCGAAGGGGCCCTCGCCGTCCGCGGCGAGCACGGCGGGTCCGCTCGCACCGGGGGTGGGGCCGAGGGTGGACCACCCCGTGCCGCCGTCCTCCGGCATCTGCAGGGCGCCGCCCGCGTCGCGGTGCAGCTCGACCACCCGCGGCACGGTCAGGTCGATCGCCGGCGCGGTCAGCGCGATCGGCCGGGCCTGGTCGAGCCGGCCGGCGGGCACCGCCCGCAGCGGGGCGTCGGGGGCCGCGAGCACCGGGACGAGGGCGGCGGGCGCGGAGACGGCGGTGGGGCGCACCTCGTCGCGGTCCGGGACGGTCACCAGCAGCACGGCCGCCGTGAGGACGGCGCCGAGCACGGCGAGGACTCCGGGAGAGGGCCGGCGCGTCACGGTGCCGGCACCACTGCGGTCGCCATCCCGCCGGTGGGCCTGCGCTCACCCGGGGCGGGCGCGGTGGCGGCGCACGGGTCGGCGGGCATCCGGAGGGCGGCCGCGGCGGGCGCGGTGGAGGGCGTGGTGGACGGGGCGGTGCACGTCGGCTCCACCTCGGCGGCGTGCACGGCGGTGGACACGGCGGTGGACACGGCGGTGGACACGGCGAACGTCGCGACCGACGGGCAGCCGGTGAGGTCGCAGGACCGGTCGCCGGCCAGGACGGTGACGGCGGCCATGCCGGCCACCACCGCGGTGCTCAGGGCGGCGCAGACGGCCGCCAGTCGGGTGCGGGTCAGCACGGGCATGAGAGTCGGGGTCCTCTCGGGGTACGGCAGCGCTGCCGGGAGAGCAGTGCGGGCGGCCCGTCGAGGGGGAGCGCCGGGCCCGCCACTGTTCCCATCGCCGAGCGTGTCCATGCGTTACCTGATCGGAGGAGACGCTCGTCACACCCGTCGGGCGTAGGCGACGACGTTGTCCACGTAGTGCCCCGAGGCGTCGTCGAACGCGCCGCCGCACGTGATCAGGCGCAGCTCCGGACCGGCGGTGTCGCCGTACACCTCGGCGCTGGGGAACGCGGTCTTCGGGTAGCGCTCGACGCGGTCGACGACGAAGGCCACGTCGGTCCCGTCGGCCCGCCGCACCGTGATGGCCGCCCCCGGTCGGAGGTCACCCAGTCGAGCGAACGTCCCGGGCCGGCCGCCGTAGTCGACGTGGGCCGCGAGCACCGCGGGACCGGGGTCCCCCGGTGCCGGGCTGTGGAGGTACCAGCCGGTGCCGGAGGCATCGGGCGGCACCTCCATGGCGCCGGCGGCGTCCAGGCCGAGCGGGATCAGCGGGCCGGTCGCGACCCCGATGTCCGGGATCGCCAGGGCGAGGGGGGCGGTCGGTCGGGGTGCCGGGGCGTCCCGCGCGTCCTGCGCCTCCGGGGCCGCCGGGGGGGTGGCGCCGGGGACCGCGGCGCTCGGCGCGACCGATGGCACGGCCGGTCCGAGCACGGGCCCGGCGGCGGACGGCGGGAGCGACGCGTCGGGGGCTGCCCCGCACCCGGTCAGGGCGAGGAGCAGCCCCAGTACGGCCGGCCACCGGGCCGCCGGCCTCGCGGCCCCGGTCACGGGGCCGGGCGCCCCCCGGTCGCGACGCCGCCGTTCGGCACGACCGCGACCTGGCGCCCCTGCGTGCCGAACAGCTCCTCGCAGGCGATCCCGTCCTTGTCCGTGTCGAGCGCGTCCGGGTCGGTGCGGTCGGCCGCCAGGGCGGCCTGCGCCTGCGCCTGGGTCGGGAAGTCGGGGCAGTCGCGGTCGTCCGGCCGGACGCTGGTCGGGGCCGGGGACGTCGTGGTCGCCGTCGCCGTCGTCGAGGTCGGCGTCGTGCTCGAGCCGGTCGGTGCCGCGGTGTCGCGCGACCAGCGGCAGGCGCCGGCGAACTGGACGTACGCGTCGGTGGCCGCGACGGTCACCGAGAGGGGCCCCTGCCCGCTGCCGCTCGCGATCACCGACCGGGACGAGCCCGTGTTGTCGGAGAGTCGGAACCAGGAGCAGGCGGTGGTGCCGCCGGCGGTGCGGTAGAGCCCGGCCGTGACCTCGCGGCCGACCTGGTAGCGGCCCTCCCCGAGGCTGCTCGGCGCCGTCGTCGAGGTGGCCGTGGCGGCGGTGGAGGCGGTGGTGGTGGAGGAGCTGCTCGTGGGGGTGGTCGAGGTCGTCGTGGTCTGCAGCGCGGCGGCGCGGCGGGGCAGCGCCTCGCAGGCGATCCCGTTCCCGTCCTCGTCCAGCCGCAGCGGATCACCCGCACCGGCCGCCGCGAACGCGGCCTGCGCCGACGCCTGGTCGGGGAAGTCCCCGCAGTCGCGGTCCTGCGCTGCCGCTTCGGTGGCCGTGACGACCAGCCCCGCCGCGACCGCGGCGGTCAGGGCGGCGGTGCGGAGGCGGCGGGCTCCTCGCGTGGCGGGCATCAGGACCTCCGCAGGACGGGGCGCAGCGCGTCCAGGACGCCGGCGTCGTCGATCGTGCCCGGCACGGGCTCGTCCACGCCGTCGGCGATGCCGCGCATCGTGCGGCGCAGGATCTTGCCCGAGCGGGTCTTGGGCAGCGCGGGGACGACCGCCACCTCCTTGAGGGAGGCGACGGCGCCGATCTGCTCGCGCACGAGCTGCACCAGCTCGGCGGCGAGCTCGGCCCCGTCGCGCTGCACGCCGGCCTTGAGCACGACGAACCCGCGCGGCACCTGGCCCTTCATCGCGTCGGCGACGCCGATCACGGCGCACTCGGCGACGTCGGGGTGGGAGGCGAGGACCTCCTCCATGCCGCCGGTGGACAGCCGGTGGCCGGCCACGTTGATGACGTCGTCGGTGCGGCCCATGACGAAGACGTAGCCGTCGGCGTCGATGCGCCCGCCATCGCCGGTGAGGTAGTAGCCGGGGAACGCCGACAGGTAGGACTGCACGAACCGCTCGTCGTCGTTCCACAGCGTGGGCAGCGCGCCGGGCGGCATCGGCAGCTTGACGACGATCGCGCCGTCCGTGCTGGGCGGCACCGGGTTCCCCGAGGGGTCGAGCACCTGCACGTCCCATCCGGGCAGCGGGCGGGTGGGCGAGCCGGGCTTGATCGGAAGCAGCTCGATGCCGGCGGGGTTGGCCACGATCGGCCAGCCCGTCTCGGTCTGCCACCAGTGGTCGATGACGGGGATGCCGAGCAGGTCCGACGCCCAGCGGTGGGTCTCGGGGTCGAGCCGCTCGCCGGCGAGGAAGAGGTAGCGCAGGCTCGACAGGTCGTGCTTGCGCGCGAACTCCCCGGCCGGATCCTCCTTCTTGATCGCCCGGAACGCCGTCGGCGCGGTGAACAGCGTCTTGACCCGGTGCTCGTCGACGACGCGCCAGAACTGGCCCGCGTCGGGCGTGCCGACCGGCTTGCCCTCGTAGAGCACCGAGGTGGCCCCGGCCAGCAGCGGCGCGTAGACGATGTAGGAGTGGCCGACCACCCAGCCGACGTCCGAGGCGGTGAAGATCGTCTCGCCGGCGCCGACGTCGAACACGTGCGGCATCGACCAGGCCAGCGCCACGGCGTAGCCGCCGCCGTCGCGCACCACGCCCTTGGGCTTGCCGGTCGTGCCGGAGGTGTAGAGCACGTAGAGCGGGTCGGTGGCCGCCACGGGCACGCACGCGGCCGGCTCCGCCGCGGCGACGGCCTCGGCCCAGTCGACGTCGTCGGGCCCCATCTCCGCGACGGCCTGGGGCCGCTGCAGGATCACCCGCTTCTCGGGCGTGTGCGCGGCGAGCTCGATGGCGCGGTCGAGCAGCGGCTTGTACTCGATCACCCGGCTGCCCTCGATGCCGCAGGACGCCGACACGACCACCTTCGGGGTGGCGTCGTCGATGCGGACGACCAGCTCCTTGGGGGCGAACCCGCCGAACACCACCGAGTGCACCGCGCCGAGGCGGGCGCAGGCGAGCATGGCGATCGCGGCCTCGGGCACCATCGGCAGGTAGACGACCACGCGGTCGCCGCGGCCCACGCCCAGGCCCGCGAGCACCCCGGCGAACGCCGCCACCTCCTCGCGCAGCTCGCGGTAGGTGAAGGCGCGCTGCGAGCCGGTGACGGGGGAGTCGTGGACCAGCGCGGGCTGGTCGCCGCGGCCGGCGTCGACGTGGCGGTCCAGGGCGTTGTGGCACACGTTGAGCTCGCCGTCGGGGAACCAGCGGGCGAACGGGGGGCGGCTGTCGTCGAGCGCGCGGGTCGGGCGCCGGGTCCAGTCGATCGCGGCGGCGGCCTCGAGCCAGAACCGCTCCGGGTCCTCGACGCTGGCCCGGAACACGTCGTCGTACTCGCCCACGCCGACCCCTCCTCGAGTGCTGCTGGCGCGAGCCTAGTGCAGGTCCACCCGTCCGGGTGATCCCCGGCGGGCGGCCGGGCACGCACCGTCCGTCAGGCAAGACCTGACGGAGCGTGACCACCCGAACGGCCGACTCACGAACGGGTCGGCCGGCTCGTTCCACAGCACGTAGCGGGACGCACACCGCCCGTTCGGGGACGGGGCGTGTGACACGACCGGATGGTCCGGCGATGGAGGGTCCACGGGCCCGTGCGGAACGGGCCCGGGAGGGAGCACGAGGTGCGAGCGGGGAGCCGGGTCCTGACCACGCGGGTGTGGGGAGCGCGGGTGCTGGGCGGGGTGCGCGTGCTCGTGGCGGGCACCGGGCTGGCCTGCCTGCTCGGGGCGGCCGCCCTCACCGGCGGGCCGGAGGCGGCCGTCCCGGCGGCGCTCGTGCAGGACGCCTGCGCCCCGCGCTGGGCCACGGCCTGGCACGCCTCCGTGCAGCCCGCGCCCGGCGACCCGGAGCTCGCCGGTCGGACGCTGCGCATGACGGTGACCCCGCAGGTCACCGGGTCGCTGGTGCGCATCCGCGTCGCCAACACCTACGGCGCGACGCCGCTGCGCATCGGCGCCGCCTCGGTGGGCTGGTCCGACGGGGCGGCCGGCGCCGTGCCCGGCACGCTGACGCCGCTGGGCTTCGCCGGCGGGCCGGCCGCCGTCGTGGCCCCCGGGGCCTACCTGCTCAGCGACCCCGTGCCGCTGGTGGCGCAGGCCGGGCGGCCGCTCGCGGTCAGCCTGCACCTCACCGAGGTGCCCGACGTGCTCACCCAGCACCCGGTGGCCCTGGCGACCTCCTACCTGTCGGGGCCCGGTGACGCCGCCCTCGTGGCCGACGGCGCCGCGTTCGGCACCCCGGTGGCCTGGTGGGCGGTGCTCGCGGGCGTGGACGTGCTCGCCCCGCGGCCGGTGAACGCGGTCGTCGCGGTGGGCGACTCGATCACCGACGGCGTCGGCAGCGCCCACGGCACCGACGAGCGGTGGCCCGACGCGTTCGCCCGCCGGCTCACCGCCGCGGGCGGCCCGTCGACGATGGCCGTGCTCAACGCGGGGATCGCGGCCAACCGGCTCGTCGACGGCGTGGTGGGCGAGGCACCGCTCGCCCGCTTCGACCGCGACGTCCTGGCCAGCGGGGCCACCGACGTCGTGCTCCACATCGGCACCAACGACATCGCCGCCGGGCGGTCGGCCGACGAGGTCGTGTCCGGGATCGTGGCCTTCGCCGACCGGGCGCGCGCCGCCGGCACCCGCCTGGTGCTGACGACCATCACCCCGTCGGCCGCCGGGCCGCACGGCACCCCGCAGGCCGTCGCCGTCCGGGACGCGGTCAACGCCTGGGTGCTGGCGCACGGCGCCGAGCACGCCGCGGGGGTGGCCGACTTCGCCGCCGCCGTCGCGGACCCCGCCGACCCGACCCGGCTCGCGCCCGCCTTCGACGCCGGCGACGGGCTGCACCTGTCCGCCGCGGGCTACCGCGCCCTCGCCGAGGCCCTGGACCCGGCCCTGCTCACCGGCAGCCCCTGCCTGGCCGTCCCCGGTCCGGCCCGGGTGCTCGTCTCCGGCCCCTAGCGGCGCCGGAGGCGGCTCAGCGGGCCGGAGCGGCGCCGCTCCGCCTCGGCCACCACCGCGAGCGGGCCGGTGGGCGTGTCCTCGCGGTCGAGCCGGTCCACGACCCAGTCGACGGCGAGCGCGCCCGGCGAGACGCCGCGCTCCGCGGCGATGCGGCGCAGCTGCTCGATCCGCACGGCGGGCAGGCGCAGCTGGAAGACCTGCGCCGAGCCGAACCGGCCGGCCAGCTCGGTGGGGTGGTCGTCGGCCGTCAGCGCCGCGAGGTAGGGGTCGAGGTCCGGGTCGTGCGCCTCGGGTTCCCGGCGGTGCCCCGGCATCAGCCGGCGAGCTCGAAGCCCGCCTCGAGCACGGCGACCTCGATCTCGCGGGCCGCCACCTCGCGGTCGGCGAGCACGGTGAGCACGCCGTCCTGGAGGCGCACGTCGACGGCGGAGACGCCCTCGATGCCGGACACCTCCTCCGTGACCGACATCACGCAGTGCTGGCAGGTCAGCCCGGCGACGGTGACGCAGGTGCGGAAGGGAGCCTCGACGGCCATGAGTGCTTCTCCTGGACGGGAGCAGTAGCGGGGGGGAGGGCGGCCCGCAACGGACGCGGGACATGGTGGCAGACCAGCGCGACCCTGCCGAGACCGGTCGTCGATCCACCACCCGGAAGGGGGTGCGTGGACGGGCGCCGGTAGGTAACGTCCCGGTCACGGTCACGGGGGTGGCCGGGGGCGAGTCGGGAGGCGTCGATGACGGCTGGGATCGGGAACGCTCGGCAGAGCAGCAGGGTGGGGGAGGCGCCGGCCGGGTCGATCCCGAGCCCGCGCACCGCGGCGGACGCCTACCGGGTGTCGGACGACCAGCTGCACCGGGCCCGCATGGTGGTCGCGCGCAACTCGGCCGACCCCGACGACCTGCGCAGCCTGCTCGACATGCTCGGGCTGATCTCCTCCTCCCCGGACCTCCCGCCGCCGGTCACGCGCTGAGCGCACCCCCCGGTTCGGGGGGTGCCACGGGCTGTCGTATGCTTTCCTGGCTCCCGACGGACGGCAGGGGGAACGCTCCGGCGGTCCGAAGTCCCCATCGTCTAGCGGCCTAGGACTCCGCCCTTTCAAGGCGGCAACGCGGGTTCGAATCCCGTTGGGGGTACGGTAAGCGCAGTACAGCAAGGCCCAGTGGCGCAGTTGGTTAGCGCGTCGCCCTGTCACGGCGAAGGTCGCGGGTTCGAGTCCCGTCTGGGTCGCTTCGGCCAGGTAGCTCAGTTGGTACGAGCGACCGCCTGAAAAGCGGTAGGTCGGCGGTTCGACCCCGCCCCTGGCCACCATCTCGCTACCGTCCTCCCGTGGACGTGCTGAGCTGGCTGCTCGACTCGGATCCTGCCCTGCGCTGGCAGGTGCTGCGCGATCTCACCGACGCCTCCCCGGACGCCGTCGCGGCCGAGCGGGCCCGTGTCGCCACCGAGGGCTGGGGCGCCCGGCTGCTCGCCCTGCGCGACCCCGACGGCCACTGGGCGGGCGGCGCCTACTCCCCGGCCCGGCCGCCGGACGAGCCGGGCCAGCCGTGGACCGCCACCGCGCACGTCCTGCTGCTCCTGCGCGAGTTCGGGCTCGACCCGGCGTGCGCCCCCGCGCGCGAGACGATCGCGCTGGTCCGGGAGCACGTCCGCTGGGAGCACGCCGGGCAGCCGTTCTTCGCCGGGGAGGTCGAGCCCTGCATCAACGGCGCGGCCGTCGCGATCGGGGCGCACTTCGGCGTCGACGTCGCCGGGATCGTCGACCGCCTGCTCGACGACCAGCTCGCCGACGGCGGGTGGAACTGCTGGGCCGAGCACGGCGCGACCGTCTCCTCGTTCCACTCGACGATCTGCGTGGTGGAGGGCCTGCTCGCGCACGAGCGCACCACCGGCGGCTCGGCGCGCACGGCCGCCGCCCGTCGCCGGGGCGAGGAGTACCTGCTGGAGCGCTCGCTGTTCCGCCGGCGCAGCACCGGTGAGGTCGTGGACGCCGACTGGCTGCGCCCCGCCTTCCCCACCCGGTGGCACTACGACGTGCTCCGCGCGCTGGACCACCTCCGGGCGACGGGCGACCCGCCCGACACGCGCGCCGCCGAGGCGGTCGAGCTGGTCCGGTCGCATCGTCGGCCCGACGGCACCTGGCTGCTGGACCGCAGCCACCCCGGGGCGGTGCACTTCTCCCTGGAGGAGGTCGGCCGTCCCAGCCGGTGGAACACGCTGCGCGCCCTGCGGGTGCTCCGCTGGGCCGACGGCGCAGGTCAGCGGGTGACGACCAGCGAGCGGTAGGTCGGGACGAGCGCGCGGCGGGCCGGTGCCCGGTGCACCACGCGCCACGGACGGCCGTCGGCCACCAGCATCCCGAGCACCGCGGACAGCTCCGCCCGCGCGAGCGCGGCACCCAGGCACAGGTGGCGGCCCGCGCCGAACCACAGCTGCCGGTTCTCCGGCAGGTAGGGCCGGTCCAGGTCGAAGCCGCCCGCCGCGGTGTCGGCCGACCAGGTCAGCAGCAGCACGCGCTCCCCGGCGCGCAGCCCGCGCCCGGCCACCTCCACGTCGCGGCGCACCGACCGGCCGATGACCGGCGCCGGGGTGGTCACCCGCAGGCCCTCGCGCACCGCGTCGGGCAGCCGGGCCGGATCGGCGAGGAGCCGGTGCTGCTCGCCGGTGTCGTGCAGCAGCGCCACCGTGCGCCCGATCGCCGAGGCCGCGGTCTCCGTGCCGGCCACCATGAGCAGGGCGGCCAGGCCGGTCGACTCGCGCAGCCCCAGGCCCAGCTCCCGGCAGCGCCCGAGCAGCGTCCCGGGGCCGGCGGCGCGCCACGCGTCCGGCACGCCCGTCGTCAGCTCGGCGACGATCGCGCGGGCCTCCGCGACGGCGGACGCGGAGAGCGTGGTGTCCGCCGCACTGCCCAGCGCGATCGCGGCCAGGCGCTCGCCGGTGCCGAACAGCCGCCGGGCCCGGTCGTCGTCGACGCCGTCGTCGCCCAGCCCGAGCAGCGCGGCGAGCATGCGGCCCACCAGCACCCGGGCCAGGTCGGCGACGTCCAGCGGCCCGGCCGCGAACCGGGCGCGCGCCTCCTCCAGACGGTCGCCCCACACCCCGCCGACGAGCTGCGCGGCCGACGCCTCGGTGAACAGGTCCCGGGCGCGCGTGCGCAGGTCGTGGTGGCCCGGCCCGTCGAACAGGTCCAGCACCCAGTCGCCCAGCACCTGCGCCCACAGGTGCCCGACCCCGCCCTCGGCGAGCAGGGTGAAGGCGCGGTGGTCGGTGAGCACCCGCCGCGCCACCAGCGGGTCACCGCTGACCCACCCCAGGCGCGGCACGCGCCGGATCGGGCGGATCCGGCGGCCCGCGACGAGCAGCGCCGCCAGGGCGGGGCGGGCGGCGACCAGGACGCGGAGCTCGTGGCGGTCGGCGGCGGGCAGCACGTGGCCATCAGAGCACGCGCCGTCCCCGGACGGGGCCCGCATCGCACCTGCACGGACGGGTGCCACCCGGCTAAGGTGGGGCGACGCGCCCGGGTGACGCACACCGGGCGCGTTCGTCGTGGTCGAAGTGCGCAGGATCGGGTGACGCAGGTGCCGAGCGGCAAGGTGAAGTGGTACGACGCGGAGAAGGGCTTCGGGTTCCTCTCCCAGGACGGCGGCGAGGACGTCTACGTCCGCCGCAACGTCCTGCCGTCGGGCGTGGAGACGCTCAAGCCGGGCCAGCGCGTCGAGTTCGGCATCGCTGAGGGCCGGCGCGGGCCGCAGGCGCTGCAGGTGCGGATCATGGACGCGCTCCCGTCCGCCGTCGAGGCGGCGCGGCGCCCCGCCGAGGACCTGCACTCGCTCATCGAGGACATGATCCGGCTGCTGGACACCAAGGTGCAGCCGGACCTGCGCCGCGGCCGCTACCCCGACCGCAAGACGGCGAAGCTCGCCGCCGAGGTCGTCCGCGCCGTGGCCCGCGACCTCGACGGCTGATCGTCAGACCGCGGCCGTCAGCACCCAGCTGGCGCGGATCGGGAACTGCAGCTCCCCGGTCGCCGGGTCGATCTCCGGCGCCGGGCCGAACTGCTGCACCTCCGCGATGAGCAGCCGGGCGTCCGGCGGCAGCTCCAGCACGTAGGAGTCCTGCTCGATCTGCACCGAGGTGCGCTCGTCCACCGGCTCGCCCGCGCCGGTGCGGTAGGAGAACACGACCTGCCAGGGCGTCTCGGCGACCTCGGGCGGCACCGCCACCTCCAGCGGGGTGCCGGCCGGCACGGCCAGGTCGACCGGCGCCTCGGGCTGGTTCGTGCAGTTCACGAAGTCGTCGTCGCAGTACTGGGTGGGGCCGGCGGTGACGCTCGCGCCGCCCGCGCTGAACACGACCTCCGGGGGAGCGCCCGCGCAGCCCGCCAGGAGGAGCAGCGGGGCGAGGAGCAGCGCGATCAGACGGGACACCGGAGGAGATCATGCCTCGCGCGGTGACAGGAACGGCAGCAGGGTGCGCCCCTTCAGCAGCAGCAGCGTCTGCAGCACCGCCACGGCCATGATGCCGGCCACCACCCCGAAGCCGAGGGTGAACGAGTCGTGCGGCAGCAGCACGCCCAGCGCGCCGCCGAACACCCACGCCAGCTGGAGCACGGTCTCCGAGCGGCCGAACGCCGAGGCGCGCGACTCCTCGGGCAGGTCGCGCTGGATCACCGCGTCCACGCAGACCTTGGCCAGCGCGCTGCAGGTGGAGGCGATGAGCGCGCAGACCGCCGCGGTGGCGACCCCGGGCAGCAGGGCGGCCGCGACCGCCGCCGCCAGCGCGACCGACACGCACCCGGCGACGACCGGGTCGGTGCGGGCGAAGCGCTGGCGCGACCCGGCCGCGTTGCCGGCGAAGGACCCGAGCCCGGCGGCCGCGCCGATGATCCCGATCAGCACGAGCTGGCGGGTCGCGTCCCCGCCCGCCTGCTCGCGCACCGCGAAGGCGATGAACAGGGTGAGGAACCCGGTGAGCACCCGCACGCCGCCGGCGCCCCACAGGCCGATGGCGACGTGGCGGCCCACCGGGGCGCGCCGGCCCCGGTGGGTGCGGCGCAGCGCGGCCGGCACCTCGCCGGCCGTCGACTCCACCCAGGCGGGGATGCGCAGGCACAGCACGGTGCCGGCCACGCACAGCCCGGCGATGAACCACAGGGCGCCGGGCGACCCGGTCAGCGCGGCCACCCCGGCGGCGATGCCGCCCGCCACCCCGCCGGCGACCAGCCCGAACGTCGTCAGCCGGGAGTTGGTGGTGGCCAGGGTGATGCCGCCCGGCACCACCCGCGGGGTGACCGCGGCCTTGAGCACGTGGAACGACTTGCTCAGCACCATCACGCCGAGCGCCGCCGGGTAGAGCAGCCAGCTCTCGTACTGGAACGCCATGAGGACGGCCAGCAGGCCGCGGCCGACGAACGAGGCGGCCAGCGCGGCGCGCCGACCGCGCTGCAGCCGGTCGAGCAGCGGACCGACCACCGGCGCCACCACGGCGAACGGGGCCACGGTGATCGCCAGGTACAGCGCCACGTTGGTGCGGCTCTCCGCGGTGGCGGCCGCGAAGAACAGCGTGTTGGCCAGCGCGACGGCCACGGCCGAGTCGACGCCGTAGCTCACCATCGTGGGCCAGGTCAGGGCCGTGAGCCCGGACCGGTCGGCCCCGTCGGCCGTGGCGGCGCGGTGGAAGGCCCGGATCCCGTTGTTGGTGATCTCCCGGCTGCGCAGGGCGGCGACGCGGGTGACGGTGAGCTTGCGCGGCATCCGCTGGGGGCGCGGGCCCGGGGTGGTCGGCGGGGTGGCGGGCGGAGCGGCCGGCGGGACGGCCGTCGTCGGCGGCAGCGGCGGCGGGTCGACCCCGGTCCACGGGGCGGCCGTGGGGACGGCGGTCGCGGCGGCGGGTGCCGCGACCGGCGGACCGGGCGGGACCGGGGGCGGGGTGCGCCGGTGCGCGGCCGGGTCGTAGTGCGGGTCGTCGTGCCACGGGTAGCGCCGGCGGGGGGCGTACGGGTCGGCCGCGGCGGGGTCGGAGCCGGCCGGGCGGGCGGGCGGCTCCGGCTGCGCCCGGACGGGGCGGGGCTGCGGCGCGCCTCGTCGGGAGCTCAGGAAACCGGGTCGCCGCACCCCGTCATTCTGACGCATGCGGGGCCCCGGTGGCGGCGTGATCGTCAGGACCACCCCGACGGACCGCGGGCCGCGCGGACCGACCCGGCCCCGCCGGCCGGGCGGGCGCGGCGGCCGGCCCCGGCCGTCAGGGCGCGGCCGGCACGAACCGCACGCGGAACGTCGTCGGCCAGAGCTTGCCGGTGAGCAGGAACTCGCCGTCGCCGACGGCGGCGATGCCGTTGAGCACGTCCGCCCCCTCCCGGCGGTCGGGGGGCAGCAGCCCGGTGGCGTCGACGACGGCGGTCACGCGGCCGTCGGCCGGGTCGATGCGCACGATCCGGTCGGTCCGCCACACGTTCGCCCACACCTGCCCGTCCACGCACTCCAGCTCGTTGAGCTGCGTGACGGGCGCGCCGTCGAGCGTGACGGCCACCGAGCCGGTCTCGGCGAACGTGCGCGGGTCGTGGAAGCGCAGCCGATCCGTGCCGTCCGAGCGGACGAGCCGCCCGTCCCCCGGGCCCCGGTCGTCCCGGCACAGCCCCCAGCCCTCGCCGTCCAGCGGCACCTCGCGCAGCAGCGCGAACGAGGCGCGGTCCCACTCCAGCGCGACGCCGTCCTTCCAGGTGAGCTGCCAGATGCGGTCGCCGACGACGGTGATCCCCTCGCCGAACAGCGTGCCCGGCAGCGGGACCGCGCGGCGCACCGCGCCGGTGCCGGGGTCGAGCTCGCGCAGCTGCGACGCCCCCGCCCGCCCGGTGCCCTCGTACAGCGCGCCGTCGGCGGCCTCGAAGCCCTGCGTGAACGCCGCGGGGTCGTGGGGGACCTCGGCCAGCACCTCCGGCCGCAGCGCGCCCCCGGGGGGCGGGACGGCGGCCCCGCACGCCCCCACCACCAGCACCAGCCCCGCCACCAGCGCACGCCCGACGACCACGGGAGGGAGGGTGGCACAATCCCTGTGGTGACCCCAGACGCCCACCCGACCGAGCGGCTCGCCGGGGCCGTGGACACCGCCCGGGCCGCCGCCGTCGCCGACGCGCGCGCCGACCTGGGCGACGAGGCCGGCGCGTCCGCCGTCGGGGAGCACCTGGGCACCGAGCCCGAGCCCGGCGGGGCGCTCACCCACCTGTTCGCCGCCGAGCAGGGCGGCTACCGCGGCTGGCGCTGGTCGGTCACGCTCGCCGCCGCCCCGGACGGGCCGGTCACCGTCAGCGAGGTCGTGCTGCTGCCGGGATCCGACGCGGTCGTCGCGCCGGACTGGGTGCCGTGGGAGCGCCGCGTGCGCCCCGGCGACCTCGGTCCCGGTGACCTGCTGCCCACCGGCGAGGACGACGAGCGGCTGGTGCCCGGCTACCTCGCCTCCGACGACCCCGCCGTCGAGGAGGTGGCCCGCGAGGTCGGTCTGGGCCGTGAGCGCGTGCTGTCGCGCCCGGGACGGGAGCAGGCGGTGCAGCGCTGGCTGGACGGGCCGCACGGCCCCGGCGCCGACATGGCGCGCCAGGCGCCCGCCCCCTGCGGCACCTGCGGGTTCCTGCTGCCGCTGGCCGGGTCGCTGCGCGGGGCCTTCGGCGTCTGCGGCAACGCCTACGCGCCCGCCGACGGGGCCGTCGTCGCCGTCGGGTTCGGCTGCGGCGCGCACTCCGACGTCCGCCCCGAGCCCGCCGTCGCGCTGCCCGACCCCGTCTACGACGACGGGGTCGACCTCGAGCCCGTCCCCTGAGCCGGCCCGACTTGACCGACGCCTTCGGCACGGCCGCGCTCCGCGCCGCCGTCCTCGACGCCTGGGCCGCCTCGCCCACCCGCTTCCGGGAGGACGCCAACGCCGAGGAGGACCTGCTCCTGGGCGGGTACTCCGACGCCTGGTTCGTCGAGCTCGCGCAGAACGCCGCCGACGCCGCCCGGACGGCGGGGACGCCCGGCCGGATGACGGTCGCCGTCGTCGAGGACGAGCTGCGCGTCGGCAACACCGGCGCCCCCCTCGACGCCGCCGGCGTGACCGCGCTGGCGTCGCTGCGAGCCTCGGCCAAGCGCGACGACGCGGGCTCGGCCGGCCGGTTCGGCGTCGGGTTCGCCGCGGTGCTGGCCCTCACCGACGCGCCGCGGGTCGTGTCGCGCACCGGCGCCGTCGCGTTCTCCACCGCGCGCACGGCCGCGGCCGTCGCGGAGCTCCCCGGCCCCGCCGCCGAGCTGGCCCGCCGCGGCACCCCGCCCGTGCTGCGCCTGGTCTGGCCGTCCGACGAGACCTGCGACGGGGTGGACACCGAGGTCCGGCTGCCGCTGCGCCCCGGCCTCGACGCCGCCGCGCTGCTGGCCCGCGCCCGCGCCGACGCGCCCGGCCTCCTGCTCGCCCTGCCCGCCCTCGCGGAGATCGAGGTGGCCGGCGAGGTCGTGCGCCGCGAGGAGCGCGACGGCGGGGTCGTCGTCGACGGCCGCTGGTGGCGCGTCGTGCGCCGCAGCGGGGTGCTCGACGCCGCCGCCGACGCGGCCGCGGAGCAGCGCTCGCGCACCGACTGGTCGGTGACCTGGGCGCTCCCGCAGCACCCGCTCGGCCCGGACGTGCTGCACGCGCCCACCCCCACCGCCGAGGGCCTGTCGCTGCCCGCCCGGCTGATCGCCACCCTGCCGCTGGAGCCCGACCGCCGCCGCCACCGCCCGGGTCCGGTCACCGACCGGGTGCTGGCCGAGGCGGTCGCGGCCTACCTCGAGCTCGTGCACACCGTGCCGCCGGGCGACCGGTTCGCCCTGGTGCCCGAGCCGGGCTTCCCGCGCTCCGCGCTCGACGGCGAGCTGCGCGACCTCCTCGTCGACGCGCTGGCGGCCGACCCGTGGCTCCCGGGCGGGGTCGCGCCCGACCGCGCCGAGTGGCTCGACCTGCCCGGCGCCGAGCCGGTGCTGGACCTCCTGGACGAGGCCGGGCTGACCGGCGTGGTCGCCGGACCCGTGCCGGCCCTGCTGCGGATGCGCCGGCTGGGCCCGGCGGCGCTGGTGGAGCGGCTGTTCGGGCTGGAGCAGCCGCCGTCGTGGTGGCGGGCGCTGTACGCGGCGCTCGCCGACGTCGTCGACGAGGTGCCCGGGCTGCGCGACGACCTGCGCGCGCTGCCCGTGCCGCTCGTGGACGGGCGCACCGCGGCCGGACCGCCCACCGTGCTGGTCCCCTCGGCGGCGCTGCCGGCGCTCCCGGCCCTCCCCGGCCTGCACGTCGCGCACCCCGACGCGGTGCACCCCCTGCTGCTGCGCCTCGGCGCGGCGGAGGCCGGCCCGGGCGCGCTGCTGGAGCACCCGGCCGTGCTCGCGGCGGTCGAGGGCTCGCTCGACGACGCCGAGGCCGGGCTGGACCCCCTCCCGCTCGCCCGGGCCGTGCTCGGGCTGGTGGCCGCCCACGGCCGCGCCCCCACCGGGGGGCTGGGGGCGCTCGCCCTGCCCGCCGACGACGGCGCGCCCACCCGCGCCGACGAGCTGCTGCTCCCCGACGCGGCGCTGCGCCCGCTCCTCGCGCCCGACGCCCTCGGCGTGCTCGACCCGGCGTTCGCCGCGACCGCCGACCGCGACGCGCTGGTGGCGGTGGGCGTGCTGGACGGGTTCGCGCTCGTCGTCGACGACGACCCCGCCGGCCCCGACCCGGACCTCGACGACGCCTACACCTGGTGGGACTCGCTGCCCCAGCCGCCGCGGCGGGTCCGCGCCGTGCGCGACCTCGACCTCGTCGCCGACGGCGCCTGGCCCGCCGCGCTGGCGCTGCTCGCCGCCGGCCGCGACACCCGCGCGGCCCTGCTGGAGCCGGGCGGCTACACCGGCTGGTGGATCGCCCGGCACGCCCGCCTCGACGGCGAGCGACCCGGGCGGCGCCGGCTGCCCTCGGCCACCGCGCTGGCCGGGCTGTACGACCCCGTCGGGATCGACGGGGTCGACGAGGCCGTGCTCGCCGCGGCCGGGGTGCGGGCCGGGCTGTCGGTGGCCGACGCCGAGGACGCCGCCGACCTGCTCGCCCGGCTCGCCGACCCCGAGCGGCACCCGGACGTCGCGCTGGTGGCGCAGGCGCACGTGGCGCTCACCGAGGCGGTGGCGGACGGCCGCGTCGACCCCGCCGACCTCGACCCGCCCGAGCACGTCCGCGCGCTCGACGGCACCGTCGTCGGCGTCGACGTCGCGGTGGTGCTGGACGCGCCGTGGCCCGCCGCCGTGCTCCCCCCGGGCGAGCTCGTGGCGGGCGGCGACCCCGGCCTGCTCGCGGAGCTGCTCGACCTGCCGCTGGCCACCGACGTCGTCGGGGGTGCCGTGGAGAGCACCGGGCGGGAGCTCGCCTGGGCCGACGTCGGCGAGGTGGTGGTGGCGTGCCACACGCTGGGGGTCGACGTGCCCGGCGGCACCGTGGTCGTCCACGAGGAGCTGCGCGTGGCCGTGACCAGGCCGATCACCGGTTCGGTGCGCGTCCCGGTGTGGCCGGACGGGCGGGGGAGCTGGCACACCGACGACCCGCTGCGCGCGCTCGTGGCCGATCTGGCCGTGCTAGACACTGACGTGTGACCCCTCGCGACCGGCACCGCCCCCGCCGCGCGTGCGTGCTGTCGGTGCACACCTCGCCACTGGAGCAGCCGGGCACCGGCGACGCGGGGGGCATGAACGTCTACATCGTGCAGACCGCGCTGCGCATGGCCCGCCGGGGCACGGCCGTCGAGATCTTCACGCGCGCCACGTCGTCGGAGCAGGCGCCGGTGGAGGAGCTGGCCCCCGGGGTGCTCGTGCGCCACGTCGCCGCCGGCCCGTTCGAGGGGCTGGGCAAGAACGACCTGCCCAGCCAGCTGTGCGCCTTCACCGCCGGGGTGCTGCGCACCGAGGCCCGCCACGAGCCCGGCTACTACGACGTCGTGCACTCCCACTACTGGTTGTCCGGGCAGGTCGGCTGGCTCGCCCGCGACCGCTGGGGCGTCCCGCTCGTGCACAGCGCGCACACCCTGGCGCGGGTGAAGAACGCGGCCCTGGCGGACGGCGACGCGCCCGAGCCGGTGGTGCGCGTGATCGGCGAGGACCAGGTCGTGGCCGAGGCCGACCGCCTGATCGGCAACACCGAGACCGAGGCCCGCGAGCTCGTCGGGCTCTACGGCGCCGACCCGCGCCGCGTCGTCACGATCCCGCCCGGGGTCGACCTGGAGCGCTTCACGCCGGGGGACCGCGGCGCGTCCCGCCGCGCCCTGGGCATCGCCCCGGACGCGGTCGTGCTCGCCTTCGTCGGCCGCATCCAGCCGCTCAAGGCGCCCGACGTGCTGCTGCGCGCCGCCGCCGAGCTGGTGGCGCGCGTCCCCGCGCTGCGGTCGCGGCTGGTCGTGCTGGTCGCCGGCGGACCCTCCGGCTCGGGGCTGGCCGAGCCGACCGCGCTGCACCAGCTGGCGGCCGCGCTGGGCGTCTCCGACCTGGTCCGGTTCCTGCCCCCGGTGCAGGAGGGGCTCGTCGACGTCTACCGCGCCGCCGACGTCGTCGCCGTGCCCAGCCACAACGAGTCCTTCGGCCTCGTCGCGCTGGAGGCGCAGGCCTGCGGCACCCCCGTCGTCGCGGCGCGCGTGGGCGGGCTCCCGGTCGCGGTCGCGGACGGGCGCTCCGGCCTGCTCGTGCCGGGCCACGGCGCGGGGCAGTGGGCCGACGCGCTCGCCTCGGTGGCCCTGGTGCCGGGCCGCCGCGCCGCGCTGGCCGCGGGTGCGCGCCGGCACGCCTGCGACTTCTCCTGGGACCGCACCACCGACGCGCTGCTCGCCACCTACACCGACGCGGCGGCCGAGTTCGCGGCGCGCGTCCCGGCCGGTCTCGCGTCATGATGCCGGCATGACCGAGCGCCAGGGGGACGAAGCGGTGCCCGACGTCGACGCCGTCCTCGCCGAGGCGCTCGCGGAGCTGGGGGTCGACCACCTCCGCCGCGAGCCCGGCCAGTTCCTCGTCACCCTGCCCGGCACGGCCCGGCTGCACACGCACTGCTGGCTCGTCGTGCGCGACCACGCCCTGTTCGTGCAGGCGTTCGTCTGCCGCCGCCCCGACGAGGAGCACGAGGCCGTCTACCGGTTCCTGCTGCAGCGCAACGCTCGGCTCTACGGGGTGCACTACACGGTCGACCGGATCGGCGACATCCACCTCACCGGCCGGGTGGCGCTGCACGCCGTCACCGCCGACGAGGTGGACCGCGTCCTCGGCCAGGTGCTGGAGGCCGCCGACGGCGACTTCAACACGCTGCTCGAGCTGGGCTTCGCCTCCTCGATCCGCCGCGAGCACGCCTGGCGCACCGAGCGCGGGGAGTCGACGGCGAACCTGCGCGCGTTCGAGCACCTGTTCACCTGACGGACCCGGTACCTCCCCGGCGCGCCACAACGGCTGCGTCACCCGTCACGCACCCCCTGTGCACGCGGCGCAGCTGTTGCCACGGCTGCGCGGCGTCCACAACGGTTGCGTTGCCGTCACGCAGCCGTTGTGGGCGCTGCACCGGAACGTCACCGGAGCGTGACCCCGGCGCCCCAACCCGCACCCGGTCGGGCCCCGTCCTCCCCCCGACGCCGCAGCGGGCGGCGGAGCGGAGGTGGGTGCGGTGGTGGATGCGGGGACGGTGCGGGGCCGGACCGGTCGGCGGGTCGCGGCGGGTGCGGCGGCGCTGCTCCTGCTGGGCGTGGTGGGGGCCTGCTCGGCCGGGGAGAGCGGGTCCGCGTCGTCGTCGGACGCGGTCGCGCCCGCCGCGCCCGCGGAACCGGGGTACGCGCCGTCGCCCGAGCAGGCCCACGGCGGGTCCGACGCCGGGCGGTCGGCCGGTGGCTCGGGCGTCGGCAGCTCCGGTGCAGGCGGCGCGGAGGCCGGTGGCACGGCGCCGTCGGTGCCGCTGGGCTCGGTCGACCGGGCGCTGGTGCGCACCGCGCAGGTGTCGCTGGAGGTCGCGGACACCGGGGCCGCGCTGAACGGGGTGCGGGCCGCCGCGGCCGGAGCCGGCGGGTTCGTGGCCGAGGAGCGCTCGGGCGGCACGTCGGGCTACGTCGTGCTCCGGGTGCCCGCCGAGGCGCTGGACGCCCTGGTGGAGCGGGTGGTCGCCCTCGCGGAGCCGGGCACGCCGGTGGAGCGCAGCGCCGCGGTCGTCGACGCCACCGAGGAGGTCGTCGACCTCGACGCCCGCGTGGCCAGCCAGCGGGCGAGCGTGGAGCGCGTCCGCGGCCTGCTCACCGAGGCGAGGACGATCGGTGACGTCATCGCCGTCGAGTCGGAGCTGGCGCAGCGGGAGGCCGAGCTGGACTCGCTCACCGCGCGGCTCGCCGCGCTGCGCGACCAGGTGGCGCTGTCCACGCTGACCGTCACGCTCGACGGGCCCGACGACCCGGTGCTGGCCGCGGCGGAGGCGCCTCCCGGCTTCCTCGACGGCCTGGCCGCCGGGGTGGAGGGCGTGCTGGCGCTCGGCCGGGGCGCGGGTGCGCTGCTCGGATTCGTGCTGCCGTTCGTGCCGGTGCTCGCGCTGGTCGCGGCGGTGGCGCTCGGCGCGGTGCGCCTGCGGCGCGGGCGCCGGCCGCGCCCGGCGGACCCGGCGGCGCCGTGACCCGACCGCCGGGCGGCGGCAGCGCGGGACGGCCCGGGTGCTGAGGGGGGATCACGTACTCGGGCCGCCCCGCGTCCTGCCGCCGGGCTGGGAGCCGCGCGTTCGGGGGCACCGCGCGGCCGACCCGGCTCCGGGGTCGGCGGACCGGCCCCGGGTCGGTCGACGGGTGGGGGGTCCGCGGACCGACGCGCACACCCTGACAGCGAGTGATCAAGGCGGCAACCCGTTCGGGCTACCACTTTCGGGTGGTTCGCGGTGGAGCGGTCGCGGAGTCCCGCAGGACCCTAAGGTGGGACGGCGACCACCCCGCGCGGCGGGGGCACTCGAAGGAGCGTGACCATGCCCGTACGCAGCCCGTACCCGGACGTCGAGATCCCCGAGACCTCGCTGTTCGACTTCCTGTTCAGCGACTTCGGCGGACGGGACGCGGAGCCCGCCTTCATCGACGGCACCAACGGCACGTCGATCACCTACGCCGAGCTGCGCGGCATGGTGGAGCGCCTGGCCGCCGCGCTGGCCGAGCGGGGGATCGGCAAGGGCGACGTCGTCGGCATCTTCGCGCCCAACACCCCGTACTACCCGGTGGTGTTCCACGGCGTGCTGCGGGCGAACGCGATCGTCACGAGCGCGAACTCGCTCTACAGCCCGGGCGAGCTGGCCCACCAGCTGCGCGACAGCGGGGCGAAGCTGCTGTTCACCGTGTCGCCGTTCCTCGACCGCGCCGTCGCGGGCGCCGAGCAGGCCGGCCTCACGGCCGCCGACGTGGTCGTGCTGGACGGCGCGGAGGGCCACACCGGGCTGCGCGAGCTGCTGGGGAGCACCGCGCCGGTGCCGGAGCCGGCCGTCGCGCCGGGCGACACCGCGGTCCTGCCGTACTCCTCGGGCACCACCGGCCTGGCCAAGGGCGTCATCCTCACCCACCGCAACCTCGTGGCGAACCTGTGCCAGATCGCCGGGGTCATGACGGTCACCCCCGACACCCGGATCCTCGCGGTGCTGCCGTTCTTCCACATCTACGGCATGACCGTGATGATGAACCACGGCCTGTACGCCAACGCCACCGTCGTCACGATGCCGAAGTTCGACCTGCCCGAGTTCCTGCGGATCATCTCCGAGCACCGCATCCAGCGCGTCTACATCGCGCCGCCGGTGGCCGTCGCCCTGGCCAAGCACCCGATCGTCGACCAGTACGACCTGTCCTGCATCGACGTGATCTTCTCCGGGGCCGCCCCGCTCGACGCGGAGCTGGGCCACGCGATGGGCAAGCGGCTGGGCTGCACGGTGCTGCAGGGCTACGGCATGACCGAGCTGTCGCCGGTGAGCCACTGCATGCCCGACGACCGCCCCGACCTCGACCTCAACTCCTCGGGCTTCGCGCTGCCCAACATCGAGTGCAAGCTCGTCGACCCGGAGACGGGCGAGGAGGTCGGCCCCGGCGGTCGCGGGGAGCTGTGGGTCAAGGGCCCGAACGTGATGGTCGGCTACCTCAACAACCCCGAGGCCACCGCGGCCACGCTGGACGACGAGGGCTACCTGCACACCGGGGACGTCGCCGAGGTCACGGAGGAGGGGGTGTTCTCCATCGTCGACCGGGTCAAGGAGCTGATCAAGTACAAGGGCTACCAGGTGCCGCCGGCCGAGCTGGAGGCCCTGCTGCTCACCCACGACGCCATCGCCGACGCCGCGGTCATCGGCGTGAAGGACGACGAGGGCGAGGAGGTGCCCAAGGCGTTCGTGGTCACCCAGCCCGGTGCCGAGCTGTCGGCCGAGGACGTGATGTCGTACGTGGCCGAGCGCATCGCACCGCACAAGAAGGTCCGCGTCGTCGAGTTCATCCCCGAGATCCCGAAGTCGGCCAGCGGCAAGATCCTCCGCAAGGACCTCCGCGCCCGCGAGGCCGCACGGGCGTAACCGGCCCGACCGGCACCGGAAGCGCCCTGGAGAGGGAACGGTGCGGGCGGGTGTCTATGAGGATGGCGGCCTTCTCCGGTGCGTTCTGGGGTGTTCACGGGACGTGTGCGGAACGGCGAAGGCCCCATCTCCAGCCGCGTCGAGCCCGGCCCATCTCGACAGGACGAGCCCAGGGGTCCAGGCTCGAGGCCACGAGCGCAGCGGTCGAGTCGCGATCGCCACCGAGAACCAGGTGGAGGGGTGGAGTGATCACGGTCCCCTGGCGGCCGGGACGCGGCTACCGCCTGGAGCTCAAGACGGAACTGCGCCTGGCTCGCATCCCCTTCCACGGGGTGGACATCCGCGCCGATGCCGAAGCGGCCGCCGTCGTGCGGGCGGCGAACCACGAGGACGAGCTCGTCCCCATGGCCCACGTCCACGGCCAGCTCCTGTCCGACCCGGCCCTCGCGCGGGTCAGAACCGCCCTCGCCACCCGATGACCACCGACCCGCTCGTCACCGGCGTGCGCCACCTCAAGATCTGGGTCAGCGACCTCGCCCGCAGCCGGACCTGGTACGAGCAGGTCCTCGGACTGCAGCACCGGATCAGCTTCGAGGACTCCGACGGCGTCGTGCGCGGCATGAGCTTCGCGGTGCCTCGCGCCGGCTTCGAGATCGCCCTGCGCGAGGACCCCCAGCGCGCTGCCGCCCTACGCGACGCCGATCCGTTCGCCCTCGCCACCACACGCGCCGGGCTGGACCGATGGGTCGGCCACCTCGACGCGCTGGGCATCTGGCACAGCCCGATCATCACGGCGTCCCGCGGCTACGTCCTCGGCTTCCGCGACCCGGACGGCATGCAGATACGCCTGTACGCCGACGACTCCACGATCACCGAGCAGACCGGGGACCACATCCGCCTCTGACGTGGAACGAGATCCGCCGAGGTCGGGAAGCGGGCTAGCACGGGGCCGGCCGCGCTTCAGCTCGCGGGGAAGCTCACCAGCAGGACCGACGTGCCGGCCGGGCTGCGCTGCAGGTGCACCTCGGCCACGCACCCGCCCATCACCGCCAGGCCGTGCCCGCGGTGCTCGGCCCCCGTGGTGGTGCGGTGGGCGCGGTTCCAGCTCCCGCGGTCGGTGACCGTGATCTGCGCCGACCGCGAGCGGCCGTCGGGGGCGCGGACCACCCGGCCCTCCAGGTGCACGTTCCCGGGGCGGCCCGGCGGGTACGCGTGGTCGATCACGTTCGCGACGGCCTCGTTGACCGCCAGGACGACGTCGTCGGCGTCCTCCTCCGGCCAGCGGTGGCCCTGCAGCCACCCCCGCACCGCGGTCCGGGCGGCACGGGCCGCCGCGGGCACGGCGACCAGCGCGAGCTCGAGGTCCGCTGCGGCGGCGGGGGCCGGGCGGGGCGGCGGGGAGCCGCGGTGGTGGAACTCCGGCATCGTCCCTCCTGCGATGGCGGCAAGACGTCGTGTACCACGTCTACCCGTTCCCGGCGCGCTGGCAACCGGTCCGCTCCGGGTGCGGATCGCCCAGCGGTAGGAGTTTCTCGAAGGTCGAGATGACTCTTCTGCTCGGGGGGGCCTATCCTGCCCCGATGGCCCAACCCGGACCGCTCCGCACGCACCCGCTCGACGAGCAGCTCTGCTTCGGGCTGTACGCCGCCTCCCGCGCGATGGTGGGTCACTACCGTCCCGCCCTGGACGCGTTGGGTCTGACCTACCCGCAGTACCTGGTGATGCTGGTGCTGTGGGAGCGGGGCGAGGCCACCGTCACGGCCATCGGCGCGGCCCTCCAGCTGGAGACGGGCACGCTCTCGCCCCTGCTCAAGCGGCTCGAGGCGACCGGGTACGTGGCGCGCCGGCGCCAGGAGGCCGACGAGCGCTCGGTGCTCGTCTCGCTCACGCCGGCCGGGCGCGAGCTGGAGGACCGCATCCCGGAGATGCAGGCCGGTGCGCGCCAGGCCACCGGTCTCACCGACGACGAGATCGCCCACCTCCGCGAGGTGCTGCAGTCGCTCACCACCACGCTGCGGATGGCGCGCGCCGGCGTCGGCGTCAGCCCGTAGCGGCGGCCGGCACCGACACCCCGAGGCCGCCGCGCAGGTCGGCGCCGTAGCGGGCGATCTCCGCGTCCAGGTCCAGCGGTGCGGTGCGCAGCCCCGTGTCCTGCCCCAGCCGGTCGGCCGGCACGAGCCAGCTCACCTCGAACTCGATGCCGTCGGGGTCGTGCGCGTAGAGCGCCTTGGTCGAGCCGTGGTCCGAGGCACCGGCCAGCGCGCCCCGCTCCCGGAGCACCCCGGCGATGCGCCGCAGCTCGCCGAGGGTGTCGACCTCCCACGCGAGGTGGTAGAGCCCGACGGTGCCGCGGCCGGCCCGGGAGGGCTCCGCGTCGGCGCCCACCGCGAACAACCCGAGGTCGTGGTCGTTGGTCGACCCCTCGGCCTGGAGGAAGGCGGCGCGCCCGGGGATCGTCGTGACGACCCGGAACCCGAGGGCGGAGGAGTAGAACTCGACGCTCGTGTCGACGTCGCGGACGTACAGGACGGCGTGGTTGAGACGCTGCACAGGCATGGACCGACGCTAACACATGAGAGTTCAACTTTCCGGGGGTAGACTGTGGACGTGGACGACGACGACCGGTGGCTCACCGATGCCCAGCACGACGCCTGGATGGCCTACGTCGCCGTGACCTCGCTGCTCGACGCCGAGCTCGACCGCCAGCTCCAGCGCGACTCCGGGCTGCCGCACGCCTACTACCAGATCCTCGCGATGCTGTCCGACGTCCCCGGCCGCACGCTGCGGATGAGCGACCTCGCGCAGATCACGCAGAGCTCGCAGAGCCGGCTGTCGCACGCCGTCGCGCGGCTGGAGCGCAACGGCTGGATCCGGCGCATCCCGTGCCCCGACGACCGGCGCTCCACCCTGGCCCAGCTCACCGACGAGGGGTTCGCGGTGCTCGCCGCGGCCGCCCCGGGCCATGTCGCCACCGTGCGCAGCCTGGTGTTCGACGCGCTGACGCCCGAGCAGGTCGACCAGTTCACGACCATCCTGCGCGCGGTGCTCGGCCGGCTCGACGCGTCCGCGGTGCTCCTGGAGAACCCGGAGAGCCGCCGCGCCCGGGTGTCGGGCTGACCCCGCACCCCGGGCATCATGGGCGCCATGGGAACCCTGGTGCTGCTCCGCCACGGCCAGAGCACGTGGAACGCCGAGAACCTCTTCACCGGCTGGGTCGACGTCCCGCTGTCGGAGACCGGTGAGCAGGAGGCCCGGCGCGGCGGTGAGCTGCTGCGCGGGGCCGGGCTGCTGCCCGACGTCGTCCACACCTCGCTGCTGCGCCGCGCCATCTCCACGGCGAACCTCGCCCTCGACGCGGCCGACCGGCACTGGATCCCCGTCCACCGCGACTGGCGGCTCAACGAGCGGCACTACGGCGCCCTGCAGGGCAAGAACAAGAAGCAGACGCTCGACGAGTTCGGCGAGGAGCAGTTCATGCTCTGGCGCCGGTCCTACGACACCCCGCCGCCGGAGATCGAGGTGGGCACCGAGTTCGACCAGAGCGCCGACCCGCGCTACGCCGGAACCCCCGTGCCGCGCACCGAGTGCCTCGAGGACGTGGTGGCGCGGTTCCTGCCCTACTGGGAGCAGGCCGTCGTGCCCGATCTGCGCGCCGGGAAGACCGTGCTGCTCGCCGCGCACGGCAACTCGCTGCGCGCGCTGGTCAAGCACCTCGACGGCGTCTCCGACGACGCCATCGCCGGGCTGAACATCCCCACCGGCATCCCGCTGCGCTACGACCTCGACGACGACCTGCGCCCGGAGACCCCCGGCGGCACCTACCTCGACCCGGAGGCGGCGGCCACGGCCGCGGCGGCGGTGGCGGCGCAGGGCCGCTGACCCTCCCGTCCCGCACACGCGGATGGCAGGAAGGCCACCTCCACGCGAACTCGTCGCGTGGAGGTGGCCTTCCTGCAACGGGGGTGCGGGACCCCCGCCGTGAACGGGGCGTGAACGGGGGCGGAAATGTCCCGCTCCGGGGCGTCGGGCGCGTCACGACCGGCCCTCCGCGGTGGGGGTCCCGGGCCCCCGGGTGCCTACGATGCCGCCGTGACCGCGGTGCTGTGCGTGCTGCTCGCCTCCGGCGCCCTCGCGCTCGGGGTCGTCATAGGGCGCCGGACGGCCCCCGGCCGGAGCGCACCCACGGCCTCCCGCGTCGAGCCGGCGCCCGGACCGCCGATGGCCGACCTGCTCCAGCGCGTGTTCCGCTCCTCGGAGTCGGGCCTGGCCGTGCTGACGCGCGCCGGCGACGTCGTCCTGCACAACGCCCGGGCCGGCGAGCTGGGGCTGGTGCGCTCCGGCCGCGCGGACGCCCGGGCGTGGGCGGCCTGCCAGGAGGCCCAGCGCACGGGGAACCCCGCCCAGGTCGACCTGTCGCCCCTGGACCGCCGCGGCCGCCAGCCCGCGGCCGTCGTGGCCCACGTCCGACCGCTGGGTGACGGGTTCACCGTGGCGGAGGCGGCCGACACCTCCGACGCCGTGCGGCTGGAGGCCACGCGCCGCGACTTCGTCGCCAACGTCAGCCACGAGCTCAAGACGCCCGTCGGCGCGATCGGCCTGCTCGCCGAGGCGGTCCTGGACGCCGCCGACGACGCCACCGAGGTGCGCCGGTTCGGCACGAAGATCATCAACGAGGCCAACCGGCTGGGCGCGCTGGTGACGGAGCTGATCGCCCTGTCCCGGCTCACCGGGGCCGAGCGGCTGCCCGAGCTGAGCGTCGTCGACGTGGACGAGGTGGTGCGCGAGGCGATGTCCCGCAGCCGGCTGTCCGCCGAGCGGGCCGGCATCGAGATCACCGTGGACCGCCCCACCGGGCTGGAGGTGGACGGCGACCGCACGCTGCTGGTGACGGCGCTGTCCAACCTCATCGAGAACGCGATCGCCTACTCGCCCGCCGAGGCGTCGGTGTCGGTGTCGCGGCGCCGCACCGGCGACTGGGTGGAGATCTCGGTGACCGACCGCGGCATCGGCATCGCCCCCGAGCACCAGCAGCGGGTGTTCGAGCGGTTCTTCCGCGTGGACCCGGCCCGCTCCCGCGCCACCGGCGGCACCGGCCTGGGGCTGGCGATCGTCAAGCACGTGCTGGCCAACCACGGCGGCGAGGTGCGGCTGTGGAGCAGCCCCGGCACCGGGTCGACGTTCACCGTGCGCCTGCCCGTCCACCACGACGAGCCGGCCGAGACCGACGACGCTCCGACCGGGTCGGACGAGCTGGAGGAGATCACATGACGAGGGTGCTGATCGTGGAGGACGAGGAGTCCTTCGCCGACCCGCTCGCGTTCCTGCTCCGCAAGGAGGGCTTCGCCACCGCGGTGGCCGCCACCGGGCAGGACGCGCTGGACGAGTTCGACCGCAACGGCGCCGACATCGTCCTGCTCGACCTCATGCTGCCCGGCATGAGCGGCACCGACGTGTGCAAGGCGCTGCGCACCCGCTCCGCCGTCCCGGTGATCATGGTGACCGCGCGGGACAGCGAGATCGACAAGGTCGTGGGCCTGGAGCTGGGCGCCGACGACTACGTCACCAAGCCGTACTCGGCGCGGGAGCTGATCGCGCGCATCCGGGCGGTGCTGCGCCGCGGCGGCGAGGCGGGCGCGGAGCTGGACGGCCTGCCCGGAGTGCTGGAGGCCGGTCCGGTGCGCATGGACGTCGAGCGCCACGTCGTCAGCGTCGGCGGCCGCGAGGTGGCCCTGCCGCTCAAGGAGTTCGACCTGCTGGAGTACCTGCTGCGCAACGTCGGGCGGGTGCTCACCCGCGGCCAGCTCATCGACCGCGTCTGGGGCGCCGACTACGTCGGCGACACGAAGACCCTCGACGTCCACGTCAAGCGCCTGCGCAGCAAGGTCGAGGCGGACCCGAGCGCGCCCCGGCACCTGGTGACCGTCCGCGGGCTGGGCTACAAGTTCGAGAGCTGACCCGCCGGGTGTGACGGGTTCGGTCACGGCGGGGTCACGGAGACGCGTAGCCTGGCCGGGTGCGCCCGCGTCCCGACGAGCAGCCCGCCCCCGCGGTGCGGCTGCGCGAGAGCGCGGTCAGGCACGGGCTCCACGCGCCCGACGGATCCACCCACCCAACCGACCGTTCGGCGCACGGCGCGCCGGGCGGACTTGGACGCTTGACGACGTACGAGGCACGGTGTACTGGATGAGCTCCGAGACCGACCACCCCCGACAGCGCACCGTCGCCGAGCTGCTGGCCGCGCACGGCGGGCAGGCGCCCGCCACCGGGCGGCGTCGGCGGCGTCGGGAGGCCGACGAGACGGGCGGCGAAGCGCCGGTCCCGGGCGGTTCCGCGCCGGAGACGACGACGGCCCTCCCGCCCGCGCCGGCGGCGGGCGACCGCGGCCGGGTCCGCGAGCCGGGGCACCGCACCCACGCCCCGCAGCCACAGCCACAGCCACACTCGCAGCCGCAGCCGCAGCCGGGCGCCGCCCCGCGCTGGTCGCCGACCCCGGGACCGGTCCCGCCGGCCCGCCCGGTCCGCGAGAACCCCACCGACGTCATCCCGCGCGTGCGCGGGCGCCAGCCCGTCGAGGACCTGACGAGCCCGCTGCCGGGCGGCCGGGTCCCGCCGCCCGGCGACGACGGGCCGTCCACGATGGTCGGCATGGCCCCGGTCGGGGCCGAGGACTGGCACGCCGCCCGCACCTCCACCCACCGCGGGGGCACGGCGATCGACGGCGGTCCGCCGCTGCCCGCCGCCCCGCGCGTCGCCGGCGACGGCCCGGCCGGGCTCGGTGGCGCCACCGACCTGCGCGAGCGCGACGGCTTCGACGACTTCGACGAGTACGACGGCCCCCGGGACGGGCGCGACGACCGCGACGACGACGGGATGCCGCCGCCCCGCGACCGCCGCCTCGGCCGGTCCGCCCGCGACGCCGCCCCCGCCGCCTGGAGCGCGGTGCTGGTGCAGTGGTTGGCCGGCGCGCTCGGCGGGGCCGTGCTCTGGGTGCTGTTCCGGTTCCTGTGGCGCGCGCTGCCCGTGGTCGCGGTCGCGGCCGCGATCGTGGTGGTGGTGGGCCTCGTGCTCGTCGTGCGCAACCTCCTGCACAACGACGACAAGCGCACCACGGTCTTCGCCGTGCTGGTGGGGCTGCTGCTCACCGCGTCCCCCGCCGTCCTGGTGCTGCTCGGGAGATGACCCGCACGCGATGACTCCGCCGGTCGCCCTGTCCACGGCCTCGGTCTACCCGGAGCCGCTGTCCGCGGCGTTCGAGATCGCCGCCGAGCTCGGCTACGACGGCGTCGAGCTCATGGTCTGGAACGACCCGCCCAGCCAGGACCCGGTCGCCGTCGACCGGCTCGTCCAGCGCCACGGCGTGCCGGTGCTGGCCGTGCACGCCCCCTGCCTGGCCGTCACCCAGCGCGTCTGGGACGCCGACCCGGTCGTCCGCATCCGCCGCTCCGTCGACGCCGCCGCCCGGCTCGGCGCGCGCACCGTGGTGCTCCACCCGCCGTTCCGCTGGCAGCTCCGCTACGCGGCGCAGTTCGCCGACGAGGTGGCCCGCGCCGGCGAGCGCGACGGCGTGGCGCTGGCCGTGGAGAACATGTTCCCGCTGCGCCGGTCCGCGCTGGGCCGGGCGACCTCGCCCTACGCCCCCGGGTTCGACCCCACCGAGGTCGGCCACGCCCACTACACGCTCGACCTCTCGCACACCGCCGCCGCCGGGTCCGACGCGCTGGCCATGCTCGACCGGATGGGCTCGCGGCTGACCCACCTGCACCTGGCCGACGGCAGCGGCGCCCCCCGCGACGAGCACCTCGTGCCCGGCCGCGGCACGCAGCCGTGCGCGGAGGTGTGCGAGCGGCTCACCGCGTCCGGCTTCGACGGCGTGGTCGTGCTGGAGATCAGCACGCGCCGCTGCCGCACCCGCGAGGAGCGCACGGCGCTGCTGGCCGAGTCGTTGCTGTTCGCCCGGCTGCACCTGGCGCCGGTGCCGCAGGCCGTCTGATACGACTGGCGCATGACGCAGCTCGCCCCGCCCTTCCGCGACGCCATCGGCATCGAGCCCCGCGGCGGCGGCGTGTTCACCGCCGAGCTGGGCCCGCGCTGGACGGTCGGCCCCAAGGCGCACGGCGGGCTGCTGCTCGTGCTGCTCGTGCGCGCCGGGCTCGCGCAGCTGCAGGCCGTCGCGCCCGGGGCCGCGCCGGACCCGCTGGCCGTCGCGGCCGACTTCCTGCGTGCGCCCGACCCCGGCCCGGTCGAGCTCCACGCCGAGGTGCTCAAGCAGGGCCGCACCGTGTCGGTCGTCGCCGTGCGGATGGTGCAGGACGGCCGCCCGGTGCTGGCGGCCACCGTCACGGCCGGGCGGCTGGCCGACGACGAGCCGGCCTGGGCGGACCTGCCGGACCTGCCCGCCGACCCGCCCCCGGACGCCGTCGACCCGGGCGCGAGCGGGACCGTCTTCGGGCTCGCCTCGTCGTGCGACCTGCGCTTCGACGCGGCCACGTTCGCCTTCGCGCGGGGCGAGCAGGCCCCGCCGCTGCTGCGCGGCTGGGCCCGGCCGCGCGGCGAGGCCACCGACGTCCTGTTCGCGCTGCTGGCCGGCGACATCCTGCCGCCCGTGGTGTTCAACGTGAGCGGCCGGTTCGGCTGGGCGCCCACCGTGCAGCTGACGGCGCTGCTGCGGGCGCGACCCGTGGACGGCTGGCTGCGGCTGCAGGCGCGGTCGTCGGTGGTGGCGGGGGCGTGGTTCGACGAGGACGTCACGGTGCTGGACGCGGCGGGCCGGCTGGTCTGCCAGGCCCGGCAGCTGGCCCTGGCGCCGCTGGGCTGACCCGCCGCGGCCGGGGGGAGCGGCGGGCGGGATAGCGTGCTCCCGTGATGCGGGTCGCGGTGCTCGGGGCGGGGAAGATCGGTGAGGCGCTGCTGGCCGGGCTGCTGGCGGCCGGGTGGGCTCCGGATGACCTGGTGCTCACCGAGCGGCACCCGGACCGGGCCGCGGAGCTCCACGAGCGCCTCGGCGTGCGGGCCGTCGACACCCCGGCCGCGGCCGAGCACGCCGACGTCATCGTGATCGCGGTCAAGCCCCAGGACATCGTGCCCGTGCTCGGCGCGCTGGCCGCGGCGCTGCGCCCGGGCACGCCGGTGGTCTCGCTGTGCGCGGGCGTCCCGCTCGCCGTGCTGGAGGGCGGCCTGCCCGCCGGCACCCCGGTGGTGCGGGTCATGCCGAACACCCCGATGCTCGTCGGGGAGGCCATGAGCGCCGTGTCCGGCGGCGCCCACGCCACCGACGAGCAGCTGGCCTCCGTCGAGGAGCTGCTGCGGGCCGTGGGGCGCGTGGTGCGGGTGCCGGAGAACCAGCAGGACGCCGTCACCGCGCTGTCCGGCTCGGGCCCGGCCTACTTCTTCTTCCTGGTCGAGGCCATGATCGACGCCGGGATCCTGCTCGGCCTGCCGCGCACCGTCGCCGCCGACCTGATCGTCCAGTCGGCGTTCGGCGCGGCGCTGATGCTCCGCGAGTCCGACGACCACCCGGTGATCCTGCGCGAGGCCGTGACCTCCCCGGCCGGCACCACGATCGCCGCCATCCGCGAGCTGGAGCGCCACGGCGTGCGCGCGGCCCTGATCGCCGCGATCGAGGCCGCCCGGGACCGTTCGGAGGAGCTGGGTCGCGCGGCGCTGGCGAGCGGCACCCGATCGGACGACCGCACCTCACCCTGACGCGCGGCGCGGGTCCCCGACCGGCGGTCCGGGTCCGTCACCGCGGTCACACGCCTCCCGGTAGACTCACCGGGCAACACCGGGTTCCCGGTGCACCACGAGAGAGCGGGGACGCGGATGGTGTCCGAGCAGCCCGAACTCCACCTCGCGCAGATGCAGTTCCTCACCGTCGCCGAGGTCGCGTCGATGATGCGCGTGTCGAAGATGACCGTGTACCGGCTGGTGCACTCCGGGGAACTGCCCGCGGCCCGCGTCGGCCGGTCGTTCCGGGTGCCCCGGCACGCGGTCGAGCACTACCTGCGCAGCGCCTACTTCGACGCCGGGTAGTCTGAGCCGTCCCCCGACCACGGAAAGGGTTCCCCTATGGGTTCTGTCATCAAGAAGCGCCGCAAGCGGATGTCGAAGAAGAAGCACCGCAAGCTCCTCCGCAAGACCCGCGTGCAGCGTCGCAAGCTCGGCAAGTGACCCGACGGGTGTGACGGCGGCGAGCGGGTGGCGGTGGGCACGCAGCGCCCCGCTCCGGTCGCTCCGGGTCTAGCATCGGGCACTCACCGTCCTCGACGCCCTGCCCGAACCACTGACCGCGGAGCCGCGCCGTGCCACCGTCCGTCGTGCTCGTCACGGGTGCCAGCCACTTCTTCGGCGGGCACCTCGCCGCCCGCCTGGCCGCGCACCCGGAGATAGACCGGGTGCTCGCCGTCGACACCGTCCCCCCGCACCGCGACCTGCTGCGGCGCATGGGGCGGGCCGAGTTCGTGCGGGCCGACATCCGCAACCCCCTCATCTCCAAGGTGATCGAGCGCGCCTCGGTCGACACCGTCGTGCACGCGGCCGTGTCGTCGGGCCCCGGGTCCTCCGGCGGCCGCGCGACGATGAAGGAGATGAACGTCATCGGCACGATGCAGCTGCTCGCCGCGTGCCAGAAGGCGCCGACGGTGCAGCGCCTGGTGCTGAAGTCCACCACCGCGGTGTACGGCTCCAGCTCCCGCGACCCCGCCCTGTTCACCGAGACGGACACGCCCAAGGGCCTGCCGTCGGGCGGGTACGCCAAGGACGCCGTCGAGATCGAGGGCTACCTGCGGGGGTTCGCGCGCCGCCGTCCCGACGTGGCGGTCACGGTGCTGCGCTTCGCCAACTCGATCGGGCCGCGCATCGACACCGCGCTCACCCGCTACTTCTCGCTGCCGGCCGTCCCCACGGTGCTCGGGTACGACGCCCGCATGCAGCTGCTGCACGAGGAGGACGCGCTCGCCGTGCTGGAGCGCGCCACCAAGGAGGACCTGCCCGGCGCCTACAACGTGGCCGCCGACGGGGTGCTGCTGCTGTCGCAGGCGATCCGGCGCGCCGGGAAGGTGCCGCTCCCCGTGCCCGGCCCGATCGCGGGGCCGGTGGGCCGGGTCTTCCGCAGCACCCGGCTCGTGGACTTCTCGCCGGAGCAGATGCGCTACCTGAACTTCGGCCGGGTGGTCGACACGACCCGGCTGCGCCGCGTGTTCGGCTTCACGCCGCGCTGGACGACCACGCAGGCGTTCGACGACTTCGTGCGCGGCCGCGCGCTCACCCCCGTGCTCGGGGCCGAGCGCATCGAGGCCGCCGAGAACGCGCTGCTCGGCGCGGCGCGCACCGTGGCGGAGGTGGTGGGGCGATGAACGGCCGGAACACCGGCGGGGCGCGGGTCATCCCGCTGCACGCCGACGACACCGGCGGGCGCACCCGCTGGCGGCTGGGCGAGCCCCGGCCCGGCCCCGAGGCCGCGGCGACCCCGCCGCCGCCCGCCACGCTGCCGGTGGCGTCCGCCCCCGAGCCCGACCCGGGGCCCGGGACGCCGGAGTGGGAGGCGCAGCTGGCCGAGGCGCTCGCGTTCCTGCGCCGGCGGCTCGCCGGTGACTACGCCGTCGACGAGTTCGGCTTCGACCCCGAGCTCACCGAACAGGTGATCATCCCCGCGCTGCGCCCGCTCTACGAGCGCTGGTTCCGGGTCGAGACGATCGGCATGCACCACGTGCCCGACACCGGCGGCGCGCTGATCGTGGCCAACCACTCCGGCACGCTCCCGCTGGACTCCCTGATGACGGCCGTCGCCCTGCACGACGAGCACCCGGCGCACCGCCACCTGCGGCTGCTCGCGGCCGACCTGATGTTCCAGCTCCCGGTGCTCGGCAGCCTGGCCCGCAAGCAGGGCAGCACGCTGGCCTGCACGCCCGACGCGGAGCGCCTGATGTCGAGCGGCGAGCTCGTCGGCGTGTGGCCCGAGGGGTTCAAGGGCATCGGCAAGCCGTTCCGCGACCGCTACAAGCTGCAGCGCTTCGGGCGCGGCGGCTTCGTGTCCGCCGCGCTGCGCACCGGCGTCCCGATCATCCCGTGCTCCATCGTCGGCGCCGAGGAGACCTACCCCAAGCTGGGGGAGGTCCGGGCGCTCGCGCGGCTGCTGGGCGTGCCGTACTTCCCGATCACGCCGACGTGGCCGCTGCTCGGGCCGCTCGGGCTCGTGCCGCTGCCCTCGAAGTGGTACATCGAGTTCGGCGAGCCGATCCCCACCGCCCACCTGGGTGCGGCGGAGGCCGAGGACCCGATGCTGGTGTTCAACCTGACCGACCAGGTGCGCGAGACGATCCAGCACACCCTCTACAAGCTGCTCTCCCAGCGCCGCAACGCGTTCCTGGGCTGAGGCGCCGGGCGCCGGGGCGGAGGGACCGTCAGCGCCGCCGGGCCGCCAACCCGGCGGCGACCGCCACGGCCCCCGCGCCCAGCACCGACGGCACGCCGATGCGGGCGGCCCGGCGGCCGGTGCGGAAGTCGCGCACCTGCCAGCCGCGGGCGCGGGCGACGTCGCGCAGGCTCGCGTCCGGGTTGACGGCGACGGCCGTGCCGACGGCCGACAGCATCGGCACGTCGTTCACCGAGTCGGAGTAGGCGGTGCAGCGCCGCAGGTCCAGGCCCTCGGTGACGGCGAGCGCGCGCACGGCGTGGCCCTTCGCCGGCCCGTGCAGCAGCTCGCCGACGAGCCGCCCCGTGTAGACGCCGTCGACGCTCTCGGCGACCGTGCCGAGGGCGCCGGTGAGCCCGAGCCGCCGCGAGATGATGCGGGCCAGCTCCACCGGGGTGGCGGTGACCAGCCAGACGCGCTGCCCGGCGTCGAGGTGCATCTGGGCGAGCGCGCGCGTGCCGGCCCAGATGCGGTCGGCCATCAGCTCGTCGTAGATCTCCTCACCGAGCTCGACGATCTCCGACACGGGCCGCCCGGCCACGAAGGACAGGGCCGTGTCGCGGTGCCCGCCCACGTCGGTCTCCCGCCCGCCGACCCGGAACTTCACCTGCTGCCAGGCGAACCCGGCCAGGGCCGAGGTGGTGAAGAACTTCCGCGCGGCGAGTCCGCGGGCGAAGTGGAACAGCGACGCGCCGACCATCATGGTGTTGTCCACGTCGAAGAACGCGGCGGCCGTGAGGTCGGTGAGCGGGACGTCCGGCGGGGCGTCCGGACCCGCGGCCACGGCGGCGGCGGCGGACGCCTCGCCCGCGCGGACCGCGGGGTCGAGCGCCGTGGACACGTCGGGGCGGGCGGGCGTGGTGTCCCCAGGTCGTGGCACGGTGCGGGCCTCCGGCCGGCGAGTGGGTCTCGAGGTCCGGAACAGCGTAACGCGGCCGGACCCCCGGTCCCGGGGCTCCGGCCGCGTCGCGCGTCAGCCGATCGACACGCCCGGCAGCCCGGGGAGCACCGGCGGCAGCTGCACCGGCGGGACCGGCAGCGGCACGTCCACGCTGCCGTCGTCGCCGGGGGCGGTGCTCGTCGGGACGTCGGCGTCGGGCAGCAGGCCGTCGGTGCCGAGCCCGGGCAGCAGGCCCTCGTCCGGAGACCCGGTGGCGGCACCGCCGGTGGTCGGACCGGTGGAGCCGCCGCCGGGGGTCGGACGGGGCGCGGTGGAGCGGTCCGCGCTGCCGCCGCCGGGGGTGGCGTCGGGCGCCGGGTCGGCCCCGGTGCCGCCGGTCCCGCCCGTGCCGCCGGTCCCGCCGGTCCCGCCGGCCGGGCGGGGCGTGCAGGACCCCTCGGCCGCCAGGGGGCCCAGGTCGTCGACGACGGACGAGGTCACCTCGGCGCAGTCGGACCGGGCCTCCAGCGCCTCGGCGCGCCCGACCAGCCGCTCCAGCAGGGCCAGCGACCCGTCGAGCTCGCCCAGCGCGGGCTCCGGCAGCGCCAAGCGCAGCACCGACAGGCGGGCGGCCTGGTCGGACGCCCACGCCTGCAGGTCGCCGAGCACGGCCGGATCGGGTGCCTGCTGCGCGGCGAGCAGGGCGCGGGTGCCCTCGCCGGCCTCCGCCTCGAAGTCGGCGATGGTCTCCTCGACCACGGCGGCGTCGACGCCGCCGGCGCCGTCGCGCGCCACGAGGCGCTCCACCTCGTCGACGCGGGTGGTGGCGAGCTCGAGGTGGCGCTGCGCCCGGGCCCGCTCGTCGAAGGTCAGCGCGGTGCCGACGCTCTCCGAGACCCGCTTGAGGGCGTAGAACGCGTCCCCGGGCAGCGCGCTGCGGCCGGCGAGGTCACCGCCCACGGCGAGGGCCACCAGCGCGGCGAGCGAGGCCACGGCGACCGCGGCCGCGCGGCGGCGGAGCCCGCCCCGGGCCGGGCCGGCCGAGGAGCCGGAGCGCCCGCCCGGGCGCGACGGCATGACGTGCCGGCCGCGGCGCGAGCGCGGCACGGCCACGTCGGGCGCGGCGGTGTCGGACGCGTTGTCGGGCGCGGCGGCGTCGGACGCGGCGGCGCGGGGCGCGGTGGCGTCGGACGCGGCCGGCACCCGCTCGATCGTCCGGGTGGACGGGCCGGAGGGGCCGGCGTCGTCGGCGACGATGCGCTCGAACTCGGCCGTCACGGAGGTGGCGGTGTCCCCGCCCCGGAGCGGGGCGGCGAGCGGTGCGGGGGTCGGTCCCGCGGACGCCGGCGGCGCGGACCCCTCGGCCATCGCCGCGCGCAGGCGGGCCCGCGCCCGCGCCTTCGCGTCGGGCGCGGGGGCGAGCGCGGGGTCGGGACCGAACACGCGCATCAGCTCGATGACGCGCAGGTCGCGGGCGAGCGCGGGATCGTCGACCGACTCGGGGAACCGCCCGCCGTCGATGGCGGCGGCGAGCCGCTCGACGTCCCGGGCCTCGGGGTCGCTGCCCTGTCCGGCGGGCATGTTGGCCGTCCTCACTGCAGCTCTCCTGCGCTCGGTGTCGCGGCGCCCGGAAGTGCTGCGCTTGCTCGACGTACGCCGGTACAACGACGCGTCGGGCCGCGGGTTACGGCGGTCGGACCGTTCACCGCATCGAGTCGTGCGTTCGCCGCTCCCATGATCACGGGACCCGGCTGTGCGACAGCGCGACCTCTCATCGGATCCCCTCCGGGAGCAGCTGGGCGAGGCGGCGGACCGCCCGGTGCTGGAGGGCCTTCACCGCGCCCTCGTTGCGCTCCATGATGCTGGCCGTCTCGGCCACCGAGAGCCCCTGGAGGAAGCGGAGCTGGATGCACTCCTGCTGGTCGGGGTTGAGCTTCGCGACGCAGCGCAGCAGCTCCTCGTACGTGGCCCCGTCGAGCACCTGCTGCTCGGGGCCGTGCGTGGACGGCGACAGGTCGAGCATGTCGGCCTGGGTCGACTCCAGCCGGTACCGGCTGGACTTGACGTGGTCGAAGATCAGGTTGCGCGCGATGGTGACGAACCAGGCGGCGATGTCGCGGCCCTGGTACTGCACGGAACCGATGCGGCGCAGCGCGCGGACGAAGGTCTCGGACGTGATGTCCTCGGCCAGCGGGCGGTCGTTCGTGCGGAACAGCACGAAGCGGAACACCACGTCGTAGTAGCGCTCGAAGAGCTGCTCGAACGCGTCCATGTCGCCGGCCTGGCTGGCCTGGACCAGCGCCCAGGTCTGCACCGACTCGGCGCTGCGGCCGGGGTCCGCCTCCGCCGCGGCGTCGTCGCCCCGGTGGGTGGGCCGCCGGGGCAGCGGCATGGCCTGGCCGGGGGCGTCCTCGCCGGGGCGGGCGGGGGACGCGACGGCCGGCGGGGTCTCCCGCTCCGCGGTGCGGCGGGCGGTGTCGGTGCGGAGCAACCGGGACGGGCGCATCGGGAGGGTCATGCCTCCCACCGGGAACGAGCGCATCGTGTCCGGGCGGCGCCGGGGCGGCCGTGCGGTGCGGTGCACCGCAGGTCGGTCCGCGCTGCACGGGCGACAGGCTGCATGCCACTCCCTCGGGTGAGTCGCGCGACGAACCCGGGGTCCGGCGCGTTGAGCCAGCTGTAGCGGCGGAGCATAGGGGCGGGTGGAGGCGCCGGGACCCGCTGCAGCCGTCGACGGCCGTGCGGTTCCGGTGAGCGGACGATCACGCGCGGTGAGCGTCATCGGGCCGGGCGTGTCGCCCGCCGAGCGGTGCGTCGCCCGGGTGCCCGCGTCCTCCCGCCCCGGGCGCGGCGCGTGCGAGACTCGGGACCGGCAGCCGGGTCCGGCGGTGGTGCGCCACCGCACGACCCGATCCCGATCCCACGAGGAGTGCCGTGGACAGCCCCGCCGGCCGAGAGACCCCCGCCGCCCCCACGCACCTCGCGCAGCTGGTCCTCCGGGCGGCTGCCGCGCGGCCCGACCACCCGGCGATCGTCGACGATCCCGCCGGCACCATCTTGACCTGGGCGGACGTGGCCGCGGCCGTCCGCGCCGAGGCCGTCCGGCTCCGGGCCGCCGGGGTCGGTCCCGGCGACCGCGTCGTCGTCCGGCTGGGCAACGGGGCCCCGTTCTGCCTCGCCGTGCTCGGTGCGCTGCACGCCGGGGCGGTCGCGGTCCCGGTCGGCCCCGTCGCCGTGCCCCGCGAGCTGGACATCGTCTTCGGCGACTGCCGGCCGGCCGTGGTCGTGACCGGGCCGGACGACGTCGACGCGGCCGGCTGCGCCGGGGCCGTCGGCGCCGCGGTGCTCGGCGCGCCCGACGTCGCGGCGCGGTTCCCCGACGACGGCTCCGTGACACCCGGTGAGGGGGGCGAGGACGTCGCGCTGCTCGTCTACACCTCCGGCACCACCGGCTCGCCCCGCGGCGTGCGCCTGTCGCACCGGGCGGTGCTCGCCAACCGCGCCCAGGCCGCGGAGCTGCGGCCCGCCCCCGTCACCCCGGTGGACCGGGTGCTGCTGGCCCTGCCGCTGTTCCACGTCTTCGGGCTGGCCGCCGGCTTCCTGCAGATCTGCTACGCCGGCGCCACGGCCGTCCTCGTCGACCGCTTCGAGCCCGCCGGCACGGCGCGCGTGCTCACCGAGCACCGCGTCAGCGGCGTGGCCGGCGTGCCGTCGATGTTCCGGTCGCTGCTCGACCTCCCGCCCGACGAGCTGCGCGCGGCCACGGCGGGGGTGCGGCTGTGCACCTCCGGCGGAGCGCCCCTGCCGCCGCGCTGGCTCGCCGACTTCCACGCCGCCACCGGCCTGTGGATCTTCGAGGGGTACGGGCTCACCGAGGCCGGGCCCGTGGTCACCACCAACGGCGGCGGGGGGCGGCCCAAGCCGGGCTCGGTCGGGCGCGCGCTGCCCGGCGTCGAGCTGCGGCTGGTCGACGCCTCCGGTCGACCGCTCGCCGAGCCGGACCCCGAGGACGACGACCGCGACGAGCTCGCCGCCCTCCACGACGTCTCCGACTCCACCGAGGACACGGGCCTGGTGTCCCTGCGCGGGCCGAACCTCTTCTCCGGCTACTGGCCCGACGGGGCGGGCGGCCCGGACGCCGAGGGCTGGTTCCGCACCGCCGACGTCGGGTTCCTCGACGCCGACGGGGACCTGCACCTCGTGGACCGCTCCTCGGACCTGGTGATCGTCAACGGCTTCAACGTCTACCCGCGGGAGGTGGAGCGGGTGCTGGCCGAGCTGGACGGCGTGGCCGACGCCGCCGTCGTCGGCGTGCCGGACGACCGGACGGGCGAGGCCGTCAAGGCCGTGCTGGTCCGCGCGGCCGGGTCCGGGCTCACCGAGGACGACGTGCGCACGCACTGCCGCGTGCGCCTCGCGCGGTTCAAGGTGCCCACCGTGGTGGTGTTCGTCGACGACCTGCCCCGCACGCCCACCGGCAAGGTGGCCCGCCGCCAGCTGGCGCGCTCGTGAGCGGGCCGGGCGGGCGCCGGGTCACCGTCTACACGCGCACCGGCTGCTCGTTGTGCGTGACGGCCGAGACCGAGGTCGCGCGGATCTGCGGGGAGCTCGGCGTCGGTTGGGAGGCCGTGGACGTCGACGCCGACCCGGAGCTGCGCGCGGAGTACGGCGACCGGGTGCCCGTGGTCGCGGTGGACGGGCGCGAGCACGGCTACTTCCGGGTCGAGGAGGACCGGCTGCGTGCGGCGCTGACCGGCTGACCGCCCGGGCCCGGCGGCCCACCAGGTGAACCGCCGGGGCCGTCCGGGCGAACCTCCGTCCGTGAGCACCACGGCGGTACCCCCCGCGCAGGACGTCCCCACCACCGGTGGTGCCGTCCCGCGCGGCCTCGCCGCGCTGATCGGGCTGGTGTCCGTGGGCGCCGCGCTCGCCGCCGGGGCGCTGGCCGCGGTGCCCGTGTCGCCGTCGGCCTCGCCGTTCCTGTCGGTGGGGGAGACCGTCATCCGGTTCTCCCCGCAGTGGCTCACCGAGTTCGCCAAGACCACCTTCGGCACGGCCGACAAGCCGGTGCTGCTGGCGTCGATGCTCGTCGTCATCCTCGTGCTGGCCGCGGTCGCCGGGCTGGCCTCGCGGCGCTCCCCGCTCGTCGGGACGCTCGCGGTCGTCGCGATGGGCCTGCTGGGCGCGGCCGCGGTCGTCTTCTCGCCCGCCTCCGCACCCCTGTGGCTCCTGCCTCCGGTCGTCGCGCTCACCGTCGGGCTGGTGGTGTTCCGCCTGCTGCACCGCGCGGCCCTGCGGTCCGGCCCCGGCGGGGGACCGCGGGTCTCGCGCCGCGGCGTGCTGCTCGGCGCGGCCGGGATCGGCGCCGGGGCGCTCGTGGCGGCGGGCGGCTCCGTGGCCCTCACGCCCAGCATCGAGGCGGCGCGCCGCCGGGTCACCGCGCGGCTCGCCACGCTCCCGCTGGTCGAGACGGCCCCGCCGGTGCCGGCGACCGCGGCCTTCCCCGAGTCGATCCCGTTCGTCACGCCCAACGCGGAGTTCTACCGCGTCGACGTCGCGCTCACGCTGCCCGTGCAGCAGGAGACCGACTGGGTGTGCCGGATCGGCGGGATGGTCGACAACCCGCTGTCGCTGTCCTTCGACGACCTGCTGGCCCGCCCGCTCGTCGAGCGCACGATCACGATGACCTGCGTCTCCAACGAGGTCGGCGGGCCCTACGTCTCGACCGCGCGGTTCGTCGGCGTGGAGCTGCGCGACCTGCTGCTGGAGGCGGGCGTGCAGCCCGGCGCCGACCAGGTGCTGTCCACCAGCCTGGACGCGTGGACGGCCGGCACCCCCACCGACGTCGTCATGGAGCCGGGCCGCGGCGCCCTGCTCGCGGTCGGGATGAACGGCGAGGCGCTGCCCGCCGAGCACGGCTTCCCCGTGCGGATGGTCGTGCCCGGGCTCTACGGGTTCCTCTCGGCCACCAAGTGGCTCGCCGACATCGAGCTCACCACCTTCGACGCCGCGCAGGGCTACTGGCTGCAGCGCGGGTGGGGGAAGTTCGCGCCGATCAAGACCCAGTGCCGCATCGACACCCCGCGCGCGTTCCAGCGGGTGGCGCCCGGGTCGGTGGCGATCGCCGGGATCGCCTGGTCCCAGCCCGACGGCATCGGCCGGGTCGAGGTGCGCCTGGACGGCGGGCCCTGGCAGGACGCCGAGCTGGCCACCGAGGTGAGCGGCAGCACGTGGCGGATGTGGCGGGCGAGGGTCGACCTCGGACCCGGCAGCCACACCGTGACCGTGCGGGCGACGGACGGCGCCGGCCGGACCCAGCCCGAGGAGCGGGTGCCCCCGATCCCGGACGGGGCGACCGGGTGGCCGAGCACCATCTTCACGGTGGCCTGAGCCCGTCGGGCGTCCCGGGTGGCGGGGCGCCCGGGCGGGCCAGATGATCGTCCCCGCCCCCGCCGACTGGCGTGACCGAAACGTTACGAGCCGTGAGTGAACCATGTTCGACGCGATACCGAACACCCTGTTGCATCGGCCCGGGAACAAGCCCGGGCCAGTTCGAGGAGGAACCCGACGTGCGAAAGATCCAGCGACTGGCCGCCGTAGGCGCCACCGCCGCCCTGGCCGTGGCCCTGGGCGCCTGCAGCAACTCCGAGGCCCCCTCGACGGCGGCCCCGTCGTCCTCGGCGGCCCCGTCCTCGTCGGCCTCGGCCGCGCCGAGCAGCAGCGCCATGGCGATGGGTGACGGCGTCACCACCACCGCCGACATCTTCGGCCCGGCCTGCTCGCAGGTGCCCACGGAGGGCGAGGGGTCCGCCGAGGGCATGGTCGACGACCCGGTGGCCACCGCGGCCAGCAACAACCCGCTGCTGACCACCCTCGTCACGGCCGTCGGTGCGGTCGACGGCCTGGCCGACACGCTGAACTCGGCCGAGGCCCTCACCGTGTTCGCGCCCTACAACGACGCCTTCACCAACCTGTCCAACACCCTGGGCGAGGAGGCGTTCAACGCGATCCTGGCCGACCAGGCGCAGCTCGCCCCGATCCTCCAGGGCCACGTGTCCACCACGCGCATGGACGCCGAGGGCCTCGTCGAGGCCGGCTCGATCGACGTCCTCTCGGGTGGCTCGGTCACCGTCGGCGGCTCCGCCGAGGCCCCCACGTTCGACCTCGGTGGCGGCGCCGCCAACAACCTGTGCGGCAACATCCCCACCTCGAACGCCACCGTGTTCGTGATCGACACGGTGCTGCTGCCGACCAGCTGACACCAGCGGTCGACCGCCCAGGGGCGGCTCCGGGACTCCCGGGGCCGCCCCTGCGGCGTTCCCGGACCGGCGACGAGCGGGCGTCGCGGGGCGCCGACCGGCACCGTCCCGATCGGGTCCCCGTGAGCACGGTCGCGACCAAGATCGCAACTTTGTGCAGGCGTTCACAAGCGGCTACCGTGGTTCCCAGTCGCCGTCAAGCCCCGAACCCGGCAGTCCCGGGTCCGCGGGGCGCTCCGGGTCGCGAGGATCCGCCGACCGGCGTCCGCCCGCACGTCGACGCCCGAGGAGTCCCGACCCGTGACGCAGTCCGCAGACGCCCGCCCAGGCGCCGGAGCCGGGCCGCGGACCATCCCCGAGGCCACGGTCGCGCGGCTGGCGGTCTACCTGCGGATGCTGGGCGAGCTGGCCGAGCAGGGCCACAGCACCGTGTCCAGCGACGAGCTCGCCGCGGCCACCGGCGTCAACCCCGCGAAGCTGCGCAAGGACCTGTCCTTCATCGGCTCCTACGGCACCCGCGGCGTCGGCTACGAGGTCGCCGCGCTGCTGGCGCAGCTGGAGCGCGTGCTCGGGCTCGACCACCGGCAGTCGGTCGCGATCGTCGGGGTCGGCAACCTCGGGCACGCCCTCGCCGGGTACGGCGGGTTCGGCGGCCGGGGGTTCCCCGTCACCGCGCTGTTCGACGTCGACCCCGACCTGGTCGGCATCCACATCAACGGCATCCTCGTCGACCACGTGCGCGACGTCCCCCGCGTGTGCGCCGAGCGCAGCGTCACCATCGGCGTCCTCGCCACGCCCGCGCAGGGCGCCCAGGCCGCGTGCGACCTGCTCGTGCAGGCCGGCGTCGCGAGCATCCTCAACTTCGCGCCCGTGCTGCTGTCGGTGCCCCCGCACGTCGAGCTGCGCGAGGTGGACCTCGCCGTCGAGCTGCAGGTGCTGTCGTTCCACGTCGCCCGCCGCCACCTCGCCGCCCACCCGCCCGGAGCCAACGGCAGCAGCCAGGTCGTATCCGCCGTCCGGGGTACTCCTCTCCTCGACGGGGAGGAGAGCCGATGAGTGTTCTCGTGGTCGGGTTGTCGCACCGGAGCGCGCCGGTGGAGGTGCTGGAGCAGGCGGCGGTCGGCGTGCCCGACGTGCCGAAGCTGCTCGACGAGCTGCTGCGCACCGAGCACGTCTCCGAGGCGATGCTGCTGTCCACGTGCAACCGCATCGAGGTCTACGCGGTCGTCGACGCCTTCCACGGCGGGCTCGCCGACGTCTCCGAGGTGCTGTCGCGCCACGCCGGCACGCCGCTGCCCGAGCACCTCTACGTGCACTACGCGGGCGCGGCCGTGCAGCACCTGTTCGCCGTGGCGGCCGGGCTCGACTCCATGGTCGTCGGCGAGGCGCAGATCCTGGGGCAGCTCCGCGCGGCCTACGCCACCGCCGACGAGGCCGGCGCGGTCGGGCGGACCCTGCACGAGCTCGCGCAGCACGCGCTGCGCGTCGGAAAGCGGGTGCACGCCTCCACCGGCATCGACGCCGCGGGCGCCTCGGTCGTGTCCGAGGCCCTCGCCGACGCGGGCGCCGCGCTGGGCGGGGACCTCGCCGGGCGGCGGGCCGTGCTCGTCGGCGCCGGGGCGATGGGCGGGCTCGCCGCCGCGCACCTGCGCCGCGCCGGGGCCGCCGAGGTCGTCGTGCTCAACCGCTCCGCCGAGCGCGCCGAGCGGCTCGCCGCGCTCACGGCCGCGGCCGGCACCCCGGCCCGCGCCGGCACGCTCGACCGGCTCGCCGCCGAGCTGCCCTCCGCCGACCTCCTCTTCGCCTGCACCGGCGCGATCGGCACGGTCGTCGACCTGGCCACCGTCGGTGCCGCCGTCGTGGAGCGCGGGGGGCGCCCGCTCGCCGTCTGCGACCTCGGTCTGCCCCGCGACGTCGACCCGGCCGTCGCCGCCCTGCCCGGCGTCACGCTCGTCGACCTGGTGGCCCTGCAGCGCCGGCTGGCCGACGGCGACCGCCTGGCCGCCGTCACCGCCGCCCAGGACCTCGTCGCCGACGAGGCGCAGGCCTACCTGGCCGCGCAGCGCTCGGCGGAGGTCACCCCCACGGTCACCGCGCTGCGCCGCCGCGCCTCCGAGGTCATCGACGCCGAGCTGCTGCGCCTGGACCACCGCCTGCCCCACCTGGACGACCACGTGCGCGCCGAGTTCACCCGCAGCGTGCGCCGCGTCGTCGACAAGCTCCTGCACGCCCCGACGGTGCAGGTCAAGAAGCTCGCCGAGGGGCCCGACGGCAGCACGTACGCCGAGGCCCTGCGCGCGCTGTTCGAGCTCGACCCGCAGGCGCCCGCGGCCGTCGCCGCCACGCGCACCGGCGACGTGCTCGCAGCGCTCGAGGTCCGGGAGGAGAAGCCGTGAGCCCGCGCACCACCCCCCTGCGGATCGGGACGCGCCCGTCCGCGCTCGCCGTCGCCCAGAGCGGTCAGGTCGCGCAGCGGCTGCGCGCCGCCGGGCTCCCGTGCGAGCTGGTGGAGATCAGCTCCCCGGGCGACCGCTCCGGCGCGCCGATCGTCGAGATCGGCGTCGGGGTGTTCGTCTCGTCGCTGCGCGAGGCGCTCGCCGCGGGGAGCATCGACGTGGCGGTGCACTCCTACAAGGACCTGCCCACCGCCCCCGACCCGCGCCTCACCCTCGCCGCCGTGCCGCCGCGGGAGGACCCCCGCGACGCGCTCGTCGCGCGCGACGGGCTGGTGCTCGGCGAGCTGCCGGCCGGGTCGCGCGTCGGCACCGGGTCGCCGCGGCGCAAGGCGCAGCTCGACGCGCTCGGGCTGGGCCTGGAGGTCGTGCCGATCCGCGGCAACGTCGACACGCGCATCGGCAAGGTGCGCAGCGGCGAGCTCGACGCCGTCGTCGTGGCGGCCGCCGGCCTGCGCCGGCTCGGCCGCGTCGACGAGGCCACCGAGCTGCTGGAGCCGGTGCAGATGCTGCCGGCCCCGGCGCAGGGCGCGCTCGCGGTGGAGTGCCGCGGGACCGACGGGGAGCTGGCCACCGCGCTGGCCGCGGCGCTCGACGACCCGTTCACGCGGGCCGCCGTCGTGGCCGAGCGCGCGGTGCTCGCCGCGCTGGAGGCGGGGTGCAGCGCGCCGGTGGCCGCCCTCGCCGAGGTCGTCTCCGACCTGGACGACGACGGTGCCGTCCTCGACCGCCTCTCGCTGCGGGCCGTGGTCGGCACGGACGACGGCGCGCTGCTGCGCGCGTCGAGCACGGGGGACATGGACGTCGCCGAGAAGCTGGGAACGGCCCTCGCCGCCGAGCTGCTCGATCTCGGGGGCGGCTCGCTGTCCCCGCTGGACCGCTGACCGGGAGTACGAGAGAACAGATGAACAACCCATTGACCGGCCGGGTCGCCTTCGTGGGCAGTGGCCCCGGGGACCCCGGCCTGCTCACCGTGCGCGCCCGCGACGCCATCGCGGCCGCACCGCTGGTCGTGACCGACCCGGACGTCCCGGAGGCCATCCTCGCGCTGGTCGCCGAGGGCGCCGAGGTGCGGCCGGCCGTCGGCCAGCCCGCCGACGTCGCGCGCGACCTGGTCGCCGAGGCCCGCGCCGGGCGCTCCGTCACGCGGCTGGTCAGCGGTGATCCGCTCACCGTGGACGCCGTCGTGGCCGAGGCCGTCGCGGTGGCCGGCGCCGAGGTGGCGTTCGACGTCGTCCCCGGCGTCCCGGCCGGAACCGCGGTCCCCGCCTACGCGGGCGTGCCGCTCGGCTCGGCGCACGTCGAGGCCGACGTCCGCGCCGGCGTCGACTGGGCCGCGCTCGCCGCCGCCCCCGGCGTCCTCGTGCTGCACGCCGGCCCCACGCACATCGCCGAGATCGTCGAGGGCCTGACGGGCAACGGCGTGCCGTCCCAGACGCCCGTCGCCGTCACCTCCGGCGGCTCGCACACCACCCAGAAGACCGTGCAGGCCACGCTGGGCACCGTCGCGGGTGAGGTCGGCGACCTGGACGGGCCGCTGATCGTCACCGTGGGCCCCGAGGTGGGCCTGCGCGCGGAGCTGTCCTGGTGGGAGTCGCGCGCCCTGTACGGGTGGCGCGTGCTGGTGCCGCGCACCAAGGACCAGGCGGGCGCGATGAGCGAGCGCCTGGCCGTGCACGGCGCCACCGCCGAGGAGGTGCCCACCATCGCCGTCGAGCCGCCGCGCTCGCCCACGCAGATGGAGCGCGCCGTCAAGGGCCTGGTGGACGGCCGCTACCAGTGGGTGGTGTTCACCTCCACCAACGCGGTCAAGGCCGTGTGGGAGAAGTTCGCCGAGTTCGGCCTGGACGCCCGCGCGTTCTCCGGCGTGAAGATCGCCTGCGTCGGCACGGCCACGGCCGAGAAGGTGCGCGCCTTCGGCATCGTGCCCGAGCTGGTGCCCGACGCCAACGAGGCGCAGGAGTCCTCCTCGGAGGGCCTGCTCGGGATCTTCCCGCCGCACGACGACGTGCTCGACCCGGTGGACCGCGTCCTGCTCCCGCGGGCCGACATCGCCACCGAGACCCTCGCCGCCGGCCTGCGCGACCGGGGCTGGGAGATCGACGACGTCACCGCGTACCGCACGGTGCGCGCCGCGCCGCCGCCCGCCCCGATCCGCGAGGCGATCAAGACCGGCGGGTTCGACGCGGTCTGCTTCACGAGCTCGTCCACGGTGCGCAACCTGGTCGGCATCGCGGGCAAGCCGCACGCCCGCACGATCGTCGCCTGCATCGGCCCGCAGACGGCCGAGACCGCCCGCGAGTTCGGCCTGCGGGTGGACGTGCAGCCCGACGAGGCGCGGGTCCCGGCGCTGGTGGACGCGCTGGCGGCCCACGCGGCGAAGCTCCGGGCGGAGGGCGCCCTGCCCCCGCCCCGCAAGGCCAAGGCCCGCCGCCGCTGACACCCACCGCACTCCGGAGCCACGACGCTGTTCCCGGGGCCTTCCCCGCAACGTCGTGGCTCCGACGTGCTTCAGGGGGTCGGGAGCAGGCGCAGCTCCTCCGGGGTGACCACCAGCAGGTGCGCGCCGTCTGCCGTCAGCGCCGTGTCGGTCGGGTCCCTCGGCGCCGGCACGGTGGCCACCACCGCGTTGGTCGCCAGCGAGATCACCGACACCGCGCCCTCGGACAGCGGGGAACCGCCCGCCGTGGCGACGTGCACCCGGTCCCCAGCGGCCGTGATGCTCGTCGGTCGGCCGCCGAGCGGCACCGTCGTGACGACGGCCGCGGTCTCCGCATCCACCACCGACACCGACGCGCTCGACCCGTTCGCGACGCAGACCCGCCGTCCGCCGTCGGCGAACGCCACGGCCCCCGGGTCGTCGCCGACGTCCACGCTCCGCTGCGTCCCGGTCGCGAGGTCGACGAGTACGACGCGGTCCTGAGCACCGACCGCCAGCCAGCCCGCCCGCACGGACGCCGCCAGGGTCGTCCCCTCCGGGCTCAGCGCCACCGCGTGCACGGAGTCGGCGAGCCACCACGCGCCGACGGTGAGTTCCCGCACCAGCTCGAGCGACCGGGTGTCGATCACCGCGACCGCGGCGTCGCTGCTGAGGGCGACGTGGAGCTGCGACTCGTCGGGGCTGAGGGCGAGACCGACCGGTGCACCGCCCACCGCCACCGTCCTGCGGACGGCCCCGACGGCCGCGTCGGCGACGGCGACCGAGCCGTCACCGCTGTTCGCGACGTACGCGGTCGAGCCGTCCGCGGTCAGCACGACGTCGCGGGGTGCGTCGGCGACAGCGATGCGGGTGGTGACCCTTCCGCTGGCCAGGTCCACCGCCACCGCCTGGTCCCGGTCATCCAGGGCCACCCAGGCCCCGAGGCCGTCCGCCGCGAGGGCCACGGCCGAGGCCGCACCCTCGAGGCGCACCCCGGCGGTCGACGGCTGCTCGCGCGTGGCCAGGGTCCAGCCGGTGGCGCCCAGCCCGGCGACGACGCCGAGGGTGACGGCGCCCAGGCCCGCGCGCCGCACGGCGGCCGCGACCGCGGTGCGCGCCGGCCGGCGCAGGCGCAGCGCACCCGCCGCCGCGGTGGGGGGCGGGGCCAGCGGGTCGCGCGGCAGCGGCACCGTCGAGCGCCTGAGCGCCGACCGGGCGCTGCGGGCGAGGTCGCCCGCGGTGGCGTACCGCGCGGCGGGATCGACCGCCATGCCCCTCGCGATGACGTCGTCGAGCGCCGGGACGACGGCGGGCTCGACGGCGGACGCCGCCGGGCGGGGCTCGTCGCGGTGGGCCAGCAGCGTGGCGAGCGCGGGCCGGTCGGGCGCGGCCACGGCCACCGCGTGGAACGGGGGACGGCCGGTCACCAGCTCGTGGAGGACGCAGGCCAGGGAGTACACGTCCACGGCCGGCGTGGCGTCGTCGGTCCGGAGCCGCTCCGGAGCTGCGTAGTCCGGCGTCCCCACCAGCTGGTCCTCCGCGGTGACGCCCGGGGCGCCGTCGAGACCGACGACGGGGCGGCAGATGCCGAAGTCGATCAGCACGACGTGGTCGGCGGACCCCCGTGCGCCGGGGCGCGCACCGCCGCGAGGGGCGGCCGCGGTGACCATCACGTTCCCCGGCTTCACGTCGCGGTGCACGATCCCCTGCGCGTGGGCGGTGTCGAGGGCGTCCGCGATCTGCTCGACGATCCCGACGGCCCGCTCGGGCGGCAGCGGGCCGTGCTCCTGCAGGAGGTCGCTCAGGCTGACGCCCTCCACCAGCTCCATATCGATGTAGAAGCGGCCGTCGGAGGTGGTGCCCGAGTTGTGCACCCGGGCGATGTGCGGGCTGCGCAGCCGCGCCGCCGCGGTGCACTCGCGCCGGAGCCGCTCCACCAGGTCCGCGCGGTCGGAGTGCTCCGGGCGCAGCAGCTTGACCGCCACCTCCCGCTCGAGCCGGGTGTCGAGGGCGCGCCAGACCTCCCCCATCCCGCCCCGCCCGAGTGGTGCGACGAGCTCGTACCGTTCGGCCACGACCGTGCTCCTCCCGTGTGCGCAGCCGCGGGGCCGCGGTCCGTCGCCCCGGATACGCCCCGGGCGGCCCGGTGTGTGACCGCACCCTCCAGCACGGGTCCGGGGGCCGTCGTAACCTCCCGCCATGGCCTTCCCCGTCCACCGGCCCCGCCGCCTGCGCACCACCCCGGCAGTGCGGCGGCTCGTGTCCGAGACCGACCTGCGCCCGCGGCACCTGGTCCTGCCCCTGTTCGTCCGCGAGGGCACCACCGAGCCCATACCCGTGTCGTCCATGCCGGGGGTCGTCCAGCACACCCGCGACTCGCTGCGCAAGGCGTGCGTCGAGGCGGTCGAGGCGGGCGTCGGGGGCCTGATGCTGTTCGGCGTGCCGGCCGAGCGCGACGCCGTCGGCAGCGCGGGCACCGACCCGGACGGCGTGCTCAACACCGCCCTGCGCGACGTGCGCGCCGAGGTCGGGGACGCCACCGTCCTCATGGCCGACACCTGCCTCGACGAGTTCACCGACCACGGCCACTGCGGGGTGCTCGACGCCTCCGGCGCCGTCGACAACGACGCCACGCTGGCCGTCTACGCCGAGATGGCCGTGGCGCAGGCGCAGGCCGGGGCGCACCTGCTCGGGCCCAGCGGGATGATGGACGGCCAGGTCGGCGTCATCCGGGAGGCGCTCGACGCCGCCGGGCACCGCGACACGGGCGTCCTCGCCTACACCGCCAAGTACGCCTCGGCGTTCTACGGCCCGTTCCGCGAGGCCGTCGACTCCCAGCTGCGCGGCGACCGGCGCACCTACCAGCAGGACCCGGGCAACGTCCGGGAGTCGCTGCGCGAGCTGGCGCTCGACCTCGAGGAGGGCGCCGACCTCGTGATGGTCAAGCCGGCGACGGCCTACCTCGACGTCCTGCGCGCCGTCGCCGAGGTGTCCACGGTGCCGGTGGCGGCCTACCAGGTGTCGGGGGAGTACGCGATGGTCGAGGCGGCCGCCGCGAACGGCTGGATCGACCGCGACCGCACGATCCTGGAGACGCTCACCTCCATCCGCCGGGCCGGCGCCGACGTCGTGCTCACCTACTGGGCCACCGAGGTGGCGGGCTGGGTGTAGCCTTCCGCGGCCGGTGATCAGCAGGAGGAGCCCGCCATGAGCTACGACCCCGGTCAGAGCGGTCAGCAGGGCTGGCCCGGGCAGCAGCCCGGGTACCCGCCCCCCGGCTACGGCCAGCAGCCGCCGCCCGGGTGGGGTGCCGCCCCCGGGGGCTACGGCGCCCCGCAGGCCCGCCCGGTCAACCCGTTCGCGGCGCTGTTCGACTTCAGCTTCGGGTCCTTCGCGACACCGGGCCTGATCAAGCTGCTCTACATCGTCGGCACCGTGCTGCTCGCGCTCGGGTGGGTGGTCGGCGTGATCGCCGGGTTCACCCAGGGCGTGCTCCCCGGGCTGGGCATCCTCGTCTTCGGCGCCGTCGCCGTGCTGTTCTACCTGGCGTTCCTCCGCGTGCTGCTGGAGTTCTACTACGCCGTCGTCCGGATGTCCGAGGACATCCACAAGCGCCCCTGACCGTACGGTGGGACGATGACGACGCCTCCCGGGCCCGACGAGCCCCGCTACGCCACCGGGTACGGCGGCGCCCGCTACCCCCTGCCGCCGGAGGGCACCCCGGGCTCCTCGGCGCCCCAGTACCCGGGTGCCCCGCAGTACCCCGACGCGACCGGCCAGCAGCACCCCGTCGGCCAGCAGTACGGGCAGCAGCACCCCTACGGCCAGCAGTACCAGCCGACCGGCGGCTACCCCTACAGCCCGTACGGCCCGCCGCCCGCCGGCACCGACAGCGACGCGGCCCCGCCGTCCCGGCCCGGCTCGGTGGTGCTCGGGCTGGTGCTGATGACCCTCGCGGTGCTGCCGTTCCTGGCCTTCGGCCTGCTGTTCCTGCTGGCGCCGCTCGGGCCCGAGCTGTTCCCGCCCGACGTGCTCGCCACCCCCGGCCTGGCCGAGGCGGGCATCACGTCGACCGACCAGCTGGTCGGTCTGCTGCGCGCCAGCGGCGCCGTGCTCACCGGCCTGTCGGTGGTCTACCTCGTGATCGTCGTGATCGGGTTCCTGGGGCACGGCTGGGCCCGCATCCTGACGGCCGTCATGACCGGCGGGCTCGCGGTGCTGCTGCTGCTCGTGGTGCTCTCGGCGTTCGCCGTCGACCCGCTCTCGGCGGTGTTCCTGCTCGTGCCGCTGGTGCTGTCCGTGGCGGGGATCGTCCTGTGGTTCGTGCCGCGGGCGTCCCGCTGGTACGCGAGCCGCTGATCGGGCTGCGCCATCCGGGGTCAGGCACACTGGACGTCGTGGTCCCCCCGAACGCCCCCGACCGTTCCCGCGCGCTGTTCGAGCGCGCCTCCACCGTCATCCCGGGCGGGGTGAACTCCCCCGTCCGGGCCTTCACCTCCGTCGGCGGTACCCCGCGCTTCATGGCCTCGGCGCGGGGCCCGTGGCTCACCGACGCCGACGGCCACCGCTACGTCGACCTCATCTGCTCCTGGGGGCCGATGATCCTCGGCCACGCGCACCCGGCCGTGGTCGACGCCGTGCGCTCCGCCGCCGGGCACGGGCTGTCCTTCGGCGCGCCCACCGAGGCCGAGATCGAGCTGGCCGAGGCCATCATCGCCCGCGTGGAGCCGGTGGAGCAGGTGCGCCTGGTCAACTCCGGCACCGAGGCCACGATGAGCGCGATCCGGCTCGCTCGCGGCATCACCGGGCGCACGGTCGTCGTGAAGTTCGCCGGCTGCTACCACGGCCACGTCGACGCGCTGCTGGCCCAGGCCGGTTCGGGCGTGGCGACGCTGGGGCTGCCGACCAGCCCGGGGGTGACCGGGGCGTCGGCCGCCGACACCGTCGTGCTGCCCTACAACGACCTCGACGCCGTGCGCGCGGTGTTCGCCGAGCGCGGCCGGGAGATCGCCTGCGTGATCACCGAGGCGGCCGCGGGCAACATGGGGGCGATCGCCCCCGGGCCCGGCTTCAACGCGGGCCTGCGCGAGATCTGCCACGCCCACGGCGCGCTGCTCGTCATGGACGAGGTGATGACCGGGTTCCGGGTGTCGCCCGCCGGCTGGTACGGGCTCGAGGGCGTCGCGGGCGACCTCTACACCTTCGGCAAGGTGATGTCGGGCGGGCTGCCGGCCGCCGCGTTCGGCGGGCCGGCCGAGCACATGGCGCACCTGGCGCCGGCCGGGCCGGTGTACCAGGCGGGCACGCTGTCGGGGAACCCCGTCGCCGTCGCCGCCGGGCTCGCCACCCTCCGCGCGGCCGACGCCGACGTCTACGCCCGGCTCGACGCGAACAGCAAGCGCCTCGGCACGCTGCTCGGCGACGCGCTCGGCGCGGCCGGCGTGCCGCACCGGGTGCAGTACGCGGGCTCGATGCTGTCGGTGTTCTTCACCGAGGACGAGGTGACCGACTACGCGGGCGCCCAGGCCGCCCAGACCTGGCGCTTCCCGGCGTTCTTCCACGCCCTGCTCGACCGCGGGGTGTACGCGCCGCCGAGCGCCTACGAGGCCTGGTTCGTCTCCGCGGTGCTGGACGACGAGACCTGGTCGGTGATCGAGGCCGCGCTGCCCGCCGCCGCGCAGGCCGCCGCCACCGCCACGCCGCCCGCGGAGATGGCGCAGTGACGGCTGCGGTGGCGCACACGGTGGTCCACCTGCTGCGCCACGGCGAGGTGCACAACCCCGACGGCGTCCTGTACGGGCGGCTGCCCGGCTTCCGGCTGTCCGACGCCGGCCGCCGCCAGGCCGAGACCGTCGCGAAGTTCCTGGCCGGGGCCGACCTCGGTGCCGTCGTCGCCTCCCCGATGCAGCGCGCGCAGGAGACCGCGGCGCCGATCGCGGCCACCCACGCGCTGCAGGTCGGCACCGACCCCGGGCTGATCGAGGCGGCCAACCGGTTCGAGGGCGAGCGCGTCTCGGTCGGCGACGGCGCCCTGCGCAGCCCGCGGCACTGGCCCAAGCTGCGCGACCCGTTCACCCCGTCCTGGGGCGAGCCCTACCGCGAGATCGGCGAGCGGATGCTCGCCGCCGTGCACCGGGCCCGCGAGCTGGCGCCCGGCCGGGAGGTGGTGTGCGTGTCGCACCAGCTGCCGATCTGGATCCTGCGCCGCTTCGCCACCGGGCAGCGGCTGTGGCACGACCCGCGCCGCCGCCAGTGCTCGCTCGCCTCGCTGACCTCGTTCGTCTTCCGCGACGGCGACCTCGTGCAGATCCGCTACTCCGAGCCCGCCGGGGCCAGCGACCCGCGGAGGACCGGGGCGTGAGGGCTCTCGCCGTCCTGCTGGGCGCCCTGGTCCTGCTCACCGGCTGCTCGGCCACCCAGGACGCCGTCGCCACCGGCACGGAGTTCACCTTCGTCGCGCCGGGCGGGCAGCTGGAGATCTCCTACCCGCGCGGGGAGCGCCAGTCGGTGGCGGGGATCGCGGGGGAGAGCCTGCTCCGCCCGGGCACCACCATCGGCCTGGACGACTACGCCGGCCAGGTCGTCGTGTTCAACGTTTGGGGCTCCTGGTGCGGCCCCTGCCGCCGGGAGATGCCCGAGCTGCAGTTCGTCGACGACACGGTCGACGGCGCGGCGGTGCTCGGGCTGAACGTCCGGGACGACCGCGACGGCGCGGCCGACTTCGTCGGCAACACGGGGGTGCGCTACGACTCCATCTTCGACAACCCGGCCCGCACCCTGGCCGGGTTCTCCGGGCTGCCGCGCAACATCACCCCGATCACCTTCCTGCTGGACGAGGAGCACCGCGTGGCCGCGGTCTACCTGCGCGAGCTCCGCTCCAGCGAGCTGATCCCGGTCGTCGAGGACCTGGTCGCGGAGTAGGTCGTGCGCGGGTGTGGCGGTTCCCACCGCCACGACCGCGCACGGGCGCCGGAGGCGCACTACACGACGTAGAACGAGGGTCTACCCTGGACCTCGATGGACCCCTCGACCACCCTCGCGATCTCCGGACCGCTGCTGGTGGCGGCCCTCGTCGCGGTGGCCGCCGGCGCGGTCAGCTTCGCGTCGCCGTGCGTCGTGCCGCTCGTGCCGGGCTACCTCGCCTACCTCGCCGGGCTGGTGGGGGTCGACTCCCGCGACACCGAGCGGACGGGGGCCGGCCGGTGGCGCGTGGCCGGGGCCGCGGCGCTGTTCGTCGCCGGGTTCACCGTCGTCTTCGGCGTGATCCTGGTCGGGGTCGTGCAGGTCGCCGACGCGCTCGTGGCCAACGAGGCCGTCCTCCAGCGCGCCGGTGGCGTCGTCATGATCGCGATGGGGCTGGCGTTCGTCGGGCTCATCCCGGTGCTGCAGTACGAGAAGCGCGTGCACTGGGTGCCGCGCGCCGGGATCTGGGGCGCACCGCTGCTCGGCGCGGTGTTCGGCCTGGGCTGGGTGCCCTGCATCGGCCCGACGCTCGCCGGCGTCGTCGCCGTGGCGGCGGGCACCGGCGGCGGCTCCCTGCGCGGCGTCGTCCTCACCCTCGCCTACTGCGCCGGCCTCGGCCTGCCGTTCGTGCTCATCGCCCTGGGCGCGTCGCGCGCCGTGCGGACGCTGGGCTGGCTGCGCCGCCACACCCGCTCCATCCAGATCGGCGGCGGCGTGCTCATGGTCGCGGTCGGGCTGATGCTGCTCACCGGCCTGTGGGGCGGGCTGCTGGCCCAGCTGCAGTCCTCCGTCGCCGGCTTCACCCCGGTGATCTGACGTGACCCGCACCGTCGCGCGCCCCGCCGAGCCGACGACCGCCCCGCCCCCGCCCGGGGTCGCGGTGGTGCGCAACGCCTGGCGCGCCCTGACGTCGATGCGCACCGCCCTGGTGCTGCTGTTCCTGCTCGCGCTGGCCGCGCTGCCGGGGGCGCTGCTGCCGCAGCGCTCCCTCAACCAGCAGCTGGTCGACCAGTACTTCACCGACAACCCGGTGCTCGCCCCCGCGCTGGACGCCGTCGGCGCCTTCGACGTGTTCGCCGCGCCCTGGTTCGCCGCGATCTACCTGCTGCTGATGGTCTCGCTGATCGGGTGCGTGCTGCCCCGCACCTGGGACGACGCGAAGCAGCTGCGGGCGGAGCCGGTGGCCGTGCCGCGCAACCTGGCCCGGCTGCCGCACCACGACGCGGGCGCGCTCGACGCCGACCTCGACGCGGCCACCGCCGCCGTCCGCTCGCAGCTGCGGGGCTGGAGGATCGCCGAGCGCACCGAGCCCTCGCCCAGCGGCCCGCCCCGCCGCACGATCAGCGCCGAGAAGGGCTACCTGCGCGAGGTCGGCAACCTCGTGTTCCACCTGTCGCTGGTGGGGCTGCTGGTCGGGTTCGCCGCCGGCAAGCTGTTCGGCTACGAGGGCCAGGTCATCGTGCCCGAGCAGGGCGGGCAGTTCTGCAACACCGGCATCCTCGGCTTCGACTCCTTCCGCGCCGGCACGCTCGTCGACGGCACCGACCTGACCCCGTTCTGCGTGCGCGTCGACGACGTCACCGCGGACTACCTGCCCACGGGCCAGGCCGAGACGTTCGCGACCGCGCTGGGCTACCAGTCCTCCGCCGACCTCGCGGCCGGCCGCGTCGACGAGTGGCGCTCGTTCCCGCTCGGCTCGAACAACCCGCTGCGCACCGACGGCGTGCGCGTCTACATGCTCGGCCACGGCTACGCGCCGGTGTTCACCGTGACGTTCCCGAACGGGGAGCAGCGCACCGGTGACGTCCAGTGGCGCCCGGTCGACACGACCACCCTGCTGTCCGAGGGCGCCACGAAGTTCGAGCCGCCCGGCGTCACCGACGACGCGCAGCGGCGGCAGAGCCAGCTCGCGATCACCGGGCTGCTGGCCCCCACCTCCTCCGGCGGCGAGGTCGTCACCTCGATCTTCCCCGAGCCGCGCGACCCCGAGGTGGCCGTCGACGTGCTGCGCGGCGACCTGGGGCTCGACGACGGCCGCGGTCAGTCGATCTTCGAGGTGGACCAGCGGCAGGTCGACGCGGGCGAGCTCGTGCGCGTCGCCCGGGTGAACCTGGTGCCCGGGCAGACCACGACGCTCGACGACGGCACCGTGATCCGCTTCGACGGCGTCCGCGACTGGGTCAACCTCCAGGTGAGCCACGACCCCGGACAGGTCTGGGTGCTCGTCTTCGCAATCACCATGCTCGGCGGGCTGGGTGCGTCGCTGGCCGTGCGCCGGCGCCGCTTCTGGGCCCGCCTCACCCCCGCCGACCGGCCCGGCTCCACACTCGTGGAGCTCGGCGGGCTCGCCCGCACCGACCGCGCCGGCTACGGCGAGGAGTTCGACCGGCTCGCCGCCGGCCTGCTACGACCGGAGGAGGAGAGCTGATGCTCGCCGTCTGGAGCGACCGCCTGTTCATGGGCGCGATCGTCGTGTACGTCCTGGCCATCGTGCTGCACGCGGTGGAGATCGCCGCCCTGCGCTCCGCCGCGAAGCCCGCCCTGGTGGGCGCCGGGGCCCCGGTCGAGGAGCCGGCGGCGGAGCGGCCGCGCGGCGAGCGCTACGGGCGCATGGCCGTGTCGGTCACGCTGCTGGGCGCGCTGCTGCACGTCGGCTCCATCGTGGCGCGCGGGCTGGCCGCGGAGCGCTGGCCGCTGGGCAACATGTACGAGTTCAGCTCGGCGATCTGCGCCGCCGCGGTGGTGACCTGGCTGGTGGTGCTCCGGCGCGGGAGCCGCGACGGCGTCCGCGCCGTGGGCCCGTTCGTGCTGCTCCCCGTGGTGGCGCTGATGTTCATCGGCCTGCGCGTGCTCTACGCCGAGGCCGCGCCCGTGCAGCCGGCGCTGCAGTCGTACTGGCTCGTCGTGCACGTCACCACGATCAGCATCTCCTCGGGCCTGCTGCTCGTCTCGGGCGTGGCGAGCGTGCTGTACCTGCTGCGCCGCGCCGGCCGGCTGGACCGCCTGCCGGGGGCGGACGCGATGGACCGCCTGGCCTACCGCGTGGCGATCGTCGCGTTCCCGCTGTTCACCTTCGCCGTCATCACCGGCGCCGTGTGGGCCGAGGCGGCGTGGGGCCGGTTCTGGGGCTGGGACCCCAAGGAGACCGTGGCCTTCGTGTCCTGGGTCGTCTACGCCGCCTACCTGCACGCGCGGGCCACGGCGGGCTGGCGCACCGAGCGGGCCGCGTGGATCAACATCGCGGGCTTCGCCACCGTGCTGTTCAACCTGTTCTTCATCAACATGGTGGTGGCCGGGCTGCACTCCTACGCCGGCCTGGGGTGATACACCCGGCTGCGGCTCGACCCCGCGCCGAGTCGCGACTACCGTCGGCACCCAGGAGAGGGACGGACGGTCGGTGTGAAAGGTTCGGCGGGGCAGTTCGATGACGCAGAGTGAACCGACCAGCGACGGCGATTTCCCCGACGGCTCGGTGGGGCGCTACGTCCGCGAGCAGTGGGGCACCGGGCGGCGCACCCGGGGGAACCGGGCGTCCGTGACGCCGGTGCGCCCGCCGGAGCCGGAGCAGCCCGAGGCGCCCCGGGCGGTGGCCCCCGTGGGCGACGACCCGGACGACGTCGCGGCGTGGGCGGAGCGCGGGCGGGCGGTCACCGCGCCCGGGTCCGTCCCGGTACCCGACCCGGCCGCGCCGACGCCGCCGACCGGTGTCCCGGCCGAGCCCGCCGCGCCGGTCGCCGAGGCGCCGCCGCGCACCCCGCCCCGGGGCCAGCTGTGGACCGACCCCGGCGCCGTCGCCGCGCAGCAGGCCCAGCAGGCGCGGGCCGAGCCGCCGGCCGACCTGTCGTCCGCGCGGCTGCTGCGCCAGACCAAGCGGCCCCCGCAGTCGGGGTGGCGCCGCTTCGTCTACGTGATGACCGGCCGCCTGATCAACCCGGGCGAGAGCCCCGCCGACGTGCGCCGCCGCGAGCTCACCGTGCGGGTCAACCAGCCGCTGCTGGGCTGCCACAAGATCGCGATGCTGAGCCTCAAGGGCGGTGTCGGCAAGACGACGGTCACCGCGACGCTCGGCGCGACGTTCGCGTCGCTGCGCGGCGACCGCGTGATCGCCCTGGACGCCAACCCCGACCGCGGCACGCTCAGCCAGAAGATCCCGCTGGAGACCAGCGCCACGGTGCGCAACCTGCTCCGCGACGCCCAGCGCGTCCGCCGCTACACCGACGTGCGCGCGTACACCTCGCAGGGCTCCTCGCGGCTGGAGGTGCTGGCCAGCGAGCAGGACCCGGCGGTGTCGGAGGCGTTCAGCGAGGACGACTACCGGCGCACGGTGACGCTGCTGGAGCACTTCTACAACATCGTGCTCACCGACTGCGGCACCGGACTGATGCACTCGGCCATGTACGGCGTGCTCGGGGTGGCCGACCAGCTGATCATCGTGTCGTCCAGCTCGATCGACGGGGCGCGCAGCGCGTCGGCCACGATGGACTGGCTCGACGCGCACGGCCACGGCGACCTGGTGCGCAACGCGGTGGCGGTGGTCAACAACGTCAGCCGGTCGGCGGGGGGGGTGGACCTGGACCGCGTGGCCGAGCACTTCGCGGCCCGCTGCCGGGCCGTGGTGCGGATCCCGTTCGACGCGCACCTGCAGGAGGGCGCGGAGGTGGACCTCGACCGGCTGGAGCCGGCGACCCGGCTGGCCCTGCTGGAGCTGGCGGCGGCGGTGGCGGACGCCTTCGCGTCCGCCCACACCTACAGCTGAGCCCCGTCGGAGCGGGGCGCGATCAGGCCGGCGGGTCCTCGTGCCGGCGGGTGCGCTCGTCGAGCCGGCGCAGGAACTCGGGGTCGTCGTCCGGTCCGGTGACGCGGCGCGGCGTCGTGTCGCGCCCGGTGGGGCCGAACGGCGACCGTTCCTGACCTGCACTCATCGTCTTCCACAGCACGACGGCGACGAGGGCCGCGACGACGAACGCGATGAGCACCAGCATCACCACCACCTCCGCCATCCAGACTACCCGCCGCGCCCGTGTTGCCGGGGTGATGCGCGGCGAAGGGCCGCGGCTCAGCCGTGAGCGGCGCGGAAGGTCGCCTCGCTGGTCAGGTCGGCCAGCAGGGCCCGCACCTCCGACTCGCGGAACCGGCGGTGACCGCCCGGCGTGCGGATGGAACCGATGCGCCCGGCCGCGGCCCACCGCGTCACGGTCTTGGGGTCGACCCGGAACATCCCGGCGACCTCGCCGGGGGTGAGCAGCCGCTCGTCGCTGCCGGCCGGTGCTGCCATGAGGACCTCCCTGGTGCGTGCGGTTCCTCGCCATCGTGACATCGGGGACCCCGGGTACTCGAACGGTTGTGTGCTGGTAAAGGACGCGTCAAGGACGAATCGGACGCCGGTCCTCGGGGCCCCTTACGCTGGAGGCATGAAGTCGTCCCTGGCGGCCGCGGTCGGGCTCTACGCGCTGGCCCGGCTCGGACTCGTCGCCGTCATCGCGCTGGTGCTCGTCCTCGTGGGTGTGCCGGTGGTCATCGCGATCCTGGTCGGGCTCGTCGTCGCCCTGCCGCTGTCGATGGTGCTGTTCCGCGGGCTGCGGGCGCGGCTCGACGCGGCCCTCGCCGAGGCGGCCGCGCGGCGCGGCAGCGAGCGCGAGGCGCTGCGGGCCCGGCTGCGGGGCGACGAAGCGGCGAGCTGAGGCCGGGCCCGGCCCGCCCGACGCCGAGTGCGCCCTGGGTGCGGTGCGGATCCGACCCGGGGCACGCTGATCATGCGGGCGGGATCCTGTTCCGCCCGGCGACCGGTGCGCGCCGCCGCTGTGACGCACCGATCGGCGAGGGCCCCGCGGTCGTCGCGCTCGGCCGGTGCCGGCCCCGGGCGGCGACCGCCCCGGCGCCCCGGACCGTCCTCAGACCGCGAGCCCGACGGCCGTCAGCAGGGACCAGGCCAGCAGCAGCAGGCCGGTGCGGCCGAGCACGCCGATCAGGGCGCGGCCGCCGGCGCCGCGCAGCACGTCGCGGGCGGGGAGCACGGCGAGCGGGAGCGCGAGCAGCGCGAGCAGCAGCAGCGGGTCGCGCAGCCCGGCGAGCGCGGTGAGCAGGAACGGCAGCCCCACGAGGGCGACGTAGAGGCGGCGGGTGTCGGTGTCGCCCAGCCGGACGGCGAGGGTGCGCTTGCCGGCCACGGTGTCGCCGGCGATGTCGCGCAGGTTGTTGGCCACCAGCACCGCGCAGGCCAGCGCGCCCACCCCGAGCGCGCCGACGATCGCGGGCGCAGCGGGCGGCCCGGACTGGGTCAGCACCGTCCCCAGCACGGCCACCGGCCCGAAGAACACGAAGACCGCCACCTCGCCGAGCCCCGCGTAGCCGTAGGGCCGCTTCCCGCCCGTGTAGAACCAGGCGCCCGCGACGCACAGCGCCCCGACCGCGATCAGCCACCACTGCTGCGCCAGCGAGACCAGCGCGAGCCCGGCCAGCGCGGCCACGGCGAAGCAGCCGAACGCGGCCCCGCGCACGGCCGCCGGCGCGGCCAGCCGCGCCCCGACGAGCCGCACCGGGCCGACGCGGTCGTCGTCGGTGCCGCGGATGCCGTCGGAGTAGTCGTTGGCGAAGTTGACGCCGACCACCAGCGCCACGGCGACGACGAGCGCCAGCACCGCCCGCAGCGGCTCCACGGCCCCCGCGCCCACCGCCGCGCCCGTGCCGACCAGCACGGGGGAGACGGCCGTCGGCAGGGTGCGCGGGCGGGCGCCCTGCACCCACTGGTTGAGCGTCGCCACGGCGGCACGCTATCCGACGCGCCCCCGCGCGTCCCCGTTGCAGGAAGGCCACCTTCCCGCGGTCTCCCTGCAGCACGGCGGCCTTGCTGCAACGCCGGGCGGGTCGGTCAGCGCGTGGGGGGTGCCGGAGGGGCGGGTGCGGGGACGCCGCACCCGTCGGTGGTCCCGGCGGTGCGGGCCGGCCGGCCCTCGACCACCGCCCTGACCGGCACGTCCACCGCCGGTGCGTCGACCTCGGGCACGTCCACCGCGACCGGGTCGAGGGCGTCGACCGCGTCCATCGCCTCGGCCACCGCGTCGCCGGCCGCCGTCACGGCCTCCCGGACCACCGCGTCCACCGCGTCCACCGCGTCCACCGCGTCCACCGCGTCGACGGCGTCCACCGCGTCCCCGCCGCTCCCGGCCGCCACCGGGTCGCCGGCCGCCACCTCCTCCGGGCCCGCCGTGCAGGGGCCCGCCTCGGCGTCCAGGACGGCCTCGGCGTCGACGTACTGGTCCGGCCCGACCCGCAACCAGGTCCGGCCGCCCTCGGTGAGCGCGCACTCGACGGGCAGCGCGGCGCGCTCGGCGGCGACGCCCACCACGGCGGCCACGGGCGACGGGGCGGCGCGGACGTCCACCGGGCCGGGGGCGACCACAGCGGACAGCGGGTCCGCGCCGGTCCAGAGGTAGTCCACCGTGACCCAGGAGTTGTCCTCCAGACCGAGGGCGTCCCAGAACAGGCCGTCGCCGAGGTCGATACCGGCGGGGTTGGCGACCCGGCGGCCGTACTGGTCGCGGCCGGCGTTGTGGCCGTCGAGCCGCGCGGCCTGGGCCTGCGGCACGCCCTGCGGGAGGTCCGTCCACTCCTGCCGCTGCGCGGGCGGGTTCCAGTAGTCGTCGCGGGTGTTCCACGGGCCCACGTCCCACACCGGCGCGAACGCGCAGCGGCCGTTGGGCGCGCACACCTTCACCGAGTAGTCGCCCGTGCCGCGCGGGGACAGCGCCCTGCGCGAGGGCAGGGCGACGAAGTGGTCGCGCTCGGCGATCACGTGCCCGTTCGCGGTCGTCCCCCCGGTCAGGCCCTCGCGGGTGGCGAACACCCGGTAGCTCAGCGGCGCGCCGGCCGGCGGGGTCCCGGCCTCCGCGGACGCGGGCAGCGCGTCGAGCACGACGTCGTGCACCGCCGGGTCGCCCTCCCCGCCGTCGGTCGGCACGGCGTCGGTCAGCACGAGCCGGCCCTGCACCTCCGGCACCCGCTCGGGGAGCGCCGCGACGCCGTCGACAGCGGGCACCCACTCGGTCCAGGCGCCGTCGGCGCGCCGCCCCCGGACGTCGAGGCCGGCGGTGCTGCCGGCCGGGAGGTCCGCGGCCACCTCGGTGCCGATGCGGTCGGTGGGTGCGGCGAGGCGGCGCGGGTCCAGCGTGAGCAGACCCGTGGGCACGGGCGCACCGTCGCCGTCGGCCGGCATCAGGTGCGCGCCGGAGAGGTCGAGCCGGGCCGCCCCGTCGGTGACCACCACCCCGACCGCGTCCCCGCCTCCGAGGTCGGCCGTCCAGCTCGTGGCCGCGGCCGCCGCGGGCGGGGCCGCGGCGAGCTGGGCCGTGCCGACGAGCAGCGCGCACGTCAGCGCCGGGAGGGCGACGTCGCGGATCCGCATCTGGTCTCCCCAGGGGTCGTCACCACTGCTGTGACTCGTGGTGCTCCTGTTACTGACGGGGCGCAGCAGATCGGATGGCTCCGTAGTGGTCAACCAACGCACAGTGACGAACCTGATGGGATGGCGCAGCGGGTCACCCGGCGGGGTGGTGTGGTAGGCCCCGCCCGAGGAGCAGGGCGGTGACGGCTGCGCGGTCGGGTTTCCCGATCCCCCGCAGGGGGATCGCGGCCAGCTCGACGATCCGGCGGGGCACCGCGGCCCGGCCGAGCTCGGCGCGGACCGCCGCCCGCAGGGCGTCGTGGTCGAGCCGGGCCCCGACCACCGCCGCGGCGACGACCCGGCCCCACTCCGGGTCGGGCAGTCCGACCACGCACGCCGCCACGACCCCGGGCTGGGCGCCGAGCACGCGCTCGACGGCGGCGGGGGCCACCTTCTCCCCGCCGGTGACGACGACGTCGTCGGCGCGGCCGAGCACGACCAGCCGACCGTCCTCCCACCGGCCGAGGTCCCCGGTGCGGAACCGGCCCCCGGCGAAGGCCGCCGCCGTCTCCTCCGGCCGGCCCAGGTAGCCGCGGGCGAGGGTCGGGCCGCCGAGCCGGATGCGGCCGTCGTCCTCCAGGTCCACGGTGACGCCGTCGAGCGGCACGCCGTCGTAGACGCACCCGCCGGCCGTCTCGCTCATGCCGTAGGTCGTGACGACGGCGACGCCGGCCGCGCGCGCCCGCGCGTGCAGCCCGGGGTCGAGCGCCGCCCCGCCGACGAGCACGGCGGCGTAGGACCGCAGGGCCTCCGGCGCCGGGCCGTCCGCGTCGAGCAGGCGCCGCAGCTGGGTGGGCACGAGGCTGGTGTGGCGGCGGGTCCCCGGCAGGCGCGCCGTGGCGGCGGCGAAGGCGTCCGGGCGGAAGCCGCCGCGCAGGTCGAGCACCTCCGGCGGATCCCCGGCGAGCAGCGCGCGCACGACCACCTGCACGCCGGCGACGTGCTCGGCGGGCAGGGCCAGCAGCCAGGCCGCCTCGCCGCCGAGCCGGGCGGCGGTGGCCGCGGCGGAGGCGCGCAGGGCGTCGGTGCCGAGCTCCACGAGCTTGGGCTCGCCGGTCGATCCCGACGTCGCGATGACGACCGTGCCGTCCGGGGCCGCGGGAACGGGGCGGTCGGTGGTCGCGGGGAACACCGCCGGCCCGCCGGCGAGGGTGGCCTCCAGCGCCCGCACCAGCTCCGCGACCCGGGCCGGGGAGCCGTCCACCACCGTCGTCCGCACCCGTCGAGGCTGCCACACGCCGTGCGTGACCGAGCGTGGTGCCGGGTCACCCCTCCGAGGTGGGCCGCTCACGCGTCGGAGGCGCAACACCGCAGCTCAGGGCAGCGATGGAGGGGGCATGGGGAGCATCGCGTGGATCGTGGTCGGGCTGGTGGTGTGGGTGGCGCTCTCGGTGCCCGCGGCGCTGCTCGTGGGGGCGCTGCTGGAGACCGGCGCGCGCCGTCCGGTGTCGGGCCGCGCGGCCGGCTGGGCGCGGTACACCGCTCCCCGCGCCGCCCGGTCGGTCCGGGTGGCGTGAGGTCGGGGCAGACCGCTCCGGCCGGGGTGGCGGTGCTACACGGGCAGCGGAGGCCCGACCACCGACAGGCCGAACCGTGCGCCCAGCTCGGCGAGGTACTCGGGATCCGGTGGTCCTTCCAGGCCGGCGAAGTACGCGGCCTGCTCCTCGAACATGGCCTCGATGCCCGCCGGGCTGGTCACCCCGACGCACCAGACCTCCTCGTCGCCCCGGTTGGCGAAGGTGTGCGGCACCCCCCGCGGCAGCCAGACCAGCTCCTCCGGGCCCGCTTCGAACGTCCGCTCGCCGACGACGACCGTGAGGACACCGGCGACGATGTAGGACGCCTCGTCCTCACGGGTGTGGACGTGGAGGTTCGGGCCCGCGGTGCGCGGTGGGAGGCGCGCGTCACCGAACCCGACGGCACCGCCGGTGTGTCCGGCGCCGGCCAGGATGCGCCACGGCGGGGAGCCCGGCTCCCGGGGTCCGCCCACGACGAACGTCATCATCGCCTCCTGCGCGTCCCGGCCGTCCACCGCGGGGTGCTCGCCGGTGCGGAGCCGGCGCCATAACGCGGGTGGACGGGCCGATCAGTAGTGCCGGTGGTGGGCGACGCGACCTGCGGCCTGCCGGCGCGCTACCCCTGGCGCGGACCGGCAGGCGCTCGCCGACCGCGGGCCGCTAGAGCTTGCGGGCGAGGCCGGCGACGGCGGCGAGGGGCTCCTGGGGGGTGCCGACCTCGACGTGGTCGGCGTTCCACTGGTTGACCGGGACGATCCCGGGCTCGACCAGCTCCAGGCCCTCGAAGAACGTCGCGATCTCCTCCGGGGAGCGGACGTAGTAGGGCACCCCGCCGGCGTCGTTGTGCGCGTCGGCGGCCCGGGCGCCCCCGCCGTCCGGGCCCTGCACGCCCTCGGCCACGCCCAGCCAGGAGCCCGACGCCAGCGGCGCCATGAGCCGGTGGCAGATGTCGGCGGCCTGCGCGGCCGTCTCGGCGTGCCCCAGGACGCCCGTGAACGTCACCATGACCGGCTCGGACAGGTCGAGGGTGCGTCGCGCCTCCTCGATGATCCGCTCCGGGTCGTGCATGTCGGCGTCGATGTAGTCCGTCCTGCCCTCCGGAGTGCTGGTGAGCAGCGCCTTCGCGTGGACGAGCACGAGCGGGTCGTTGTCGACGTAGACGACCTTGGCCTCCGGCGCCTGCGCCTGGACGAGCAGGTGGGTGGAGTTGGCGGTGGGCAGGCCGGTGCCGACGTCGAGGAACTGGCGGCAGCCGGCCTCGAGGGCCACCTGGGCGGAACGGGCGATGAACTGGCGGTAGCCCCGCGCGACGGCCACGATGCTGGGCAGCGCGTCGATCATCGCGTCGCCGGCGGCCCGGTCGACGGCGTAGTTGTCCTTGCCGCCCAGGACGTAGTTCCACACCCGGGCGCTGTGCGGCACGGTCGTGTCGATGCCCGTTCGCGCCGCCTCGTCCTCCGAGATGGTGCGGTTCGCCGGACCCTGCGATCCCTGCGTGCTCGTCATGGCTGTCCAACCCCCTGCTCGACCCACGTTGGACACGAGCGTAACGCAGCGCCACCACCTGCCCGCCAGGAACACGATCCGCACGAACGCGTTCACCCGCAGCGCGACGGGCGCCGGTCGCTCGATGGCGCGGTGCGCTCGTCCGCGCCCACTGACGGGCGCTGTGCGCCGGTGGTCCGACCGAGTGGATGCGGGCGATCAGTAGTGCCAGGGGTAGGGCGACCAGTCCGGCTCGCGCTTCTCCAGGAACGCGTCGCGCCCCTCGACGGCCTCATCGGTGGCGTAGGCCAGCCGGGTGGCCTCGCCAGCGAACAGCTGCTGGCCGACCAGCCCGTCGTCGGCCAGGTTGAACGCGTACTTGAGCATCCGCTGGGCCTGCGGCGACTTGCCGTTGATCTCCCGCGCCCACTCGAGGGCCACGCGCTCCAGCTCGGCGTGCGGCACGACCTCGTTGACCGCGCCCATCCGGTGCATCTGCTCGGCGGTGTAGGCGCGGCCGAGGAAGAAGATCTCGCGCGCGAACTTCTGGCCCACCTGCCGGGCGAGGTAGGCCGAGCCGTAGCCGCCGTCGAAGCTGCCCACGTCGGCGTCGGTCTGCTTGAAGCGGGCGTGCTCGGCGCTGGCCAGGGTGAGGTCGGCGACGGCGTGCAGGGAGTGCCCGCCGCCGGCGGCCCACCCGTTGACGACCGCGATCACGATCTTCGGCATGAACCGGATCAGCCGCTGGCACTCCAGGATGTGCAGCCGGCCCGCGCGCGCCGGGTCGACCGTGTCGGCGGTGTCCCCGGAGGCGTACTGGTAGCCGGTGCGCCCGCGGATGCGCTGGTCACCCCCCGAGCAGAACGCCCACCCGCCGTCCTTCGGGGACGGGCCGTTGCCCGTGAGCAGCACGCACCCGACGTCCGGGCTCTGCCGGGCGTGGTCGAGCGCGGTGTGGAGCTCGTCGACCGTGCCGGGGCGGAAGGCGTTGCGGACCTCGGGACGGTCGAACGCGATCCGCACCGCGCCGGTGTCGACGGCGCGGTGGTAGGTGATGTCGGCGAAGGCGAAGCCCGGCACCTCCCGCCAGGCGGCGGGGTCGAAGATCTCGGAGGGGGAGTCGGCCACCCGGCGAGGTTACGAGGCGGCCTGCTGGGCGCGTGCGTAGGCCAGCTGCAGGAAGTCCGCACCGGTGAGGGCGGTGAAGGTCGCCGCGATCATGCGGGTGGGGCGCGGGGCGAACACCCAGCCGAGCGCGAACCCCGTGGAGATCCACACGTCGAGGCAGAACGGGCAGGTGAGCAGCTCCCCGAGCGAGTGCCGCAGGCCCGAGGCCGCCCGCACCTCCTCCATGACCTCCGCCGGTCCGCCCCGCCCCGTGTAGCGGGTGAACGGGGCCCGCAGCGGGGCGGTCACCGAGTCCTTGCTGATGGTGCGGGACAGCTTGTGCGTGCCCGCCGCGAGCAGCACGACCTCCCACGGGCCCAGTGCCGGCACCGGCCGGCGGGTGAGCGCCGCGAGGCCGGCCGCCCCCGACACGAGCGCGGCGAACACCGCCATCACGAGCACGTAGCCGCCCAGGGGGCGGTCCTCACCGTTGCGGTACTCGTCGGCTTCCCTCTTCGCGTCCACGATGGGCGCGTACCCCGGATCGGCCGGGTCAGGCGGGCCGGCTCTGCTCGGGCGGTCCGGCGTCGGCCACCCGTCGCCCACCGGCCTGCCGGGCGTGCCGCTGGCCGGGGGAGTCGCCCACGGCCGCGGCGGCCAGCCGGTCGGCCACCAGACCGGTGGCGAAGGCGTACACGGCCTTGCCCGCCACGTCGACGAGCAGCTCCGAGCGCGGCCACGTCCACGGCGGCGCGCCCGCCCCCGTCCAGTTCTCGGCGATCTGGTCGGCGGTCAGGCGCACCACGGTGAACATCGCCGACGACCACGGCCCGCGCAGGCCCGCGAACGCCATCACCCCCCGGATGGTGCCGACGCCGGCGGCCATCCCGATGTGCAGCGCCCACATCCGGCGCTGCCGGTCCACCCCCCGCGTCGCCGGCACCAGCCGTCCGAGCACCCGCCCCGGCACCTGCGAGTCCGGGCGGTGCGTGAACGCCTGCTCCAGCTTCTCGGCCGCCGTCATCACCGCCACCCCGGCCACGCCCGCCAGCACTCCACTGCCCATCGCTCGTCCCAGCACGGGCGGCGGGTACCCGCGCCCGCGCCGGGAACGCCTCGTGAGCGGGGTGAGGGTGGGAGCACCGTCCGCCGGGCACGGGCAGTATGGCGTCGTGCAGACGTTGAGCAAGGGCGCCAACACCGCGCTCCCGCCCGGGCCCGTGTCCGTCCGCGTCACGGCGGCGGCGCCGGTGGACATCTCCGCGCTGCTGGTGGCGGAGACGGGGAAGGTCCGCAGCGACGACGACTTCGTCTTCTACAACCAGCCCAGCGCGCGCGGCGTGCGGTACGACCCGGCCGGCGTCGACGTGGACCCCGCGCAGGTCGAGGCGGCCGTCGAGAAGGTCGTCGTCACCGCCAGCCTCGACGGCCGCGGCCCGGCCACGTTCGGCGCGCTCGGCGGGCTGCGGATGGACGTCGCCGTCGCCGGGACGCCCGTCGCCGTGTTCACCCCCGACGGGCTGGGCCCCGAGACCGCCCTGCTGTGCGTGGAGATCTACCGCCGCGGCGGCGCGTGGAAGGTCCGCGCGGTGGGGCAGGGCTACGCGAACGGGCTGGGCGGCATCGCCACCGACTACGGCATCACCGTCGACGACGACCCCGCCCCGGCCGCCGCCGCCGCGCCGCAGGCGCCCGCCGCCCCGTCCACGATCAACCTGGACAAGGGGCGGGTGTCGCTGGCCAAGCGCCAGACCGTGTCGCTGACCAAGACCGGCGCCCCGCCGCTGCGCCGGGTCGCGATGGGCCTGGGCTGGGACCCGGCCCGCGGTGGGCCGAGCATCGACCTCGACGCCTCCGCGATCGTCATCGGGTCGAAGGGCAAGAAGATCGACGCCGTGTGGTTCATGAGCAAGAGCGCGTTCCGCGGCGCCCTGGCCCACTCGGGTGACAACCTCACCGGCCACGGCGAGGGCGACGACGAGACGATCACCGTGGACCTCGCCGCCCTCCCGGCCGACGCGCAGGCGATCGTGTTCGTCGTCAACTCCTTCCAGGGCCAGAAGTTCACCGAGGTGGCGCGCGCCTACTGCCGGCTGCTCGACCTGGAGACCGGGTCCGAGCTCGTCCGCTTCGACCTCACCGACTCCGAGGCGCGCACCGGCGTCGTCATGAGCGTGCTGCGCCGCGCGGGCGACGCCTGGACGATGACCGCGATCGGCGAGTTCCGCGACGGCAAGACCGCGCGGGCCATGTACGGCCCGGCCGAGGACGTGGTGCGCGGGCTGGGCTGACCCCCCGGGGGGTCGGGCGCCGCGCGAGCGATCCGGGGCACGACCGCTGGGTTCGCGCAGCACGTGTCGGCTCGCGCAGCCCGCACCTCCCTCGCGCAGCCCGCCCGCGCGCTGCGCCCACCCACCGGCGCTGCGCGAACAGGCCGGCGCTGCGCGACCACACGAACGCTGCGCCACCAGCCCGCCGTCGGCCGGTGACACCCGGCCCACCGCGCACTACCGTGCCGGGATGGCCGAGCTCGAACGGTTCTCGATGCTCATCGGCGGGCAGGCGGTCGAGGCCGCGTCCGGGCGCCGCTTCGACTCGGAGAACCCCTACACGCGGACGCCGTGGGCGTCGGTCCCCGACGGCGGGCCGGAGGACGTCGACGCGGCCGTCGCGGCCGCCCGCGCCGCGCTGGACGGGGAGTGGGGCTCCACCACCGGTTTCGCCCGCGCGGCCCTGCTGCGCCGGCTCGGCGACCTGGTCGGGGAGAACGCGGAGCGGCTGGCCCGGCTGGAGGTCGAGGACTCCGGCAAGCTGCACCGGGAGATGCTCGGCCAGCTCACCGCGCTGGGCGGCTGGTACCACTACTACGCCGGGCTCGCCGCCACGCTGGAGGGCCGCCAGATCCCCGCGCCCAACCCCGACTACCTCGTCTACACCCGCCGCGAGCCCGTCGGCGTCGTCGCGGCGATCACGCCGTGGAACTCCCCGCTGCTGCTGATGACGTGGAAGCTGGCGCCCGCGCTGGCCGCGGGCTGCACCGTCGTCGTCAAGCCCTCGGAGCACGCGCCGGCGTCCACGCTCGGGTTCGCCGAGCTGGTGGCGCAGGCGGGCTTCCCGCCCGGTGTCGTCAACGTGGTCACGGGCCTGTCGCGGGAGACCGGCGCGCACCTCGCTGCCCACCCGGGTGTGGACAAGGTGGCGTTCACCGGGTCGACGGCCACCGGGCGGGCCGTCGCGCGCGCCGCGGCGGGGAACCTCAACCGCGTCACCCTGGAGCTGGGCGGCAAGTCCCCGCAGGTCGTCTTCCCCGACGCGGACCTGCGGGCGGCGGCCAACGGGCTGGTCGCCGGGGTCTTCGCGGCCACCGGGCAGACGTGCATGGCGGGCTCGCGCCTGGTCGTGCACGCCGACGTCCACGACGAGCTCGTGGAGCTGGTCGCCGCGCGCGCCGCCACGATCCGGCTCGGCGACCCCCGCGACCCCGCCACCGAGATGGGTCCGGTCGCGAACGGGCCGCAGTACGAGAAGGTGCTCGGCCACCTGCGCACGGCCCGCGAGGAGGGCGCCGTCGTGGCGTACGGCGGTGCCGCCGACGCGGACCTGGGCGGCTACTTCGTGCAGCCCACCGTGCTCTCGGTGGACCCCGGGGCCACGATCTTCCGGGAGGAGGTGTTCGGGCCCGTGCTGTCGGCCGTCACCTTCACCGACGAGGACGAGGCGCTGCGGATCGCCAACGACACGCCCTACGGCCTGGCGGGCGCGGTCTGGACGAAGGACGTCCACCGCGCCCACCGGGTCGCCGCGCGGCTGCGGGCCGGCACCGTGTGGATCAACGCCTACCGCGTCGTCGCGCCGAGCGTGCCGTTCGGCGGCGTCGGCGCGAGCGGGGTGGGCCGGGAGAACGGCGTGGAGTCGGTCCACGAGTACACCGAGACGAAGTCGGTCTGGGTGGAGCTGTCGGGCGGCACGCGGGACCCGTTCACGCTCGGATAGGTCGACACGTGCCCACGGATTGACCGGTGCGGTGCCGCGTGCCACGGTCGGGGCTCCCTCACCGGCGAGAGGACCTCTGCGATGGCGACGGCGAACCGGGTCAGCATCATCCCGTGCGGGGCGATGACGGCCGACCTCACCTGGTTGCTGCTCAAGCCGGGGCGGTCGATCACCGACCGCCACCACAAGGACGGTCCGGCGCCCTGGGTGGACGTGCCCACCCACTGCGTGCTGGTGGAGACCGACGAGGGCCGGCTCCTGTGGGACACCAGCTGCCCGCGGGACTGGGAGGAGCGCTGGGGGCCGACGGGCCTGCAGGACTTCTTCCCCTACGACAAGGTCTCCGAGGCCGAGTACCTCGACTCCCGGCTGCACGCGATGGGCGTGGGCCTCGACCAGATCGACCACGTCGTGCTGTCGCACCTGCACTTCGACCACGCGGGCAACGCCCGGATGTTCGAGGGCACCGGCGCGCAGCTGGTCTGCCACGAGCGGGAGAGGGAGTTCGCGTTCGGCTTCGACGGGCTGTTCACCGGCGCGCACCTCAAGACCGACTACGAGGGCCTGGACTTCCGCACCGTCTCCGGCGACACCGAGATCCTCCCCGGCGTCACGCTGATCGAGACGCCCGGCCACACCGTCGGCACCATGTCGATGCAGGTGGACCTGCCCGACACCGGCACGATGATCTTCACCTCGGACGCGGTCTACATGGGCGAGAGCTTCGGCCCGCCCGCGACCCCCGCCGCGATCGTCAACAACCTGGAGGACTTCTACCGGTCGGTGGAGAAGCTGCGCGGCATCCAGGAGCGCACGGGGGCGCAGATGGTGTTCGGCCACGACGCCGAGCAGATCCACCAGCTGCGCGTGGCGCCGGAGGGCTCCTACACATGACCGGCATCGAGCTCCGCGAAGAGACGATCTTCACGTGGGGCGCGCCACCGCTCAAGTTCGGCGCCGGGGCGTCCGACGAGGTCGGGTTCGAGATGGCGCAGTACGGCGTGCGGCGCGTCCTGATCGTCACCGACCCGGGCGTGAACGCGCTGGGGGTGCCGCAGCGGATCGCCGACACGCTGCGCCGCTACGACATCGAGAGCGAGGTCTTCGACGGCGTGCACGTCGAGCCGACCGACGACTCGATGACCAAGGCCGTCGAGTACGCCCGGGCGCAGGGCGAGTGGGACGGGTTCGTCGCCGTCGGCGGCGGGTCGGCGATCGACACGGCCAAGGCGATCAACCTGCTCACGAGCCACCCCGGCGAGCTGATGGACTACATCAACAAGCCGATCGGCGCCGCGAAGGCGCCGCCGGGGCAGCTCAAGCCGCTCGTCGCCATCCCGACGACGGCCGGCACGGGCTCGGAGTCCACGGCCATGTGCGTGCTGGACATCCTGTCGATGAGGGTCAAGACCGGGATCAGCCACTGGCGCCTGCGCCCGACCCTCGCCGTGATCGACCCGCTGCTGACGCTCACCCTGGGCCCGGAGGTCTCCGCGGCGTCGGGCATGGACATCGTCTGCCACGCCGTGGAGAGCTACACGGCGCGGTACTACACGTCGTTCGACCGCAAGCAGCCCGAGGAGCGGGTGACCTACTGCGGGTCCAACCCCGTCTCCGACCTGTGGTGCGAGAAGGCGATGGGGCTCATCGCGGAGTCGTTCCGGGCGTCGGTGCACGAGGGGACCCTGGAGCACCGGTCGAACATGATGATGGCGGCGACGTTCGCCGGGATGGGCTTCGGCAACTCCGGCGTGCACATCCCGCACGCCAACGCCTACCCGATCGCCGGGATGGTGAAGGACTACCGGCCGGCGGGCTACCCGCAGGACGAGCCGATGGTGCCGCACGGGCAGTCGGTGTCGCTGACGGCGCCGGAGGCGTTCCGGTTCTCCTTCGAGAGCGCGCCGGAGCGGCACCTGCGGGCCGCGGAGCTGATGGACCCGCGGGCCGAGCGGCACGGCGACCCGACCGAGCAGCTCCCGTCGGTGCTCGTGTCCCTCATGCGCGACATCGGCATCCCCAACGGGATCGGCGGCGTCGGCTACACCGAGGACGACGTCCCCGACCTCGTCCCCGGCACGATGAAGCAGCAGCGGCTGCTCGCGACCTGCCCGAGGACCCCGACCGAGGACGACATCGCGGGGATCCTGACCCGCTCGATCGAGAACTGGTGACCCGTGAGTGCGGAGGAGTGCTAGAGCACTCCTCCGCGCTCACGGGCCCGGAGGGCCGATGCCGATCTACGTCTACAAGTGCGCCTGCGGAGTGCGGTTCGAGCACCTCGCCCCGTTCGGGGCCGACGCGCCGGGCTGCCCGGCCTGCGGCGGGGAGACCCGCAAGATCCCGGCCGGGTCGTCCCTCGGCGGACGGGCCGGCGCGGGCCTCGCGAAGGAGCAGATGCCGCAGACGTGGCGCGGCACGTACGGCGGCGACCGCGAGTACGTGACCGGGCTCCAGCGGCAGTGGGAGCGGAGGCAGCGGCTGGAGGAGAAGCACCCGGAGCTCGCGGGCGACCAGCGCCCGATCATCGCCCACGAGGGCCGCTACCACGCCGCTCCCCTGCGGGCGGGGGACCCGCTGGCCGCCCACGGGCACGGTCACGGCGGGCACGGCCACGGCGGTCACGGGCACGGACGCAGCGGCCACGGGACGGCGGCCCCGCCCGCTGCGGCGGAGCCCACGCCCCCCTCGGGGGGTGCGGCGTCGACGGGCACCGCAGACTGAGGGGGTGACCGTCTCGCCCTCCGACGTCGCCGACCTGCAGCAGGCGCTGTCGCGCGCCGTGTCCGGCCCCGTCCGGTTCGACGCCGCCGCGCGGGCGATGTGGTCCGCCGACGCGTCCAACTACCGCCGCGTCCCGATCGGGGTCGTCACGCCGCGGGACACCGACGACCTCGAGGCCGCGGTCTCGGTGTGCAGCGCCCACGAGGTGCCGGTGCTGCCCCGCGGGGCGGGCACGTCGATCGCCGGCCAGTCCGTCGGTCCGTCCGTCGTGCTCGACACGACGCGGCTGGACGCGATCACCGCGATCGACCCGGAGGCGCGGACCGCCCGCGTCCAGCCCGGCGTCGTGCTCGACGCGCTGCGCGACGCGGCCCGCCCGCACGGGCTGACCTTCGGACCCGACCCGTCCACGCACAACCGCTGCACCCTCGGCGGGATGATCGGCAACAACGCCTGCGGCTCGCACTCGGTGGCGTGGGGCAAGACCGTCGACAACGTGCACGCCCTCGACGTGCTCACCTACCGCGGGCAGCGCCTGGAGCTCGGCCCGGCCGGCACGCACCCCGAGCCGCCGGCCGGGTCCCCGGGCATCCCCGGGCAGCTGCGCGACCTGCGCGACCGCATCGCCGACGACGTGCGCACCGCCTTCCCCGACCTGACGCGGCGGGTGTCGGGCTACAACCTCGACCAGCTGCTGCCGGAGAACGGGTTCGACCTCGCCCGGGCGCTGGTCGGCACGGAGGGCACCTGCGCGACGATCCTCGGCGCGACGGTGCGGCTCGTCGAGTCGCCTCCAGTGCGCGCGCTGGCCGTGCTCGGCTTCCCCGACGCCTACGTCGCCGCCGACCACGTCATGCCGATCCGCGAGCTCGCGCCGCTGACGATCGAGGGCATGGACGCCGGGCTGATCGCGGCGCTGCGAGCCACCAACCCGCTGGAGACGGCGTCGCGGGCGCTGCCCGAGGGCGGCGGCTGGCTCTACGTCGAGACCGGGGGCGCCACCCGCGCCGAGGCCGAGGCGGCCGCGCGCGCCGTGGTGGCCGCGGTGCCCGACGCCACCGGCATCGTCGTCGGCGACCCGGCCCAGCAGAAGGCGCTGTGGCGGATCCGCGAGGACGGCGCGGGCATCCTCACCCGCTCCGCCGACGGCGGCGAGGCCTGGCCGGGCTGGGAGGACGCCGCGGTGCCGCCGGAGCGGTTCGGCGCCTACCTGCGCGAGTTCGACGCGCTGCTGGAGCAGCACGGCCGCCGCGGCGCCTACTACGGCCACTTCGGCGACGGCTGCCTGCACGTCCGCATCGACTTCGACCTGCTCACCGAGCCCGGCGTCAAGGGCTTCCGGGCGTTCATGGAGGACGCGGCCGACCTCGCCGTCGCGCACGGCGGGTCGCTGTCGGGCGAGCACGGCGACGGGACGGCCCGCGCGGAGCTGCTGCCGCGCATGTACCCGCCGCACATCATCGAGGCGTTCGCCGACTTCAAGCGCGTCTGGGACCCGGACGACCGGATGAACCCCGGTTCGGTCGTCCGCCCGCGCAAGCTCGACGAGGACCTGCGCGTGTTCGTGGGCCTGCCGACGATGCCCGACGCGCCGATGCTCGCCTTCCACGACGACCGCGGCTCGTTCACCCGCGCGACGCGGCGGTGCCTGGGCGTCGGCAAGTGCGTGACGGCCGACGGCGGGGTGATGTGCCCGAGCTACCGCGCCACCGGCGAGGAGCAGCACTCCACCCGCGGGCGGGCGCGGCTGCTGTTCGAGATGGCCAAGGGCGAGGTGATCACGGGCGGCTGGGACTCCCCGGAGGTGGCCGAGGCGCTCGACCTGTGCCTGTCGTGCAAGGGCTGCAAGCGCGACTGCCCGGTGGGTGTCGACATGGCGTCCTACAAGACCGAGTTCCTGGCCCAGCGCTACCGCGGCAAGGTCCGCCCCGCGTCGCACTACTCGATGGGCAACCTGCCGCGCTGGCTCAGGATGGCCGTCGGCCTGCCCGCCCGCGCCCGCGCCGCGCTCAACGCCGCCGCCCGCAGCCCGCTGGGTGCGATGGCGAAGCGGGCCGGGGGCATCACCCCGGAGCGCGACATCCCCCGGCTGGCCCTGCGCCCGTTCACCCGGACCGCCCGCTCCCGTCCCGGCGACGGTCAGCGGGTGCTGCTGTGGCCCGACACCTTCAGCAACCACTTCGACCCCCAGGTCCTCACCGACGCCACCGCGGTGCTGGAGCGCCTGGGCTACGCCGTCGAGCTGCCGCCCCGCGAGGTCTGCTGCGGGCTGACCTGGACCTCGACCGGGCAGGTCGACACGGCCCGCCGCGTGCTGCGCCGGAGCCTGCGGACGATCGCGCCCTGGCTCGCCGCCGGGGTCCCCGTGATCGGGCTGGAGCCGTCCTGCACGGCGGCGCTGCGCTCCGACGCCCGGGAGCTGCTGCCCGACGAGCCGCTCGTCGGGAAGCTCCGCGACGGCGTGCGGACGTTCGCGGAGGTGCTGGCCGACCACGTCGACGAGCTCGCGGGCGCGGTGACGGGGGAGCGGCAGCGCGCGCTCGTGCAGGTGCACTGCCACCAGCACGCCGAGCTCGGCATCGACGCCGACCGCGCCGCCATGGCCGCGCTGGGCATCGACGCCGAGGTGCTCGACTCCGGCTGCTGCGGGCTGGCCGGCAACTTCGGCTTCGAGAAGGGCCACTACGAGGTGTCGATGGCGTGCGCGGAGCGCGTCCTGCTGCCCGCCGTCCGCGCCGCCGACCCCGGCACCGAGGTGCTCGCCGACGGGTTCAGCTGCCGCACCCAGCTGCGGCAGGCCGGCACCCGCGAGCCGGTGCACCTCGCGCAGCTCGCCGCCCGCGCCCTCGGGGTGGGGACCGGCGCCGATCAGGCGGTGCCCCGGCCGTGACCTGACGCCCGGGGCCGGGGCTCGAGGTCGACCCGGCGCCACCGGCGGTGCGCAGCGCTGGTCGGGCTCGCGCAGCGCTGGTCGGCTCGCGCAGCGCAGATCCGGTGGCGCAGCGCGCCGGCGGGCTGCGCGAGCGGTGCGTGCGCTGCGCGGACGGATCAGTGCTGTGCGAGCGAGCGCTGCGCGACCGGACGCGCTGCGCCGACCACCGGAGCACCGGCGGGCCGTGTGACGATGGCGCGGTGACGGGACGCGCGCTCGTGCTCGGCGGTGGGGGCATCACCGGGATCGCCTGGATGCTGGGCCTGCTCAGCGGGTTCGCCGAGCGCGGCCTCGACCTCCGCGGCGCGGACACCGTGATCGGCACCTCGGCGGGCTCGGTCGTCGGGGCCCAGATCGCCACCGGCGTGGACGTCGAGGAGCGCTACACCGCCCAGCTCGCCCCGGCCACCGGCGAGGTCGCCGCGTCGCTGGGGCGCGGCACCCTGCTGCGCCTGGGCCTGGCCGCCCTCGGCACCCGCGACCCGCAGCGGGCCCGCGCCCGCATCGGCCGGATCGCGCTGCGCGCCCGCACGGCGCCCGAGGCCGAGCGCCTCGCCGTCATCGGCTCGCGGCTGCCCGTGCAGACCTGGCCGGACCGGTCGCTGCGGATCACCGCCGTCGACACCCGCGACGGGGCGTTCCGCGTGCTCGACCGCGACAGCGGCGTCCCGCTGGTCACGGCCGTGGCCGCGAGCTGCGCGGTGCCGGGCGTGTACCCGCCGGTGACGGCGGCCGGCACCCGGCTCGTCGACGGCGGGGTCCGGTCGCCGGTGAACGCCGACCTGGCCGCCGGCGCGGAGCGGGTGGTCGTGCTCGCCCCGCTCGTGCGCGGGATCGGCCCGCTGATCGGGCTGGCCCCGCAGGTCGCGCAGCTGCGCGCCGCCGGTGCGCGGGTCGCGGTCGTCAGCCCGGACCCCGCGGCCACCGCGGCGATCGGGCGCAACGTGCTCGACCCCGCCCGGCGCGCCGGCGCCGCCCGCGCCGGCCGGGCGCAGGCGGCGGCCGCGCTCGACGGGGTCGCGGAGGCCTGGGGCGGGTAGCGCCGGCCGGCGGATCCGGCGACCGGTACGGGCCAGACCCTGCGGGGCCGGCCGGGCTGCCCTACCGTCGACGCCCATGCTGGCCATCACCACCCACGCGGCCGACGCCATCAAGGCGCTCGCCGCCGAGGCCGAGCTGCCCGAGGGGGGCGGCCTGCGCATCGCCGCCCCCGAGCCGGAGCAGGGCATCGAGCTGTCGCTGGCGGGCCGGCCCGACGCCGACGACGTCGTGCTGGCCGGGGACGGCGTCGCGGTCTTCCTCGAGCCGACCGCGGCGGAGGTGCTCGACGACAAGGTGCTCGACGTGCAGCCGGTGCCGGCCGCCGACGGCGGGCAGGAGCTGCGGTTCGCCATCGGCCCGCAGCACCCGCCGGCCTGACGCACGGCGCGCAGCGGGCGTCCGCCGACCGGGAGCGGGACGTCAGCGGCGGCGCGCGAACCACGCGCGGGCGGGCGGGAGCGCGGCGGCGACGACGGCGGCCAGCCCGGTACCGACGGCCCCGACCAGCACCGGCGGCACGAGCGGGGGCACGACCCCGGTCGCCAGCACGATCAGCACGACGGTCAGGGCGAGCACCACGACGAGCCCCGCCCGGCCCGCGCCGCGCCGCGCCCGCAGCGCCACGCCGACGGCCGCCAGGAGGGGACCGACGAGGAACGTCCCGGCGACCAGGACGGCCACCGCGATGCCGGCCGCGCGGTCCCGGGTCGCCGGGGTCTCCACGGCGAAGTCCCGGTCGACGACGCCCCGCACGGCGGTCCGGATGGTGTCCAGGTCCAGGACCATCACCACCGCGGCCGCCAGGGCCAGCAGCGCCGCGGCCCCGCACAGCACCACGGCCGCGTCCACGGCCCGCGGGCGCCGCTCCGCGGCGGTCGAGGGGCGGGCGCGGAACTCGAACCGCGGGCGCGGTGGCGGGGTCGCGGCCGCGGGGTGCCGGGCGGAGCGCGGTGCGGTCACAGCGCCGCGGAGGGGTCGGCGGTCGCCGGTGCGGGAGAGCCCTCCGGCGTCGCTGCGGCAGCCGTTCCTCCGGCCGGTGCGACCGGTCCGGGATCGGCCGCACCGCCCCCGCCTCCGGCGCCGGGATCGGTGCCGCCGCCGGTTGCCGGGTCGGTGCCGCCCCCGGTGCCCCCGCCGGTCCCGGGGTCGGTCCCGCCCCCGGTCCCCGGGTCGGTCCCTCCGCCGGTGCCCCCGCCGGTTCCCGGGTCGGTGCCCCCGCCCGTCCCGGGGTCAGTCCCGCCTCCGGTCCCCGGGTCGGTGCCCCCACCGGTCCCGGGATCGGTCCCGCCCCCGGTCCCCGGGCCGGTCCCGCCGCCGGTGCCACCGCCGGTTCCCGGGTCGGCGCCGCCCCCGGTGCCCCCGCCGGTCCCGCCCCCGGTCCCCGGGTCGGTCCCGCCGCCCGTCCCCGGGCCGGTCCCACCGCTGCCGGCAGCCGGGCCGCCGGTGCCACCGCCGCCCCCGGTCGGCGTCCCGGCCCCCGGACCGGCTGCCGGTGCCGTGGCCCTCGGCGGCCCGGCGGGCCCCACCACGGCCCCCGGGGCCGCCGGCGCGGGGACGGCTGCCGACGCCCCCGGCGCGCCGGTGCGCACCGCGCGGGACACCGGGCGGACCGTCGCCGGCACGGCCCCGGGGCGTCGCGGGCCGGCCACGGTGGTGTCGACGGGCACGGCGCCGGTCCACGGGTCCAGCGCCGGGAGGGCCGCACCGGTCGCCGGGTCCGGCAGCGCCGGCGTCCCGTCCGCGACGTCCGCGGCACCGGGGGCGGCCGCCGCGGCCGGGATCGGCAGCGCCACGAGCCCGCCCGCCACGGCGGCGGACACCCCGAGCCCGGCGGCGAGGGCGACCGACGCGGCCAGCAGCAGGGTGCGGTGCCCGCTCCAGCCCCGCGCACCCGGCGGGGCGTCGGCGAACGCGACCGGCGGGGCGTCCGGTCGTCCCGCCTCCACCACCGCGGGCGGAGCGGGCTCGGCCACCGTCGCGTGCGCGGCCAGGGCCGCACCGGCGGCCACGACGGCCTTGGGGTCGGCGTCCGCCACCACCGAGCGACCCAGCTCGGCCGACACCAGCTGCGCGATCAGCGGGATCCGGGACGACCCGCCGACCAGCAGCACGGCGTCGAGATCGCCGGGCGTGAGACCGGCCGAGTCCACGGCCCGCCGCACCGCCGCGACCGTCTCCCCGACGGCCGGGCGGATCATGTCCTCGAACTCGGCGCGCCCCAGCCGCACCTGGGTGTGCAGGCCGGGCAGCATGACCGTGATCATGACCTCGGTGTCCGCCGACAGCGCCTCCTTGGCCGCGGTGCACTCGCGGCGCAGCCCCACGACCGCGGCCTGCACGGCGGGCTCGAAGACGTCGAGCCGGGCCAGGTCCTCCCCGAGCGCGTCGCGCACGTGGGCGAACACGGCGTCGTCGAAGTCGATGCCGCCCAGCCGGTCCAGCCCGACGGGGCGCCCCAGCAGCTCGAACGCGCCCTCGGCGGTGCGGCGGACCACGGCGGCGTCGAACGTGCCCCCGCCGAGGTCGTACACCGCGACGGCGCGGCCGGGCGGGATCCGGTCGGCTCCCGCGTAGGCGACGGCGGCCGCCTGCGGCTCGGTGAGGAAGTGCGGGTGGACGCCGTGCTCGGCCAGCGCCGAGGCGAAGGCGGTGCGCCGGTGCTCGCCCCACTCCGCGGGGTGGGTGACGGCGACGACCTCGGCCGGCCCGCCCTCCCGCAGCTCCGCCTCCTGCACGACCCAGGCGACGAACCGCGCGGACAGCTCCTCCGCGGTGACCGCGGTGTCCCCCACGAGCAGCGGCGTGCCGTCCCCGGTCCGGCGCTTGAACTCGCGCACGACCCGGCGCGGCTCGGTGAGCGCGCGCCGCTGCGCGGCCTCGCCGACGAGCATGGACCCGTCGGCGCCCAGGAACACGACGGTCGCGACCGCGCTGGACGTGCCGCCGAGCGGCAGCACCTCCGGGCGACCGTCCCGGCAGACGGCGGCGGCCGTCCAGGTGGTGCCCAGGTCGATGCCCAGCTGGTAGCGCGCCACCATGGCGAGAGGTCCCCTCGTGCCGACGATCACGTAGCGGAGCGCGTGCGCAGCGCTCCGTGATCCAGATCGACCGCGCGGGGGCGACCGTTAGCCGCTCCGGGCGCACGCCGCCCGATCGAGCGAGGCCGTCACGCACCGTGGTCGGGCAGTATCTCCCCGACGTCCCCGGGGGCGTCGTCCCGTCGAGGAGAGGACGTCCGTGCGCGGTCTCGTGAGGTGGGCGGCACCGCTGGTGCTGCTCGCGGCCTGCTCGGCCGCACCGGCCGTGCCGGCCGTCCCGCCGGTGGCCGACGCGCGCGAGCTGCGCGGCGTCGACCCGTGCACCCTGGCCGGGCCGGATGCCCTCGCCGCGGCCGGGGTCGCACCACCCGGCGTCCCCACCGCCGGTCCGGACGGCGCCGGCTGCACCTGGCGCGGGGCGGGCGCCCACCTGAGCATCACCCCGTTCGCGGGCGAGCTGGGCGCGCTGGCCCGGGGCAGCGACGCCACGACGACGCGGGTGCGGCTGGCCGGTCGCCCGGCCCTGGAAACCTTCACCGGTGCCGGGGAGTTCTGCCAGTACGACGTGGCGGTCGCCGACGACCAGACCCTGCTGCTCGCGCTCGACGGCGGGCGGCCCGACTCGTGCACCGCGCTGCAGGCGCTGGCCCCCGAGCTGCTCGACGCCCTGCCCGGGGGCTGAGCCCCCGATCCCCATGGGGGTCCTCCGCGGGTTCGGGCCGCGCCCCGCTGACGGGTGGGGGTGCGGCGGGCCAGTGTTCGTGGAGCAGCACCGCAGAGCAACCCACCGATGACCAGGAGTCACGAGATGTCCAGCACTTCCGGCCCCAGCTTCAACTACGCCCAGTTCGTCGTGCCCGTCAGCGAGAACGCCCAGGGCGCGAACGGCGGTGCCGGCGGCGACAGCGGCAACGCCTCCAACGTCGGCCTCGCCCTCGGTGACGGCGGCTCCGGCACCGGCGGGTCCGGCGGCGACGCGGCCCAGGTCGTCGGGGCCACCGGCACCGCCGCCGGCGGCGACGGCACGGGCACCGGCGGCGACGCCGACTCCCTGCTCGCCCTGCTCGGCCTCGGCGGGGCGGGCACCGGTGCCGGCGGCGCGGCCGCGGGCACGGGGACGGCCACCAGCGGCGCGGCCACGGCCGGCGCCGGCGGGAGCGGCGTCGGCGGTGCGGCCGACGGCGACGTCACGCAGGGTGCGGCCACCGGCGCGGGCGGCGCGGGCGGGGCCGGCGGCGCCAACGTCAACGGGCAGACGACCACCACCTCGTCGGACCTGACGTTCGGTGAGAACGCGTTCGGCGACAACGACGGCATCGACGTCGACGGCGACCTCGAGGACTCGTTCAACCAGGACAACGACGGCGTCGACAACTCCGGCATCATCAACGACTCCAACGTCGTCAACGGCAACGGCAACACCGTCGGCAACACCTCGGTCAGCTACGACATCCGCGACTCGTTCAACGTCGACGAGAGCGTCCGCACGGTGCTGGACAACGTCGGCAACGACAGCTCCGACAACTCCGTCGACATCACCGACAGCTTCGACGACGAGTCCTTCGACCTCGACCTCGACCTCGAGGACGTCGTGGTCGGCGACGGCGACGTCATCGGCGACGGCGCCACGGTCGACCCGGACCTGCTCGACCTCGACCTCGAGATCGGCGACGTCCTGTCCGGCAACACCATCGACGGCCTCCTGTCCTAGGCCTCCGCGGGACAGCCCGCCGGTCACCGCCCCCCCGGTGACCGGCGGGCTCCCGCCCTATCGGAAAGGTGGTGCGCGCGGTGCTCTCGCTCTCGTCGCTCATCGACTTCCTGCTGTCCCTGCTGCGCGACCCCGAGGCGGCCGACGAGTTCGCGCGCGACCCGGAGGGCGTGCTCGCCCGGCACGGCCTGGAGAACATCACCGCGGCCGACGTCCGCGACGTGCAGCCGCTGCTCGCCGACTGCGACGGCGTCGTCCACCGTCCCGGTCCGGGGCACCACCGCCGGCACGACGACGGTGACGACGACCCGGTGCGGGTGATCCAGCACGTGACCCGCGAGCACCACGTCCAGCGCGAGGTGGTGGTGCGCGAGCAGCACCACCACCACCAGCCGCAGCACCAGACGGTGGAGTACAAGCAGTACCACTCGGAGCTGCACTACACCGACAACAGCGTGCACGTCGAGGAGGGCGGCACCTACATCCGCGACTCGTTCAACCAGGACAACGACGGCGTCGACAACAAGGGCGGCGTGATCGACGACAGCACCGTGGTCGTGGGCGACGAGAACGTCGCCGGCAACACCGAGGAGACGACGACGGTCGTCGACTCCTTCGACGAGGACTCGAGCGAGACGACCGTGATCAGCGACTCGGGCAACGACTCGAGCGACGACTCGGTCACGGTGACGGACTCGTTCGACGTCACGGCCGGCACCGCGGCGCCCGCGCCCGCTGCGAGCTCGCTCGCCGACACCTACGCCACGGTCCAGCCGACCGACCCGGCCGACTCCGCGGCGGACGCGGTGGTCGAGCCCGCGGCCTGAGCCGACGCCCCCGCGCCCTCCCCGCTCCGGGGAGGGCGCGCGGTGCGTGCGGCACGACGAGCGACCTGCGGCGGACGAGTGGTGGAGGAACGAGCGGTGGATAAGCAGCTCCCCCTGGCGGTGAGGGCCGTCGACCTGGCCCTGGCCACGATCGCGCCCTACGGGCGGGCCGACCTGGAGGGCCGGTTGCGGGCGACCCGGGTCCGGCTGCTGGACGACCGGGTGCGGGTGCTCGTCGTCGGCGAGTTCAAGCAGGGCAAGAGCCTGCTCGTGAACGCGCTCCTCTCCGCGCCGGTGTGCCCCGTGTTCGACGACGTCGCCACGGCCGTCGCCACGGCGGTGTCGTTCGCCCCCGAGCCGGAGCTGACGCTCGTGCGCTCGGCGCCCGACGGGGACGGGCGGGCGCGCGAGCAGCGCACCCGGCGCACCGACCTCACCGTCGACGAGCTGGCGGCCGTCGTCGCCGAGCACGTCACCGAGGCCCGGAACCCGCAGAACGGGCACGGCCTGGCCCGGGTGGAGGTCGGGCTGCCCCGCACCATCCTGGAGGCCGGGCTGGAGGTCGTCGACACGCCGGGCGTCGGCGGGCTGACGTCGGTGCACGGTGCGGCGACGATGGCCGCGCTGCCCTCGGCCGACGCGGTGCTGCTGGTGTCGGACGCCTCCCAGGAGTACACCGCTCCCGAGCTGGAGTTCCTCCGCCAGGCCATCCGGATCTGCCCGAACGTGGCGTGCGTGCTCACCAAGACCGACCTCTACCCGGAGTGGCGGCGCATCGCCGAGATCGACCGCGGCCACCTGGCCGCCGCCGGGATCGACGCCGAGCTGCTCGCCGTGTCGTCCACGGTCCGCTGGCAGGCCGTCGTCACCGGCGACGCCGCGCTGAACGCCGAGTCCGGGTTCCCCGCGCTGGAGCGGTACCTCGCGGAGCGGGTCCTCGGGCAGGCCGACCTGCTGGCGCGGCGCTCCACGGTGCACGACGTCGTCGGCGTCGCCGAGCAGCTCTGCGACGGGCTGCGCGCCGAGGAGGCGTCGCACCGCGACCCGGAGGGCACCGCGGACCTCATCCGGACGCTGCGGACGGCGCAGGAGCGGGCGGCGGCGCTCAAGGAGCGCTCGGCCCGCTGGCAGCTCACCCTCGGCGACGGCGTCACCGACCTCAACGGCGACATCGACCACGACCTGCGCGACCGGATGCGGGAGATCACCCGGCTGGCCGAGGAGGAGATCGACGAGGGCGGCGACCCGACGAAGACGTGGGACCAGCTGTCGGCGTGGGTCGAGCAGCAGGTCGCCGCCGCGGCGTCGACGAACTACCTCTGGGCCACGCAGCGGGCCCGCTTCCTCGCCGAGCAGGTGGCCGCCCACTTCGACGAGGAGTGCGAGGCCGTGCTGCCGGCGCTGCGCACGGAGGCGTCCGCGGCCGTGGCCGCCGCGCGCGAGATGCGGGTGCGGGAGCTGGAGCCCTGGAACCTGGGCCACCAGGCGCTGGCGGGCCTGCGGGGCGGGTACATCGGCGTGCTGATGTTCGGCCTCATCGGCACCATGGTCGGGATGTCGCTCATCAACCCGTTCTCGATCGGGGCCGGTCTGCTGCTGGGCGGCAAGACCATCACCGACGAGCGGCGCCGCATCGTCGGGCGGCGCCAGGCGGAGGCGAAGACGGCGGTGCGGCGCTACGTCGACGACGTGGTCTTCCAGGTCGGCAAGGACTCCCGCGACATGCTCCGGGACGTGCAGCGCGATCTGCGCGACCACTTCGGCGCGCTCGCCGAGCAGCTCAGCACCTCCCTCAGGGACAGCCTGGCGGCCGCCGAGCGGTCGAGGAAGGCCGGGGAGGCCGAGCGCGCGAGCCGGCTGGCCGAGATCCCGGCGCAGCTCGCGGCCCTGGAGCGGCTGCAGGAGCGGGTGCGCACGCTGCTGCCGCCGGACGCGGGCGCCGCCGGGCCGGACGCGGTGCGGGCCCCGGTCGCGGTGGCCGGGTGACCGGTCCGCTCACCGCCGCCGCGCACCGGCTCACCACCGACGCGGCGGCGGTGTACCGCGACCGGCCCGCCGTGGCCCGGCGGCTGGAGGCCCACCGGCGCCGGCTGCGCGAGCCGCTGCGGATCGCGCTGGCGGGCAAGGTCAAGGCGGGCAAGTCCACGCTGCTCAACGCGCTGGTGGGCGACCACCTCGCCCCCGTCGACGCGGGCGAGTGCACGCGCATCGTCACCTGGTACCGCGACGCCCGCCGCCCCGCCGTGACCCTGCACGACCACCACGGCGGCACGCACGAGCTGGTGCTCGACCGGCGCGACGGCGCCCTGGTGGTGGACCTGCGCGGCACGCCGGCCGAGGACGTCGGGATGCTGGTCGTGGACTGGCCCTCGCCGAGCCTGCGCATCGCCACCCTCATCGACACGCCCGGGCTGGCGTCGCTGTCGAGCGAGGTGGGGCGGCGCACCGTGCGGTTCCTGAACCCCGACGACGAGCAGCCCACCGAGGCCGACGCCGTCGTCTACCTGATGCGGCACCTGCACGCCGCCGACGCGGAGTTCCTCGAGGCGTTCCGCGGCCAGGGGATCGCGCAGACGGCCTCGGTGAACGCGCTGGCCGTGATCTCCCGCGCGGACGAGATCGGCGGCGGCCGAGTGGACGCGATGACCTCGGCCCGGGCCATCGCCCGCCGGTACGGCACCGAGCCGGCCCTGCGCGGCCTGGCCACGCACGTCGTCGCCGTGGCCGGGCTCCTCGCGGAGACCGCGCGGACGCTGCGGCAGCTGGAGGTGGCGCTGCTCGCCGCCCTGGCCCGGTTGCCGCGCGCCGAGCTGGACGCCGCGCTCCTCACCGTGGACCGCTTCACCGCTCCCGGCTCGCCGGCGGCCGCCGCGGTGCCGTCCGCCGACGACCGCGTGCGGCTGCTGCGCCGGTTCGGGGTGTTCGGGCTGCGGCTGGGCACCGCGCTCATCCGGCAGGGCACGACCTCGCCCGCGGCGCTGGCCACCGAGCTGGTGCGCCGCAGCGGGCTGGACGACCTGCGCACCGCCCTGGACGACCAGTTCGTCCAGCGCCGCGACGTGCTGCAGGCGCGCTCCGCGCTCCTGGCGGTGCACCGGGCCGTCACCGACGACCCCGTGCCCGGGTCCGCCGCGCTGGCCGCGGAGCTGGAGCGCCTGGTCGCGGGCGCGCACGAGTTCGTCGAGCTGCGCCTGCTCGGCGACCTGCGCTCGGCCGCGGTGGCGCTGCCGCCACCCGTCGCCCGCGAGGCCGCGACGCTGCTCGGCGAGCACGGCGCCGGCCCGGCCGCGCGGCTGGGCCTGCCCGCCGGGACACCGCCCGAGGACCTGCGCGCCGCCGCCGTCGACGCCCGGCACCGCTGGCAGGAGCGCGCGGAGAACCCGCTGCTGGACAGCGCCGTGGTCGCGGCCTGCCGCACGGTGGTGCGCACCTGCGACGGGCTGGTGGACACCCTGCCGCGCTGAGCGGCCGGCGCGCACCCGCCGGGTGCGTCCCCCGTCAGCGGATCCCGGCCCGGAGCAGCGCGAACAGCTCGTCGCGGCTCGTCGCCCCGAGGCGCTGCCGCAGCCGGGCGACGTAGTGCTCCACCGTCTTCGCCGACAGGTACAGGCGCGCGCCCACCTGCTTGTAGGTCAGGCCCTCGAGCAGGAGGCGACCGATCTCCTTCTCCCGCTCGGTCAGGGGGGTGGCGCCGGCGGCCGGTGCGGCGTCCGGCTCCGCCGGGGCCGGGCCGTCGGCGTCCGCCTCCGACCCGTCGGGCGCGGCCCCCGGGCCCTGGTCGCCGTCGGGGCCGCCGTCGTCGCCGAGCGCCCGGGCGAGGGCGTGCAGCTGGTGGGCCGCCCGCCGGTCGGGCACGGCCGCCGCGGCGGCTCCGGCGAGCTGCGCCGCCTCCCGGCCGAGACCGGCCGCCGCCATGCGCCGGGCGGTGGCGGCCAGGTCGGTCGGGTCCGGGTCCCCGTCGAGCACGGCCGCCCACGCCGCGGCGGCCGCGGACAGGACGGCGCCGTGCGGCGAGGTGCCGGTGGAGGCGGCGAGCACGCCCGCCTGCTCCCGGGCCCCGGCGACGTCGCCGGTGACCAGGGCCGCCTGCAGGCGCCCCCAGGTCAGCGGCGCGTCCCACAGGGCGGGGCGGCCCACCGCGTCGAGCACGGCGTCGAGCTCGGCGAGGGGGCCGGCCGTCCAGTGCTCCTCGCCCAGCTGCGCGGCGGCGACCACCAGCTCGGCCAGCACGGGCACGGTCGTGAGGTCGACGGGCTGGCGGGCGAGAGCGTCGGGGACGGGGGCCCAGGCGGCGGTGAGCCCGGCCGCGCCGCCGCGCCGCCGCGCGAGCGCGACGTCCAGGCCGACGGCGAGCAGCGCGTCGCGCGGTTCGAGCTCGTCGCGCTGCAACCGGGCCAGCAGGACGGCCGGCGGGCCGGGCCGGCCGGTGGAGAGCAGGACCCAGCCCAGCAGCAGCCGGTGCCGCAGCAGGGCGACCCGCCCCCCGTGGCGGGCCCCGATCGCCTGGCGCAGGACCGACTCGGCCAGCCGGTGGTTGCCGCCCAGCAGCGCGACGACCGCCGTGACGGCGGCCGGGGTGTCCGGCAGCGCCGTGGCGGCGGCCACCGGGTCGAGCAGGGTCGTGACGCGGGCGAGGCGCGCCGCCGCGGTCGGGCACCCGGTCGCCGCGGCGACGGCCGCGGTCCCGAACAGGCGGACCCCGCCGCTGCGCAGCGTGGCCCCGCCGGGGGCGAGCGCGGCCCGGGCCTCGTCGACGCGGCCGAGCAGGGCGAGCGTCGGCGCCGCGACGGGCGCCTCGGTCGGGTCGTGGAGCAGCAGCTCGACGGCCCGCTCGGGCAGCCCGCGGTGGGCCAGCGCGACCGCGGCCGCCCGCAGCGCCGCCGGCCGGTCCGGGGCGCCCGGGTCGGCGAGCACCACGTCGGCCTCGCGCAGCGCCCCGCCGAGGTCCCCGACCAGGGCCAGCCCCAGCGCCCGGCGTCCGGCGACCTCCCGGGCCGGGTGGCCGGCGTCGACCGCCGCCCCGAGGAGCTGCGCGACGAGCTCGGGGGCAGCGGCCTCCGCCTCGGCGGCGGCGGCGTGGAAGACCGCCGCCACGCCGTCCCCGGCGGCGCCGCTGCCGAGCAGCCGCCGTCCCGCCTCCAGCACCGGGCCGCCGCGCCCCAGCTCGATCGCCGCGACCCGCCGGTGCAGGTCCCGACCGGTCAGCACGGCCGTGAGGCGGGCGAACAGCTCCCCGACGACGGGGATCAGCCGGCCGTCCGGGGTCAGCAGGCCGGTGGCGCGGGTCGCCTCCACCGTGTCGGCGAGCTCCTCGGGCCCGCGGCCCAGGAGCGGACCGAGCACCTGGTGGTCGAGCGCGGCACCGTGCGCGAGGGCGGTGAGCAGCTCCTGCACCGGCGGTGGAAGCGCGTCGACCCGGTGGCGCAGCCGCTCGGCCAGGGCCGCCGACACCGTGACCCGCTCCGGCACCCGGAACCGCTCGGGGCTGCGGGTGCCGCGCCGACCGACGTCGAGGAGGCCGGCGTCGACGAGGGTCCGGGCCACCAGGTCGACGAGCACGGGCAGGCCGCCCGAGCGGTCGTGGACCCACGCGGCCATGGCGTCCGGCACCGGACCGCCGGAGAGCCGGGCCAGCCGCTCGGCGACGGCCCGGTGGTCCAGGTGCCCGACCACGGCCACGTGCCGCCGCGCCCCCACCTCGGCGGTGAACGCGGCCAGTGCGGCGGGACGCGGCCACGACCGGTGCGCCAGCACCAGCCGCGCTCCGTCCTCCCCGGCGAGCGCCCGCAGGCCGTGCAGCGCGGCGGGGTCGAGCAGGTGCGCCTCGTCGACGAGGACGGCCCCCGGCGCGCCGCCGGGGACCGCCGTCCCGGGGCCGGCCCGCAGGACCGGGACGCCCGCCGCGCGGTACCGCTCCTCGAGGACGTCGAGCAGGAGCGTCTTCCCGGTGCCGCCCGGCCCGACGACCGTGGCGACCAGGGCGTCGTGCGGCCGCTGCGCCACCAGGTCCGCCAGCACGACGCCCCCCGGGGGCGCGGTCGCCGAGGAGGGCCCCGCCACCGTCGTCGTGCCGGCCACCCCACCACCCCCTCGCCCCTCGTCAACGGGGCCGGGCGGTGGCGGGTTAACAGGAGCGCCGGGACACCACCGGATCGGGTGACCCCGGGTGACGGGGGGTCACGCCTCGCGGAGCCGGCCGTCCTCCAGCGTCCACCGGCGGGTCGTGCGGACCGCCTCGAGCATCCGCCGGTCGTGGGTGACGAGCAGGACCGTGCCCGGGAAGGAGTCGAGCGCCTGCTCCAGCTGCTCGATGGCGGGCAGGTCGAGGTGGTTGGTCGGCTCGTCGAGCACGAGCAGGTTCACCTCGCGGGCCTGCAGCAGGGCCAGCGCGGCGCGGGTGCGCTCACCCGGGGACAGCGACGCCGCCGGGCGCGCGACGTGGTCGGCGGTGAGCCCGAACTTCGCGAGCAGCGTGCGGACGTCGGAGCCGGCGAGGTCGGGCACGGCGGCGGCGAAGGCGGCCGACAGCGGCTCGTCGCCGAGGAACAGGCCGCGCGCCTGCTCCACCTCCCCGACCCGGACCCCCGCGCCCAGACCGGCGGTGCCCTCGGTCACGGGGACGCGGCCCAGCAGCGCACCGAGCAGCGTCGTCTTCCCCGACCCGTTCGCCCCGGTGATCACCACGCGGTCGGCCCAATCGACCCGGGCGTCCACCGGGCCGAGCGTGAACGACCCGCGCCGCACCACCGCGCCCGCCGCCGACGCGACCACGGTGCCCGAGCGGGGCGCGGCCGCGATCGTCATCCGCAGCTCCCACTCCTTGCGGGGCTCCTCCACGACCTCCAGCCGCTCGATCGCCCGCTGGGTCTGCCGGGCCTTCGCGGCCTGCTTCTCGCTGGACTCGGCGCGCAGCTTCCGGCCGATCTTGTCGCTGTCCGTGGACTTGCGCCGGGCGTTGCGGACGCCCTGCGCCATCCAGTTGCGCTGCATCTGCGCGCGCTCCTTGAGCGAGCCCAGCCGGTCGTCGTACTCCTCGTAGGCCTCGCGGGCGTGCCGGCGCGCGACGGCCCGCTCGGCCAGGTAGGCGTCGTAGCCGCCGTCGTAGACGTCCACCCGCTGCTGGACGAGGTCGAGCTCGACGACCCGGTCGACCGTGCGGGCCAGGAACTCCCGGTCGTGGCTGACGATCACGGTGCCCGCGCCGCGCCCGTCGCGCAGGCCGGTGACGAACCGCTCCAGCCGCTCCAGCCCGTCCAGGTCGAGGTCGTTGGTGGGCTCGTCGAGCAGCAGCACGTCGTAGCGCGACAGCAGCAGCGCGGCCAGCCCGGCGCGGGCGGCCTGGCCGCCGGACAGGGCCGTCATCGGCGTGCCGAGGTCGACGCCCAGCCCGACGTCGGCCGCGACGGCGCCCGCCCGCTCGTCCAGGTCGGCGCCGCCGAGGGCGAGCCAGCGCTCCAGCGCCGCGGAGTACCGGTCGTCGGCGCCGGGCCCGCCGTCGGCGAGCGCGGCGGCGGCGGCGTCCATGGCCTCCTGCGCCTCCGCCACGCCGGTGCGGCGCGCGACGAAGTCGGCGACGGTCTCGCCGGGCCGGCGCTCCGGCTCCTGCCGCAGGTGCCCCACGGTGGCGTCGGGCGGGCTGAGCGCGACCCGGCCGGCCTCGGGCTCGGCCTCGCCCGCCAGCAGGCGCAGCAGGGTCGACTTGCCCGCGCCGTTGGCGCCCACCAGCCCGACGACGTCGCCGGGAGCCACGACGAGGTCCAGGTCGGAGAACAGGACCCGGGCCCCGTGCCCGGCGGCCAGCCCGGTCGCCTGCAGGGTCGCGCTCACCGCGCTCGCTCGCTCATGACCGGGCCAGGCTAGGCGGCCGGTCCGGCGCTCAGCGGGCCGGGACCCCCGCGTCGCGCACGCCCGCGGCGTCGGCGGGGGTGCGCTGCTCGTCGGCGCGCGCCGCGAGCGGGCCCTTCGCCCGGCGCTGCAGCCAGCGGCGGCCGGTGCGCAGCACCTTCGAGACGTTGTTCGGGCCGCGGCGCGCCTCGATCAGGTCGCCGACCTTGCCCAGCACGAAGCCGGCCACCGGCGCCCCGACCGCCAGGATCAGCCACATCCGCAGCCGACGCGAGAAGAATGCCCACATGGGAGAGTCCCGTCCTCACCGCCGGCACCCCTGGCCGGCTGAGGGCGCACCATAGCCGCGGCCGGCCCGGCGGGCCGGACGAGCGTGGGGACCCGCGCACGGCGTTCCCGCAGCGGCCCGGGCGGCGTAGGCTCGGACACCGTGGCGGGTGACCGCTCTGCCCTGCTGGGGCTGTTCCTCTACCTCCTCGTCGCAGTGGCGCCGACCGCGGTGTTCTGGCTGGTCCTGCGGCTGCTGCCGGCTGCCGCCGCCCGGCTCGACCGGCGCCGCGAGCGGCAGCGCACCGACATCGGGCCGTCGCTGCAGGACGTCGTCGCGAACCTGCGCCGCCTGCGCCGCGAGGTGCGCAGCGGCCCGGCGCCCACCCACACCCGGCGGGTGGCCCTGCTGGCCGCCTACGACGACACGCTGCTCGACGCCTGCCGCGTCGCCGGCGTGCCCGACCCGCCGCTGGCCGGCGCCGATCCAGCCGACCGCCCGTTCGCCCGCCTGCTCACCGAGGCGGCGCTGGAGGAGGCGGGCATCGTGCTGGATCCACCGCGAGCTGCGTAAAGTGGGTTTTACCCGCGTGGGAACGTGGACGGCCCCCCGCGCGTTGGACAGGATGCACAGCACGTCTCTTGGAGGGATCACGGTGCGCAGCAGCAGCAACCCGGCGTTCCGCAACCTGCCCAGCGGGCAGGGCGGGTACGCCACGTTCGACCGCCAGGGCGGCGGCATGATGGGCGCCGGGGCCGCCTACGCCGACACCCAGGCGTCCCGGATCGGCGCCGGTCGCGCGGGCGCGGGTGAGCGTCCGATCACCATCGACGACGTCGTGATGAAGACCGGCCTCTCGGCCGGCACCGCGCTCCTCGCGGGCGTCGCCACGGCGGTCACCGGCGCCTACGCGCTGGCCCTGCCGGCGTTCATCGTCGGCTTCGTCGTCTCGCTCGTGCTCATCTTCAAGTCGGAGTGGGCCAAGGCACCGCTGGTGCTGCTCTACTCCGCCGCGATGGGCATCGCGCTCGGCGGTATCAGCGGCCTGTTCGACGCCATCTACCCCGGCATCGCCCTGCAGGCGATCGTCGGCACCGCCGGTGTGTTCGCCGGCATGCTGGTCGTCTACAAGACCGGCGCCGTCCGCGTCACCCCCCGGTTCACCAAGTGGCTGATGGGCGCGCTGATCGGCGTCGTCGTCCTGATGCTGTTCAACCTGGTGATGAGCCTGTTCGGGATCAACACCGGACTCCGTGACGGTGGCCCGCTGGCCATCATCTTCAGCCTCGTCGTGATCGCGGTGGCGGCGTTCAGCCTGCTGCTCGACTTCGACTCGGCCGACCAGGCCATCCGCGGCGGCGCCCCGGCGTCGTTCTCGTGGTACATCGCGTTCGGTCTCATGACCACGCTGGTCTGGCTCTACATCGAGATCCTGCGCCTGCTCAGCTACTTCCGCGAGTAGTCGCAGCACCCGCTCGAGCCGCGGCCCGGCACCCCTCGGGGTGCCGGGCCGCGGTCGTCCCGGCGGGATCAGCAGGTGCGGCCGGTCACGCGGGGCGGGCAGTCGGCGTAGGACAGGAACAGGTCGACCGCCGCGTCGTTGCGGGCGGTCTCCCGGCCGATGACCGTGTCGCGCGGGTAGAACCCGCCCTGCGTCTGGCTCGTCGGGTACATCTCGAAGGTGTAGGACCAGATGCGGTGCGCCGCCCACATCCAGTCGTTGATGCCGCCGTCGGTGATGTACAGGTCGCTGCCCTGCTGGGCGGTGTAGCCGTTGGTCTGGGCCATCGCGCGGCCCAGCGACTGGAACACGGCGGCGTCCGCGGCCGTGAGCCCGGTGGCGGTGTCGGCGGTCGTGTAGCCGTAGGGCCACAGGATCAGCTCGGCGTAGGTGTGCCAGTCGATGTGCGCGGTGATCTGCTGGCGTCCGCCCACCACCCGGCCGTTCACGAAGTCCCGCACCCGCGCGGTCTCCGGCGCGGAGAACGCCGAGGTGCCGCGGTAGGTGTCCGAGCTCGGCGAGCCGCTGGAGCCGCCGCAGCAGCTCCACCGGTGGCCCCAGTTGCGGTTGGGGTCGGTGCCCACGGCGGTGGTGCCGGTGTTGGGCTGGCGGTTCTTGCGCCACGACCGCAGCGTGCCGGCGGCGATGTCGTACTCGGCGCCGTCCGGGTTGAGCATCGGCATCACCCAGATCTCCCGCGAGTTCACCGTGCCGGCGGTGCCGGAGCCGTAGTTCGCCACCAGGCGCTCGGCGATCCGCAGGCACATCTCCACCGTCAGGTGCTCCCGCGCGTGCTGGGCGCAGGTGAACAGCACCTCCGGCTCGTTCTCGTCGGTGCCCACGTTGTCGCTGATCTTCACCAGCGGCAGCGACCGCCCCTGGTGGGACGTGCCGTAGGAGGACACCGACACGATCGACGGGTTGCTGTTGCGCAGCGCGGTGAGCCGGGTGCCCAGCTCGCTGTAGTTGGTGTAGCCGGTGTAGCCGGCCGGGAAGTCGGCCGTGGCGCTCGGCGCCGGGGCCAGCGACGCGCCGGGCGGCGCGGCGAGCGGGGTGAGGACCAGGCCCTCCGCCCGCAGGGCGGCGGCCTCGGCGCGGGTGGCGCGGACCTCCAGGCGGCCCGGACCCGCGGTGAGGATCTCGATGTCGCGGGCGGCGATGGAGGTGCGCTGCTCGGGGGTCTCGGCCCCGGCGACCGAGTAGCTGGTCTCGAACTCGGGGGGCGGCTGGGTGGGCTCGGCGGCCCCCGCGGTGAGCGGGACGACCAGGGAGACGGTGAGGGCGAGCACTCCGGTCAGGAGCGCCCTGCGTGCCTTGGTGCGGCGTGGTGACACCGAGTGTCCTCTCGACGACGAACGGTGCGTCCATCGTCCGCAGCGAGCGGACCCGGTGCCTAGAGCCATCGGCGCAGCGATCATCTGCCGGGCGGGTGAGCCGGGCGGGCGACCGCGGTCGCCCGCCCGGCTCTGTCCGCCGTGCCGCCGGTGATGTAAAGGCGGTGTCAGCTCAGGCGCTCGAGGACCAGGGCCATGCCCTGCCCGCCGCCGACGCACATCGTCTCCAGCCCGATGGTGCCGTCGGTGGCGCGCAGGCCGTTGAGCAGCGTCGTGGTGATCCGCGCGCCGGTCATGCCGAAGGGGTGGCCGAGCGCGATGGCGCCGCCGTGGACGTTCAGCTTGTCCTCGTCGATGCCCAGGTCGCGGGCGCTGGGGAGGACCTGCGCGGCGAACGCCTCGTTGAGCTCGACCAGGTCGACGTCGTCGATGGTCATGCCGGCGCGGGCCAGCGCCTGCCGCGTCGCCTCCACCGGACCCAGGCCCATGATCTCGGGCGACAGGCCGGACACGCCGGTGGCGACGATCCGCGCGAGCGGTGTGATGTCCAGCTCGGCGGCCATCGTGTCGGACATGACGACCAGCGCCGCGGCACCGTCGTTGAGCGGGCACGCGTTGCCGGCGGTGATCAGGCCGTCCGGGCGGAACACCGGCTTGAGCTGCGACACCGCCTCGTAGGTGGTGCCCGCGCGGGGGCCGTCGTCGGTGGAGACCACGGAGCCGTCGGGCAGGGTCACCGGGCTGATCTCGCGGGCGAAGAAGCCGTCGGCGATGGCCTTCTCGGCGCGGTTCTGCGAGCGGACGGCGAAGTGGTCCATGTCCTCGCGGGTGACGCCCTTGAGCTGCGCGACGTTCTCGGCGGTCTGGCCCATCGCGATGTAGACGTCGGGGAGGTGCTCGTCCTCGCGCGGGTCGCTCCAGGTGCCCGCGCCGTCCTCGGCGACGTGCTTCGTGCGGTCCCCGGCGTCGGAGAACACCGGGTTGCGCGTGTCGGGCAGGGAGTCGGAGTTGCCCTTCGCGAACCGGGACACCGTCTCGACGCCCGCCGAGATGAAGACGTCGCCCTCCCCGGCCCGGATGGCGTGCATCGCCATCCGGGTGGTCTGCACCGACGACGAGCAGTAGCGGGTGACCGTCGTGCCCGGCAGCGTGTCGTAGCCGAGCAGGACCGCGACGACGCGGGCCATGTTGAAGCCCTGCTCGCCGCCGGGCAGCCCGCAGCCGAGCATGAGGTCGTCGACCCGGGCGGGGTCGAGCTGGGGCACCTGGTCCAGCGCGGCCCGCACCATCTGCACGGTGAGGTCGTCCGGACGCACGTCCTTCAGCGAACCCTTGAACGCGCGGCCGATCGGGGATCGGGCCGCCGCGACGATCACAGCCTCGGGCATCGTCGTCCCTCCTGTCGCCTGTCTGGTGCTTGAGGACACTACGCGCGCCGGACCGCCCCGCAGTACGCCCGCGGGACGTGATGTGGCCCGCCCGGAGCGCCGTCCCGCGGGACCGCCGGAGCCCCCGCTCCGGCGGTCCCGCCCGCGTCCGGGCTCAGGTCGTCGGCCGCTCCCCCACGGCGGCGACGATCCCCACCCGGGTGGCCGACTCGTAGTACGGGGTGCCGTCCGGCACCCCGGGCGCCGACGAGGAGCCGGTGATCTGGCGCTCGCCGAGGAACGTGCCCGTGTCCGGGTCGAAGACCAGCTCGCGCCGGAAGCCGTCGGCGTCGGTCCGGGCGACGACGGCGCCGGTGTCGCCGAGCAGGGTGGTCGCGGTGCCGGCGGTGTCGACGCCCGGCACGAGGGCGATCGCCCGGAACAGGGCGGCGCGCAGGTCGGGCCCGATCTCCGGGGACTGGCTCAGCGCCAGGTCGGAGAGCAGCGTGAGCGTGCCGTCGTCGGTGTCGGAGTACTCCAGGGCCACCGCGTCCCGGCGGGCGCGGTCGTGGAGCTCCGCGGCGTCGGTGGGCAGCGTCGCGACGAAGGCGCGGTCCGGGAGCTGCCAGCCGCCCGGTCCCTCCCCGCCGAGCTCCGGCTCGAAGGTGAACTCGTCGAACGGGCACAGCGGGTCCGCCGTCACCGGGGCCCCGGGGTTCCGGGCGGACTCCTCGGTGACCCCCGCGGCGTTGCGACCCCGCGGGCGCTCCTGGCCGTCGACCGGCGTCCACCGCTCGATGAGCGTGTGGCAGACGTGCTCGGGGTGGTCCCGGAACACCGGCAGGTCCCCGCTCATCCCGCTGAGCTGGGCGTCGATGCCGTAGGTGTAGACGACGTCGCCCGGTCCCGGCAGCGGCGCCGGCGCGCTCCGGGCGGCCGCGTCGGCCGCGCGGCCGAGCAGCTCGGCGGCCGCCGCGCTCGGGGGGCCGGGCAGCAGCTGCGGCACGAGCAGGAGGCCGGCGGCGACCGCGCCCACCGCGCCGGTCGCCACGGCGATCCGGACCAGCGGCCACCGCCGCCGCGGCCGCTCCGGCGCGAGCGCGCGCGCCACCAGGCGGCGCCGCGCCGCCTCGAGCACCGCGGGGTCCGGGTCCGCCGTGTCGTTCCGGAACCCGGCCAGCAGGGTCTTCACGTCGTCCATCTCGATGTCCTCCATCAGCGGTCGGTGTCGGGTCGGGTGCGGTCGAGGAGCGGACGCAGCCGGTTCCGCACCCGGTGCAGGCGCGACCGCACCGTCCCCACCGGCACGTCGAGCGCGGCGGCGATCTCCCGGTAGCCGAGGTCGGCCCACGCGTGCAGCAGCAGGGCGTCGCGGTCGCGCTGCGGGAGGGCGGCCAGCTCGGCGGCGATGGCCGCGGTCTGCGCCGCGGCGTCCACGCGCCCGACCACCCCGTCGGCCGGGCCGCCGTCAGGGCCGTCACCGCGGACCCGGGCCAGGGCGCGCAGGCCCCGCACCTCGTCGCGGTGGTGGCGCCGCAGCAGCGTCGTGGCGATGCCGAACAGCCACGCCCGCACCTCCCCGCGGGCGGGGTCGTACCGGGCGCGCTCCTCGAAGGCCACGAGGAAGACCTCGCTCAGCAGGTCGTCGGCGTGCTGCGTGCCGGCGCGGCGGGCCAGGTAGCGGTGCACGTCCGCGGCGTGCCGGTCGAACAGCACCGCGAAGTCGGGCGGATCGGACACCGATCGCCGCAGCCAGTGCTCGTCCGGGGGGAGCCCGTGCACCGGTGGGCCGGGGCGCTCGCGGTGCGAGCCCGTCGTCATGGTCACCCCCCTACTTGCCCGACGGCCCCTCCGCGGTTCACGGCAGCCGGGCGGCACCGGGCGGCGATCCTCCCCGGGCAACGCTGCCGGGAGCTGTCAGGGTTGTCGGCGAGGCTCGGACCATGACCGGTTGGCACGACGTCGAGACCGCCGAACCCGCGTTCGCCGCGCGGGTGCGGGCGCTGTTCGACGCGCACAAGCACAAGACCATCGCGACGCTGCGGGCCGACGGGTCCCCGCGGATCAGCGGGATCGAGGCGCAGTTCGCCGACGGCGAGCTGGTCTTCGGGTCGATGCCGGGCGCGCTCAAGGGCCGCGACCTGCGCCGCGACCCGCGGTTCGCCCTGCACAGCGCCACCGTCGACCCGGTGGAGGGGCGGGAGGCGGACTGGCCGGGGGAGGCGAAGGTGGCCGGGCGGGCCGTGCTCACCGGCCCCCTGGACGGGCCGGTGCCGGGCGACATGTTCCGGGCCGACCTCGCCGAGGTGGTGCTCACCGCGCTCAACCCGGCCGGCACGGCCCTGCGGATCGAGAGCTGGACGGCCGCGCGGGGGTACCGCCTGGTGGAGCGGGAGTAGCGCCGGGCGGCCCTCGCCGCACCGTGACGACCGGTCGTGGACGAGCGCCACCCGTTCGTGGCACGACGGGCGACGGGCGTGCAGGGTCGGGCGCGTGAGTTCCACCGGGCGCCACGGCGCCGTCCGCTCCCGCTCCACCCGGCCGTCGTCGGGGGAGACCGGGCGGCACGCGGTGCCCACCGACCGGCGCCCCGCCGCCCCGCCGGTCCCGGTCCAGCGCGTTCCGGTCCAGCGCGTCCCCGACCACCGCGTCCCCGCCCCGCCCGCTCCCGCCCGGCGCCCGCCCGCCCCGCCCGTCCCCGACGGCCGGGCCCAGCGGCGGCGCCCCGCCCCGCCGCGCGTGGACGCGGTCGTCGCCGGCGAGGACCTGGTCAAGGTGCACGGCCGGGGCCGCGGCGCCGTCCGCGCGCTCGACGGCGTCTCGGTGGAGGTCGAGCGCGGCGAGCTGGTGGCCGTGATGGGGGCGTCGGGGTCGGGGAAGTCGACGCTGCTGCACTGCCTGGCCGGGCTGGACCGGCCGACCGCCGGGCGGGTGCTGTGGGCCGGCGAGGACGTCACCCGCCTGTCCGAGCGGCGCCTGACCCGGCTGCGGCGCGAGCGCGTCGGCGTGGTCTTCCAGGCCTACGACCTGCTGCCCCAGCTCACCCTGCGGCAGAACGTCGTGCTGCCCGTGGAGATCGCGGGGGTCAGGCCGGACCGCGAGTGGCTGGACACCGTGCTGGAGGTGCTCGACCTGGCGTCGCTGTCGGGCCACCTGCCCCGCGAGCTGTCCGGCGGGCAGCAGCAGCGGGTGGCCGTGGCGCGGGCGCTGGCGCTGCGCCCCGACGTCGTGCTGGCCGACGAGCCGACGGGCGCGCTCGACGCCGGCACCACCGCGGACCTGCTCCGGTTCCTGCGCGGCTGCGTCGAGGGCCTGGGCACGACGGTCGTGATGGCGACGCACGACCCGCTGGCCGCCGAGTGGGCCGACCGCGTGCTCCTGCTGCACGGCGGTCGGGTGGCCGCCGAGCTGGAGGAGCCCACGGCGCACGAGTGCCTCGACGCCCTGGCCCGGGTGCGCCGCCCGGTCCCCGCCCGGGAGGCGTGAGGGGTGTCCGCCGCCGTGCTGCGCGCGGTGCTCGCCGACCACCGCTGGGGCAGACGCCTGCTCGCCGGCCTCGCCATCGCCGTCGTCACGGCGTTCGCAGCGGCGTCGGCCCAGCTCACCGGGGCCGCGGCCGCGGCCATCGGGCGTGAGCTCGCCGCCACCCCGCCCGCCGCGGACCTCGTCGTCACCCCCGGCGGTCCGGACGTCGAGCAGCGCGTCCGGACGGTGCCGGGGATCGAGGCCGTCGCGGCGTTCGGGGCGGCCCCGGTGGCCCGGCTGGCCGCCGGCGGGGCCCCCGAGCCGTGGACCGCGTTGCGCTCCGACGGCGGGCCGCTCGCCCGGTACCCCGTCCGGGAGGGGCGCCTGCCCGCCGGCCCCGACGAGGCGGCGGTGAGCGAGCAGGCCGCCCAGCGCCCCGACGTCGCCGTCGGCGAACCCCTCGACCTGCTCGACGCCGGGGGCGCGCCCCGCCGGGTCGTCGTCACCGGCGTCGTGGCGGCGCGGGGCGAGCCCCTGGACGCCGTGCTCGTCACCCCGGAGACGGCCACCGCCCTCACCGGGGCCGACGCCGAGCAGCTCGACGTCCGGATCGCGCCGGGTGCGTCCGCGGCCGACGTCGGGGCCGCGCTGGCCGCCGCGGCGGACCCGGACGCCACGGTCCGCCCCGCGGCCGACGTGCGCGCCGAGGAGCTGCAGCGGGCGCTCGGCGGTGGCCTCGCCGGGGTGCTCGCCGCCCTCGCGGTGTTCGGCGGCACCGCCGTGGTCGCCGCCGTGATCACCACGTCCTGCGTGCTCGGGGTGCTGGCCGGGCGGCAGCGCCGCACCGTCGGCCTGCTCCGGCGTGCGGGCGCCGGACGGGGCCAGGTGCTCCGCGCGCTGCTGGCCGACGCCGCCGCCACCGGCGTGACCGCCGGCCTGGCCGGGGCCGCGCTGTCGGTGGGGCTCGTGGAGCTCGTGCGGCTGGGGGTGCGGCTCGGGCTGGGCGAGGACCTCCCGTCCCCCGGGGTGCCGTGGGCGCTGCTCGCCGTCAGCGCGGCCGCGGCGGCGCTGGCCACGGTGGTGGCCGCCGTCGGGCCCGCGGTGCGGCTGAGCGGGGCCGCGGTGGTGGCGCCGCCCGCCCCCCGGGGCGGGGTCGTGACCCGGCTCCCGCTCGCCGTCGTGCTCGCCGCCGGCGCCGTGGGTCTGGTGCAGCTCCGGGGCGCGGCCCCGGAGGTCGCGCTCGCCCTCGTGGCCGCCGCGGGCGTGCTGGCCTACGGCGCGGCCGTGGCGGTCGGCCCGGTGCTGTTCCCGGCCACCGCCGCCCTGCTCGGGCTCCCGCTGGCCGCGCTGGCGACGGGCCGGTTCGCCCTGCGGTCGGCCCGCCGCGCGCCCCGCCGCGCCACCACCACCGTCGCCGCGCTCACCCTGCTCGGCACGCTGCTCACGGCCGTGCTGATCGGGCTGCAGTCGATGACCCTGTCCGTGGAGGACCGCGTCGCCGCCCGCTTCCCGGCACCCGTCTCCGTCGTCGCCCGCGGCGACGCCGCCCTGCCCGACGACCTCGCCGACCGGATCGCCGGCGACCCCGCGGTGGGCGCTGCGGTGCCGGTGCGGGAGGCGGTGCTCGGCGACGGCACCCGCACCACCGTGGTCGACCCGGTGGCGTTCCCCCCGCTGCTCGACGGCGCGGTCGACGCCGGCTCGCTCGCCGCGCTGGCCCCCGGCACCGTGGCGCTCGACCGGTTGGAGGCCGCCGCGCGCCGGGTCGGCGTGGGCGACCTGATCAGCCCGGCACCCGGTGTCGAGGTGCCGGTGGTGGCGGTCTACCGCTCCAGCGGCGTCCTCGGTCCGGTCACCCTGCACCCGGCCGACCCCACGCTCCTCGCCGGGCCGGGACCCGTCCGCCAGGTGCTCGTCGCGCCCGCCCCGGGCACCGACGCGGACGCGCTGCGGTCGGCGGTGACCGCGGTCGTCGGGCCGGACCCCGTCGCGGCGGTGCTCGCCCTGGCCGGGCTGCGCGCCGACCTGGAATCGGCCGTCGCGCTCGTCCGCGCCATCGCGCTCGGCCTGGTGGCGACCACGGTGCTGGCCGGGGTCGTGGGGGTGGCGGTCTCCCTGCTGCTCGCCCAGCGGGAGCGGCACCGCGAGGCGGTGACGCTGCGGGCGCTGGGCCTCACGCCGGGGCAGGTGGTCGCGGCGGCGGGCCTGGAGAACGGGCTGCTGGGGGCGGCCGGGGCGCTGGTCGGCCTCGGGCTGGGCGGGGCGTTCGGCGTCCTGGCGGTGTTCGCCCTGGGGGAGGCGGCCGTCGTGCCGGTGGACGAGGTCCTCCTCGGCGCGGGCGCGCTCGTCGCCGTCGCGGTGGTGGCCGGCACGCTGCCGGCCGCCCGCTCGGCCCGCGGCTCCGCGGTGCCCGGCCGCTGACCCCCACCGGAACACGCCCTAGCGGAAGACGATGGTCTTGCCCCCCTCCACCAGCACCCGGTCCTCCAGGTGCCAGCGCAGGCCGCGGGCGAGCACGAGCCGCTCGATGTCGCGGCCGCGGCGCACCACGTCCTCCACGGTGTCGCCGTGGTCGACGCGCGTGACGTCCTGCTCGATGATCGGCCCCTCGTCGAGGTCCGAGGTCACGTAGTGGCAGGTGGCGCCGATCAGCTTGACGCCGCGGGCGTGCGCCTGGTGGTAGGGGCGGGCGCCCGCGAAGGACGGCAGGAAGCTGTGGTGGATGTTCAGCGCCCGGCCCGCCCACGCCTCGCACAGGTGCGCGGGGAGGACCTGCATGAACCGGGCCAGCACGATGGCGTCGGGCTCGTGGGCGTCCACCAGCTCCTGGACGCGGGCGAACGCCGCCACCTTCCCGGCCTCGCGGCGCGGGTCGCCCGGCGGGGGGAAGGGGACGTGGTGGAACGGCACGCCGTGCGCCCGGGCGATCGGGCCCAGCTCGGCGTGGTTGCCCACCACGGCCTCCAGCCGCACGGGCAGCTCGCCGGTCGCGGCGCGGCCGAGCAGGTCGTGCAGGCAGTGCGCCTCCCTGCTGACCAGCAGCACGGCGCGCTTGACGACGGCGCTGTCGCTCACCGTCCAGCGCGTGAGCGGGCCGATCGCCGCGGCCACGGCGGCGAACCGCTCGCGCAGCTCGTCGACCCCGAAGGGCAGCGAGTCGGCCCGCACGACCTGGCGGGTGAAGAACCACCCGGTCGTGGGGTCGGAGTGGTAGCCCGCCTCGACGATCCAGCCTCCGGCGTCGGCGAGGAACCCGGCGATCCGCGCGACGATGCCGGTGGTGTCGGGGCAGGACAGCGTGAGGACGTAGCGCTGCTCCATCAGACCTGCTCGCGCGCCAGCCACTCGAGGAGGAAGCGCGTCTCGGCCGCGAGGAGCATCTCCACCGCCTCGCCGATGGACTTCTCGATCTTCCCGCCGAGGAACGGGACGGGGACGCTGACATCGGCGCGGATCTGCAGGCGCGACCCCCCGGCGGCCTCGGTGAGCTGCAGCGAGCCCTCCGCGGTGACCGGGGCGCCGGGGATGCGGACGTCCACGGCCCCGCCGTAGCGCCCCGCCGCCTCGCGGCGCAGGGCCTCGCTGCGCTCGATGACGAGGTTGCCCGAGACCAGCGAGGACACGAACGACGGCAGCATCGCCCGGTCGACGCCCTGGCGCAGCCGGTAGCGCCCGCCGCCGTCGTCGAGGTGGTGCTCGAGCAGCGCCGCCCCGGGCCCGCCCAGCTTGGCCAGGCGGGCGCGCAGGAACTCCTCGTCCAGCATGACCGCGGCGACCTCGTCGACGGCGTGCGGCGACGTGTGCGAGTAGTCGATCCGGTGCGGCATGCGCGGAGGCTAGCTCGACCCGCCCCGGGCCTCCTCCGTCGGCCCGTCCATCCCCGCCTTATCGTTGGACCCCGTGGTCGCACCGGTCCTGTCCGTCCCCCTCGCCCCGCTGACGACGCTGCGCCTGGGCGGTCCGGCGCGCCGGCTCGTCGACGCCGCGACGGCCGGGGAGGTGGTGGCGGCCCTGCGCGCGGCCGACGCCGCCGGTGAGCCGGTGCTGGTGCTGGGTGGCGGGTCCAACGTCGTGGTCGCCGACGACGGGTTCCCCGGCACCGTCGTGCGGATCGTGTCCGCGGGGCGCACGCTCGCGGTCGAGGGGGACACCGCCCGGTACCGCGTGGAGGCGGGGGAGGACTGGGACGCCCTCGTCGCCGCCACCGTGGCCGACGGCCTGGGCGGGCTGGAGTGCCTGTCCGGCATCCCCGGCCGGGCGGGCGCCACGCCGGTGCAGAACGTCGGGGCGTACGGCGTGGAGATCGCCGACGTGCTGGTCTCGGTCGACCTGTACGACCGCCGCCGCGACGAGGTGCGCCGCGAGGTGCCGGCCGCCGAGCTGGGACTGGCCTACCGCACGAGCACGCTCAAGGGCCGCGCCGACGTCGTCGTGCTCGCCGTGACCTTCCGCCTCACCACCGACGGGCTGTCCGCCCCGGTCCGCTACGCCGAGCTGGCGCGCACCCTGGGCGTGGAACCGGGCGCCCGCGTGCCCGTCGCCGACGCGCGCGCGGCCGTGCTGGCACTGCGCGGCGGCAAGGGCATGGTGCTCGACGGCGACGACCGCGACACCTGGAGCGTCGGCTCGTTCTTCACCAACCCGGTGCTCGACACCGCCCCGGAGGGCGCGCCGACCTGGCCCGCGGCGGACGGGCGCGTGAAGGTGCCCGCCGCGTGGCTCATCCAGCAGGCCGGCTTCGCCCGCGGGCACGCCGGTCCGGGCGGGCGGGTCGCGCTGTCGGGCAAGCACGTCCTGGCGCTGACCCACCGCGGCGGCGGCACGACCGGCGACCTGCTCGCGCTGGCCCGCGAGGTGCGCGACGGGGTGCGGGAGCGCTTCGGGGTGGACCTGCACCCCGAGCCCGTCCTGGTCGGGTGCGCGCTGCCGTGAGCCCGCAGCGGGTGCGACCGGTCCGAGGGAAGCGAGCGCAGCCGCGCGATCACGGGGCCGACCACGGCCGGGCCGGCACCGACCCGGTGCTCCTCGACGTCGTGGTGCACCCCGGTTGGGCCCCGCCGCCGTCCGGGTAGCCCGCACCATGACCGACACCCCGGACCAGGTCCGCACCCGCTCCGAGCCGCTGCCCGAGGAGCGGGCCGTCGAGACCGGTGGTGAGGACCGCGGGGCCGAGGCGGCCGCGATCCTCGCCGAGTCCGAGGAGCGGGTGGCCGGCGCCGCGGAGGGGCGCTCGCCCGGCGCGGCCGCCGACGAGCACCGCACCTCGGCCGACACGGCCGACTGACCCCGGCGCGCGCCCGCTAGCGTGTGCGGGCGTGCCCCGGCCCGACCACCACTTCCCGGCCGACCCGTACCCCGGGGCCGTCCCGCCCGGCTCGTTCGTCCACCTCGACGGGCAGGTGTTCGCGCTCGAGCCCGGTCCGTGGCGCGTCGAGGGCGAGCCGCTGGACGGGTGGCTGGCGGCCCGCGGGGCCGCACCGGTCGCGCACCGGCTGCCGCTGCTCGTCTACGGCTCCAACCGCAACCCGGAGAAGATCGGCCTGCTGCGCCGGGAGATGGGCCTGGGGTCGGACCCCGTGCTCGTCTTCGGCGCGGACTGCCGCGGCGTCAGCGCGGTCTGGGCGGCCGGGCACCGGATCCGCGACGGGCAGCGGCCCGCCACCCTCGCCGCCGCCCCCGGGGTGCGCGAGCGCCACGCCGTCTGGATGGCGACGCCGCGCCAGCTCGCCGTGCTCGACCGCTGCGAGGGACGCGACGAGCGCTACCGGCTGGTGCGCCTGCGCACCGGCAGCGTGGTCACCGACGACGGCACCCGCGTCGACGCGCCCTGGTGCCACGTCGCCCACGGCGACGTGCGCCGGCCGCTGCTGGTGGACGGGGCGCGGGTGCGCTGCGCCGACGTCGGCCAGGCCGCGGTGCGGGACCTGCGGGGAGAGGTCGGCGACGACGGGCTCGACGTCGTGCCGGTCACCGGTGCCCCGCACCCCGACGAGTGGCCGTCCGCGGTGTTCACCTACGGCCTGCTCCAGCCCGGGCAGGAGGGGTGGCACCTCCTCGCGCCGTTCGCGACGGGCGTCCACCGGCCCGCGACGCTCGCCGGCGGGCTGTTCGACACCGGCCGCGGCTACCCGGCCTGGCGGCCCGACGTCGCCGGCGCGGTCCGCGGCACGCTCGTCGAGCTGCGCGACCCCGCCGCCGCGTTCCCCTCCGTGGACGCCTACGAGGGCGAGGAGTACGTGCGCACGCGCGTCGTCACCGTCGACGGCACCACCGCGTGGGCCTACGCCTGGGCCGCGGACGTCGACGGCTTCGCGCCGCTGCCGGACGGCTGGGTGGTGCGGCGCCGCTCGGGGTGAGGCCCGGGCTCAGCCGAAGTCGCCGGCCGTCCAGGCCCGCGGCTCGACGAGCACCATCCAGTTCCCCGAGTTGTCCCGGGCGACGGCCTCGACGCCGTAGGGCCGCTCCTCGGGCTCCTGGACGAACTCCACGCCCTTGGCCCGCAGCTCCTCGCAGGTCCTGCGGCAGTCGTCGACGTCCATCCCCAGGCCGTGCATCGTGCCCTCGTCGAGCGCGCGGTGGATCGCGGCGACCATCTCCGGGGAGTGCGGGGGGCCGGGCAGCGCCAGCGAGACCACCAGCTCGGGGTGGTCCGGGTGGTTCACGGCGCACCAGCGGTAGCCGTCGCCGAGGGTGATGTCGGCGTTCTCGACGAAGCCCAGCACGTCGGTGTAGAAGGCCTTGGAGGCGTCGATGTCCTTGACGAAGACGCTGGCGATGGACACGTTCGTGATCATCGGACCAGGCTAGGACGCCGCCCCCGGCCCGGGCTTCTCCCCGCTTGCGGAGCGCTCCGCCAGGCCCCGCATGAACACGTGGCAGCCCGGGATGCGCGGCGCGCCCGTCGCGGCCCACCGCCGCTGGAACTCGCTGGGCGTCTCCCCGACCAGCTCCCGGAACCGCGCGGAGAACGAGCCGAGGCTGGAGAAGCCGACGGCGTGGCAGACCTCGGTGACGGTCAGGCCCGTGTTGCGCAGCAGGTCCTGGGCCCGCTCGACCCGCCGCCGCGAGACGTGGGCGGCGGGGGACAGGCCGTAGGTGGCGGTGAACAGCCGCTGGAAGTGGTACTTCGACAGGCCGGCGACGGCGGCGAGCGCGGCGAGGTCCAGCGGCTCGGCGTGGTGCCGGTCGGCGTGGTCCCGGGCCCGCCGCAGGTGCACCAGCACGTCGGCGGGCGCCCGGCGGGGTGGGACGCTCACGGTCCGAGGCTCGCACACCGAGCGCGGTGCCGTCGTGGTGCGGGCGGGGGACGGTGCGAGGAGGCGGGCCAGGGCTAGGAGTGCGCCGACCTCCCCACCGCCGGCTCCTGCGGGACCAGCCCGTAGAGCCGCTCCGCGTTGCCGCCGAGGATCGCCGCCAGCGCGTCGGGGTCGGGGTCGCGGTGGCGGCCGCGCAGCTCGGGCGGGAAGCGGTAGGCCGCGAGCCCCTCGACCAGCCGCCGGGGCCGCACCAGCGGGTAGCCGCTGCCGAACAGCAGCCGCTGCGGGCCGAACGCGAGCAGCAGGTCGCCGAACGCGCGCGCGAACTCCGGCGTGCCGATCCACGGCAGGATCTCGGTGAGCACCACGTGCACGTTCGCCAGCCGGGCGAGCGCGTGCAGCTGCTGCGGGGGCAGGCAGCCCGCCGACAGCACGAACGACGTGCGCGGCAGCGCCGTCGCCAGCTCCCGGAACCGGGCGGCGTCGAACGCGGCGGACGGCACGTGCCGCACGGGCCGCGTGCGGACGGGCAGGGCCGACCCGGACCGCACCGGCTCGGCCCAGCTGGGCAGCCGCGGCCCGCGCCCGGGCGCGGGCCGCCAGCGCTCCCACGGCGCCGGGCGCACCGCAGGTGTCACCCCGAGGTGCACCACGCCCGCGCCGGCCGCGGCGCAGCGGGCGAGCACCCGGCGCAGCCACGGTTCGCCCAGCGGGGTGCGGCCGCCGGGGCGGCGGGACTCGCAGAACGTGAGGCCGCGCAGGTCGTGGCGCCGCACGCGGGCGGCGATCCCGCGGGCCCCGGCCTGCCCGGCGTCGGGGTCGAGCTCGCCGGACAGGACGAACCGCTCCGGCGCCGGTGCGGCCAGCTCGGCGTGCCAGGTGACCGGCGAGAAGCCGAGCACGAACAGGTCGCCGAGCAGCACCGGCTGCAGCACCGCCCGGTCGACGTGCCCGGCGCCGAACACGTCGCGCTCCAGCCCCTCGGCCGTCACCCGCTCGACGTCGGCCAGGGTGCCCGCCGTCCCGTCCAGCTCCCGGTGCCGGGCGAGCAGGCCGGCGGCGAACCGCTCGCCGGCCGGCCCGGCCTGGTTCTGCGGGCTGGCGTCCCAGGCGTGGACCTGGGCGTCCACCACGCGGTGCCCCGCGAACAAGCCCTCAGCCCATCGACGGGCCCAGCCCGAGCGACTGCGGCGTGCTCGAGTCGGGCGACGGCTGCGGGATGCCCTCGTCCAGCGGGCCGTACTCGGTCATCAGCGCCTTGTTCCACGGCGTCTGCTCCTCGGCCACCAGCGAGTTGGTGGTGAGGATCAGCCCGGCCACCGAGGCGCCGTTCTGCAGGGCGGAGCGCACCACCCGCAGGGGGTCGATCACGCCCATCTCGACCATGTCGCCGAAGCGGCCCTCCAGGGCGTCGAAGCCCTCGTCGACGCCGAGCGCGGCCACCTGCTTGACGACGTCGGCGCCGTCATAGCCGGCGTTGCTCGCGATCAGGTGCACCGGCTCGGTGAGCGCGGCCCGCACGATCTCCACGCCGATCCGGTAGTCGCCGGACACGTCCAGGGCGTCGAGCGCGGACTCGGCGTGCAGCAGCGCCGCGCCGCCGCCGGCCACGATCCCCTCCGCCATCGCGGCCCGGGTCGCCTGCAGGGAGTCGTCGACGCGGTGGCGGATCTCCTTGAGCTCGGCGTTGGTCGGCGCGCCGACCGAGATGATCGCGGCCTTGCCCGACAGCCGCGCGATGCGGTCGTTCAGCCAGTCCTCGTCGGTGCCGATGCTCGCGCGCGCCATCTCGGCGCGCAGCTGGCTCAGCCGCACCTCCACCTGCTCGCGGGGCGCCCCGCCGCCGATGATCGCGGTGTGCTCGTTGGTGGCGCGCACCTGCCGGGCCCGGCCGAGGTGCTCGGCGGTCATCTGCTCCAGGGCGAACGACGACGCCTTCGAGTGCACCTTCCCGCCGCACAGCGCCGCGATGTCCTCCAGCATGTGCACGCGCTTCTCGCCGAAGCCGGGGGCCTGGATCGCGGTCACCTTGAGGTGGCCGTTGATGTGGTTGTGCACCAGCATCTGCAGCGCGGTGCCCTCCACCTTCTCGGCCACGATCACCAGCGGCCGCGGGTCGCGCATGATCTTCTCGAGCACCGGCATGAGGGAGCGGACGTCGGTGATCTTCTCGGCGGACAGCAGGATGTAGGGGTCGTCGAGGACCGCCATCATGCTGCCCGGGTCGGTGACCAGGTAGGGCGAGACGTAGCCGTTGTCGAACTCGAAGTCCTCGACGAAGTTGACGGTCAGCCCGAGCACCGGCCCGTCGTCCACGGAGATGACGCCGTCGTCGCCCACCGTGTGCAGGGTGCGCGCGACGATCCGACCGATGGCCTCGTCGTCGTTGGCGGAGATCGCGGCGACGCGGGAGAGGTGCTCCAGGCTGTCCACCGGGTGCGCCACCGACGACAGGTGCTCGACGACGGCGCCGACGGCGGTGTCGATGCCCCGCTTCACCAGCACCGGGTTCCCGCCGGCCTGGATGGCCTTCATGCCCTCGCGGACGATGGCCTGGGCCATCACCGTGGCGGTGGTGGTGCCGTCGCCGACGGTGTCGTTGGTCTTGATCGCGGCTTCCTTGAGGATCTGCGCGCCCATGTTCTCGAACGGGTTCCGGAGGAAGATCTCGCGGGCGATGGTGACGCCGTCGTTGGTGACCTCGGGGGTGCCGGTGATCTTCTCCAGCACGACGTTGCGGCCCTTCGGGCCCAGGGTGGACTTCACGGCCTCGGCGAGCTGGTCGACGCCCGCCTTGAGCAGGTCGCGGGCTTCCTGTCCGAACTTCAGTTCCTTGGCCATCGGTTCTCCCTGGGGACGGCGGTGTTCTCGGGTGCGCGGGACGGCGAGAGGACGTGCGGGACCCGGGCGGCCGGCCGCGCCGGATTGCGCGGCCGACCACCGGGGGTGGAACTGCTCCGGGCTACTTGGTGACCTCGGGCGGGAGCATGTCGCCGATGAACTCGGCCGCTTCCTCGAGATTGCCGAACATCACCGTCCGGTCGTCCATGTGGATCATCTTCCCGTAGTGGGTCGACATGTTCTCCTCGAACTCGGCGGCGTCGTAGAACCCCGGCTCCTCGCCCAGGGCCTCGGAGATCTCGTCGTAGACGAAGTCCATCCGGCCCACGCAGTCCACGCGGATCATCGACGGCAGGTGCGTGATGGTCACGTTCTCCTGCTTGTTCATCACCTCGGCGACGACCACGCCGACCTGGTTGTTCATCAGCGTCACACCGGCCTTGCCGGACGCGGTGTTGTCGGCCTTGAACGGGCTCTCGGCCGTCCTGAAACTCGTCACTGCTTCAGCTCCTTCGGGGTCTCGAGTCCGAGGTCGGAGAGGATTCCGGCGAACCGGTTCTTGGCGCGGTCCAGCGCGTCCTCGAACCGCGGCGGCTTCGCGTCGGGCTGGCTCCACAGCGGCTGCATCGCGCGCGCCGCCTCCAGGCACTGCGGCACCCACTTGGCCAGCCAGCCCTGCATCAGCTCCTTGTTGTGGGCGGCGAACTCCCGGTCCTGCACGAGCGGGCCGAAGCAGGCCTGCGTCCAGCGCAGGTCGCGCTGGGCGTAGTCGTACTCGCCGGCGCCGATGACGGTCGGGGTGACGAAGTCGCCGTTGCCCGCCGCCGCCTGCTGCACGAGGTTCGACCGGAACAGCTCGCCGACCAGGGGCTCGAACACCACGTTGGTGGCGAAGACCATCTCGCCCCAGTCGTCGTCGACGGCCGTGATCGCCTCGACGACCTTGCGGGCGCCCTGCCACTCGGGGGCGTTGTTCCACGCGTCGATGTGGGCGGTGCCGTCGAAGCCCTCGATCTCCTCGGTCAGCGTGAGGTTGTACAGGGCGAGGTCCTGCGCGAACCGGATCTTGTGCATGCTGTTCACGACCATCGCCGTGTTGTGCATGTTGGTCGGGCCGGAGCGGTTGCAGGCGGCGAACACGTAGAGCCCCAGGACGTGCTCGATGTGCATCCACGCGCCGACGTTGCGCTCGACGAAGGTCTTCCAGTTCGGGTTCCAGTTGTCGAAGGCCTTCGCCTGGCGGGCGTTCTCGACGTTCTGGGTGGTCTGGCGGACGACGTTCGCGTTGTAGCGGTAGAACGTCATCTCCCATTCCTCGTTGGGATCCCGGAACTCGTGCCAGCCGTGGGCGGGCCAGTCCTTGACGTGCAGGCCGCCGGAGCCGGGGCCGCGGACCGGCTCGGGGTCGTCGACGCCCCACGCCTTGAGCTTCGTCCAGGTCAGCGGGTAGCCGGCCGAGCCGTCGGCGAAGCCGTAGATCCACCCCTGCGACAGGTAGTGCCGCGGGTCGGGCTGGACGTCCACCGTGACGTCCTCGTAGTGGGTCTGCTTGCGCTTGGCCGGCTTGTAGTAGTTGTAGCGCCGGGCGCTCGCGCCGGAGTCGGGGAACTCCTGCGCTCCCGCCTCGGCGTCGGTGAACTGGGGCTTCGGAACGTTGCGTTCCGGGCGTCGGGCAGCGGTGGTCATATCCCGTCCTCGCCTTCCGGTTCACCGGTGGTGGTGAACTTGTCGTAGAAGATGTTGTCCTCTCGCACACCCAGTGCGGTGAGCTTCTCGATGGCCGCGTCGACCATGGGTGGTGGACCGCAGACGTAGGCGTCGCGCCCGGTGAGGTCGCCCTCGCAGCGCGCCACCACGTCGGTGATCAGCCCGACCTCGCCGTCCCACACGTCGTCCTCGCCCGGTTCGGACAGCGCCGGCACGTAGCGGAACCCGGGCAGCCGCTGCTCCAGCTCCCGGAGCTCGTCGGTGAAGCACAGGTCGCGCACCCGGCGGGCGCCGTAGTAGAAGACCGCCGGGCGGTCCACCCCGCGGTCGGCCATGGAGCGCAGGAGCCCGAGCACGGGCGCCATCCCCGCCCCGCCGCCCACGAAGACCAGGGGCGAGGTGCGGCTCTCGCGCAGCGTGAACGTGCCGAACGGGCCCTCGACCTCGAGCCGGTCCCCGATCGCGAGCTTCGACGCCAGCAGCTCGGAGAACAGGCCGTCGGGGTAGCACTTGATGACGAACTCGAAGCGCCCCTCCCGGCCCGGCGTGTTGGCCATGGAGAACGAGCGGCTCTCCTCGGTGCCCGGGACCATCAGGTCGAGGTACTGCCCGGGGAAGAACTTGATCTCCTCGGGCTCGACCAGCTTCAGGACCAGGTGCCGCATATCGTGGGTCACCGGGTCGTTCGCGACGACCTCCGCCACGCCCTTCTTCAGCGGCAGGCCCGACCGGATGATCTCCTCGTCGTACTGCCCCAGCTCGATGACGAGGTCGCCGTAGGCGTGGGCCCGGCACAGCAGGGTGGAGCCCTGCTCGCGCTCGTAGTCCGGCAGGGCGAAGGTCGAGTAGCGGTCCAGCTCGATGTCGTCCATGTCCCCGTCGAGGACGAACGACTTGCAGGCCGCGCACTGGCCCTCCTTGCAGCCGTGCATCAGCTGCACGCCCTGCTCGGCGGCCGCGCGGAGGATGTTCTGGCTCTCCTCGACCTCGATCTCGATGCCCACCGGCTCGAACCGGACGACGTGCTTGTCACCCATGGGTGGCCTCTCGCGGGAAGGGGTGGTCGTGGGACGACCGGCGCGCCGGGGCGGTGCGGGAACAGCACTGGCGGGGGGACCGGCAGGGGGAGGGCCGACGCCGGATGCGCCGGCCCTCCCCCCTCACCTGACCCGCGCTCAGGCGCTGGGTGCCGGTCGTCCGGCCGGGCCCTGCTTCCTGTAGTCCTCGACGTACGCCGCGCGACCGGCGTCGTCCATCTCGTTGAACAGGACGTTCGGGCTCTGCAGCGGCGGGCAGCGCCGCATGTGGTCCAGCGTCCACATCTTCTTGGGGTCCAGGTCGAGGTGGGGCTGGGCGGTCATGGTCTTGCCGTCGTCGCGGACGAAGCCCATGTCGGAGACCACGTCGGCCCAGTTCCAGCCGTGGTAGATGGTCTCCCACTCGCGCTTGCCGACCAGGCGGCCCATGTTCGGGGTCTCGCGGCCCTGGTACGTGGGCCGGAACGCCTCGACGTCGGTCCAGCGGCACATCTCGTGGCAGTAGGTGCGGTGCTGGCCGTCGACGTGGGCGGTGACCATGTCCTCGCGCACCAGGCACGGGACCATGCAGGTCCAGCACCGGGCCGGGTAGACGTAGTCGACGTCCTCGAACACGATCGGGTTGTGGCCGTTGGGCGTGGCCAGGCGGTTGTAGTTCTCCCACCAGGCGCCGTACTTGTCGTACCAGCCCGGGTACTTGTACTCGAACCACTCGAAGTCCTCGTCGGTCATCGAGTCGATGCGCCAGTAGTTGGCGAGCCAACCGGTGGCGAAGAACTGCGCGACCTCGTGGACGTAGCCCTTCTCCCAGATCTGCTTCCACGACTCCTCGATGAGGTCGTGGGGGATGACCAGGCCGTACTTCTCGAGCGGGATCAGGTAGGCGCGGTAGTAGTCGTCGTAGATCCAGCGGCGCCACATCTCCGCGTAGGACTCGCGGTCCTTGCGGCGGTCCTTGGTGCCGTACTCGATGAACGTGCCGATGGCCGCGTCCACCACCCGGTGGTTGTTCCACCACGCGTAGCGCAGGTCGCGCTCGAGCAGCTGGCGGTTGTCCTCGTCCGACAGCGCCATGAGCAGCGTGGCGTAGCCGTTGGAGATGTGCCGCGACTCGTCGGACTGCACCGAGTGGAACACCGTCGGCAGCAGGTAGTCGCCGTTGGCCGCCGCCTCGGCCGGCATGGCCACGAACAGGGTGTTCGTGAACGCCGTCTCGGCCACGATCGTCAGGTAGATGCTCGCCGCGGTGATGGCGTCACCGGTGATGAACCCCTCCGCGAACTGGCGGCCGATGGTGCCGCAGTAGTCCGAGTGGAAGTTCCGCAGGCTGTTGTTGAAGCCCGCCGGGTCGATGTAGTTGTTCATGTACAGGCGCTTGAGGTTCTGCTGGATCGTCGAGTGGCGGACCTCGTCGATCATCTGGATCGCCTGGCCGTTGTGCAGCTCCGGGTTCGGGACCACGTGGAACAGCATCGGCATCGAGCGCGCCGCCGAGACCTCCGGCAGCGGGATGATGGACAGGAAGAGCTTCTGCCACTCCAGCCAGCGCTCCTGCACCTGGCGGAACATGTTGCCGCGGATCGCGCCGTCGGACGCTCCGTAGACGCGGTGGTCCTTCTCCTCCTGCATGGGGAAGTAGGACCGCAGGACCTGCTTGAGCGGGTCCTTCTTCGCGGCCTTGCGGAACGTGTAGTCGGTCCCGTACTTCATGTACGGCTCGTGGTACTGCGGCTCCCAGGAGAGCTCCTGGATCTTCTGGTGAGCCTTGGCCAAACTCTGCCGACTCAAGGTCGTCTCCTCACGGTCTGGGTGCGGTGCCGGGAACGGGCGCGGGCGTCGCGGCACCGCCGAGTGAGCGCGGAGGTCGCGGTCCGGGGGCTTGCGGGCCCCGGTCCTTCGCTCCGTGCCACGGATCACACTCCGCCCGGCGCGCGGACGCGGTCTCAATATGAGATTCTCCGCGCTCGCCGCAGCCGGCCTACCGTTCGTCGCAGGTCAGAGGTACCGTCTGCCCGGTCATCCCCGGACCGCCGCCGTTCCGAGAGGGGTCACCGGTTGAACCGTCGCGACGAGCGCGCACTGCACCACCGACCGGTCCGACGCCCCTCGGACCCGGGTTCGGAGCGGCTGGCCCGCGCCCGCACCGCGTTCCTCGTCGACGAGCCGATCGACGCCGGGGACGTGCGGGAGCCGATCCTCGCGTCGTGGACGCGCTCGCGGCACTACGAGGTCGCCGCCGACCACCTGGAGATGCCCTACGAGCCCGACCTCGTCGTCGACACCCCGCTGGCCTCGATCGCCGCACCGGTCGTGCGCGAGGTCGCCGAGCAGCTGGTGAACGAGCCGGTCGGGCTGATCCTCACCGACGGCGACGGCTTCGTGCTCGACCGCCGCAGCGGCGACGGGCGGCTCACCCGCGGGCTGGACGGCATCCACCTCGCCCCCGGCTTCAGCTACGCCGAGCGCCACGTCGGCACGAACGGCATCGGCACCGCGCTGGAGGGGCGGACGGTCGCCCGGGTGTTCGGCCACGAGCACTTCGCCGAGAACCTCGAGGACTTCGCCTGCGCCGGCGCCCCCGTGCGCCACCCCGTCACCGGCCGCGTCGTCGGCGTCGTCGACCTCACCTGCTGGCGCGGCGACGCCAACATGATGATGGTGACGATCGCGTCGAGCGTGGCCCGGCGCATCGAGGAGCTGCTGCTGGAGCAGTCGGGCCGCCGCGAGGTGACGCTGCTCAACGACTACCTCGCCGCCTGCCGGCGGGGGCGCGGTGCGGTGTTCGCGCTGTCGCAGGACCTGCTGATGATGAACGACCGGGCGCGGGAGCTGTTCGACCCCTCCGACCAGGGCCCGCTGCTCGCCGAGGCCGCGGCCGCGCTGGCCGAGGGCCGCACGCACCCGCTGCTCGTCGACCTGCCCAGCGGCAGCACCGCCCGCGTGCTGTGCCGCCCCAGCTGGTCCGACGGCGACGGCGGGGGCGGCGTGCTGCAGGTGCAGCTCATCGCCGACGGCTCCCCGTCGCCCCGGGTGACGTCCGCGTCGCCGACGCTGCCCGCCGCCGTCGGCTCGGCACCGCTGTGGGTCAAGTGCTGCCAGGCCGTCGACCGGCACTTCCGCGCCCGGGAGTGGCTCGTCCTGGAGGGCGAGCCCGGCACGGGCAAGACCACGCTCGCCCGGGCCACCCACCAGCGCCGCACCCCGGCCGCGCACCTGCGCGTCTTCGACGCCTCGCAGGCCGGACCGCGGTGGCTGGCCGAGCTGACCGACGAGCTGGAGAACAGCAACGGCGGCACGCTCGTGCTCGCCCACATCGACCGCCTCGACGCCGACGCCGTGCTGGCCGTGTCCGAGGCGCTCGACCCGCTGCGGGAGACGATCGACTCCGAGCGGCCGTGGGTCGTCGCCACGGTCGACACCGGCGCGGGCGATCCGACCAGCGGGGCGGGCGCCGTGTGGCGCGAGCTGCTGGCGCACTTCCCGAGCACCGTCGAGGTGCCACCGCTGCGCCACCACGTCGAGGACGTGGCCGAGCTGGTGCCCTACCTGCTGGCCCGGCTCACCCGCGGCACGGAGCTGTCCTGCTCGGCCGAGGCGATGCGGGTGCTCATGCGCAACCGCTGGCCCGGCAACGTCGAGCAGCTCTACCAGGTGCTGCGCAAGATCGTCACCAAGCGGCGGACGGGCGTGGTCACCGCGGCCGACCTGCCCGCCGAGTGCCGGGCCGTCACCCGCCGCGTGCTGACGCCGCTGGAGGCGATCGAGTGCGACGCGATCGTCGACGCGCTCCTCGACGCCGCGGGCAACAAGGCCGAGGCCGCCCGGCACCTGGGCATGTCGCGCGCCACCATCTACCGGAAGATCCGCGGCTACGGCATCTCGATGCCGACCGGCTGACAGCTGTCACCGGCGATCGGTGACGTGCGCGACCGGTGCCGGTGCGGCGCCGTCACTACTGTCTGTCCCGTGCTGGAGATCACGGGGGTGTCGAAGCGGTTCGGGTCGGTCCGGGCGCTCGACGGGGTCACGTTCGCGGTGCAACCGGGCGAGGTGTTCGGCTTCGTCGGCAGCAACGGGGCGGGCAAGACCACGACGATGCGGATCGTGCTGGGGGTGCTCGGCGCCGACGCGGGCGAGGTGCGGTGGAAGGGCGAGCCGGTGGACGCCGAGCTGCGGCGGCGCATCGGCTACATGCCCGAGGAGCGGGGGCTCTACCCGAAGATGAAGGTGGGGGAGCAGCTGACCTACCTGGCGCGGCTGCACGGCGTGCCCGCGGCCGGGGCCGAGGGCGCGGTGCGGCGCTGGACGGAGCTGCTCGGCGTGGGGCACCGGCTCGGTGACGAGGTGCAGAAGCTGTCGCTGGGCAACCAGCAGCGCGTCCAGCTCGCCGCGGCGCTGGTGCACGACCCGGAGGTGCTGGTGCTCGACGAGCCGTTCTCCGGGCTGGACCCCTCGGCGGTCGAGGTGATGAGCGGGGTGCTGCGCCGCAAGGCCGACGACGGCGTGCCGGTGATCTTCTCCAGCCACCAGCTGGAGCTCGTCGAGCGGCTGTGCGACCGCATCGGCGTCATCTCCGGCGGACGCATGGTGGCGGTCGGCACGGTCGCGGAGCTGCGCGAGCGCGACACCCGCGTCCTCGTCGACGTCGGCGGCCCGCCCCCGGGCTGGGCGGTGGGCGTGCCGGGCGTGGAGGTGGTGGCCGAGTCGGCCGCGGGCACGCGGGTGCGGCTCGTGCCCGGCACCGACGACCAGCCCGTGCTCCGCGCGGCCCTGGCCGCCGGGCCGGTGCACCGGTTCGCCCGCGTGCTGCCGCCGCTGACCGAGCTGTACCGCGACGTCGTCGAGTCGGGGACGGTGGAGGCGTGACCAGCCCGCTCACCTCCCGCGAGGCCGTCCTGCTCGTCGCGCGCCGGGAGTTCACCACGCAGGTGCGGTCGCGGAGCTTCGTCATCGGCCTGCTGATCACGCTCGTGCTGTTCGGCGGCATCGGCCTGTTCTCCGCGTTCGTGGCCGGGCAGACCTCGACGCAGTCGCTCGGGCTCACGCCCGAGACCGCGCAGCTGGAGCCGGCCCTGGTGGACGCCGCCCGCACGCAGGGACTGGACCTGCAGCTCAGCCGCGTGGACGACGGGGTGGGCCGCGAGCTGGTCGACGGCGGCGACCTCGACGGGCTGCTCACCGGCTCCGACGGCGACTACCAGCTCCTGGGCCGCGACGCGGTGGACTCCGAGCTGGAGGCCGTCGTCGGCACCGCGGTGCGCCAGAGCGCGCTGACCGAGGCGCTCACCGGGGCGGGCGTCGATCCCGCCGCGCTGGCCGAACGGTCGCAGGTGGCCGTGGACACGATCGAGCCGGTGGACCCGAACCGGGGCCAGCTGCTCGCGGTCGCCCTGGTCGGCACCCTGCTGCTGTTCTTCTCGCTGTCCGGCTACGGGCAGCTCGTCGCCACCGGCGTGGTCGAGGAGAAGCAGAGCCGGGTGGTCGAGCTGCTGCTCGCCACCATCAAGCCGTGGCAGCTGCTCGCCGGGAAGGTCCTCGGGCTGGGCGCGGTCGGCCTGCTGCAGCTGGTGGTCCTGGGGGCGATCGCGCTGGCGCTGGGCGGCGGCGCGGGCCTGCTCACCGTGCCGTCCGCGGCGATCGGCATGTTCGTCATGGTGGTCGTCTGGTACCTGCTCGGGTTCTTCCTGTTCGCGGCGCTGTACGCGGCCGTGGGGTCCACGGTCTCGCGGCAGGAGGAGCTCAACTCCGTCGTCGCCCCGATGATCCTCCTGCTGCTGGTCCCGTTCCTGCTGGTGTTCAACCTGCTGCCCAACGACCCGCGCAACGGCCTGACCACCGTGCTGTCGTTCGTGCCCTTCTTCTCCCAGACGATCATGCCGGCGCGCTACGCGCTCGGCGTCGCGTCCCTGGGGGAGGTGGCGATCGCCGCGGTGCTCGCGCTGGTCGCGATCGCGGTCGTGGTGCGCGTGGCGGGACGGGTGTACGCCAACTCCGTGCTGCGCACCGGGGCCCGGGTCGGGTGGCGCGAGGCCCTGCGGGGGAGCTGAGCGGCGGGGCCGGCCGGCCCCGCCGCTCAGCCCCGGGTGCGGGGGCGGTAGGGGCGGAACCCGGCCGCCTCGGCGTCCGCGGCCGTCCGGAACCACACCTCGGCGCGCGTGCGGCCGTAGTAGGGGCTCGTCGGCGGGTGGAACATCTTCGACTGCGCGTTGCCCTTGATCGTGTACTCCGGGCCGGGGGAGGAGCCGTCGGGCCGCGGGGCGGCGGAGCCGGGGCCGAACGGCTCGATCGCGCCGGGGGCCGGGGCGACGGCGGTGACGCCGCGCTCGGCGGAGGCGAGGGCCGGGGTGGCGGCCGCCGCCGGGGCGGGCGGGGCGGGCGCGGGCGGCGGGGCCGGTGCCTGCTCCTGGGCGGGGGTCTCCCGCGCAGGGGGCTCCGGCGCAGGGGCCTCCTGCGGGGTGACCTCCTCCGGGGCGGCCGCCGGCGGCACCGGGGTCGCGGCGAGCGGGGCGGGCGGCACCACGACCCACTCGTCGTCGGTGGTGGTGGTGCTCGCCCGCGAGCGGCTCGCGACGACCACACCGGCCCCGGCGAGCAGCAGGACGGGCAGGACCCAGCGGCGTCGGCGCTTGTCGGCCATGTCGGACTCCCTCCGTGCGCGCCCGGAAACCTACCCCCCGCCGCGGGGCCGCTCAGGCCCGGGCCGCCTTCACCCGCTCGTAGCGCGCCAGCGCCTCGAGCCGCTCGGCCCTGTGGTCGACCATCGGCTCCGGGTAGCCGGCCGGGACGCCGCCGGGCAGCGTCCACGGCTGGTGCACCGCCCGCCCCGGGACGCCGCGCAGCTCGGGGACGAACGCGCGCACGTACTCGCCGTCGGGGTCGAACTTCTCGCCCTGGGTGATCGGGTTGAACACGCGGAAGTAGGGCGAGGGGTCGGTGCCGCTGCCGGCCGTCCACTGCCAGCCGTGCTGGTTGGAGGGGAGGTCGCCGTCCACCAGCATCCGCATGAAGTGGCGCGCGCCCCACTGCCACGGCAGGTGCAGGTCCTTGACGAGGAAGCTGGCGACGATCATCCGCACCCGGTTGTGCATCCACGCCTGCTGGCGGAGCTGGCGCATGCCGGCGTCGACGATCGGGAAGCCGGTGCGGCCCTCGCACCAGCGGTCGAAGTCGGCCCGCGCCGCGGCGCCCGTCGCCACCGGCAGCGCCTCGAACGCCCGGTCGTAGGGGTGCCGGGCGGAGTCGGGGCGCTGGAACATGATGTCGGCGTAGAAGTCCCGCCACGCGAGCTCGGTCGTGTAGCTCTCGGCCGAGTCGGACCGCCGGGGGGCGAGGTCGGCCAGCAGGGTGCGCGGGTGGACCAGCCCGTACTTGAGGTGCACCGACATGCGCGAGGTGCCCGGCCTGTCGGGCCGGTTGCGCTGCTCGCCGTAGCCGTCGACCGCCGTGGCGAGGAACTCCGCCCACATCGCCCGCGCGGCGGACTCGCGGGCCTCGGGGATCGGGGCCTCCACGGGGTCGTCGTCGGGCACGGGGACGCGGCGCGGCCCGCCGTCCACCCCGTCCGGGTCGATCCACCGCAGGGTCGAGGCGTCCGTGTCGGCCGGGCCCCGCCACCCGTGCTGCGCCCACGCCCGCCGGAAGGGGGTGAACACGCGGAACGGCTCGCCGTCGGCCTTGCGCACCCGACCCGGCGCCACCGCGTAGGGCGACCCGGTGCGCACCAGCTCGCGGCCGCCCCCGGCGAGCGCCTCCTCCACCGCCTCGTCGCGCCGCCGGCCGTACGGGCCGAAGTCGGCCGCGACGTGCACGGCGCCGGCGTCGACGGCGGCGGCGATCCGCGGCACGACGTCGGCCGGGTCTCCCCGCACGACGAGCAGCCGTCCGCCCAGCGACTCGTCGAGAGAGCGCAGGGCGCGGAACAGGAAGGTGCGGCGAGGGGACCCCGACGGCCGCAGCAGGGCGTCGTCCAGCACGAACAGCGCCAGCGCCGGGTGCTCACCCGCGGCGAGGAAGGTCGGCTGGTCGTGCACCCGCAGGTCGCGGCGGAACCAGACGACGGACGCGGTGCTCATGAGCCGCGACGCTAGCGGCCGTCGCCGCCCCCCGCCCGCTGGCCGAGCGCCCCGGCCAGGGCCCGCTCCAGGGCCGGGCGCATCCACGCGGCCAGCGCGGCCGGGTCGTCCGGGCCGCGCACCAGCGCCGTCAGCACCAGCCCGTCGACGATCGCGGCGACCCGCCCGGCCAGGGCCTCGGGATCGGCGGCGCCGGCCGCGGCGAGGGCCCCGGCCCCGAGGGCGCGGACCGCGTCTCCCCCCTCGCGCAGGGCCGAGCGCAGCTCCGGGTCGCGGGTCGCGGCCAGCGAGAGCTCGAACCGGGCGATCGTGCGGTGGCGCTGGGTCGTCGCCAGGCCCACGGCGACCGCCGTGAGCACGTCGACGAGGTCGCCGGCGGGGGCGGCCAGCACCTCGGGCAGCTCCTGCGCGAGGTCCCGCGCCAGCAGCCGCTGCACGCACCCGCCGACGAGCGCGGCCCGGCTGCGGAAGTAGTAGGACGTGCTCCCGGCCGGGATGCCCGCCCGGGCGTCGACCGCCCGGTGGGTCAGGCCGCGCATCCCCTGGTCCGCGAGCACCCCCAGCGCGGCGTCGAGGATGGTCGCGCGCCTGTCCTCGGCCAATCCTCTACTCCTGTAGAGCCGGGTGCGGTACCGTTCCTCTACGGACGTAGAGGAGGCGGGGTCGTGGAGATCACGGTAGTCGGTGCGGGGCTGGGCGGGCTGGCGGCGGCCGTGGCGCTGCGCCGGGCCGGGCACGCCGTGACCGTGCTGGAGCGGGCGCCGGTGCTGCGGGAGAGCGGTGCGGGCATCGGCATCCCGCCCAACGGCGTGCTCGCGCTGGACGCGCTGGGGCTCGGCGGGCCGGTGCGCGAGCGGGCGGTGCCCTTCGTCGCCGGCGGGCTCCTCGACCGCCACGGGCGGGTGCTGCTGGGCACCGACCACGAGCGGGTGCGGGCGCTGGCCGGGGCCCCGATGGCGGTCCTCCCGCGCCGGCTGCTGCACGGCCTGCTCGGCGCGGCACTGCCGCCCGGCGTCGTGCGCACCGGCGTGGCCGTCCACGGCGCGCGCGAGGAGGGCGACGGGGTGCACCTGGAGGGACCGGGCACGCGCGCGGACGCCGTGGTCGCCGCCGACGGCGCGCACAGCCGGCTGCGCGCGGCGCTGCTCCCGGGCAGCGCCGGGCCCCGCGGCACGGGCGAGCACGCCGCCCGGGCGATCGCGGCGGCGCCTCCCGGGGTCGACCTGCCCACCGGCGAGCTGCTCGACCACCGCACCGGGGACCGGTTCGGCTGCCTGCCGATGGCCGGCGGCGAGGTCTACTGGTACGCGAGCTGGCGGGCGGCGGCCCCGGCGGACCCCGTCGAGCGGCACCGCTGGCTGCTCTCCCGGCTCGCCGACTGGCACCGGGGCGCCGGAGCGCTCGTCGGGGCCACCCCCGCCGCGGACGTGCACGTCGTCGAGATCGCGCGGCTCGACCCCCTGCCCGTCGCCGCGGTGGGCCGGGTCGCGCTGCTCGGCGACGCCGCGCACGCGATGCCGCCCGACCTCGGGCAGGGGGCGAGCCAGGCGTTCGAGGACGCCGTCGCGCTCGGCGCCGTGCTCGCCGGGGCGGCCCCGGCGGACGTGCCCGCGGCGCTGCGGCGCTACGACGCCGTGCGCCGGCCGCGCACCGCCGCGCTCGCCCGACGGGCCCGCAGCGCCAACCGGATGCTCACCCTCGCGGGCCCGCCCGCGCGCCTGCGCGACGCGGGGCTGCGGCTGGTGCCCCGGGCCCTCGCGACCCGGGTGCTCGCCCACCAGCTCCGCTTCGTCCCCGCGACGACCGCGCCGGCCCCCTCCCCGGGGGGAGCGGGCCGGCGCGTCCGGGTCGTGGGACCCGGGTGAGACCTCAGCGGTCCGACATCGGGACGTACGGGCGCTCGCCGGAGCCGACGTAGAGCTGGCGCGGGCGGCCGATCTTGGTGCCCGGGTCCTGGATCATCTCCCGCCAGTGCGCGATCCACCCCGGGAGCCGGCCCAGCGCGAACAGGACGGTGAACATCTTGGTGGGGAAGCCCATGGCCCGGTAGATCACGCCGGTGTAGAAGTCGACGTTGGGGTAGAGCTTGCGCTCGATGAAGTAGTCGTCGGCGAGCGCCTTCTCCTCCAGCGCCTTGGCGATGTCGAGCAGCGGGTCGGTGACGCCCAGCTTCTCGAGGATCTCGTCGGCGCTCTGCTTCACGATCCGGGCGCGCGGGTCGTAGTTCTTGTAGACGCGGTGGCCGAAGCCCATCAGGCGGGCGCCCTTGTCCTCCTTGTTCTTCACCCGCTTGACGAAGGCCTCGACGTCACCGCCCTCCTCGACCTTGATCTTCTGCAGCATCTCGAGCACGGCCTGGTTGGCGCCGCCGTGCAGCGGGCCGAACAGGGCGTTGATGCCGGCGGAGATGCTGGCGAAGAGGTTGGCGTTGGACGAGCCGACCATGCGCACCGTCGACGTCGAGCAGTTCTGCTCGTGGTCGGCGTGCAGGATGAGCAGCACGTCCAGCGCCCGGGCGACCTCGGGCTCGATCTCGTAGGGCTCGGCGGGGAAGCCGAACGTCATGCGCAGGAAGTTCTCCACCAGGCCCAGGGAGTTGTCCGGGTAGAGGAACGGCTGGCCGATCGACTTCTTGTAGGCGTAGGCCGCGATCGTCGGCAGCTTGGCCAGCAGCCGCACGGTGGACAGCTCGACGGCGTCCTGGTCGAACGGGTCCAGGCTGTCCTGGTAGAAGGTCGACAGCGCGCTGACCGCGGACGACAGCACCGGCATGGGGTGCGCGTCGCGGGGGAAGCCGTCGAAGAACCGCTTGAGGTCCTCGTGCAGCAGGGTGTGGCGGCTCACCTTGTTGGTGAACGCGGAGAGCTGCTCCTGCGTGGGCAGCTCCCCGTAGATCAGCAGGTAGCTGGTCTCCAGGAAGGTCGACGACTCGGCCAGCTGGTCGATCGGGTACCCGCGGTAGCGCAGGATGCCGGCGTCGCCGTCGATGTAGGTGATCTCGGAGCGGCAGGCCGCGGTGTTGCCGAAGCCCTGGTCGAGCGTCACCAGTCCGGTGGTCGCCATCAGCTTCGACACGTCGAACGCGGCTGCGCCCTCCGTGGCGTCGCTGATCGGCATCGCGTGCTCGCCGTCCGGGTGGTGGAGTACGGCGGTCTTCTCGTCGGCCATGTGGAGGTTCCCTCACACTCGCGTTGGGTCTGCTCGCCCCCGAACCTAGTGCTCGGCGGGCGTCCGGCGCCGTGCGGACGGGTGTGGCGCGTGCATCACCCCGGTCCCGGGCGGCCCACCCCGACGCCCTCGACCCGGCGGAGGTACCAGTGGTTCACCGCCCAGAGCACGGCGCCGACGGCCAGCAGGACGCCCGCCACGAGGAACTGCTCGGGCGCGCGACCCGACAGCGGCGTGGCGAGGAAGCCGCACAGCACGACGCCCGCCCACGGCGTCCATCCCGGGGCGCGGAAGTGCCCGGGCGAGGTCGGCTCCCGCCGGCGCAGCACCAGCAGCGCGGCGTTGACGACGGTGAACACCAGGAGCAGCAGCAGGGCGGTGGTGCCGCCGAGCAGGGTGATGTCGGCGGAGGCGACCAGCACGACGGCCAGGACGCTCGTGAAGACGATCGCGACCCACGGCGTGCGCCGGCCCGGGTGGACCGCCCCGAACGCCCGGGGCAGGACCCGCTCGCGGGCCATGCCGTAGAGCAGCCGGCTCGCCATCAGCATGTTGATCAGGGCCGAGTTGACGACGGCGAACAGGCCGATCACGGCGAACACGCCCAGCGGGAAGCCGGGCGCTCCGGCCTCCAGCACCCGGAACAGGGCGCTCGACCCGGCGCCGGCCAGCTCGTCGGCGGGGACGAGCAGCGAGGACAGCACCGCGACCAGCACGTAGACCGTCGCCGCGACGCCCATGCCCCAGAGCAGGGCGCGGGGGAAGATCCGCACGGGCTCGACGCACTCCTCGGCCATGTTGACCGAGTCCTCGAACCCCACCATCGCGAAGAACGCCAGCGAGGTGGCCGCGGTGATGGCGAGCAGGGCCGTCGAGTCGCCGGTGTCGATCTGGACGAGCCGAGCGGGCTCGCCGCGGCCCTGCGCCACCGCGTAGAGGCCCACAGCGATGATCAGCAGGAGGCCGGACAGCTCGATGCAGGTGAGCACGAGGTTGGCCTTGACCGACTCGCCGACGCCCCGGAAGTTGATCAGTGCGAGTCCGAGGATGAACGCCCCGGCCACGGCCCACGTGGGCAGCTCGATGAACTCGCGCAGGTAGGTCTCGCCGAACGCCGTCGCCGCCGTCGCCGCCGAGGTGACGCCCGACGCCATGACGGTGAACGTGACCATGAACGTCAGGAAGCTGCTGCCGAAGGCCTTGTGCGTGTACAGCGCGGCCCCCGCCGCCCGCGGGTAGCGACCGACCAGCTCCAGGTAGCTGAACGCGGTGAGGAACGCGACGACGAACGCGAGCAGGAAGGGGAGCCACAGCGCTCCGCCGATCTCCCCGGCCACCGAGCCGGTGAGGGCGTAGATCCCCGTCCCGAGGATGTCGCCGATCACGAAGAACAGCAGGAGCTTCGGGCCGATCGCCCGGGCCAGGGCGGGCTGCTCGCCCTCGCTCGTGGTCTGCGTCACATCCGCCATGCGCTGATCGTGCTCGATCAGCCGCCCCGCGTCACGCGGGAGCGCGGTACCGCCAGAAGACCGGGTACCGGCGGACGACGAGCAGGGCGCCCGCGACGACGGCGAGCCCTCCGGCCGTCGCCGCCGCGCCCGGACCGATCCACGCCGCCGCCGGGCCGTGCCACAGGTCGGCCAGCCGCGGGCCGCCCGCCACGACGACGATGAACACGCCCTGCATGCGGCCGCGCATCTCGTCGGTGGCGACGGTCTGCAGGATCGAGGTCCGGTACACCGAGCTGACGAGGTCGGCGGCGCCGCCGACGGCGAGGAGCACGACCGCGAGCAGCAGCGAGCTGGTCGTCCCGAACAGGGCGACCGACAGGCCCCACACGCAGATCGCGGCGGTGACGGCGACGCCCTGGCGGCGCACCCGGTGCAGCCAGCCGGAGAGCAGCCCGGCCACCACCATCCCGATCGGGATGGCCGCGAACAGCAGGCCGAGCGCCGGTCCGCCGCCGGGCGGGTCGCCGAACACCGTCTGGGAGATCTCCGGGAACACCGCGCGCGGCATGCCGAAGGCCATCGCCACGACGTCGATGAGGAACGACACGAGCAGCACCGGGTAGGCCGCCGCGTAGCGGAAGCCGTCGACGACCTCGCGCACCCCGGCGCGCCGGCGTCCCCCGCCGGCCCGCTGCTCGGGCGGCAGGGCCGGGAGCCGCCAGGTCGCCCACAGCGTGGCCAGCAGGGCCACGGCGTCGATCAGGTACAGCGTCGGCAGCCCGATCACCGGGATGAGCACCCCGGCCAGCAGCGGCCCCGCGACCGCCCCGATCTGCACCACCGTCATGTTCAGGGCGTTGGCGGCGGGCAGCTGGTCGGCCGGCAGCAGCCGGGCGATCGCGGCGTTGCGCGTCGGCTGGTTCACCGCGAGGAACGCCGTCTGCACCGCGAACAGCACGAGCACCAGCCAGACCCCGCCCACCCCGCCGGCCGAGGTGACCCACAGCAGCAGCGCCGTCGCCGCGATCCCTGCCCCGCTGACCAGCAGCAGCGTCCGCCGGTCGACGGCGTCGGCGATCGCGCCGCCCCACAGCCCGAACACGACCAGCGGCACGAGGCCGAACAGGCCGGTCAGCCCGACCCACGCCGACGAGCCGGTGAGCTGGTAGATCTGCGTCGGCACCGCCACCACGGACAGCTGCGCACCGACCGTGGTGACCGCGCCGGCCACCCAGAGCCGCCGGTAGGACGGCGTGCGCAGGGGGCGGGTGTCGGCGAGCGTGCCGCGCACGGCCGCCCGCACCCGCTGCGTCCGGGTCGCCCCCGGCACCGGGACCGTCGGCGCGTCGGGCCCGGGCGTCGGTTCGGTGGGCGGCTCCGGACGCGTCACCTCCCCAGTGCTACCACCCCGCAGCGGCCGGTGGACCGCCGCGGCGGGGTGACCCCGCTCGCTGCGGCGCGACCGGGTCGGACGGAGGAGGTCAGGGCGCCAGGCGCCGCACCGTCCAGCTGCGGTCGGACGCCAGCTCGTAGCGCAGGCGGTCGTGCATCCGGTTGGAGCGGCCCTGCCAGAACTCCACCTCGTCGGGCCGGATCCGCCAGCCCCCCCAGTGCGGGGGCACGGGCACCGGGGCGTCGTCGGCGAAGCGGCGGGTGACCGCGGCGAGGGCGTCGTCGAGCGCGCGCCGGTCGCGCACCGGGGCCGACTGCGCCGACGCCCACGCCCCCAGCTGCGACCCGCGGGGCCGCGACGCCCAGTAGGCCTGCGTCTCGGCGGGCGCGATCGTCTCGACCGGCCCCCGGACGTGCACCTGGCGCTGCTGGGCGTACCAGGGGAACGTCGCCGAGGCGTAGCGGGTGACGCGCAGGTCGTGGCTCTTGGCCGAGGTGTAGTTGGTGAAGAAGACGACGCCGCGGGCGTCGAGCCCCTTGCACAGCACGGTGCGGGAGGCCGGGCGCCCGTCGGGGCCGGCGGTGGCGAGCACCATCGCGTTGGCCTCCACGACGCCGTCCGCCTCGGCCTGCGCCAGCCAGTGCGCGAGCTGCTCGTGCCAGGTGGGCGCGAGATCACCGACGTCCAGTCCCGCGCTCCCGTAGTCGACCCGCATCGCCGCCAGCTGTTCCGCCATCGCGCCCCTCCAGATCCCCGGTCAGCCGACGGTAGGGGCCCGGCCGCCGCCGTGTCGATCCCGGTGACCGACCCCACCCGGGTGGCCCGTTGCCAGCGTCGGTCCGCGGGGGCAGGGTGACGCGCACTGCGCCGGTCCCACCCGGCGCCGTTCGCGCGTGCGTGGGCGCACCCGGCCCGGCGCGGGCGAGTCCCGCGCCGACGTCGCCACCGGTGTCGACCCGGGGCGGTTCGAGCCGGGTCCAGACGAGGAGATGAGCGCGTGTCCAGTGCCACGACCGCACAGCCGGCCCACGAGGTCCCGCCGCCCCCGCCCGGCTTCAGGTCGGGCCTGGAGGGGCACGTCGCCTTCCGCACCGAGATCGCCGAGCCCGACAAGGACGGCGGTGCGCTGCGCTACCGCGGGGTCGACATCGAGGACCTGGTCGGGAAGGTGTCCTTCGGCAACGTCTGGGCGCTGCTGGTCGACGGCCGCTTCGGCCCGGGCCTGCCCCCGGCCGACCCGTTCCCCATCCCCGTGCACACCGGCGACGTCCGCGTCGACGTCCAGGCCGCGCTGGCCATGCTCGCGCCGTACTGGGGCTACCGCCCGCTGCTCGACACCCCCGAGGAGGAGGCGCGCGAGCAGCTGGCCCGCGCGTCGGTGATGGCGCTGTCCTACGTCGCGCAGTCCGCGCGGGGGATCGGCGTGCCGGCGGTGCCGCAGAAGCGCATCGACGAGTGCCGCACGATCACCGAGCGGTTCATGACCCGCTGGCGCGGCGAGCCCGACCCGGCCCACACCAGGGCGATCGACGCCTACTGGGTGTCGGCCTGCGAGCACGGCATGAACGCCTCGACGTTCACCGCCCGCGTCATCGCCTCCACCGGCGCGGACGTGGCGGCCGCCCTGTCCGGGGCCATCGGCGCGATGTCCGGCCCGCTGCACGGCGGCGCCCCGGCGCGCGTCCTGCCGATGATCCAGGAGGTCGAGCGGACCGGTGACCCGCAGGCGCTGGTCAAGGGCATCCTCGACCGCCGCGAGAAGCTCATGGGCTTCGGCCACCGCGTCTACCGCGCGGAGGACCCGCGCGCCCGCGTGCTGCGCCGCACCTGCCGCGAGCTCGACGCGCCCCGCTACGAGGTGGCCGTGGCGCTGGAGCAGGCGGCGCTGGCCGAGCTGCGCGAGCGCCGCCCCGACCACCCCATCGAGACCAACGTCGAGTTCTGGGCCGCGGTGATCCTCGACTTCGCCGAGGTGCCGCCGCACATGATGCCGGCGATGTTCACCAGCGCCCGGACGGCCGGGTGGTCGGCGCACATCCTGGAGCAGAAGCGCGAGAACAAGCTCGTGCGCCCCTCGGCCCAGTACATCGGCCCGGGCCCCCGCCGCCCGGAGGAGGTCGAGGGCTGGGACCAGCTCGGCGGCTGACGCCGCTCGTGAGTGCGCAGGAGTGCTCTAGGCCTTCTGCGCACTCACGAGTGCCGCAGGCGCCCTCCGGACGGCGAGCGACAGCAGGCCGGCGACGAGGCAGAGCGCCCCGCCCACCTGCCAGGCCAGGTCGTAGGCCCCCGAGGAGTCGCGGACGACGCCCGCGGCCAGGGCCATCGCCGCCGCCCCGACCTGGTGGGAGGCGAACACCCAGCCGAACACCACCGGCGCCCGCGCGCCGAAGATCTCCCGGCACAGGGCGAGGGTCGGCGGGATGGTGGCCACCCAGTCCAGCCCGTAGAACACGATGAACGCGATCATGTTGGTGGAGATGTCCGGCCCGAACAGCGCCGGCAGCGCCACCAGCGACGCGCCGCGCAGCACGTAGTAGACGAGCAGCAGCACGCGCGGGTCGAACCGGTCGGTGAGCCAGCCCGACGTGATCGTGCCGGCGATGTCGAACAGGCCCACGAGCGCGAGCAGGCCGGCGGCGACGGTCTGGGGCATGCCGTGGTCGTGCGCGGCCGGGATGAAGTGCGGCTGGATCAGGCCCATCGTGGTGGCGCCGCAGATCATCATGCCCGCCGCCAGGTACCAGAACGGGCGGGTGCGCGCGGCGGCGGCGAGGGTGCGCAGCGCGAGCCCGGCGGCGCCGACGCGGACGGGGTCGAGGTCGTCGGCGGGCGTCCCGCCGTAGGGGACGGCGCCCAGGTCGCGCGGGCGCTCCCGCAGGAGCAGCAGCACCGGCGGGACCACGGCCAGCGCCGCCACCGCCACGCCGAGCGCGGCGGCCCGCCACCCGGCCGACTCCGCCACCACCGCGACGAGCGGCAGGAAGACGAGCTGTCCGGCGGCGCCGCCGGCCGTCAGCACGCCGGAGACGAGCCCGCGGCGCGCGACGAACCAGCGGCCCGTCACCGTGGCGACGAGCGCGAGCGCCATCGACCCGGTGCCCAGCCCGACGAGCACGCCCCACAGGAGCACCAGCTGCCAGCTCGCCGTCATGAACACCGTGAGGCCGCTGCCCGCCGCGACGACGACGAGCGCGGTGACGATCACCGGGCGGATCCCGAAGCGCTCCATCAGGGCGGCGGCGAACGGGGCGGTGAGCCCGTAGAGCGCCATGTTGACGGCGACGGCGGCGGAGATCGTGGTGACCGACCACCCGTACTCGGTCTGGAGCGGTTCGAGCAGCACGCCGGGGACCGCGCGGAACCCGGCCGCGCCGACCAGCGCGAGGAACGTGACGGCGGCGACCCACCACGCGGGGTGGACGGCCCTGAGTCTCTGCACGCGACGCAGCATGCCCGGTCGTCCCCGTCTGCGGAAGCCGCGTTCCTGCCACCGCCGTCGAGATCGCGTCACGGCGGGCATGACCCCGACCACCACCGCCCCGGCCGAGCGGGGGGCCGGGCCGGTGCGAGACTGGGGGTCGTGACCGCCTCCACCGCCACGGACCTGCAGATCCCCGCCGACCTCCTGCCGTCCGACGGCCGTTTCGGCTGCGGGCCCTCCAAGGTCCGGCCCGAGCAGCTGGCCGCGCTCGCGGACGCGGGGGACCTGATGGGCACCTCGCACCGCCAGAAGCCGGTCAAGGCGCTCGTCGGCCGGCTGCGCTCCGGCCTGGCGGAGCTGTTCTCCCTGCCCGCCGGCTACGAGGTCGTCCTGGGCAACGGCGGGTCCACCGCGTTCTGGGACGCGGCCGCCCTCGGCCTGGTCCGGGAGCGCGCCCTGCACCTGGCCTACGGCGAGTTCTCCGCGAAGTTCGCCGAGTCCACCCGCGGCGCCCCCTTCCTCGCCGACCCGGTGGTCGTCCGGGCCGAGCCGGGCAGCGCGCCCGAGCCGCAGGCCGACCCGACCTGCGACGTCCTCGCGTGGGCGCACAACGAGACCTCGACCGGGGTCGCCGTGCCCGTCGTGCGGCCCGCGGGGGCCACCGACGGCCAGCTCGTCGTCATCGACGCCACGTCCGGCGCCGGCGGCCTGCCCGTCGACATGGGCCAGGCCGACACGTACTACTTCGCCCCGCAGAAGGGCTTCGCCGCCGACGGCGGGCTGTGGACGGCGGTGATGAGCCCGGCCGCGCTGGAGCGCGTCGCCGAGCTCGCCGCGTCCGACCGCTGGATCCCGCCGTTCCTGTCGCTGGCCACGGCCGTCGACAACTCGCTCAAGGACCAGACCTACAACACGCCGGCCGTCGCCACGCTCGTGCTGATGGTCGAGCAGGTCGAGTGGATGCTGGGGCTGGGCGGGTTGGACGCGTGCGTGGCGCGCACGGCCGACTCGTCGGGGCGGCTGTACGCCTGGGCCGAGGCCTCGGAGTACGCGACGCCGTTCGTGGCCGACCCCGCCCACCGGTCGCAGGTGGTCGGCACGGTCGACTTCACCGACGCGGTGGACGCGGCGGCGGTGGCGGCGGTGCTGCGGGCCAACGGGGTCGTCGACACCGAGCCCTACCGCAAGCTCGGCCGCAACCAGCTTCGGATCGGCATGTTCCCGGCGGTCGAGCCGGCGGACGTCACCGCGCTCACGGAGTGCGTCGACTGGGTCGTCGCTCGCCTCGCCGAGTAGCCCCCCGTAGTCACACCAGCAACACCCGCCCCAAGGCCACCTCCGGGCCCGAAACGTGAGACGCTGCGCGCTCGGAGTCAGGGCCGGGGCGCTCTCGCACGTCAGCGCCCCGGCGCGCCTCCGTGGCAGGTCGTGTTCCGGCATCTACCGTCACCCGGACGGGGAGTGCCGTGTGGTGGGGAGGTGCGGATGCGGGCGCTGCGGGTCGTCGGGATCACCGAGGGCGGCGACGTCGTCCTCGAGGACCCGGGACGGCGCGAGCGCTTCACCGTGCCAGCCGACGAGCAGCTGCGTGCAGCCGCTCGGGGCGACCTGACGCGGCTCGGGCAGATCGCGATCGAGTTGGAGAGCCAGTTGCGCCCACGAGAGATCCAGGCCCGCATCCGCGCCGGAGCGTCCGTGGAGCAGGTCGCCGCCGCGGCCGGGGTCCCGGTCCAGAAGATCGAGCGCTTCGCCTACCCGGTGCTGCTCGAGCGCTCCCGCACCGCCGAGGTGGCCCAGCGGGCCCACCCGGTGCGCGCCGACGGCCCCGACGTCCGCATGCTCGGCGACGTCGTCGCGCACACCTTCGGCCTGCGCGGCCAGGAGTACACCGAGGCCGAGTGGGACTCCTGGAAGGGCGAGGACGGCCGCTGGGTCGTCGCCCTGTCCTGGCGCGCCGGGCGGTCGGACAACCGCGCGCACTGGACGTTCCAGCCCGGCGCCCACGGCGGCACCGTCACCGCGCTCGACGAGCCGGCCAGCGACCTGGTCGAGGGCCTGCCGCTGCGCCCGCTCCGCCCGGTCGGTCCGGTGATCGACATCGCCCGGGCGGACGAGCCGGCGCCCGTGCCGCCGGCCCCGGCCGAGCTGCGCGCCGCCGCGTCGGACACCCTGCGCCCGCCCGCGTGGACGGTCGACCGCGCCGGCGTCGAGCGGTCGCTCGACCGGGCCGCGGCGGACCGCGCGACCGCTGACCGGATCACGGCCGACCGCATCGCGGCCGAGCGCGCCGCGGCGGAGCGGGCTGCGGCGGAGCGGGCTGCGGCGGAGCGGGCTGCGGCGGAGCGGGAGGCTGAGGAGCGGGCCGCTGAGGAGCGGGCCGCTGAGGAGCGAGCCGCTGAGGAGCGAGCCGCTGAGGAGCGAGCCGCTGAGGAGCGAGCCGCTGAGGAGCGAGCCGCTGAGGAGCGAGCCGCTGAGGAGCGAGCCGCTGAGGAGCGAGCCGCTG